>ULNG01012726.1_pt1 | contig 10004 bp, 6 predicted proteins | sample 1951861 | NCBI WGS metagenome assembly ULNG01 (sample SAMEA4835571, study PRJEB28245) | human gut metagenome | biome: gut microbiome; material: fecal sample | place: Denmark | collected 2008 | reverse complement strand
CGCTTCTGCCGGATACGATCAAGCCTCTCTTGTCGGACTCCAATTTGATAGATGAGTTGATCACTGTCGGATATGCTACGGGCAATCGTAGTACTTTATCCGGTTCCGTAAACCGGGTGAATGAAGGGGGGATGAATGAGGGATTGATCTCTACACCCTTGGACGCTCTTCGGGGAAGGGTGTCCGGCGTTAGTATCCCGGTTGGAGGAAATAGCGCCGCTGCCTTGGCTGCCGTCCGGGTCCGGGGTACAACTTCCTTGACGGGAGGTAATGATCCGTTGGTGATTATTGATGGGGTTTTTGCCGATCTTAATTTGCTTAGCTCGATCTATCCGGCGGATATCGAGAACTTCACGATCTTGAAAGATGCCTCGGAGACTGCTCAATATGGTTCTCGTGGTGCTTCCGGTGTTATCGAGGTAACGACAAAGAAAGGGCGGCAGGGAGCTTTTAGTATCAGTTATGATGGGAGTTTCGGTGTGGAGGCGGCTTATAAAAGTTTGGATATGTTATCGGCGAATGGTTTCCGGAAACTGGCGGAGGAACGTAATATCGGTATTTTAGATTTAGGGAATAATACAGACTTTCAGGATGAGATTACCCGGTTGGGGTTGGTGCAGAATCATCATATCGCTTTTGGGGGTGGTTCGGAGACTTCCAGTTATCGTGCCTCCTTGGGATTTGTGGAAAGGGAAGGGGTTATCCGAAATACGAACTCACGTAATTTTACGACCAAGTTGAATATTACGCAGCATGCGTTCAATGATCTTCTGGTCTTTGATTTAGGCATATTTGGTTCCTTGCTAAAAAATGCTTATTTAAATGATGTACAGAAGATGTTCTATTCCGCCGCTACTTTCAACCCGACATTTCCGAATCATAAGAATATGGAGACGGGTAGCTGGGATCAAATAACCAACGCTAGCCAGATCACGAACCCTTTGGCCTGGTTGGAGGTGAAGGATGATGATTCGAATGCTCATATAAATACGCACTTAAAACTGGTTTTTAACTTGAGTAAGCATTTAATGTTTACGGCTTTCGGTTCGTATACCTATAATGTAATAGATAACGCCCGATACCTCCCTACTTCGGTTTGGGCGCATGGGCAGGCTTATCGGGGGGAGCGGAAAACAGAATCTTTATTAGGAGATTTCATGTTGGCCTATAAAAAAGACTTTGGTTTGCATCAACTAAATGTATTGGGATTGGCGGAAGCTCAGAAAATGATAACGAGAGGTTTTTATACGACTGCGACGAATTTCAGTACCGATCGTTTTGGTTATGATAATTTACAGGCAGGTGCGGTACGTTTATGGGAGGGGACCGGTTCTTACTATGAGGCTCCTCATCTGGCTTCTTTCCTTGGACGTGTGAATTATATTTATGATGGAAAGTATATCGCTACCGTGAATGCCCGTGCGGATGCCTCTTCGAAAGTGGGGGCCAATAATAAATGGGGTTTTTTCCCTTCGGCTTCTGTCGCTTGGGTGTTGACCGAAGAGGAGTTTATGGAAGGTGTCTCGTGGGTAAGGAATTTAAAGATTCGTTCGGGATATGGCCTATCCGGTAATCAAGATGCGATCGATTCTTACAATTCTTTGCGATTGATGAAACCTAATGGGGTTGTTTCCGTAAATGGTGCGCCCACCGTTACCTTGGGTACGATCCGTAATGCGAATCCGGACTTGAAATGGGAGGTGAAACATACGTTCAATGCCGGTATCGATGCCGGGTTTTTCGACAATCGTTTTATTCTTGCCGTAGATTATTATAATTCCAAGACGGATGATATGTTGTATTTATACGATGTAAGCGTTCCGCCTTTCGCTTATAATAAAATGTTGGCGAATCTGGGATCGATGCGAAATAGTGGCGTGGAATTGGGTATTGGCGTCACGCCCTTGCGTACGAAAGATATGGAATTGAATATAAACGTAAACGTAACTTTCCAACGGAATAAATTGCTCTCCTTGAGCGGTTACTATAAAGGGGAATATATGTCCGCCCCGGAATATACTAGCATCTCGGATTTAAATGGGGCTGGTTTCCATGGAGGGTATAATCATATCGTTTATCAAATGGTCGGACAGCCTTTGGGTGTTTTTTATTTACCGAAATGTACAGGTTTGGTTTCCGATGGGAACGGCGGCTATAAGTATGAGATTGAGGACTTGAATGGAAACGGGGTGAGTTTGGAGGATGGTGAGGATCGTTATATTGCGGGACAAGCTATGCCGAAAACACTTTTAGGCTCTAATATCAGTTTCCGGTATAAACAATTCGATCTATCAGTACAGATTAACGGAGCCTTTGGGCATAAGATTTATAATGGAACATCGCTAACTTATATGAATATGGATATATTCCCGGATTATAACGTGTTGCGAGAAGCCCCATCCCGGAATATCCAAGATCAGACGGCTACGGATTATTGGTTGGAGAAAGGGGATTATATCAATTTTGATTATTTGACGTTGGGTTGGAACGTGTCTCTTGGTAATTTAAGGAAATATGTAAGAAACGTACGGCTTTCGGTTTCCGTAAATAATTTGGCGACAATTACAGGTTATTCGGGATTGACTCCGATGATAAATAGCTCTATCGTAAATAATACCTTAGGTATAGACGATAAGCGATCTTATCCGGTGGTTCGTTCCTATACGATGGGGTTGAGTTTTAATTTTTAAAAAGGTGTTCGTATGAGAAAGCTTTCTATTTTATCCTATATATTTGCGGGTTTGATGTTATCGTCGTGCGATGGCTATCTGAAAGAGGACCCTCGTGATCAGCTTTATCCGGAGGATGCGTACGATACCCCTCAGAATGTCTATCTGAATACGGTTGCTTCCTTATATAATTATATCGGAGGTTATAGCGATAGCCAAGGATTGCAGGGAACGTACCGGGGTGTCTACGACTTGAATACCTTTACGACTGACGAGGCCATGCTCCCGACTCGTGGCGGCGACTGGTATGACGGCGGTTTCTGGCAAGGTCTCTTCTTGCATAAGTGGGGAACGAATAGTGACGCTATCCAAGCTACTTGGGAATATCTGTATAAAGTAATCGTATTAAGCAATCAATCTTTAGAGATATTAGGCGAGTTGCGGCAAAAAATGGATTATAACGATTTAGATCGGTATGAGGCGGAGGTTCGTGCTTTTCGTGCGATGTATTATTATTATTTAGTCGATATGTTTGGCCGTGTCCCTCTTATCGTTTCTTCTTCCATTCCGGTGAAAGACGTGCGGCAGAGTGACCGGAAAGAGGTCTTTGATTTTGTTGTAAAAGAATTACAAGAATCCCTTTTGTTATTGAGTACGGCGCATAGTAATTCGCCCGGCGATTATTATGGAAGAATTACGAGACCGGTTGTTTATTTCTTATTGGCGAAGTTGGCCTTAAACGCAGAAGTGTTTACGGATAACGACTGGACGGATGGTCTGCGTCCGAATGGACGGGAAATCTATTTTAGGGTAGGCGAGAGGAAGTTGAACGCTTGGCAAACGGTTGTGGCGTACTGTGATTCAATAACAGACTTAAACTATAGCTTATCTCTGAACTATGCGGATAATTTTTCTGTATTTAATGAATCGTCCGGAGAGAATATCTTCACGATTCCGATGGATAAGAACTTATATACGAACCAAATGCAATATCTTTTCCGCTCCCGTCACTATAATCATGCCAAAGCATATGGATTGGGGGGAGAGAACGGCTCTTGCGCTACGATAGAGGCCCTTCGGGTATTTGCGTATGGGACGGACTCGGTCGATACCCGATTTTATGAGAATTATTACGCCGATACGATGTTTGACCTCAATGGTGATACGATTCGGTTAGATAATGGGACTCCTTTGGTGTATTTACCTCTAGAGGTTAGGTTGGATTTGTCTAGGTTGCCTGCCGAGAAAACGGCGGGTGCCCGCATGAAGAAATACGAGATCGATAAGATGGGGACGAAAGATGGAAAGCTATCGGATAATGATATCGTATTATTCCGTTATGCGGATGTCTTGTTAATGAGATCGGAAGCGAAAGTTCGTAATGGAGAGAATGGGGATGAAGAGTTGAATGCCGTTCGTTTCCGTGTGGGAATGTTACCTCGTAAGGCGACATTAGAAAGTATTTTGGCTGAGCGTCAACTGGAATTGGCTTGGGAAGGCTGGAGGAGGCAGGATTTGGTGCGTTTTGGAAAGTTTACCCGCCCTTATACGGATCGCCCTCAATTGCCCCATGAATCGAATGGCTATACCACTGTTTTCCCCATTCCCGATAAAGTCCGTTCCTTGAATCCGAACTTGACACAGAATCCGGGGTATTAACTTGAATTTTGGGTGAAAACTAATTCTTTGTTTTCACCCAAAGAGCATATCTTATTCTACATACAATACTAAACCTTTCAGATATTCCCCTTCCGGATGGTAGATATTCACCAGATGATCTGCGGGTTGGGTTAATTGATGTAAGATTCGGACACTACGGCCGGATTGGGCGGCAGCGCTAAATACGGCTAAACGGAAATTATCTTTACTAACTACTTGAGAACAAGAGAAAGTAAACAAGATTCCTCCCGGCTTGATCTTCTCGAAAGCGATCGCATTTAATTTGCGATACCCTTGTAAGGCGTTACGTAGTACATTCTTATGTTTAGCGAACGCAGGAGGGTCCAATATGATTAAATCATAATTACTTCCCATTTTTTCCAAATACTTAAACGCATCTTCCGCATATGCCTCATGACGGGGATCTCCCGGGAAATTCAACTCGACATTCTTTTTCGTCAAAGAAATCGCTTTCGCCGAACTGTCTACGGAATGAACCACCTTAGCGCCTCCTCTCATCGCATAGAAAGAGAAACCGCCCGTATAACAGAACATATTCAATACGGAGCGATCCTTTGCGTAATGCTCCAACAAAGAGCGATTCTCCCGTTGATCCACGAAGAAACCTGTCTTTTGGCCTTTCTGCCAGTCTACACAGAATTTCAGTCCGTTTTCTATAGCGATATCTTCCACTTCGCCTCCGAATAAGTAACCATCTTCGCTACCTAAATTCGCTTTATAAGGTAAAGTCGCTTCCGATTTATAGTAGATGTTTTGTAAAGTATCGCCCAATACCGCTTTCAAAGCCTCTGCGATCTGATGACGGGCATAATGCATTCCTACCGAATGTGCTTGCATAACCGCCGTATGCGCATACATATCGATCACCAATCCCGGTAAATTATCGCCTTCGCCGTGAATCAGGCGGAACGTATTATTATTTTCTACCCCAGCCAGCCGCAAGGTCTTTCTGAGTTCGTAAGCAATACGGATACGTTCGATCCAAAAAGCATCGTCGATGGGGATTGGGGTGAAAGATAACACACGTACGGCGATACTGCCGATTTGGTAATGGCCGATCGCCAAAAAACGCTGGTTCGCTCCGTATACCTCTACCAAGTCACCCTCTTCCGGGTCGCCTTCAACAGATTGGATCGCTCCGGAAAATACCCATGGATGGAAACGCAATAGCGATTCTTCTTTCTTAGGCTTGAGAAAAACTTTACAATACTTCATTTATGCTTGATTCAATAAATTATATATTCTTAGGCAAGCCCAAGCATCGAGGGCCGCATATTTCTTTTGTGAGTCTGTCAATACATCTGCCTCCCAATTCGTGAGGCGTTGTCCTTTTGATATTTTTTTTTGGAAAAGTATCGCATATATCTTTTGCAGGCTGGCATCCTCAATGCCGAACTGGCCTACGTAATTCTGTAAATCAAGGAAATTGGCGGGTTCTATATCCGAACGCTTCCGTATCGCCCCGAAATCATCCCGTAAAGATAACCCGATCTTTAAGGTCGAACTGCTTTTCAGGAATTTCTCCAGAGATTCCGGTATACCGATATGATTCAAGCGGAACAAGAAACAAGTATCATCCGTTGATATCTGCATCAATGAGATCTTGTAACGCTGTCCTTTCTTAAAGCTGGGACGGGTCTCCGTATCAAAACCGACGATCGGAAAACGCAGCAAGTACTCTACGGCCTTGTCTGCCTCCTCTTTACTAAGGATCGTAATGATACGTCCCTTGAATTCCTCTACGGTAAGTTTCGCTATTTCCTCTTTAGCAATTGTATGTATAAATTGTTGTATCATTCTTCCTCTTCATTCTTTTCCAAATCCTCATCACCACTGTAACGCACAGCGTGCAACGCTTTCAAGGCATTCAATAATTGCTGTCCCCAGTATTCTTGGAAGTTCGTGCGGCACAAAGCGATAGCCTCTTGCATAACTTCCTCGTTTCCTTGACGGAATAAAGATACGAAATTTCCTGTATCTTGATAGACATCTGCCAAATTCTCGGAAATAAACGCTGCGATAGGAGTATCGCTATACCGCATATCCGCATGAAATGTTTCCAGATAGGAATCTCGTTCGCCAAGCAAACCGGCTATCCGTGAACGAACCGACTCGTACATGTCTTCTGAAACGGAAAGCTCAAGCTCGGTTTCCTCTTCAGATTCCACTTCGGGCAACAGGCTGGCCTTTAAATATAAAAGAGGCAAAAGTTTTGTTGCCTTATCTACGAAGTCGAAAAGCCCGGTATTTCCGGCGGCCTCAACAAAGGTACAATATTCCAGTGCTACCGTAACAAATTCTAGCGTGTTGCGCTCGTATATCGGATTTTCTTCTTTTTCCATGTGCCTGTTCGTCTAATCATTCTTGATAACAATTCGCAAAAATACAACAAAAATCCGTTTTTTTCGTGATAAAGCCCCGAATATTCTTTTTGCTCTTGAGTTCAAAACATCGTTTATGTTGATTTGCTTTTTTTGTGATAAAAACGAACGTATTATTTATGTAAACAGAAAAATGATCTTATATGTTACGTAAAATTAGATTAACACTCGCTGTCATTATCTTTACTATGACCACTCTTTTGTTCCTTGACTTTACGGGGGCAACGCATTGCTGGTTGGGATGGATAGCAAAAATGCAATTCCTGCCGGCCTTATTGGCGGTGAATATTGGGGTTGTATCGGTATTATTGGTATTAACCTTACTCTTTGGACGTGTCTATTGTTCGGTTATTTGTCCGTTAGGCGTATTTCAAGATGTTGTTTCTTGGATAGCCGGAAAACGCAAAAAGAATCGTTTCTCTTATTCCCCGGCAGTCTCATGGTTACGTTATGGAATGTTAGGAATTTTTATTATCGCTTTTTTAGCGGGTATCGGTTCTCTGGTGGCTCTATTAGATCCGTATGGAGCCTATGGACGAATAGCCTCGAATCTTTTTGCTCCTTTATATCAATGGGGAAATAATCTCTTGGCTTATTGGGTGGAGCGTGCGGATAGTTATGTCTTTTATTCTGTAGATGTGTGGATAAAAAGTGTGGCTACGTTTGGGGTAGCGCTCGTTACGTTTGTGGTTCTTTTCCTATTGGCTTGGCGTAATGGACGTACGTATTGTAATACGATCTGTCCGGTGGGTACGGTCTTGGGATTTGTCACCCGTTTTTCTTTTTTAAGACCGGTGATCGATGTAGAGAAATGCAACGGATGTGGCTTATGTGCCCGTAATTGCAAGGCTGCCTGTATAGATTCGAAAAATCATTCGATTGATTATAGTCGTTGCGTTACTTGCTTGGACTGCATCGATAAATGTAAAAGAGGAGCTTTGACATATGTGCCTCGTAAACGAAAAACAGAATCGGAGAGAGAGGCTGATCGACCTGAAGAAAACACCCGCCGTAATTTCTTAACCTTTACGGGATTGCTGGCGACATCGGTATTGAAAGCCCAGTCGGGGGTAAATGCGGATGGAGGGTTGGCGGATATTGCGGATAAGTTAACCCCGGATCGTATGACCCCGATAGTTCCGCCCGGGGCTTTGAGTTTACGAAACTTCACCGGACATTGTACGGCTTGTCAACTCTGTGTCTCGGTATGTTCGAATCAAGTTTTGCGTCCTTCTACAGATCTAAAGAAGTTTATGCAACCGGAAATGTCGTATGAGCGAGGATATTGTCGTCCGGAATGTACGAAATGCTCCGAGGTTTGTCCGACCGGTGCGATCCAATTGATTACGAAAGCGGACAAATCCGCCACGCAGATTGGACATGCGGTATGGATCAAGGAAAATTGTGTGGTGAATACCGATGAGGTAAATTGTGGCAACTGTGAGCGGCATTGTCCGACGAAAGCTATTCAGATGGTGGCGAAAGACCCCAATGATCCTAAATCATTGAAAGTACCGGTTATCGATACGGAACTTTGTATCGGTTGTGGCGCATGTGAATATTATTGTCCGTCTCGTCCGTTAAGCGCAATCTATGTTGAGGGACATGAGAGACATCGTACGGTTTAATAATCTCAAAAAATGTATGGTAATGAGTAATAATAATATAGATCGCAGGAATTTCTTAAAAGTATTGAGCACCGGTACGGCCGCTGCCTCGACAGGGCTTTTATATGGATGTGGTGGAGATCCTAAGCGGCAAGGTGTGTCGCAGACCGGAAGCTATTTGGGTGAAGTCCCGACAGATAAGATGACATACCGGACGAATCCGCATACGGGCGATAAGGTCTCCTTGTTAGGATATGGATGTATGCGCTGGCCGTTGCGTCAGAAAGCGGATGGATCGGGGGAAGAGATCGATCAAGAAGCGGTGAATGCATTGGTGGATTATGCGATTGCTCATGGCGTGAACTACTTTGATGTGGCACCGGTTTACGTGCGCGGTCTTTCCGAACAGGCAACAGGGCTAGCTCTTAGTCGCCATTCCCGGGATAAATATTTTATCGCCACGAAGCTTTCAACCCATCGTCCTGTACCGGAATGGCGTACTCTTGAGGGCTCCAAGGGCTTGTTCGAACAGTCGCTAAAGAATCTGCGAGTGGATTATATCGATTATTATCTGATTCATGGCGTAGGTCTGGGGGGCATGGACGATTTGAGGAAGCGCCTTTACGATAACGGTGTCTTGGATTTCTTGTTAAAGGAGCGGAAAGCCGGTCGTATCCGCAATTTGGGCTGGTCGTTTCATGGAGACGTCAAGGTCTTCGATTATTTGTTATCCTTGGATATCCCTTGGGACTTCGTTCAGATCCAGTTGAATTACGTGGATTGGAAAAATGCTTCTGGTTGGAACGTGAATGCGGAGTATTTGTATGGGGAATTGGAGAAGCGTAATATTCCCGTCGTTATCATGGAGCCTCTTTTAGGCGGGCGTTTATCTCGGCTGAATGCCCTTTCGTTGGCTAAATTGAAACAGATGCGTCCGGATGACAGCCCGGCCTCGTGGGCTTTTCGGTATGCGGGCTCTCCAAAAGGAGTACTGACCGTGCTGAGTGGTATGGTGTATATGGAGCATTTACAAGAGAACATCCGAACCTTCTCGCCTTTGGAACCGATTACGGAACAAGAAAATAAGGCTTTGGAAGAGGTGACGGAGAGGATGCTACATTCGGATTTCGTACCTTGTACGGAATGTCAGTATTGTATGCCTTGTCCGTATGGCTTGGATATTCCGGGAACGTTCGCTCATTATAACCGTTGCGTGAATGACGAGCTGGTTGCGAAGAGTTCACAGGATGCGAATTATCGGGAGGCTCGCCGGGCGTTCTTAGTCGGTTATGATCGTAAGGTTCCTAAACTTCGTCAAGCCGGACACTGTATAGGATGCGATAAATGCGTACCGAAATGTCCGCAAGGCATTAAGATACCGGAGCAAATGCGAAAGATCGATCAATACGTGGAGCAATTGAAGCAAGAGACTTTATAGTCTTATTTAAAATACCTGCTTTATTCGTGATAAATCCCCGATTATTCTTTTTAGTCGGGGATTGTTCTCTATTATTACCTGTTTTACTATTTTTGTCGAAATAATAGAAGGAATGTTAATGATAGACTAATGTTGGATATACTAATAGGATAAAAAACCGATCGAGTTATGAGTTCATGTGGAAAGAATGAGAACCCTCAAGAGATGAATCGCCGTAAATTCTTGAAGG
>ULNG01025051.1_pt1 | contig 10042 bp, 8 predicted proteins | sample 1951861 | NCBI WGS metagenome assembly ULNG01 (sample SAMEA4835571, study PRJEB28245) | human gut metagenome | biome: gut microbiome; material: fecal sample | place: Denmark | collected 2008 | reverse complement strand
GCTCTTCCGGGAATACCGGCATTTCCAGTCTGCGTGCTGAATCTGCAAGACGGCTTGCATTTAAGTCAGGTCGGAAAGTAACGATATGTCCATCCTCTGTTGTATATGCTTTCAATCCTTCAAATACGGTCTGTGCATACTGGAATACACCAGCGCATTCATTCAATACAATATCTGCATCATCGGTTAAAGTTCCCTCATCCCATGCTCCGTTTTTGAAATTTGATACATATCTTTTATCGGTCTTTACATAACCGAATCCAAGATTAGACCAGTCTAAGTCCTTCTTTTCCATAATAACATCCTCCATTCATTTGTCGCAAATAGATGTTATAACCTGGTGTTATAGCTTTCTATTGTTCTATGTTTTTTCATTATTTTAGTCCTATAAAAGCTATTTGTCTAGTATTTTTTTCTAGGAATACATAATTTTCTCACTGCCAAACATTTTCGCCAGTACCATTGATAAAATACCGGTATAAATAAGGTTGCTGACAAGACATGCCACAATATTGATTCCGCTGTAGGAGAAATCAAAAATTCCGGTCATGCCCTGCACACTGTTATAGAAAGGAATCAGATACCAGTAAAATTCCTTCGGTGCTCCGCTTCCAAGCATGGATGTAACGGAAATTACCATTACCACAACCATCAGCGGCATAATCATAGAACCGGCTTCCTTTACTGTCTTTGCAAATGCTGAAATTACAGCTAATGCTCCAACCAGTACCAATACTGTGGTAAGAATCACCAGCAATAAAAGGATATAATCGGTGACGCTGTATACGCTGGCATCCATTGCATTGGATTCTGTTCCCATTAATTTTGGAAGGGATAACATAGTACCCACAAAACTGGAAATTCCACTTAAAAGTCCGATAATACCAAGGCTGATGATTTTACCCATGGCAAGCTGTCCACGTTTCATCGGTGTTACCAATAAGGTAGCAATGGTTCCTCTCTCCTTTTCCCCTGCTATGGATTCCGGTGCAATTGCCATACATCCTGAGAAAAGGAATATCATAAGCAGCATTGGAAGCATCATGGAGAAAATCTGTCCGGTGCTGTCTTCCTTGCTGGCAAGGTCATATTCTTCGTCACCGCTGTTGACATCGAACTTATTTGCCATAGAAGCTTCATATCCATCTAATACAGAAGCCATAATCTGATAACATGCCGTGGATTCGGTATCTGCGGAATTATAATATAAGGCTACCTGCGGAGCCGGTGTGGTAGCAGTCATGCTGTCATATGCCAGTACATCTGCTTCAAAATTTTCCGGAAATACCATCAGCATTTCCGCATCTTTATCGGTTACCGCCTGCTTCATATCCTCTTCGCTGACACCATCCCGATCTAAATATTCCACATTGATATCACTGCCTTTTATCATGGTTGAAACCGTGGATGGCATATTTTCTGCATAAATACGATAGGTATAATCCTCATCTGCTTCAAATCTGGAGGTCAGTCCGCTGCCCATGAAGCTGTACATGATATAAATCATTAAGCCCGGCATCAAAATCGTAGTAAATACCATTCTCTTATCCCCGAAGAAACGGGCAAGTTCTTTTTTTATAATTGTTATAAGATTGTTTCTCATTCTGCTTCACCTACCGTTTCTTCATAGATTTCAAAGAATCTGTCTTCTAATGATTTGCCATTTTTCACTGCCTCTAATGTATCGCAGATAATCATTTCTCCCTTGATGATAATTCCGACTCTGTCACAGATTTTCTCAATCAGGCTGAAAATGTGGGTAGAAACGATGATGCTCTTTCCTTCTTTCTTAAGCTCTAACAGGAAATCCGTTACTACTTTGGCTGTCAGAACATCAAGTCCGTTGGTCGGTTCATCAAAGATAATGATTTCCGGGTCATGGACTAAGGAAATAACCAAAGAAACCTTCTGTTTCATACCGGTTGACATATCCTTTACTTTCACTTCTGCAAACTGTGTGATGCCGAAGCGGTCAAAAAGTCTCTTCTTTCTTTCATCCCGGACAGCCGGCTCTACTCCGTATAAATCCGAAAAGAAATTATATAAATAATTTGGTGTAAAAAAGCCCTCTAATTTCAGTTCACTGGTCAGAAAGCCGATCTTGCCACGTACTTCTTCCGGTGCATTAACAATACTGCTGCCATCTAAAACAGCATCTCCGGAATCCGGTTTAATCAGTGTTGCCAGCATACGGAGTGTGGTTGTCTTTCCGGCTCCGTTTGGTCCAAGCAGTCCAAACACCTCTCCCCGATAAGAAGTAAATGATAAATCATGCACTGCAATTCGCTTCTTCTCATTGGTTTTCTCAATCTTTTGTTGTTTCTGGGATAATGTAAAGGTCTTATTGAGACCCTTTACCTTCATAATCTCCTCCATAACTTCTCCTTTCAGTTATCGTCTTGATTGTACTATTGTATTATTACATTTGTGTGCCTGTGCGTCAAGCACTATTTTTTTCAACGGTTAGTGCTTTCCTTTTACTTTCCGGTATTTCCAGGTAAAGGAAGTAAAAAGCACTGAACAGATTTGATTCTCCATTCAATGCTTCTTATGTTCTTCTTAAAAATTTTCAAAATTATGCTGCAGATAATCCTCTAAATCCTGATAGTCATCCGGTGCTTTCATTTCACCATCAAACTGATATTCATAACGTCTTAGGAATTCATCCGGCCCACTGGTTCTGCCTGCTGCATGAATAATCAAAAGCCAGTACGTTACAAATGCAAGTATACCAACTACAGCTGTTACAATACCTGCAACTGCCATTCCGGGGTTCTGTTTTTGTTTCACCAGATGTATAATTCCAAAAACAATTGCCAGAATTGCAGTTATAATATTGATTCCGGTGCAAAATAATACCAGTGAAATCAACCCCAACACCATGGATGCAACTGCGAAACCTTTTCCCGGCTCCTCTTTCCGGTTATCTGCCGGACGCTGATTGTAATTCGGCGGGTACGGATTCCCATACTGCGGATTCTGGTTCTGATTCGGCGGGTATGGATTCCCATACTGCGGATTCTGATTTTGATTCAACGGGTATGGATTCCCATACTGCGGATTCTGATTTTGATTCAACGAATATGGATTCCTGTTATCTGGATACATTCTGCTTCACCAATTCCTTTTTAATAATAGTAGCTATATTCCAAAGAACTTAATGATACTGCACCAACGATGCACAGGATAAGTACCAGCACCAGAAGTGCAATGGTAATAATACTGCAGACAATACCTGCTGTTGCCATTGGTGAATGCTCGTTTTTCTTATTATAAAGAATACCAAGGATTAATCCTACAATTGCACAAGGAAGTCCTACAATCCAGAAACAGATTGCCGGGATGGATATAATTCCCAGTACCATGGATGCAATTGCCATTCCTTTTCCGGATGAAGCCGGCTGGTTGTAACCATACTGTGTCTGGTCGAAGCTTCCATATGCCTGCTGCTGTGGCTGCTGATAAGTTCCATATCCCTGCTGGGACTGGTCATAACCATAGTTCTGCTGTGCATACTGCTGATTCTGGTTATAAGCCTGCTGGTCATAATTCTGCTGTGGCTGTTCATATGCCTGCTGTGGCTGGCTATATGTCTGCTCATTCGTTCCATTTTCAGTGTTGAAATTTTCTTCACTCATTATAATACATCCTCCATTAGTATAAAATATTTTCTCCCATTTATTGTAGCAAATGCCTACCTCCATTACAAGAAAAATAAGTGAAATCATAAAATTTTTATAAACTTTTTCTCATATATTTTATCATAAACTTTGCAAATCCGGAAAAAATGGTTATAATGAAGCATATTTATACTCATTACTTGCTTTTTTGTAAGTAAAAGTCTATAATTCATCTGACAAGACACCTGTATTTACAGATGTAAAAGAAAGGAATATCACATATGAGTACATTAAATTTGACATTGTTGACTGATCTTTATGAGATGACAATGATGCAGGGATACTTTAAAACCGGCAACCGTGATGTGGCTGTTTTTGACGCTTTTTACCGCACCAATCCATGTGATGGCGGTTATGCAGTCTGCGCGGGATTAGACCAGATGATTGACTATATCAAGAATCTTCATTTTGACGAAGAGGATATTTCCTATTTAAGAAGTTTATCCATCTTTGATGAAGACTTTTTAACTTATTTAAGTAACTTTAAATTCTCCGGTGATATCTATGCAATTCCGGAAGGAACTCTGATTTTTCCAAGAGAGCCTCTTGTAAAAGTGGTTGCTCCGATTATGGAAGCCCAGTTAATCGAAACTGCGGTCTTAAATATCATCAACCACCAGAGCCTGATTGCCACCAAGGCTGCCCGCGTATGCTACGCTGCCCAGGGTGATGGCGTCATGGAATTTGGGTTAAGACGCGCCCAGGGTCCTGATTCCGGAACCTACGGCGCCAGAGCTGCTGTTATCGGCGGCTGTAAAGGTACTTCCAACGTCCTTGCCGGTCAGATGTTTGACGTCCCGGTACTTGGAACCCACGCCCATAGCTGGATTATGAGTTTTCCGGATGAATATACCGCCTTTAAGAAATATGCAAAGCTTTATCCATCTGCCTGCATCCTTCTTGTCGATACCTATGATACTTTAAAATCCGGTATGCCAAATGCCATCAAGGTATTTAAAGAAATGAGAGATGCCGGCATTCCGCTTACCTACTACGGAATCCGTATGGACAGTGGCGACCTTGCTTATCTTTCCAAGAAAGTCCGCAAAATGTTAGATGATGCCGGATTCCCGGACGCAGTTATCTCCGCTTCCAATGATCTGGATGAGTATCTGATTGAAAGCTTAAAGATTCAGGGGGCTACCATTACTTCCTGGGGTGTTGGAACCAACTTAATTACTTCCAAAGACAATCCTGCTTTCGGTGGTGTATACAAGCTGGCTGCTATCCAGAATGAAGCCGGTGAATTCATTCCAAAGATTAAGCTTTCCGAAAATGTGGAAAAAGTTACAAATCCTGGCAATAAAAATGTTTATCGTATTTATGATAAAGAAACCGGTAAGATTAAGGCTGACCTTATCTGTCTGGTGGGCGAAGTCTTTGATGAATCCAAGGACATGAAGCTCTTTGACCCGAACGCCCCATGGAAGAAAACAACTCTTCCTGGTGGAAGCTATACACTGCGTGAACTTCTTGTTCCGGTTTTCCAGAAGGGCGAATGTGTTTACGAATCTCCAAGTGTTATGGATATTCAGCGTTACTGCACCAGAGAAAAAGATACCATCTGGGATGAGACAAAACGTTTCGTAAATCCACAGGAAATCTACGTTGATTTATCCGACAAATTATATGAAATGAAAACTGCTCTCTTAAATAAAGAACATATGTAACTCGCAACTACGAGAAACACGCTTTGCGAGTTTCTCGAGTTATCGCGGTGCTCGCCAAATCTGAGTAGAAAAGAAGTTCGCTCAAGCAAGCTTGGCTCCTTCTTTTCTACTCAGATTTTTCTCGCTACTCGCGTAAAAAAAGAAACCTCCTTTACCGTTTTCCCGGCATAAGGTGGTTTCTTTATATAAGTAATAATGCCCTCTGTTGTTTTTCTTTTCTACAGCATACATTCGTTTATTCACATTTTTTTCAGCTTAGTTGAATCCCACAATCTTCTGGGTCAGCTTATATGCTGCAACAGAAATCTTTCTTCCACCCTTACCCGGGAGATTCATGGACTGTCCTAAAATTCCCCTTCTTAAATGATGGAAAAGACGAAGGTCATAACCTTTGATATAAGACCAAAGTTCCCGTTTCTTCATGAGATTTTCTTCTGTCTCGGAACGCAGGCAAAGTACTGTTGATACTACAGTAATAATTTCAAGGTAATTAAACATATATTTTCTTAATTTGGGGTTTGCAATTTTCCACAAATTCACTTCTTCTATCATCAGTTTATTTACCTTAATCTGCTGATCAATTCTTCCAATCATAACCTTTTCATTAACAGACTGGTCTTCCCTTCCGATAAAATAACGATAGAAATCCACATTCATATAATACATGGTCTTTACATATGGCAACGGATTGTATACAAAAAGATTATCCACATAGAAGGTGTGTCTTGGCAGCTCAAGTCCGCAATCCTTCAATAACTGGGTACGGTAAATAACAGAATGCATCAGAATATAATGCCCCTTGCTGATATGCCTTACATCAGACCATGTAAAGACTTCATTTTCCGGGAACATTCTGGTATATTTCATTACTTTTTTATGGTCTGCGCCCTGCTTCTCATATACGAAATTGCTGATAAACATATCAAGAGTAGTACTTCCGCCCACAAGTTCCCGTAATTTAGCAAGAATCTTGTGATAGCTCTCTTCATCTACCCAGTCATCACTGTCTACCACTTTAAAATACAGTCCGGTTGCATTGGCAATACCGGTATTTACAGCTGCACCGTGTCCACCATTTTCCTGATGGATTGCCTTAATAATAGTAGGATATTTCTTCTGATAACGGTCAGCAATCTCTGCTGTTGCATCCTTTGAGCCGTCATCTACGATTAAAATCTCCACATCATCTCCACCTGTTAGCAGTGTTTCAATACAATGTTCCATATAATCCTGTGAATTGTAACATGGAATGGTTACTGATAATAATTTCATTCTTTTTCTCCAATCGTTTTTCGAAACATTTTATTTTAAAAGTTCTTTGGTAAGTTCTAATGCTTTCTCTGTCATGGCATCAATATTATAATATTTGTATTCTGCCAGTCTTCCCAAAAGATGCATGTTCGGATATTTTCCGGTCAGTGCTTTATATTTTTCATATAATGACTGATTTTCTTCATTTAAAATGGCATAATAAGGAATCTCTCCTTCTGCTCCACTGTATGCAAATGGATATTCCTTTACAATCGTGGTTCCATCTGCCTGCTGCCCAGTCAGATACTTAAACTCCGTAATTCTGGTATAATCCTCGCTTACCGTATAATTTACAACACTGTGTCCCTGATAATCCGGTTTGTCATAATATTCAAAATCAAAGCGGAGTGAACGATATGGCAGTCTTCCATAACAGCATGCAAACAACTCATCCAATGCTCCGGTATAAATGACATTTCCTTCGAATTTCTTTCCATCAAAATAAATGCCGTCCTCTGTAAATTTCAGTACCTCTCCGGCATCTACACCAGTTCTCACCTCAATGTCCGGATGGTCTAACATCTTTTCGAACATTGCAGTATAACCGTCCTTTGGCATACCCTGATATTTATCCTGGAAATATCTGTTATCATAAGAAATCAGCACCGGCACACGTCCTGTTACCTCCGGGCTTATCTCCTCTGGTTTCTGTCCCCACTGCTTCATCGTATAATAAAGGAAAACATTTTCGTATACATAATCCGCAATCTTCCGGATATCTGCATCTTCATTTTCCCGTAATTTCATAATTGGGACCCGGCTTCCCTCTCCGTATGCGGCAATCAGCTTCTGCTCTAACCGGTCTGCCTGCTCTTTCCCATAAACCATATGTAAAGTATTCAGGTTAAATGGTACCGGAATCAGTGTCCCATGCACATTTGCTACTACCTCATGACCAAAGAAATACCAGTCTGTAAATCTTGACAGATACTGATATACTTCTTCCTTATTTGTATGAAAAATATGTGGACCATATTCATGTATTACAATTCCATGGTCATCCGGTCTGTCATAACAGTTTCCTGCAATATGATTTCTCCGTTCCAATAAAAGAACCTTCTGCTTTCCTTCTTCTGCCAGCTTTCTTGCTGCCACACTGCCGGCGATTCCGGCTCCGATTACAATGCTGTCGTACATTTCTGTTCTCCTTCCCCCTTGGTAATCCTCATTCAATTATACACATTTGTCATTTGTTTTCCAATTCATTTTTTCTTAGGATTTCTTTAAGGCACTTCGTTTACAATTTATTCATATTTTATTTACAGCCTTCTAACAATCCGGGCACATTGTTTTCACATTCTGCTTTTATACTATAACTAAGCTGAGAAAGAAAAAAGCGATAATTTTATTTTTTCATAGATCTTGCATCTGATGCAAGGTTCCTCCCAAAAAATAGTGTTTTTAACACTTACCATAAAAAATCTTTTTCATATGAAAGGCCGGTGATAATCACCGGCTCCCTCTTTTTTCTATGGCTTTTCTGCTATTCTTCCTTATATCTGTCATTTCCAAGACGAATGTTCATATATCCTGTGTATCTGGAAAATGCTGCCGGAATCGGATACTGTTCTTCCGTTTCTTTCACATCCACAAAGAGCATATTCTGATACTCCTGCTCTGTCTCATCAATCTGCACTGCATATCCTGTCATATGCCATTCAATATGGGAAAAAATATGCCTGCTGTCTTCTAATTTTTTCAAACGAATCGGTGACAACCCCATTTTCTTAAGATAGGTAATAACTTCCTCTTCCTTAAGATGCCCTTCCACATTTGGAAATTCATAGAGTCCAGCTAAAAGTCCCTTGTTGGCTCGTTTATGCAAAAGGACCTTATCCTCTGCCTTTATAACAAGAACTGTTCTGTCCTCTATCCTTCTTGCCTTCGCCTTGCTCTTTACCGGAAGTTCTCTCCAGCGTCCGCTCTTTTGTGCCCGGCAGACTTCTTTCCAAGGACATGCTTCGCATAAAGGTGCCCCATTCGGCAGACATACCGTTGCACCAAGCTCCATCAGTGCCTGGTTAAAAGCTCCCGCCCTGTTTTCCGGCATAATTTCCAATAAGTCCTTCTCCATTGCCGTCCGCACAGATGCTTTCATGATATCCGCATCATCCTCTGTTACCCGGGATATGACACGGAGCACATTTCCATCCACTGCCGGTACCGGAATGCCAAATGCGATAGATGCGATGGCTCCTGCCGTGTAATGACCAATTCCTTTCAACTTTGTCAGTGCCTCATAATCTGCCGGAAGCTCTCCATGATAATTCTCCATGACCGTCTGTGCTGCAATCTGCATATTTCTCACCCGGTTGTAGTATCCAAGTCCTTCCCAGAGTTTCAAAAGCTTCTCCTCCGGGCAGTCTGAAAGTGCTGCCACATCCGGCAGCTCCTTTAAAAACCGGTCAAAATATGGTTTTACCGCTTCCACTCTGGTCTGCTGCAGCATAATTTCAGACACCCACACCCGGTATGGGGTCGGCTCATTGCGCCAGGGCAACACTCTGGCATGGTCTTTAAACCAATTTAATAATGGTTCTATCAAGGTTGTCAGGTCAAATGGTTCTCTCATGGTTCCTCTTTCTAATTCTATTTCGTGGTTATTGCTAATATTCCGGCAGTCCGTTAAGTTCTGATACCACATAAAGCTCTTTCACATTTAAAATTGTGCTACGAATTCAGCAATTTTCTCCAGACAGGCACGAATGACATCCTGCGAATATGCATAGGAGCATCGTACAAAGCCTTCTCCGCATGTACCGAAGGCATTTCCCGGGATAACGGCTACCTTCTGTTCCTGCAACAGGCGGTTACAGAATTCTTCACTGGTAAGTCCTGTTTTTCGAATGTCCGGAAATACATAGAATGCGCCTTCCGGTTCTGCTACAGATAATCCCATCTTACGGAATCCCTCTACCATCAGTGTTCTTCTGGCATCATACTCTTCCCGCATGACTGTAATCTCTTCATCTCTCACCGGACTGGTCAATGCTTCCAATGCCGCATACTGGCTGGTGGTTCCTGCTGACATAGTTGTAAACTGATGTATTTTATTCATATGGAAAATAACATCCTTTGGTCCTGCTGCAATTCCCATACGCCATCCGGTCATGGCAAATGCTTTGGAAAATCCGTTTAATACAACGCAGCGCTCATACATGCCCGGAAGGGATGCGATGGAAACATGTTTCTTTCCATAGGTTAATTCTGCATAGATTTCATCGGTAATCACGAACAAATCATGTTCCTTTACCACTTCTGCGATTGCCTCTAAATCTTCCTTTTCCATAATGGCTCCGGTCGGATTGTTCGGATAGGAAATCAGTAAGACTTTGGATTTCTCCGTTATCTTTTCCTCTAACTGTTCTCTGGTCAGACGGA
>ULNG01014116.1_pt1 | contig 10144 bp, 7 predicted proteins | sample 1951861 | NCBI WGS metagenome assembly ULNG01 (sample SAMEA4835571, study PRJEB28245) | human gut metagenome | biome: gut microbiome; material: fecal sample | place: Denmark | collected 2008 | reverse complement strand
TGCGGCATCGTGCCAGCGGTTAGCACGGAATTTCCAGCGGTAAGTGGTCAGATGGGCATACAATTCGGGCCAGCGCAGCGCCCAGTCGCAGGGAAAACGTACCGTATGAACCACCGTCGCTGCGTTCGAGAGGATGCGGGCTTCCTTGTTAGCGGACTGGTGAAACCACTCCACACGAACCTGCGGCGCTAAAGCCTGCACCGCGCGGGCAAATCCCCGGCCTCCGTTGTTACTCTCGATCAGTGCCGCACGCGTACCCGACTCGCGGAGCATCGTTCCCACCAGTCCTTCGGTCATCTCCATCGGTTCGCGCGAATAAACCGCATCGGTAACGTAGATCACCCCGTCCGGATCGACGACATAACAGAGCGAACAGAGGTAATCGTCGCCCGTATCGGCCGTATCGGTATAGTTCGCCCGGCGCACGATGTCGCGGGGCAGCTCCTCGTAAGTCAGGAAATTATCCCCGTAGAGCAGCCCTTCGCGCACCGAAGGACGCCCCTGATACATACACTCGAACCGCACGGGATCGAGCCGCCGCTTACCACGCAGCAATTCCGCGCCGTGAAGCTCCTCCCAGAGCGCTTCGCCCGGTTCACGGGGATCGACCGGCGACGGAGGACGCGTTTTGAGAGCTTCGAAGTTCAAATAGAGCCAGGTATCGGGCGGCAGCGTATCGAGCTGCGCCCAGTCGGTGAACTCGACGAAAGGCTCCCGGCGGCAGAGCGTGCCGATCAAATCCTCCTCGTGCCAGCGCGTGAAGACGATCAACTCGCCGGAGAAGTTGTGCATACGGGTCTTCACGACCGAGGTGTACCACTCCCAACAGTTCTCCCGCACGACGGGCGAATTGGCCTCCATCGCATCTTTGTACATATAGTAATCAATTTTGTCGCAGATTAACAAAAAAACGTTAAATTTGCGCTAAAGATTGATTGACAGCGTTATGGAAAAATCGAAAAGAGTAGTCGGTTACGCCCGTGTTTCGACGGAGGCACAAGACATTACCCGTCAAATTGAACTTATTACGGCCTATTGTAGCGACCGAAATTATCATCTAATCAAAATCATTCAAGAGAAAATTTCGGGAGCCAGAAAGGACAGGAAAAGTCTAAATGAACTTTTAGATGTGGACGATGCGGTCGCCGATATGATTATCGTGTCGGAACTCTCCCGTTTATCGCGTGAAGATGATATTTTATCCGTTCTTTCAACGATAAACGAACTTTTGAAACAAGGTGTCGATATTCTGTTTTTGGATAAGCAAGACCGCATTTATAAGGCTGGAACTATTTTATCCCTTTACGACATCATTACGCTGTCAGTAGAAGCCAAAGCAAGTGCCGACGAACGCTACAAGATTGCAGGTCGGATGCAGACGGGTTTACGCTCCAAACTGGCCGAGTTTAGCAATATGTTTGCAGGCGGTACGGTTCCTTTCGGCTACAAAGTCATTCACAATCCCGATTACAAACTGAACCAAACGCCTAAAAACCTGCTTGTCGTCGATGCCAAAGAAGCCGAAGCGGTAAAATACCTTTTTCAGCAGCTAATCGACGGCAATACGATACGGCAGACTGTAAGGGTTTACAATAAATTATACCCTTACAAACTCTCTTATTCGGGCATCTGCCGCATTATCCGCAATCCCAAATACAAAGGGGAGATATACCGACGGGGAAAATTGTACGGCCAAATTCCCGAACTGCAAATCATCACGCCCGAAGATTTCGACAAGGCCAACAAACAGATGCGTGAAAACAGCCTGTTTCAAAGCAATGCTCCGAAATACTATAATCCGCTGAAAGGTTTGCTGTTTTGCCCGTGTGGATGCGGTCTTTACATGAAACCCAACCACAACAGCTATCTAATCTATCGTTGTTCAAGTGCTTATAACGACAAACAGAAATGCGAAAATTACGGCGTCAAATGCGCTTATATCCTATCGTCCGTTTGGACTTGTGTAAAGGAAACCTTGCACACCGAGGAATACAAGCGCTTCAATACCCAGCGGGCAAATGAATTGCAGGGGATAAACAAGCAGATTCGGGAAACAATCACCCGAAAAGTCAATAGCGTCGATGAACTGAAAACGCAATCGGCATCGTTGATTGCCAAAATCAAGAAACTGAATAATGATGACCTTATCAATGAATTGGAAACCGATTATAACGTGCTTTGCAAACAAATCAAGCAAACCGAGCAGGAAATTTCCGAACTGAACGGACAGATAGCCGAAAACGATGCCGAAATAAAACGGAATGTGGAGCAGAAAGATTTTAGCAAAATGGAGCAGTCGGCCTTATACAAGGAAAAATTGCAAAAAGCCGTCTATCATTCCCTCTCTGCCATGCGTGGCATTTTGGAAATAATCTTTAAGAACGGCATGACACGTTACGTGCTGATTAAAAAGCACCGAAACGGCGGAACCTACCTTTTGCCCGATACGTTCAAAGGCGACATGGAACGGAAACAAATTATCGTTCCGTCCTTACGAACCGACAAGGATAATCCCTATTCAGCCCAGCCAATGAATTTGCGCTACACGTTCGACGAATTTTTCAAGGCCATGCCCGTCGAAGAATACGAGATCCCGATAACGGAATGAAAAAAGAGGGCGATTGCTGTAATGGCAATCGTCCCCTTTTCGGTTCGGTTAAACGACCGAACAATTAAAGATGTTCCCGTAACAGATCAAGGATTATCTGTTCTTGTGTCTGCGTAGAGGTTTTGCGGGCATTTTGGATTTTATCCGCCTGCCATTGGGTAAGATTCTTTAATTTTTCTTCCATTTCAGAAGTGTAGGCGGATGCGTCATCGGCAGCATTATAACCGTCTTGGATGAATGTAATCAAATACTTTTTGGCGAGGAATTTAGCCGTGAATTTTTCACTTGCCGCTTCAAACCATTTGCGGCTCTTGGCACACCACCCGTCAGCCTCTTGCAGACATTGGGGCATTTCACGGGTTTTAAGACTTGCCACCAAATCTTTGGCTTTGAGTTTGTTGTTGCCACACGCCCAAAACGAGATTGTCGAAAGCGGGAAATTGCGTCGTTGCAATTCCATAGCAAAATCAAAGGCCGCATTTGTTTCCTTAATGGCCATTGCGGGGGCTGCCATGTAGTCGGAACCTTTCCACGTTTTCGTGCAAATGTTCATTTCGGCAATGAGCAATGCAATGGCAACCCCTTTATTCAGCGGCTCAATGACCACCAAATCTTCAAGCGGCAAGCCTAATTCAAGGTAGGCTTTCAGACGGTGCTGACCGTCCAAAACAGCGTAATAATCCTTTGCATGTTCATCGGCAATATCGTTGCCGTCCAAATCGGTCAGGTGACCGCCCGATGCTATGATGGCTTTACCGTTCACCGCCGTAATGGGACACAACATCCCATATTCGGCAAGAGAATCCTTTTTTGCCTTAATCGCTTTTTCATCGGTAGGACGATTGCCTTTGATAAAAGCAAATTGAGAAGATTTGAAAATTTCAAAAACATTTAAGTTTTTCATAATATTTCTTACTCCTTGTTAGGGAGAGGCTTAAATTATGCTGCATCCCTTGCCCAAGTGTTTGCAGGTCGTCGGGGTTATCCCTTTCGACACTGCAAAAGTACTATTTGCCAGCGACCCTTTGCAGGGAGTAAAAAACAGCCCATTTCCTACTCCCTAAAATCCATAGATAGCGGATTCAGTATGCGGCAGCTTGTTTGCATAGGTTTTCAGCACTCCTTTCAGCGATTCATCGCTATCCTTAAAGTTTACATTTCGTGTCAGCCGCATAAAATAGAACAGACGGGAAATAAGCAACATTTTATTATAAGATACCTCTTTATCGCATCTGTGTTCATTCGCCGCACCTCGATTCGGCAATTTCAAAGCATCGAACAGATGTTTGAACTTATCCGCTGCAAAGCACATATAATAGGATGAATTTGTGAATGTCGTTGTGTAGGTAGAATGATCTATTATGCGGTAAAACTCCTTGTCTTTCCACTCTTTGAGTTTTTGCCTTAATCCATACATAACTGCTGCTTTTACATTTGGGTCTGCTTCGCGGCTCTTTTTACCCTTTACTCGGAATGTAATCTCAAAATCTTTTGAATCTCCGATATAGTCTAATATTTTGGTTAATGATTTTGGCGGGAGTTTAACCCAAAAACATTTGGTAAACTTTTCAATCGACCAATCATAAACAAACAGCACAGCCCACCAAAATTTATTTACGTCCAATCCAAAGCCTTTAATTGTCGCTATAATATCCGTTTCCTGCAAAAACATTTCTTTTGTAAACGGGGCTTTTATCTTCTCCTGACAGACCCTATCCCAAAATCTGCGTGGGAAAGTGTCTATGACTTCATCACCCATATAATTCCAAGAATCGGTAATCGCATATACATATTCCAACTCTTTTTCTTCTTGTTCGTCGGCTTCATAAAAGACAAATCCTAAATCGTCGGTTCTAATACTCATAATCCAAATTATTTTATTTCCAAATTTAGCGAATTTCGCTGAAAAGCCCTCATTTCGGCTCCCGATAAAGAATTCCCCGATTCATTTGTTTGCTGAAAATAACCTCTGTACCTTTACAGAAGCCAGCAAGAGGGATAAGGGCGATGCCTAAATCTGTCCCCTGCTTCGTGCTCAAAAGTGGCACTTATACCACTACCTACCCAACCAACACCTAATTTAGGCTCTCGGCTCTGAAGAGCCTCAAACCCGATTTTCAGACTATGCTGTACTATGTAACGCAACACAAATGATTCGACAACCGAAAAGCCGCCAAAGCCGCGTTAGGCTCCGCCTGCTTTCGGAAATTATTAAAAACAAAAGAGATACTATTTACTAATTACGTCGCTAACGATGAATTATACAACGATTCCAAAATCAATTTGCCAGCTTCAGACGGGCAACGGCAAACCGACTGACATTTACGTTTGAGCAACGATTAAATGCAAATCGGACTACAAGACACAAACAAGCCATATAACGGAAGATAGGCTGTCCCAAATAACAGGAGTAAATATCCGTACCGTCAAACGGTCTGTCCAACGATTGGAGGAGTGCGGAGCAATGCAGGTTACAACCCGCATAATCGACGGATGCAAACGCCGTAATTCCTATTATATAGCCAATCCCCAAACGGATTTCTTTTTCGTGGATAACCGATTCTTTGCAAAGAACCATCCGCCGAAAATCGCGGGCTTTCTACTCATATTAAAGGCTATATGTCTTAATAATACGAATACTATCCTTTGAAATATCGGACAGATTGCCGATGCTGTCGGAATGAACCGCAACACGGTTTCCACTCTTATTAAAGAGAGTAACGGATTAGGACTGATTAAGGCCCTACCGAACGGCTACGAAATAACGGATGATTGCTTTGTAAATCCGCCGCAGAAAGATACGGCACACGCCGTCTATAATGAAATATGTCAATTCTGCCTAACAAAGGGAACAAATCCGCCGCAATGAAATGAACGGGCAATGAATCGGATTCTTACTAAATACAACATTCCGAATCTGTCGGCTGATAATTCGCTGTCGGTTACTTATGCCCTAAATGAACGGTGCAAGATGATTCCCGAATCCGTGTCGCTGGCTTATTTCGTTAAGGTGCTATGCACCCAAGACCCGATAAAGGCCAATAAGCTACATTTACAATCTTTTCTACTCACATAATATACTTTCGTTCAGACGCTCCGATTTTTATAGTCGGGGCGTTTTGCTTTGATAGGCCGACCATGAAGATACTATCACTTTTTCACCCCTCCCCCTTTTCAGATGGAAAATCGAATTTTTATCCATTACATATAATAGGATTCCACATAAAACAGACCGCCCCCTATTCATGCCCGAAACCATCTAACAGCATAAGATTATTGATATTACATGAAGTTGGATTACTACTAATAACCGAAGAATAAAACTTAATCGCTATGTACGAAACACAAGAGAGAGCCAAACGGATTACGGACATCCATGTTTTATGGGGACAAAGCACGGTTATCGAGGAGCTGATCCAAGCGGGGAAAATCGACGAGGAATATATCTATCCCTTTAACGGGGACGAGGTGCTGGAATGGTGGCTTGTTACTCCGTGGCTGGCCGAACGACTGAAAGAGCAGGGCGAAATCATCATTGACAAATTAGGGTGTCGTTGGTGGGGACGGCTGACGAGCGGGCAGGCGATTTACATGGACGGCGTAATACAAGAAATTTGCGGGAACGATTAACCCAACTTACAACTAACAAAGTTTCGATTCCATACTCCCTGCTATTGGATAGAAACTTTGTTTTCAAGAACTTTGCACAATTAAATACGGCAACAGCACCCGAAAGGGCAAGATGTTTTGCAATTTCCGCCGAATATGCTACTTTTGCAGTAACATATTGAATACACGGAAAGTGTAGCTTGTTCTCGTTAAGCGAATCTGACAGTTCAAAAGACAAGAGAATAGGCGAACATCTACCGCGTCATATCCTTACGGATAGGCGTGGGGCTGTTGCTTATTATATTGTCAAGGTTTTGTCAGAACCCGCTTAACTATAATAGGCTTTCAGTCCTGCGCTTTCTTTTGCACATAAGCCACTATCGAGGGACGGATAGTAAGATTTGAAACACTTGTTCAACTTAAATAAATCTTACTATGAAAAAACTATTGGCCTTTGCCGCATTATTTGCGGTGGTTGCGCTCACATCGTGTAAATACGATGATGATGACCTTTGGAACAGCGTTCACGGATTGGAAAACCGTGTCGCAAAATTAGAGGAACTCTGCAAGCAGATGAACACAAATATTTCATCGTTGCAGACTATCGTAACAGCATTACAAAACAACGTCTATGTTACGGGGACTACACCTCTTATGAAAGACGGCAAAGAAATCGGCTATACAATTACTTTCAGCAAAGGTAACCCTATTACCATCTACCACGGTAAAGACGGACAAGACGGTGAAGATGGGATAACACCCACTATCAGCGTAAAGAAAGATACTGATGGTGTCTATTATTGGACGTTGAACGGTGAATTTATCATGGTCGATGGTGGAAAAATCCAAGCCGAGGGTAAAGACGGCACAAATGGAACCAACGGCACGACCCCGCAATTCAAAATCGAAAACGATTATTGGTTTGTTTCCTATGATAACGGAGCAAATTGGACGCAGTTAGGTAAAGCAACAGGTGAAGATGGCATTGGTGGCGATTCCATGTTTTCGGGCGTGGATTATAAAACCAGCACCGACTATGTAATCTTTACATTGGCTGACGGTACGCAAATCAAACTGCCTACATGGTCTGCTTTTGAAGCCTTACAGCGTCTTTGCAACGAAACGAATACCAACCTTTCGGCATTACAAACGATTGTGACAGCACTCCAAAACAACGATTATATCACGAGTGTAGACCCACTGACCGAGAACGGCAAGGTGGTAGGCTACACGATTAAGTTCGCCAAGAGTAACCCGATTGTGATTTATAACGGTAAAGATGGTACGGATGGCGTCGATGGAAACACTCCCGTTATCGGTGTGAAGAAAGACGGGGATGGCATCTATTATTGGACGCTGGACGGTGAATTTATCATTGTGGACGGACAGAAAATCAAGGCACAGGGGACAGACGGCAGTGATGGTGCAGATGGTGTTACGCCGAAACTCGAAATTCGAGAGGGCTATTGGTGGATTTCCTATGACAACGGAACGAATTGGACGCAATTAGGCAAAGCTACGGGAGAGGACGGCAAGGATGCAGATAGCATCAAAATCACGCAGGATGAGAACAATGTTTACTTTGAATTGGCAGATGGTACGGTAATCACGATTTCCAAAACGGGACAATCGGTAGACCCGAATATTATTCAGTTCGCAGATGAAAATGTAAAGAAACTATGTGTGGGAATGTGGGACACTAATGGAGATCTTGAATTATCCTATGACGAAGCCGCAACGGTTACATCACTTGGCACAACATTCACAGGAAACTCGGAAATTCAGATTTTTAATGAATTGAAACACTTTACAGGTTTGACAGTTCTTGATGATGCATTCAGCGGTTGTTCCAATCTATGGAAAGTGACGATTCCTGTAAATGTAGAGTCGATGACCTTTAATAATTTCAAGGGTTGTGTTTCATTGAAAACAATAACTTTTGAGAAAGGTTCAAAATTAAAAGCTTTCACAGGGGGACATGATAATAATTATAAGATTTTGGGTGCCTTTTTAGACTGCAAATCCTTAACTACTATTGAGATTCCTGCAAGCGTAGAAAGCCTTGGAACAGCTTTCAAGGGTTCATCATTGAGAACAATTACGTTTGAGAAAGGTTCAAAATTGGAATCTATCTCAGGAGTTCGTGATTTGGGAGCCTTTGATGGGGCAATAAATCTTACGACCGTTGATATGTCTGAATGTACACAAGTCAAAAGAATAGATGAATACACTTTTTATGGCAATTCCAACCTTCGATTATTCAAAATAGGTACAGAAATACCGCCGACATGTAAAGATTATACTTTTTACAACATTAATCCTTATTCGGTGCTGAAAGTGCCGTCAGGATGCACTGATGCATATAAAAAAGCAACAGGATGGAAAAAATTTGCAAGCATTACGGGATTAGATGAATAAAAATAAGAACTTATGAGTAACTATCAAAATCGCATTGATTTTATTTCCCGCACGCGACAAATTCTTGTTCAATACGAACACAACTGCAACTCTGAAAAGACCCTCTTTATGAATTGTTGTGTGGGCCTCTTAATTATGCCGCAACAATGCGCAGACCATGACAAAAATATATCCGTAGATGGATTAGTTGATTATGAAAACTGGGGAATTGATACAACCAAAATCACAGCGAATGAACACAGAAAAGGAGTTGATAAGAATTCAATAGAAAATATAGCCTATCATATCCGTAACTCAATATGCCACTATCGGTTCGATATAATGAATTGCAATGTAGAAAACATTGAGAATATCCATATTATGGATAAAAGCGGAGATGATGTAAATGCACCTATTACATTTGATCTGGAATTAAGTTTCGATGATTTCCGAAAATTCGTGCTGAAATACGCAGATAAGTTAGAAGAAAAATTAACGAATAGTTGAATTTTCATCTGACCTTCCGAGTGACAGACTTTGTGAAAAGGTTAGTCTATAAGACCCTTTTGCAGAGTTTGTCACTTTCTTATTTTGTTTATTTTACTAATAATCTTATCTTTATAAAGATAAATAACAATTAAATTTTAGCTAAAATGAACAGATACAAACAACCTAAAACAGAATGAAAGACCGACGCATGAGAGGATAAGCAGATAATCCAAAAGGCGGTTAAATGGAGCCAAACAGAGGGAATAGTCCTGCTTGTAGGAAAACCCAAAGACGAAATATTTCCCGAAACATTTATCTACATGTTTGCCCCTAATATGGCAGACATTACAAAGCCCGTCGAAATTGTCCTTACAAAGAATCGACAATACATATTTGGATGAAAGTGCGAACTTAACGAAATGGACGGGATAATCGGCACAATGACGGCTAACGAGGCACAAATCGAGGGAACGGGCGAAAAGGTGAATTTGTTCGACTACCACGTGAAAGCCGATACAATCCTATTCCAATACGTCACACCCGACGGACGGGACGAGGTAGTGAAATTCCCGTTAGCTGGATTTTGCGAAAACTATCTGATGCAGTTTGTAAAATAATTCGGTGGAGTTGAATTGCATCGTATCTATAAAGGTTAAGGAGAAAGGGCCGAAAAAATGCGGCGTTTTCCCTTATACATAAAATTTCAGATTAAAAACAAGGCAAATTTTTTCGTTCATTAGTTGGTTTGCGACAATTTTGATTATTTTCTGTAAAGGTCGTCGAGAATGAAGCAGTCCACACGGTTGCCCGTGAGCGCCCCCTCGCGGCCGACAGAGAGCAGGCCGCCCCGGTGACCGATGATCTCCACCTCATCAGCCGTACGCAGGTACTCCGGAGGCCTGGCTCCCCGCTTGATGGTCGTTTCCGGGAAAAAGGCCGCATATTCGGGCGAATCGATGATACGCTGCACACGCCGGTTGAACTTCGAAGCCAACGAAGCCGAATAGGAGGCGATGGCGATCCGCAGATCGGGATTGCGCC
>ULNG01012658.1_pt1 | contig 10229 bp, 8 predicted proteins | sample 1951861 | NCBI WGS metagenome assembly ULNG01 (sample SAMEA4835571, study PRJEB28245) | human gut metagenome | biome: gut microbiome; material: fecal sample | place: Denmark | collected 2008 | reverse complement strand
AGTTCCAGTCTTTTTCTATATTCGAAGCATTCACTACCAGCAGGTATTTCTCCGGTTCATAATGATAAACCAGCAAGTCATCTACGATACCGCCTTCTTCGTTGGGGAAACAGGTATATTGCACCTTGCCCGGAGTCAGGGCAGCCACATTATTGGAAGTCACTTTCTGAAGAAAAGCCAATGCATTGGGTCCTTTCACCCAGAATTCTCCCATGTGGGAAACGTCGAATACACCCACAGCATTACAAACGGTGAGGTGTTCATCAATGATACCGGAATATTCTATCGGCATATTATATCCCGCAAACTCATGCATCTTAGCACCCAGCGAGATATGTTTTTCTGTAAACGGAGTGGTTTTCATGTCTTAAGGTATTAAATTATTTTATAGCAACAAGTTCGGCAATCTTCACAATGACCTTCATCGCTTTCTCCATATTCTGGATAGGAACGAATTCATATCGTCCATGGAAGTTCAGACCACCTGCAAAGATATTGGGGCAAGGCAAACCTTTGAAAGAAAGCTGTGCGCCATCCGTACCACCACGGATAGGTTTCACATTCGGTTTCACACCTACAGCCTCCATTGCAGCAAAAGCCGTATCAATGATATGCATTACCGGTTCAATCTTCTCACGCATATTATAGTATTGGTCACGGAGTTCAAGTGTTGCCGTACCTTCACCATATTCGGCATTGATTTCACTGACAAAGCGTTCTATTTTCTTCTTGCGGCTCTCGAAACGTGCACGGTCATGATCACGGATAATATAGGCCACTGTAGTCTGCTCTACATCGCCGTTGAAACTGATGAGATGGTAGAAGCCTTCGTAACCTTCAGTATGTTCGGGTGTTTCATGAGCAGGTAACATCGCACAGAAACGGTTGGCCACACGAATTGAATTAATCATCTTATTCTTGGCATAACCCGGATGTACATTGCGACCTTTGAAAGTGATTTTGGCAGATGCCGCATTGAAGTTTTCAAACTCCAACTCTCCTATTTCACCGCCATCCATTGTGTAGGCCCAGTCGCAACCGAACTTCTCCACATCGAATTTATGTGCGCCCAATCCTATTTCCTCATCCGGATTGAAACCAATACGAATCTTGCCATGCTTGATTTCAGGATGCTCTTTCAGGTACACTATCGCAGAAACGATTTCGGCAATACCTGCTTTATCATCTGCTCCCAACAATGTCTTACCATTGGTAACGATCAGGTCTTCCCCTTTATGATCCAACAGTTCGGGGAACTGAGACGGAGAAAGAACTACATTCTCTTCTGCACAGAGCACGATGTCCGAACCGTCATAGTTTTGAACAATACGGGGAGATACATCTTTGCCACTCATATCGGGACTGGTGTCCATGTGGGCGATAAAACCAATAGTAGGTACCGGTTTATCGATATTTGCCGGAAGTGTGGCAAACAAATAGCCATGCTCATCCAGCGTTATGTCTTCCAAGCCTAAAGACTCTAATTCTTCTTTCAGATATTTGGCAAATACCATTTGCCCCGGAGTACTTGGAGTCACCTCTGTCTCTTCACTGGACTGGGTGTCGAAGCTTACATACTTCAAAAAACGTTCTACTAAAGCCATAATATTTACGATTTAATAATTTTCAATTTACGATTAAGAATATGAACTACCAATTGTCTATCAACAGTAGTCAATAGTTCTGCCGTAAAGGTAGAAAAGGGGGCGTGAACTGCCAAGCAATTCACGCCCCTTTTTACAAAATGTTAGTATTTAGAGTTACTTAAAAGCAACTACTTCCATCAAAACAATGTGTACAAACCTTACATTTCGGCAATCCGATAGACTCGATGAGAGTTTCCAGGGTATTAAACTTCAAAGTTGTAAGGCCAAAGCGTTCGGCAATAATGCTGACCATCTTCTCATATTCCGGAGAACCGGTAGTGGCATATTTCTCCAGATTCTTGTCTGCATCTCCCTCCAGTTCTTCTATAATGCGACGTGTAATCAGTTCCAACGGGCTCTTGGATGCCGTGAAACCTACAAACGGACAAGCATAAATCAACGGCGGACAAGCAATGCGGATATGTACTTCCTTGGCACCATATTCATACAGCACCTTCACATTATCCCGTAGTTGCGTTCCCCTTACTATGGAGTCGTCACAGAACAATAAGCGCTTACCTTCCAGCATGGCACGGTTCGGTATCAGTTTCATCTTCGCCACCAATGAGCGCATCTCCTGCTTACTGGGAGTGAAGCTGCGCGGCCATGTCGGTGTATATTTAGAAATGGCACGGTGATAAGGAACTCCTTTTCCTTCGGCATATCCTAAAGCCATGCCCACACCGGAATCAGGAATACCGCAAGCACAATCTACTTCAGAATCATCGTTCTGCCCCATCTTCAAGCCACTGGTAAAACGCACTTCCTCTACATTGCGACCTTCATAGCAGGAAGTGGGAAAACCGTAATATACCCACAGGAAAGAACAAATCTGCATCTTTTCCTCCGGCTTCCGCAATTGTTCCACTCCATCGGCAGTCATACGAACGATCTCTCCCGGACCGAGATAGCGGTCTATTTCATAATCCAGATTCGGGAAACTGCTTGACTCACTGGTTGCAGCGTATGCCCCTTCTTTCCGGCCAATTACAATCGGAGTGCGTCCCCACTTGTCACGAGCCGCAATGATACTGCCATCTTCTGATAACAACAGCATAGAGCAAGAGCCTTTGACACGGCGGTAAACATTTTCTATACCTTCTACAAAAGTTTTTCCTTGTATGATGAGTAGTGAGATAAGCTCGGTTTGATTGGTATTGCCTGAACTCAGTTCGGCGAAGTGCATATTTTGGGAAAGTAGCTCTGCTTCTATTTCTTCCAGATTCACAATTTTGGCTACTGTTACAATGGCGAAGCGTCCGAGGTGGGAGTTAATGATGATGGGTTGCGGGTCTGTGTCGCTGATGATTCCTATTCCGACATTTCCTTTAAACTTATCCAGTTCGTCTTCAAACTTGGTTCGGAAATAAGTGCTCTCCAGGTTATGAATGGATCGGGCAAACATGCCCTCTTCTGCATCATACGTGGCAAGTCCGCCCCGCTTAGTTCCTAAATGTGAATTATAATCTGTACCGTAAAATAAATCCGTCACACAGCTCGCTTTGGAGACTGTCCCGAAAAATCCTCCCATAAATCCTATTATTTATTATTGATTTTAGTATTGACGGGCACAAAGGTACAAAGAAGTTTCTTCTCCACGTTACTTTCCTACGAGACAATTTCTAAAAAAACTTATTTTTATGCAGGTTTCCGAACAGCAGATTGAACGTTTTGTTTAATTCGCAGATAAAAGAAATGATATGGTTCAGGATGGAAAATCACAGGAAATACTGTAATCCTCCCTACCCTCGCACATGATTTTGGAACTTCAGACTCTGTGATTACTTGGATTGTCAATGGTTATCAATTGGCTATTGTAGCGAGGTAATGACCGGGTTATTATTAATTCCCTGGCCTCTTGCAACTTTAGTTGCCGCACTGGTTGCCGGTTATTTGATGGAATGTATTCATCCGAGAATATTGGGAAGTATCGGTATGGGGATATTTTGTATCAGGCTTCGATTAATCCTTTGCGGCATTGGTTTCGGACTTTTCCAGACACCGAATAGTAGTTTGAGGTTGTCACAAACGTTGTTGTTGAAAGAATAAAAAAGGCCGAAACTGAGCTTCGACCTTTTCTATATCTTATTTTAAACTACTTTTTCCAAACATAATATGGAATAAACAACCATCTCATAACCTTTATTACCGATTTGATCAATGTACAATGCTCCATATAGTCAGAAATATAATCTTGAAATATTCCTTCACCGAACGATGCTCTATATATTTCATATTGTAGCATATTTTATCCGGCAGTATTTGTTCTACATATGCCTTGTCCGCATCCTCAGCCTGTCCTAAAATCGTATTTTCATCTACATATTCTATAGATGCATAATCCGTAATTCCCGGGCGAACAGACAACACTCTCCGCTGTTCTTCAGTGTAGAGTTCCACATATTTACGAACCTCCGGACGCGGGCCTACCAGACTCATATCACCTTTCAGTACATTGAATAACTGAGGTAGTTCATCTAATTTATATTTGCGGATAAAATACCCGATACGGGTAATCCGGGGATCTCGTCCGCCTACAGTTATCAAACCTTGCTTATCAGCTCCTATACGCATTGAGCGGAACTTATAGACATAAAAATCCGTCCCTCCACGTCCTACACGTAGCTGTTTATAGAAACCACCACCTTTACTTTCCAGACGGATAGCAATATACAGGAAAAGGAAAACAGGAGATAAGAATAGAATGCCCAGAAAGGAAAATAAAATATCAAAAAAACGAATCATCACCTATCAACAGTCACTTTAAGGTATGCATCTTTTACAGCTTTGATTATAAAGTCCAGCTTTTCTTCATCCAACTGCGGATAAATGGGCAAGGAGATTTCACCTTTAAAATTCTCATAAGCTTGTGGATAGTTCTTTATATCATATCCCAATGAGCTGAAGAAGGAAAGCATCGGCATCGGGATAAAATGAACGTTCACGGCAACCTCGCTTTTCGCGATTTCATCAATCATACGATCACGCTGTTCCTCTGTGAAATCTTTGATACGCAATGCATAGATATGATATGAGCTTTCTTTTTCTCCATCTTCAGAAGGTGGCAAAATAGCCCAATCACAATCAGCAAATGCTTTAGAATAGGTATTGAATACTCTTTTACGTTCTTTCAATAGTTCAGGATATTCCCGTATCTGAGCCAAACCGATAGCAGCATTTACGTCAGCCATATTTATTTTCATTCCCAGACCGACTATGTCATAACGCCAACCGCCTGCTTTGGATTTGGAAAAAGCATCTTTAGTTTGACAATTCAAACTCATCATACGCAATTCTTTGTAGAGTTCCGCATTATCAAACGGTTCGGGCAAATTCAGGCAGATGGCTCCTCCTTCGGCCGTCGTCACATTCTTTACGGCGTGAAGGGAGAAGATAGCAATATCCGTTTCGCATCCTGTACGCTGATTCTTGCTGTAATAAGCTCCCAAAGAATGGGCTGCATCATTCATAACAAGAATACGTCCCAATTTTTCCTGTACAAATGATGTCGCCTGAAACAGGTTGCGTATTTCCGGTTCATTAACGAGTCTCATGATACGGTCGTAATCACAAGGGAAGCCCGCAATATCTACTGGAATAATAGCCTTGGTCCTTGGCGTAATTGCTTTTCGAATAGCATCCACAGAGATATTGAAATCCTCTCCGGAATCTACCATAACAGGCTTTGCACCCGCATGAAGGACTGCTAATGCCGTAGCACTATATGTATACGCCGGCACAATTACTTCATCTTCAGCAGTTACTCCCAACCAGCGAAGCATCATAATGGCTCCCGAAGTCCATGAGTTTACACAAAGCACTTCTTTTGCATTAGAGAATACTTTTATTTCTTCTTCCAATGCTTTTACTTTAGGACCGGAAGTTATCCAGCCGGAACGTAACGAATCAACGACTTCGTTGATGACCGCCTCGTCAATATAAGGGGGCGAAAATGGAATTTTCATGATCTACTATATCGAATCTATTCAATCATCTAACTGCATCTTGATATGCAATTTCTTCACAAATCTCATATCATGTATTACCATTCTTTTCACAAGTTCTTGAAAACTCGTTTTAGTCGGATTCCAACCAAGTAATGTTTTCGCTTTCGTTGGATCACCTAATAATTGCTCCACTTCACAAGGACGAAAATACTTTGGATCAACTTCAACTAATATTTTACCAGTCTTTATATCAATCCCCTTTTCATTTACTCCTTCACCTTTCCAACAAAGTTCAATACCTACTTCCTTAAAAGCAAGTGTTGCAAATTCACGGACTGTATGCATCTCACCAGTAGCTATTATAAAATCGTCTGGAACATCATGTTGTAACATAAGCCACATGCACTCTATATAGTCTTTTGCATATCCCCAATCACGACGAGCTTCCAAGTTCCCTAAATAAAGTTTATCCTGAAATCCTTGTACAATCCGAGCAGCAGCAAGCGTTATCTTCCTAGTTACAAATATTTCTCCCCTACGTTCACTCTCATGGTTAAAAAGGATACCATTTACAGCAAACATACCATAGCTTTCACGATAATTTTTAGTAATCCAAAAGCCATATTGCTTTGCAACACCATAGGGACTACGTGGATAAAATGGAGTCGTTTCTTTCTGAGGTACCTCTTGAACCTTTCCAAACAATTCAGAAGTAGATGCCTGATAAATCTTAGTTTTCTTCTCCAAACCTAAAATACGAACAGCCTCTAACATACGCAATGTACCTATTGCATCAGACTCTGCAGTATACTCAGGCACGTCAAAGCTAACTTTTACATGACTTTGTGCAGCAAGATTATAGATTTCGTCTGGTTGAACCATCTGGATAATCCGAATTAATGAACTACTATCCGTCATATCTCCATAATGAAGGTTTATCAACCGATCTTTTTTCATATCACGCACCCACTCATCAAGATATAAATGTTCAATACGCCCCGTATTAAAAGATGAAGATTGACGTAAAATACCGTGAACTCTATATCCTTTTTCTATTAAGAATTCTGCAAGAAAAGAACCATCCTGACCAGTAATTCCTGTAATTAATGCTATTTTTTTCATTTTGCTATTTATTTATTTTTTTTATATATCTATACATTCTCCTTTGGGGATAAGCAATAAAATCATAATAAATTCTATATCCCAAAGAAAAATAGAAACTTTGTACCCTGAAATTATTATCATAATCAGTAGTCAAAGATATAGCATGCCCTCCATTACTTTTAACGACCTTTTCTAATTCACATAAAAGGGCCCTTCCAACACCTTCTCCTTGATAGTCAACATCAACGCCAATAGACAATAACTCAGCATAATCTCCTTTATCATTAACAAAAACAGATTTTTTAGTCAGATTTCGATATAAACGTATGACTGCTTTGGGACGAGTAAATAGTAGACGAAACGCCTCCAACATATACAATAATAAATTATCTTTTATAAGCTGAGAATAAAAAGAAGCAGACACCAATGTTGCAGCACAAAAACCCACTAATCGTCCCTCTGTATAACATCCTAAAAGAACTCCCTTCTTACTTTTTTTTACTGTACTATAATACAAAGACAAAAAATGGTTCCCTAAACTAGTTAAAAAAAGCAAGGAAAAGCATGATTATGGATAGCAATAAGTGCCTTAATTTCCATGTCTGACACCTTCTTTATTTCAAAAAGCATATTCTTTAATTATCTTAGTCACTAATGACAAATTATGTTTTCTGGAGAATCGTTTCATAGCGTAATCAAATCCATTCTCTCCTTTTCGCTTTAGCACTTCAAAATTCCAGCAGTGTACAGCCTCTTTAAATGCATTAATCAAAGCTTGCTCATTTTCTGGTTCGACTACCAAACCACAATCACTCTCTATAATAGCTCTCGCCGTATCACTTTGTACATCTAAAGAACCAATAATCGGTTTCTTTGAAAACATATATGCAGGCAATTTAGAAGGAATTGAACTCATAGCCGCACCTTTTTTTAAAGGTAAAAGCATTATATCTGCTTCACTTTGTACCTCAGGAACTTTACCATTTGGAACATCTTTAAACTCTATCACTACATTTTTATAACGCCCTGCCAATTCTATGCATGCTTGTTTTCGTGAGCCACTTCCAGCAATTATCAACCTAGTTCTTTTCAGTTGTGCCTTGGCAAAAGAATTAATCAAAAATTCGATACCAGCGACAGGACCAATATTTCCTAAATACATAAAAGACAAAACAGAACTATCTACATTTAAGCTTTTTCTATTTTCATACGCAATAAATTCATCTTCATTCTGCCAATTCTCTACAACACTGATTTTAGTTTCATCTACCTTCCTTTTTTTTAATAAATAATTTTTCATGTTAGATGAAATGACAAGTACATGACTTGCATTATTTAAGATGTATTTATCAATAGGTAGCAACATTAACTGCATAGCATATGAAACAAATCTACATTTCATTTTATTAGTAAATGATTCTGGATAAATATCTTGCACATGTAAGATGCATGGAATTCTATATTTCTTAGCCGTCTTCACTATCAAAGCTTGCGAAAATAACGGCCATGAATTTACATAAATACATGAAAATTTAGTCCAATATCTAGCTATATATTTTTTACATTGTAAACCAAAACTATAGCTCTCATAAAATCTACCTAATATTTTAGACTGAGGGCACACATAAGAATCAAGCAAAATATCTTCATAATGTTCTGTCTTTATTACTTTTCTATCAAAGGAAAAACCATAAGGACGAGTTGGATAAGGATGCAAAACGACTATCTTATAATCTTTCTTCAAATTATCCACAATATCAAATGATAACCGAGAAGATACAATCGGTTCCGGTGGAAAAACAGCAGTGATAATTAATATGGTCTTCATTTTTATCTAAATTTCACTTCTATTATATGCTTCTTTATATAAAGAAATCAACTGTTCACACATTTTGTCCCAAGCATATTTCTTTACATTATCAAAACCTTTTCTTATTATTTCAGCACGAAGTTTTACATCTGACAATAATTCTATTTTAGCACACAATTCTTCTTTATCTAAACTGTTCATGAGCAATGGGGTATCACCTATTATTTCAGGAATAGAAGAAGCATTATAAGCAATTACAGGACACCCAGCTCTTTGGGCTTCCAACACAGGAATGCCAAACCCTTCATAAGAAGAAGGATAAACTAAAGCCTTAGCTCCATTATATAAAACATTCAATTGTTTATTAGAAACTCTTCCTGCAAAATAGTAATGCTTACTACCAACATTTAAATCCAATATTTTGACTTCATCTGGTGTTAACTTTGCTCCAACTATTACTAACTTCCAGTCCTTATGATACATACTTTCTACTACCAATTTAAAATTTTTATATGCTTTACGTTCTCCTACAAATAAAAGATAAGATTTTGAATCATATGGTAAATTATAATTCTCGATGTTCGATAAGGGGCAATAATCGTCAGAGACACCATTATAAATCACATGTATCTTTTTTTCATCTATATCTGGTAAAAACTTTAATAAATCTCGTTTTGTATTTTCTGAAATACAAACTACATATTTAGATTTTCGTATTGCATAATATTTTTGCCAGCAGTGAATCCATTTATGTAATCCATGATAAAAATATTCATATGTAAAATCATGAACAGTAGTTACATTTATAGCATTGGAATTAGAACTTATTCTGAAATAAGATGAATGAAAAATAAATTTAGAACAAAGAGGTAAATGTACAGGCAAATAACGTTTATACTTTAATGTATTTAATTGATAAGAAAAAATATTTGTCAAAGGTATTAGAAGAGAATTTCTATGAATATTATTATTAGGAATAAATTCTAAAAACAAGCAATCACATTCTTTAAAAGATAGAATTCTCTTTATTAATTCTCCCCAAACAACAGATATTCCTCCTGAATTTTGCAAAGAAAACACAATATTATCCAAGACTATTTTCATTATCAAATCAATTATCTATTTTGTTTATAATACTTCCAAAAGCCCAATAGCAACCCTTTTGTTCTTAATAGATAAAAGAAAGAAAGTTCTTTATTAAACATTATAATATAAAAAAAAGCAGCAACAATAGATCTAGCAAATATATCAACAAACCAAAAGAAATGCTTATTATTACCACTAATAAACAAAGCTGCTGCTAAAGCACCTGTCCCCAACCCATAACTTAGCCCCTTTTCTTTTTCAGTAAATAAGGACAATACTACAGGGTGATAAACGAATATATTTCCTTTATACATTACTTGCCCTTGATGTTTGGTTGTTTGCAATATTTTATATGCAAAAAAAACATCTTCTCCAGCTCCATAATAGGTTCCTACCCCTAATTGTTCTTCAAAATGTAAATTTAAATCAGATATATTATGTAAATTCACACAAATACCTATTGATGTTGATAAGAAAAAAATATTACTCAAATTAACCTCAATATCTTTTACTGGACGATTTGCATATATTCTGTTAGAAGAAGGATCTTTTACATTACATAGCAACAATGCTATACCCTTATGCTCAATAAAATAAGTAACAACTCTTTCAAAAAAGAATTTTTCATACCAGCAA
>ULNG01030794.1_pt1 | contig 10230 bp, 12 predicted proteins | sample 1951861 | NCBI WGS metagenome assembly ULNG01 (sample SAMEA4835571, study PRJEB28245) | human gut metagenome | biome: gut microbiome; material: fecal sample | place: Denmark | collected 2008 | reverse complement strand
GGATAGCGTCAATATAATTCCACTGCCCCAGCGTTTTTGCCTTAACCTGCCTGCCGCGCCTAGTTACGATAATGGTATCGGCATACATGCGGTGCAGTGCGTCAAGCTGCGCTTCGGCAATCATGCGTATGCTGTAACGCACATCGTGCGTGGTAATGGCAGCACCCTGACGCTCCAAAAACAGCAGCTCCTTAAAAAGGTTCTCCAGCTGCTTTACTTCTTCTTCGCTGCCGCTGAAACTGATTACATTGCCGCGCGCTACGATTTTAGCGTCATAACACTCCTGAATAACGCGCAAAAGTTCGTCATTACGCCCCAGAATGGCCAGCATCTCCTGCTGGTCCTGTACTTCAATCAAGCCTTCGCTTTGCATTAAAGTCAAGTCCGCGCTCCTTTCATTACTGCTTAATGGTTATTTTGTTAATTACAACATCTTTTAAAGGTTTGTCGTTAGCGTCGGTTGCCACTTTGCCAATGCGGTAAACAACTTCCATGCCTTTGGTTACTTTGCCAAACACGGCATGTTTGCCGTCAAGCCACGGGCAGTCGCGCAGCGTGATGAAAAACTGGCTTCCGCCGGTATCAGGCCCTGCGTTAGCCATGGAAAGCACGCCCGGCCCGTCGTGGAGCAGCTTGCTGCTGAACTCATCTTTAATGGTGTAGCCGGGGCCGCCCATACCGGTTCCCGTCGGGTCGCCGCCCTGAATCATAAAATTATCAATAACGCGGTGAAAAATCACGCCGTTGTAAAAGCCCTTGTTGGCAAGGTCAATAAAATTTTTGCAGGTATTCGGCGCCAAATCGGTTGCCAGAGCCACTTCAAAATTGCCCATATTGGTTTCAAACACCGCCGTTGCCGGAGGCATTGCTTCTTTCTGCGGTTCGCTGCCGCAGGCACTTACAGCCACGCTGCACATAAGCATTATTAACAGTAACAGTTTTTTCAAAACCATTCCTCCCAAAATTTAAAAATAGTTATAAGTATATTATACCTCTTAAAAGACTCGCGCGTCAAAAATTACAGGCGCGAACGCAGCCAGCCGATAACTTCTTCCGCCGCTTTATTGCTGTGATTGGTAAAACTGTGGTCGGCGCCGTTTACAATAACCAGTTTTTTCGGCCGCCCGGCAAGAGCAAAGCTGCGCTGCGCCTGCTCTATATTAACGGTTTCATCCTCACTGCCGTGAATTACAAGCAGCGGGCGTTTCTGCCACGCTTTAAGCATTGCCTGCAAATCGTAATTATCAAGGTCACTTACAAAATCCGGCGTCAGCGTAATGCTGCCGCGTTCATCCTCCAAATTAAGCGTTTCTCCGTTTTTTAAACGGTTGTAATCCTCGCTGCCCAGCGCATTTTTAAAAGTAGCGTGCAAATCATTTGGCGTTGCCCATAAAGCAAGCCCTGCAATTTCGCTGCGGCGCGAAGCAGTAACCAACGAAGCCGCTCCGCCCATGCTGCGCCCGAGTAAAAAAATACGCGGATTTTTATATTCTTTCATTGCAAAATCAAGCACAGCATTCAGTTCTTCAATCTGATGCGAAAGAATCTGGCTGCCGGTAAAATTAAAACGCAGAACGTTCACAAACAGCGATGCCATCTGCGAAAGATACGCCGCCCTGCCGCCGCCTTCCATACTGCCGCGGAAACCGTGCGCCATTATTAAAAGGTTGTTCGGCGCTTCATCATCCTGGCAAGGCTGAAACTTAGCGTCCATATCTCCATACGGTCCGCTGATTTTTAAAGATTCATCAAATTTAACTCTCATTATACAATCCTTCTTTTATATGGTTATGCTTATATTATATCAAAACCAACAAAAAATATAAAACAATAAAATATTAAAAATAGTTTACAATGCCGGCACTTTAAATATTATTTTACTTAAACTTAAAAACTATTGACAAAAACAACCTGCCATGGTATTATTACTATTGTTCCGTGACACCACGGACATTAAAAACGTGCCGAAGTGGCGGAATTGGCAGACGCACTTGACTCAAAATCAAGCGTGGTTACCCCACGTGCCGGTTCGAGTCCGGCCTTCGGCACCAAAATGAAATTTACGCTTCTGAATTTAGTTCAGAAGCGTTTTTTACTACATTTTATATTAAATCTAGTAAAAAAATGACAGCAAAAGCATTATTTATTAATATATATCATAAGATTTTAAAATATTTAAATATTATAGCGTTTAAAACTATTATTTGTAAAAAACAGCCTTTACAGGCTGTTTTTTACGTTGTGCATATAGAATAGAAATGAATTATAATTTAATGTTTATCACAGAAATCATTTGAAACCCAACCAATTTGTCCGTTTGATCTTTGTACTTTACTCCATTTTTCCTGAACCTCTAAAATAGTAACTTGTTCACCTTTTTCGAAATATCCCAATATATCTGTATTAGTACCAGCACCGCTTCTTATTCTTACCTCTGTACCAGTAATTATTCCAGTTCTTATATTAGATTGCCCAAAAATATTAACATTGCTTGTAGTATTTTTGTTTAACTCGCTATTATCATATGTAATTTGTATATTAACTATATTGGGGTCAGATTGCGGGACAACACCATCACACACTCCTACAAAAGTATGTTTATCACCAACCGCTAACCTATTAAGCTCATCTATTTTATTGTGAGGATATGCACCGCTAATAACATAATTAATATTGTTTACATATTCGTCTGCTAAAACAACAAATAGTTCATCACTATTTACAAATTTTCCTTTCTCTATTAAAGTGCCAGTAACTCTAATATTCTGCCCTTTATATTTATGCTCTGCACTACTCTTGTCTTTAATATAATCATTAACCATAACATCTGCTTTAACAGGCATACGCCCATCATTAATTAATTCAGCCTCTCCATTAGTATCGTCACCACATCCACTTAAAATAAAAATCATACCTAAAAATATTAATGATAGAAGCAACTTTCTCATAAAGCGTCCTCCTTATGACATACTTCAATTTTTATTAATCTTCTGTAATGATTACTTTTGTCCCTATACCGCCATTATCGGTTGAAATTATTTCCTTTAACTCAATAATATCTTTATTAAGTAACCTAATACAGCCTTCAGAAGCATTTGTTCCAATAGAATTCGGGTCGTGAGTACCATGAATTCCAATTCCTTCCCATCCTGTATCCAAAGAAATAAACCAAGGACCATATGCACCTTCTATAATCCCTTTTCCATCATTAAAATCATGAGTCCAGTAGCTTGCTTCACATATTTCTTCAACACGAAATGGAACATCAGAAGATTTTACGCCTACATCCGCACCTTTGTACTCCGCAGGTATTGCAACAATATTACCCCAAGATGTAGGTGTTTTATTATCTCCCGGTCTTTGCTTATCTCCAGTATTTTTGGCTACGGCAATAGGAAATGAACGAATAGGATTTTCTGAACCTTTTTCATACAAATCAAGTTTATAACTTAATTTATGAATACAAATAAGATATTTTGCATCTCCAAATATATTTTTATTTTTAAATTTTACATTTTGAGAATGCTCTATATCCACAGTATATTCTTCAACTATTTTGTTTTGTGTTTTTATATTATTTTGAACAACTTGTTTTGTGCCTATATCGTCAACGCAATTTCTATCATTATAGAAAAATAAATATAAGCAAGTAAAAAACACACCTACTAAAATTATAAAAAGTATCATATAAAAATTTTTAAACATATTTAACACCACTATTATTTATAAATTTAACATAAATATTTATTCAGTGCCAATTTGTGTTAAATTTAACATCACATTTTTTTCTTTGTATAAACCCCATATTACCATCTTTTAATTTAATATATACCCAACGTTCCCCATCATTTCCATCTATATATCCCAAAACATCACAAACTTCATTTTGGTTAATAATACCTTTTTTATATTTAGGACTTGGATTAGCATTTTCTTGATAATCAGTATTTTCACTAATAACAGCAGAGCCAATAACAAAGTTATCATCTAAAACAGATACATATTTGGCAGGAATATATGCCCCACCATAATCGGATACATAAATTCTACACCATTCACCATATGTCCCTAAATAACCATATGTTTTGGCAAAATAAGTTTCATCAATAAATTTGCTATTTTCATTTGGTTCTGGAAATACATATACCATCCTACTTTTAGCAACTACTTTTTTACCAGTATTTTTTAAATCCTCTCGTGGAGATAAAGTTACTACTGGCATAGATGTTTCATGCAAAGTTACATTATTAGAAACTTGAATATTATTATTTATTTTTCGCTCTAAATTATGTTTAACATGAGGCTTTATATTTTCTGACGAATCGTTATTTCCTAAAAAATCTGTTAGTAAATTAAATGCACCTAATGCAACAATCGCACCAATAACATATACCCAGCGAGATCTTTTAGGTTGTACATTATTATCATGATTTTCTTCGGTATTAGTTAAAACATTTTCAGATGTACTAATATCAGTTACCTTATTATTTATTTGCATTGTATTTTCAATTAAAGCTTGTTCACTAATCTTATTAGCAGTAGATGTAACTATAGTTTGCTGTAAACAAGGCACTAATAAAGTATTATTCCTTTGAATTTGAAAATCGTGTGTTAGATTCTGATAAGCAACCTCGTCAGAAATTAAAGGTATATTTAACCAAGTAGAATCATTTAAAATTGCATCTGCTTGTTCACAACCACCATTTTTAGCTTTTGTGTACCAATATTTTGCACATTCATAATTTACATTTACTAAATTACCACTATGGTAATAACCGGCAATTTTATTTTGTGCATTTACATTACCGTTTAAAGCAGCTTGTGCATAATAATATCCAGCACTAACTGTATCAGGTGCAGCAAAATAACCTTTTTCTAATGCATCTGCCCAACCGAAACAACAATTAGCATCTTTTACTGCATCGGCATAATAGTATACAAAACACCATTCTAAATCCCGTTGCAAAAATTTAATCATTTTTACAACGAATTCCATATCATTGCCAATATAACTAAAATTATATTTTTTATCATTTATAATTAGAGTTGATCCCAATAAAATATTTTTTTCAAACTCTATCGTTTTTATCTCTGAAGGATTAATCCAAATATATGATTTATCTGACTTTTTCTTTTTTACAGAAATGCCGCAAGGGCCTAAAATTATTTCTTCTGACGCGTTCTCAAAATGAAAATAATAATTATTTTTATTGAAGCTACTATAATTGCCTAATTTCTTTTTCGTACTGAAAAATGCCTGATATATACCTAATATAAAAATAAGATTTTCATTTAAATTTCCATAGGCATATGGCAAACTAATATTTGTAGGATAACTATTTTTTGCTGCTACTGTCTGCAACCTGGATAATATGTATTTTCTATATTCATTTATAGCTTCAAATCCAGTTGGTACTTGAAGATTTTCGCCATATTTTTTTGATAATCCTAAAACAAGCAGCGGATTCAAAACTTGCTCCAATTTATTTACTGCAAGTAAATTTGAAGCAAATTCTTCTTCCGTCAAATCTATAATTTGTTTTAACAAAGCTTCTTCACTTTTAATACAATACTGTACTTCAACTAAAGTATTAAATCTGAATCCATTATGCATACATAAATCTTCTAAAAATTTATCTAACGATACACCAAAATCTATACTCATTTTTACAATATTTAATTGTTCTTCTGGATAAGCCATTAAATATGATTTATATAGAGCATCATCAAAGGGATACGCTAAAAACGCATCAACAAACGGCTTTCTTAAATCAAAATCTCCAAAAGAGCCATCTAATATATTCTTTAAAATTGCCTGCTCTTTACTATAGTTAACACCGGCTTTAACATTTAAAACATTACATAAAAACGGCAATAATGAAGAAAGACTATTCAATAAAGCTTCTTTTAAATATTCTTTTGCATCTTTATATAATGAACGTCTATCACTACTTGCAGAAATTGAAGTAAATAAATTACCAACAGTGTTTACAGAACCATGAAGTAAGCCAGTACCCATATTTATAGCGCCAGCCATTGCCATACCCTTTAAAGCTCCTGTAAGACCAAATCCTCCACCAACTACACGAGCTCTAGTCGCTTTACGCAGTTCTCTTTCTTTTTTAGCATTTTCTTCATCTGAATTTATTATAGCTAACTGAACACGTATATCATGAATGGCTTCCGAAATTGGTTTTATTATTTTTTCATATTCATAACTATTGAAAAGCTTTTTCTCACTAAAATCGTAAATACCTCTTTGTAGCGCTATTTGCTTAAATCCATTAAAAACTACTAAAACTATACGAGAAATTTCTTCTTCACCATTGTCTAATAATCTTTCTACATTACCATATTTATCATACAAATCATTATAAAAATCTAATGCAATATCAGCTTGCTTTGTAAGCAAAGTTTTTATCTTACCATATTCATAATAATCATCAGTAAAATTTAAAGTATAACCACCAATTTCATAAGTTGCCATAGCCATTCTCCTAAACTGCTATTTATTTAAATATTTCTTATATAAATTATTGCATAAATTTAAATACTCTTAGCGCAAGTAACACAGCAATAACAAAAACTGCACCTTTCAAAATTAGTACACCAATATCTGGAAATCCTATCAACATTAAAGCAACTCCAATTATAACTGCTGCGGCAGCTATACCGCCAATAACTCTATTTAACGTTAATGCTGCAATTATAACCAAAAGTATTCCACCTGCAATATAAAGCATAATTTATTACACTTCCTTTTACTTTTATAAACCAATTATCTAGAAAGCCTTCTATTAACAACCCATCTATGAGGACCTTTTGTTAATCTTTTATTACAATTACCAGGCATAGGTCTCCCTGCATTGCTCATCATTAATTTTTTCTCTCCACAATACGTACACATCCATTCAATATGATACGGTTTATCCATTTTACATTCTCCCCTTTATATAAATTTTAACTAAAAACTATTTTAACAATTCTCTATAATCAATATTCAGCGCTTTTGCCAGCATCATTAGCGAATCTATTTTAAAAGCTTCTTTGCCACGTTCTATATCAGATATTCTTGAACGTGACACGCCGGATTTATTTGCTAACATTTCTTGTGTCCACCCTTTACTTCGCCTATGATAAAGGATATTAAGTCCTATACGTTTATATTCCATTGCAAACATAATATTTCACCTTTTTACAATTATCTATTAATATTATGCCGTAAAAATAACCTGCGTGCCGTTCTATATTTTGATAAATTGTGCTATATTTTCTACATTTAAAGTTTATAATATGCAAAATCATCTTTTTCAGCACTTACACAACACTATCACTAATCAGTGCCGCTGCGTCAATTTCCAGCTTTTCTGCAATCAGTAAAAGCACCTGTAAGCTTGGCATTTGCTTTCCGCATTCAATTTTGCTTAAATACTGCGAGGTTATGCCTACTTTTCCTGCAAGTTCTGTTTGCCCAATCTTTTTAAGCTGCCTGTAAAATTTTATTTTGGCACCGATTTTAATGTACCGCTCGCGTTCATCGCCCATTTAATCACCAACCTGTCGCTATATAAATAATTATGACATTTATATAAAAATGCTTCTTGCACTTATGGTTTTAAATTTAGCTTTAATAGTTTATGCAAAGGCGCCTGCAATTTTATTTTTAGTACTTTACAGTTCTTATTTTAAACTAAATTAAATTTTAATCGGTGTCCCATCAGGACACAAAAATAGCGCAGACCGTAAATCTGCGCTAAAAATTTTAGTTTATTTTTATGTTATAGTTCTTCGTTATAGGTGTTATATTATCGCCGCTTACTGTAACTTCAGCTGCCGGCTCACTTCCTGTTTGATAATATTCAGCTATTGCGCCTGTCAGCGGAAATTCAAAATAATCACCGGCAGGTATCGTGCCTGTCAGCAAAATTTTTACTTCATCGACATAGCCTGAAGCATTTCTTGTAAGCTGCCAGTTAAGCATTCTGCCTCCCCACGCATTTGCTGTAAAATTATTTCCAACTGCACAAATACCGGTAAACTTTATTTTTACTGTCGGGTTTTCCATTACCTGGGCGCTGTTATTTTGCACTGTAAAAACAGGATATTTTTCCGGCTGTAATAACGTTAATCCTTGCTGTGTGCCTTGTTTACGTGCCGTTTCATTAAGCGGATTTGTATTTACCGCAAACGTTAAATTATTGGCGTTCAGCGTTATGTTGTTTGCTGCTGCGCTTTGACTTTGTTCTTTTGGCAAAGCAGCTTTCGGCTTTTGCACCGGCTGCTCAATCTCTGTTTTTTGTTCGCTTGGTTTTTCCTGCGGCGCATCTTTAGGTTGTACTTTTTCTTCAGCCTTTTGTTCTGTGCCGGGCGGTATAGCTTCTTGTTGCACATGCCGGTTAAACAAAAAATATATTCCGCTGCAAGCAATAACCATTGCTAAAATTATGAAAATAAATTTCTTTTTGCCGCTGTTTTTTTTAAGCAGCCGCTTTTTTAATTCTGCGGCAGAAACTATGCGTTTTTGCGGGTCGAAGGCAGTACAGCCTGCAATTATTTTGCAAAGCTTTGCATTATGAGAACTTCCGCAAAGAATTTCCATAGTTTTTCCCAAAGCATAAATATCACTGCGCGCGTCCGTCGTTGTAAAACCATATTGTTCCGGCGGAGCAAAACCAGGCGTGCCTAAAATAACAGTATCATGTTCTTTAGTGCTGCCTTCAGCTTTTGCAGCCCCAAAATCAATCAGCCAAACACTGCTGCCCTGCACAATGATATTGCCAGGTTTAATATCGCGGTGCAATATGCCATGTTCATGAAGTACGATCAGTGCCTCGCAAATTTGCAAAGCAATATTACGAACCTGCTCTGCTGTAAATTTTTTGCCTTGTTCAAGCTCTGCCGCTAAATTTTCACCGCTGATAAATTCTTCTATTACATAAGTTTTGCCATACGCTTCCGAACAATAATGAATTTCAGGTATATGTGCACATTTTATCTGCGCCAGCTTTTTATACGGCAAACCGGTACGTGCAATAATTTTGCGGATATAAACGGCACCAGTAGTGTCTGCCACCAGTTCTGTCCGGCCATTTGCATTTTCTTTCAATACCGATATTCTTTTAAAATTAGTTTCAATAAATTCAGCTGTAATACTCATTTTACTCCAACCATGAATTTGTTGTATAATATTATAGCATAGAATTTTTCAGAGGTGTATTATGGAAAAATCAACCGAAGATTTACAGTCTGAACTTACGCAGGCACAATCATATGATGAATTTTACAATAAAAATACATCCGAAATTAAATTTCCTTCAGCTGTTGATTATTTAAATTATCTGCTTGATTTAAAAGGCATAACAAATAAAGCCGATTTTGTAAAAAAGACAAACCTTGAAAGGACTTACGTCTATCATATTTTAAACGGAAACAAAAATCCAGGGCGCGACAAACTTATTATTTTGGCACTTGCCGCTCAAGCCAATATTACCGAAACGCAAAACTTACTAAAATACGCCGGCGAACGGCCGCTTTATGTACGCGACAGACGCGACGGACTTATTTTTTACGCTATTGAACACGGCAAAGATTTAGATGCTGTAAACATTTTACTTGATGAAAACAATTTGGAAATATTGAAATGATAAGAAAGCGCATTCTCAAAGCCTTAAAACTTTAAGAATGCGTTTTTAGTTTGCGAAAATATAGTGTTAATTATTTAAAATTTTACAATAGATATTTTACAATAAATTTAACACTTTTTATTAATTGCCTTATAAAAACAATCCAGCATCATTAATTCGGCCGCTTTTCATTTTCCGTTCCGTTACAACATCCTGCGGCAATAATTTTCCAAACAGCAACGGGCTTGTTTTATCGTGCGCGGCACAATTTATTTTTACCATACCGGCATTATAATTGGCATAACAATACAGGCAGCCGCCAGGGCAGGTATTGTAAGCGCCTATATCTATGCTGGCGGCGCAACAGCACTCCGGCCGCTGATTTTTATCTTTGCCTGCTTTCAGTTTAAACCCGCCGATATTTTCTATTAAATCCTTATCTATACATGCCGATGCCGTAATGCCAAGCTCCGTAAAATCTGCCGTTTCGGCACAGGTTTGCAGTTTTAACCCGTATTTGTCAGCAATTTTGGCAAGGCGTGCAGCAAAAGCATAAATTTCCTCGCTGCTGTAATTAACGGCACCCAGTTTTTGCGCGTTGTGTTTT
>ULNG01045866.1_pt1 | contig 10236 bp, 12 predicted proteins | sample 1951861 | NCBI WGS metagenome assembly ULNG01 (sample SAMEA4835571, study PRJEB28245) | human gut metagenome | biome: gut microbiome; material: fecal sample | place: Denmark | collected 2008 | reverse complement strand
CTGTTTTATACACTTTCCATTGCTGCTGCCTTTTCCGGCACTGCTGTAAACCACGTCTTAGCCGCTGCGCTTTCCTCTGTTCCCACAAAATCAGCTTTCCACAAATTATCTTTCTTTCTCGTTGTAAAAGATGCCTCAATATCCGGCGTGTTAAACTTGATGCTCTCGCCCTTTGTTTCGTACTTTTCAGACGGCACTTTAAATTTTGCTTTAAGCAGCCATACGTAACGGTATTTACCACCCGTTTTCTTAGCTCTGAACCCTACAGCAACATACGGCGGCTCGTCCTCTTTTCCCGCCCATACTACGCTATTCTTATCTACTGCCTGCCCCAGCAGCTCTGCCAGCACTTCCGGCGTAAGATCTTTAATTCCCAGCTTAAGTGTTCCGCTTGCAAACTCCGTAACGCTCTCGCTTAATGTATCGTCTGCATACAAACTGCCGTCTGCTGTCTTTACGGACAAATCGGCGCTCATTGCCTCTGCCATTTTCTTAGGTGTCCCGTAGCTCTCTGCTCCGTCTGCCTCTGTGCATACGGCGTAATATAAATCTTTCAGTCCCAGTGTCATTGTTTAATCACTCCTCTTTCAAAATCTCGACTGTGATAGGTACTAACCAGTACCCCGTTTCTGTTTCGTAGCTTTCTAGCTGAACATTTAAAATCCGAACACCCCCGCTATATATTTGTAAATGGTCTGTTTGGTATCGTCTGCAAGAGATAAAGAGAAAACCGCCTGCCCGGTAAAGGGTAAGCGGTTCTTTTATTTCCTGCTGCCTCCTGCTGCCTTTATTGCCATGATACTCATACAATAATTTGACAACGCATCATTTTTCAATCTGTACAAATCCGAAAGGCAAAGCCCATATTTTGCCTGTAGCCTCGCCCTATGTCCTGCATATCGTTTTTCACGGTCAATAAAGAACTCCCGCAGCACTTCCCTTTCCCTTTCCGAAAGCATACGCAGCGCTGCTTCTATAACTGCTGCCTTTTGTCGTTCTGCCTGGTCGCTGCTTCCTTCCAGCTTTCTAAACTGTTTTAAGTCCTCTGCTGCCTTGTCCTTCATTTTTTCAAAGCCCATTTTCGAACCCTCCTATTTCGTCCATGATATTTTCTAGCCATTTATCCCACTTTTCGCCCTCTATTGCCGCCTCTTCCGGCGAAGTCTTGTAGATATTCTGCTTCCGTGGTTCTTTCTTGAAATATGCTCTATGTAGTGCCTGTAAACTCTGGTCTTTTCTAAGTATGTACATTGCTTTATCTTCTGTTCGTGTAACTGCGAACTGGTCTTTGTAACGCTGCCCGTCTGCTATCTCCGTTTTTGCCCGTCCATTAAAATATATTTCCTGTATTACATACCGTTCCCGCTCCGGCAACTTTCCAACTGCTGCCCTTACAATCTGCTGCAATTCCTTTTTTTCATAGTCGCTTTCTATGCTTCCGGCGCTTTTATCTTCCAGCATTTCTAAAAGCTCCGTTTCGTGTCCGTCATTTTCCAATGTTATATTTAGTGAAGAGGCAGCAGCAGGGAATATGCGTTTATCTCCTTCCCGCACGTTCCCGAACATTTCGTAAATTTGTTTCTTGTATTTGAATGTCATGTAAGAAGTGAATTTATAGCCTTTTTCTGGGTTGTATGCCTCCACTGCTTCCAGCATTGCAAAATAGCCGCATTGTATAAAATCTTCCATATCAACAAAAGCATTTTGCTCTATTATGCTCCTGTATTTTGCCGCCATTATTATTACAGTGCCTCTGCACTCCCCCCAGAGCATCGGCAGCAGGCTTTTTTCTCCCGCCTTTATTCTCGCTGCTAGTTCTTCCCTTTTCTCTCTTCCGTCCATGCTGTGCCCCCGTTCCTGCTATTCTTCTGTTATGTCTGGGTGTTGCTCCGGGTTCGTCTTACAATAAAGGTCTATGTCTGTTTTATATCCTTCGTGGTCGTCTATACGTGTAATCTGGTAATATTCCCCAGCATACTCTACAATCATATCTGTTTCTATATCTGTCCTGTAATTTACGGTAAATAATACGTTTTCTTCCGCGTTCACTGTTGCCGCTGCAAAAAACTCTTTCCCGGAAAGCTGGCGATAATACGCCCACAACTTCCCCTCATGTATTACATTCCATTTTTCTACAGGAAACCCGTTGTTATTTGTATAACTTTCATACGCCAGTATACGTATTTTCTTATCTTTCAGCTTCATTGTGCCCTCTCCCTTTTATTGTGCCTCTATGAACTCGTTGTAATGCTCATACAATCCTACATAAGCATTTAGCAAACTCGCTGTGCCGTCTATTCGCTGTTTTGCTGCTTGGTTCTTTATCGGTACTATGTTCCCGTTTCTGTCCTCCTGTACGCCAGTATTTGACAGACACCAGCGCAGCACTGGATTGTTATTGTAGTTAATCTTCTTTGCTTGTAAATCAGCGCCTAGAAACTGCATCGGCAGCGACAGCGTTTTTGCTCCCTGTGCAACGCCTTTCATTTCTGTAAACCCTGTTGCTTTCATTTCCTCAACCCAATACGTAGCGCTCCATCTATCGTAATATATCCATGCCGGAAATATGCCGTATGTGTTTGCCATTTCCACAAACCACGCCGTAACGTCCTTGTAGTTTATCGTGTTCCCCTTGCACAGCCTCACAAGCCCCCGCTCATACCATTTATCATATGGCAGCTTCTCTTCGTTCACACGCCTTTCCATGCTATCCTCTGGTATCCAGTACATTTGCGCCACATATCGTTTTTCTGTTTCCCTGTCAATTAAAAGCAGGGTTGCACACGTTAAGTCGCGTGAGCTGGAAAGGTCAGCGCCGCCTATTGCATAGCAGCCCCGGAACTGCTCTAAATCGAATGTTTCTTTGTTGGTTATATCCTCCAAAGAAAGCCACGCGTTGCCTATTGTGTCCCTTATATTAAAATCCTTTACCAGTATGCCCTTTAGGTCAACCGGGTTATTTTGCGCCCTTATAACTTTGTTTTGCAAGTCCTCCAGCTTCTTTATTGTCCCTAGCGCTGGGTTTGCTTTCTGCCACATTTCCGGGCGCGTCCATTCCTCCCTGCTGTCAAGCTCATACAATATCGGTAAAAAAGTTTCGTCCTCAAAAATTCCGTCTGCTACATTGCAGGCGTATGTATACATATCATCGAAAATACATTCGCGTATTGTTCCCGCCGTTGTTATCATAATCAATAAAGGCTGCTGTCTTGCGCTCTGCGACTGCTTCATAACTTCGTATAGGTTACGGTCTTTAATTCCGTGCAGCTCGTCTATAATGACACAATGAGAATTTAAGCCGTCAAGGCTTCCACTGTCCTTGCTTAAAGCCTCGAAACGTGAAAAAGTAGTAGGAAAATACAGGTCTGCTTTTCTCTTTTTTAGTGCTTTTCTTAACGCTGGGCTTTGCTGTACCATGTTGTAAGCCTCATTAAATATAATTTTGGCTTGGTCGCGCTTTGTTGCCACGCTGTATACTTCCGCGCCCGCCTCATGGTCTGCCGTCAGCATATAAAGTGCGATACAGGCAAGCAGCGTACTCTTTCCGTTTTTTCTCCCAATATAAAACATTGTTTCCCGGTACTGTCGCAAGCGTGTTTCTTTGTCGATAAAGCCGAAAAGGGCAGAAATGAAAGCCTTTTGAAATAACTCTAGCTCCATTTTCCTGCCTCCCCATTCGCCGCGCGACTGTTTGCACAGTGTTTCAGTAAATTCTATAGGTCTGTTTGCCCGTTTTTCGTCAAAAATATATCTTCCCTCTGGTTTTTTTATCCTTTCAGCCAGCTTTTTGTATTGCTTCCTTACCCGCGCCGAAACAATGACTTTTCCGCTTTCTATCTGCTGCCAGTATTCTAAAATATAATTCAAGCACTACTCCTGCTTTTTTATAAATTCCAGCAACTCATTAGCGCCCTTGTCTGTCGGTTCGGGTTTAGGAAGCATATCTGTAAGCTGCCGATAAATAAGGCTATAGCGCTGTATCATGGTGTTATAGGTCTTGACTGCCGGGCTTTCCCGGTCAAATTCCTGCTGCCCCTGTTTAAAATGGTCTATTGCGCCGTTTTCTTCTACGTGCCTGCGCAATCCGTTTAGCGTGTCCTCCATAAAAGCAATTTCCGCTATGAGTTTTTCTGCAACCGCCTTGCGGTCTGCTGGAACTAATTTCAAAAGCCGCTTTAGCTTGCGCATATTTTTTAATTTTTCCGTATTTTCTCCCGCTGGCATTTTATCCCCTCCTAAATTCTGCCATTTTACCCCCCCTCCTACGCGAAACCCCAGAGGGGAAAGAAAAGGTTGCCTGCCGCCCGGTGTTTCCCCTCCCTTTAATTCGTTAGGTTGGGGGGTATAAATGGTTTTTTTAATGACTTGCTGTATTTTTCGTGCCACTCTATTGCAAGCCTTTCAAATTTCCTGCGGCTTCTGTTTCTTTGTGGGTCGTTTCTTATCCGTTCCAGACATTCCTTTAATGTCGTATCCATTAGCACCAGCTCTGCGTTAAGCTCCTGCGCAAGCCTGCGCATTTCCAGCGCGTCTGCTGTTGCTGTTACTACAAAAGCCCGCTCCCACTTCCCGCGCCTCTGCTGTATACACTGATAAAGCAGCTTGCGCACTTCTAATGCTGTCGGCAGCACTGCCCTAAAGTCCAGCCTTACGCCTCCGCTTTCCCCCATGAGTGCAGCACATATATAATCTAAATCAATTACTAAATCATGTGGTAGCTTATTCCTCAATACATACGTTGTCTTTCCGCTGCCCGGACTGCCGCACACCAGAAATACATTAGGGCTTTCTATTGCGTCGCCGTTCTCGTCGAAGCTAATCCCGTTCAGCTTTGCAGGCTGCCCTTTAAAAGCCTTGTAGTCCTGTGCGTGTTCCTGTGCGTGGCACTTCTCGCATACTGCTTTCAGATTTATCCAGTTAAGCGTTACTTCTGGGTCGTTTATGTTCCACGGTTCTATATGTCTGATATGGTGGACGATGCACGCCGCCCCGCCGCAATCCTCACATATATAATTTTTGCTGCTTAGATATGCCTTGCTTGTTTTTCTCCATTGTGGGCTATCATAAAAGCCGCGTGCAAAATCCTTCGCCATATCTTTACTTTCCTTTCTGTGCTACATCATTTAAACAGTTCTGCTACGTCCTCTTGTGTTGCCTCTTCGCCTCCTGCTGCCCCGCTGTCTGCTGTATTATTAACTGCTACCAGCGCAAGCGTTTTTAGTAGGCTGTCAATCGTCCGCTGTATCTTTTCCGCGTCCACTCTCTCCACGTTGTACCATAGTAGCAGTATAAACTTTGCGGCTGTATCAGCTAACGGCTGCCCTTCCTGCTGCTTTGCTGTTACTCCTGTTGTCAGCTCTATATAGTCCGGGATTGCAGACAACAACCCCTCTATGATAGCGTCATTGTCTGTCGTATCCAGCCGCAGTATTTCCCGTGCCTGCTCTACTGTCAGCATATCCGCAGCCCCCTTTAAGAAGCTGCACGCGTCAGCTTTACAAATGCCTCTGATACAATCGGCTTGCAGTCTGCGATTGCCATTGCTCTGTAGTCAATCAGCCCTTTCTTAAAGCTGCTTTCCCTTGAAGCCTCTACCGTGATGCCTTCCGGCAGATTGTAGCCCATATAGTTAAAGTTTCCGAAAATAGCGGTTTCGTCTGTAATATAATCATCAATAATCACAGGGAAACCTAAGATTTTCCCTATTCCCTCGTTTTTAGGGTCTGCAATGAAGATAGGGCGCTCGTTTGCATCTACAAGCCCATAAAACAGATTGTAAAGAGTGGCGTTATTCATAGCCCACGCTGCGCCGTTTGCATATCCTCTTTTCAGTGCTGCAACCGTCTTTACTACGTCCGCATATTTAAGCCCCGTTGTCTTTCCGAATGTGAGGGCGTTCTTTCCGTCCTTCCATGTAATGCCTGTTAAAAGCCCTGTCCCCTGCCCGCTTCCTGTACCATTTACAAGGGCATTTGCAATACATTCCATTACACTTGCGTTAAGCTCCTGCGTCATGTATCCCTCAAATGCTGAAACGCTCATTTTCCGCGCTTTTTCACTGATAGAAAATACTTTCATAATTTCGTACCCGTCAAATGTTACGCTTGTTGTTTCTGGCTTTTCGCTCTCGACTGCTGCCCCTTCTGTGTGCCAGTTTGCCGCTTCTGCTGGTGTTCCAATCGGTACGGCAACCTTTGAGGGAATGTTGAAAGCTCTGCACGCTCCCATAATGCCGCCCATTGTACGTGCCTTTTTAATTACTTCGTTAAGCGTCTGTGTTGGAAGCACTGCTGCCGCATTGGTAGAGCTTGCGAAAGCGTCCGCTCTCTGGTCGCCCATAGCTCTTTTATAGGCAGCCTGTTCAAATTCTGTCATTTTCTGCCCCAGCAGTGACTTAAAAAACGCGCTTCTGTATTCTGCGCTGTTCAGTACGTCGCCCTCTGTCGCCTCATGGCTTGCCCTGCGTTCAAAGCTCATTCCTGCGCCTGTAATCGGATTGAACGCGCTGCGCTGGTTGCCGCCTGCTGCCTGCTGCTGTATGTTCTCTTTTGCCTGTGCCAACCCGGAAAGCTCAATATTTAACGTTGTTATGTCTGCGTCTGCGTCCGTTTCAATCGTTCCTTTGATTTCTGCCGCCCTGCGCTCAATTTCTTCTACTGTTGCGTTGCGGTAATAATTAAATGCCTCTGCGATAGTCTTAAATTTCATTTTGATTTCCTCCGTTAATCATCGTTTTTTGGTGTCCGTTTCGGACATTTTAAATATTCTTCATAAGTATTTTGTTTGCCTTTATGATTGCCTCCCTGCGGCGTTTCTCTGCCTCTGCCTTCCCGCTTATTGCAGAACGCGCCTCTACACTCGTTTGAGGGTATGCGGGAAAAGGTACTACACTTATTTCATAGACTTTTTCTATTTTGTGTATAGTCCTTGTCTTTGTCTTAGCGTCGTAACTGTCGCCGCCCTCCGGCACTTTAAATGCAAAAGACATTCCCGAAAGGTCGCCGCGCTTTACTGCCGTATATACGCTGTTTGCTTCCGGCGTGTCTGGTAAATCTGCAACCATGCGCAACCCTGCCCGGTCGTTTATGAGCTGCATTGTTTTTGGTGTGCGTGCAAGTGGTACTTTGTTCAAGTCATGGTTGTAAAGTAGCCTTGCGTCGGACAAGTCCGCATTTTCCAGCGCTCCTGCCCTTATCACTTCTATAAAAGCCCCTGCCGGGTCGTTTATCTTGGTTGGTTGGTCGTATACTATCGGTCTGCCCTCTAGCCTTAACGCCTGCTCTGCTCCTGCTGCCGCGTCTGCCCTTATCTCGCATATTCTAATTTCTTTCATTTTCTGCCGCCCCCTTTTTCGGTTCTGCCCCAGCTTTTGCCATTTGGTATTTATGCGCCTCGTCTGCTGATACTACGTTTAGCGTCTGTAGCCGTTTCTCTCCGTCCTCCACGCTTGGCAAGTTTAATATTTCTAGCGCTTGGTTGATTGTAAGTAATCCATACGGCATAAGCTCTTTTATAAGGTTTACCTTTGTCGCGTTGCTGCTGAATTGCAGCCGCCCGCTCTCAAACAATATAGAATTTCCGAAAGCCCGTTCCCTCTCGTTAAATATTTTTCTTGTAAATTCAAGGCTGAACTGCACCGCCAGCGGCTCTATTGTGCTTTCGTAAAATGCCGCCCACTGGTTTTCATCATAGCTGCTATTAACGATTGCTTCTGAAATCCCCAGATAGTCATAAATCTTTGTTTTTACTGCCTGTAGCTGCTTCTCGTCTATTGTGTAAGGCTTATTATCCAGCGGTATATATTCTGATGCGTTATCTATAACCGCTATTCCTCCGTTATTGGATATTGTCAGATAGTCTTTTATAAAATTTTCCTGTATGTCTTTCAGTTTTTCCACATTGGCAAGCTGCGTGCGCTTTAATATGCCCCGCAGTGTTGCGCCGCTGTTGATTGCTGAAATAATACCCTCGTTTTGTGTATGCGCAAGCTGTAGCGCTGGCTCTAGTGCTTTGTTTCTGTCGCCCAGTAGGTCGTTACTGTTAAAATTTCTTCGTAGGTGTATTACATCGGCATACGGCAGCACTACGCTTTTGCCACCAGAAAACAGGAAATCACAGTACAGTGCCCCTGCTGCATCTGTCACAAAATCAATATGCACTGCATTTAAAGGATACACACCCACAAGCCGCCCCCGCTCGTCCTTCTGTAAGAAAGCAAAAGCATTGTTGTAAAGAAAATAGTGCGTCGCCAGCTTATACAGCATATCGAAAGCGCTCATATATGGGTTTGGCTCTATCTGTAGTAGGCGGTTTATTTTACAATCTCCCTCTGTCCTGTCGTGGTCTGCATATCGTATCACGTGTGAGCCTTTCAGCTTCGCCACGTTTCGCGCTATTGCGTCTACTGCTCCCCTATATATGTCATTTGCGTATGCGTCGCCGTTCCACGCTGAAAAAGAGTTGCCGCCTCCCAGTATTTCAGCGCGTTCTGTTTCCCCTTCTGGTGGCTTTGCTTTGCGGAATATCCGCGAAAAAATGTTCATTTCTTCCCTTACTCCTTCCTTTTGTTTTCTTCCCTTGCAGTGCCTCTATTTTCCTGCGTTTATGCCGCTTGAAAAGGTTGCCTGTGTAGTACATCATTTTTCTTTTCTCCTGCCTTTGTATCATGGCGGCGCTCTCTGTCTTTCCATGCTGCCGCCCTCCTGCTCTGGCGTATTATTTACCGTGTTGGCTGCTTTTCACATTAAAAACCAGCAGAAAACTTGTTGACCGTCCACATACTCTCTAGCTGGTATGACCGCTGCTATTTTTGTCACGGTATCCAGATGCAGCTATTAGCCTGCTGCTCTCTGGTGCAGGCTCGCCATGCCTGCTACAAGTACGCCGTGCTGGAATCGAACCAGCCGCGCCCAGCTTATAAGGCTGGCGCTCTAACCAATGAGCTAACGGCGCTTATTAGCTGTGGTTTTCTTTGCCTTTCTTTCTTGCCTCTTTTTCCTGCCCGGTGCTGCTATTTTTCTGCATTTATAGCGCTGGTATAGGTTTCCCCAGCTATCGCAGCCTATTTCCCAATCCGGCAGCAATATATAGCCTTTCGGTGCTGTCGGTACTTTCCGCATGATACTTTCCCGCTTAATTTCCCTTACAATCACAACAGGGCGCTCTAGGTTTAAGCTACCACTCCAACTGCGTTTATTTTTCTTTTTTCCCTCTGGCTCTCCCGCTGCCGTTTCTCCTTCCGGCTCTATATTTTTTGTTATGTATGCTGCTAAATCCCTGTAGTCGTTTGTTTTATCCAGTATGGACGACGAAACGCGCCCACGCCCCCAGAGTTTTGTTAAATCCTTTAGCGGTATTCCGTTCATTACCGCGTGTATATGCCAGCGTCCCTGCTTTTCTAACGTATACACATACTTTAAATCTGGCAGCCCGTTCTTTTTAAGATACCGCCGCACCCGCCTTGTGAAGTTTCTCCATTCCTTCCGCGCGTCCTCTTCCCCTATATCCTCCGCAAATGTAAATGTATTGAACTGGTCGCCCTGCTGCCCGTCAAAGTTTATATATATCACTCTCCACAGCTCGTTGCCCGTCCTTATCTCGTTAGCCTTTTTCTGTGCTGGCGTTGATGCCTTTTCTTTTTTCCCTCTCTGTACGCTTCCCTCTTTTGTGGAATGGTAGCGCATAACCTCCATAATATCCCCTATGATTATTTTCTTTTCAGTGTATGGCATATGTATTTCCTTTCCTGCTGCCCTCCCTGTAATGGTTAAGAAGATAACGTTATTTACAAGGTCGGAACTGCCCGCCATAACCGCTAAAACTCTTGCAATCTGGCTTTACATATGCTATACTTAATCTTGGTTAGAGGCATATGTAAAGCCTGTTAGCGTTCAGCGGTTTTCCGTTGGGCGCTATTCTTTTTTTCTTTCTTCTTTATCGAACTGTTGTTCTTTTTCTCCCTCTTCATAACCCCAGCAGTACGCTTGGTAAAATGATTTTGAAAAAAAATAGTATTCCTCCGGCTTTACCCATTCCGGCAACTTATAAGCCCGCTTAAATTCCTTATAGGTCATTTTGCTAAATAACGCGACTGCTGCCGCCTGCCCTGCATAGTGTATCTTTTCCGCAATGTTTCCAGCCATTTTATACGCTTCTTTTTCCTCGGCGGTCAGTTCCCTTTCATCGTCGCCGAAGCGATAGCTTGTAGCTTTATTTTCCTGCCCTTTGCTCACGTTC
>ULNG01014315.1_pt1 | contig 10458 bp, 9 predicted proteins | sample 1951861 | NCBI WGS metagenome assembly ULNG01 (sample SAMEA4835571, study PRJEB28245) | human gut metagenome | biome: gut microbiome; material: fecal sample | place: Denmark | collected 2008 | reverse complement strand
AATTGGTGTATTATTTCAATGTAATGTAGGTAGTATTTTAGGTGATTATGGATCTCATGCTAAAAAGACTATTAAAAGATTATTAAAAGAGCATTTAATAACATTTATGGGAACAGATATACATCATAAAAAAGAAAATTATAACTTTGCTGAAAAGGCAAAAAAGAAGTTTAGTAAATATCTTACTGAAGATGAAATAAATGACATTTTTGAAAATAACGCTAGAAAACTTCTTAACAAATAATGAAATGTACTCCTTGATAGGAGTATTTTTTTATGATATAATTTATGATAGAAGGAATGATAAAGATGAAGAATAAAGGATTTGCGTCATCATTAATAATATTTAGTTTATTAACTTTATTTTTGATAACACTTTTTATGCTTATGAATACACTTAGTAATACATCAAGTTTAAATAATAATGTTAAGAAAAATATAATTAATGAAATGAATTATGATGAATCTAATTCAACAAGTATTGAAAATAGATTATCAGCATTAGAAAATAAAATTAGTACTTTAGAAGATAAAATATATCCTGTTGGAAGTATTTATATGAGTTTAACAGATGAAACAATTGAATCTGTAACAGAAAAATTTGGTGGAACATGGGAAAAGATGGAAAATACATTTTTAATAGGAGCATCTTCTAATTATCAAGTAGGAACTACTGGTGGGACTGCGACTCATAAACATGAAAGTCCAGTAAACACATTAGGTGATTCATTAGTAGGTGTTAATAATAAATTTGGTACAACCGCAAATACTTTAGGTAATTTTTATGGAGCAACTTTATCATCATCACAAACTGGTGGAAATTATACTGCTTATTATACTAGTGAAGAGAGTAATATTCCTCCATATACTGCCGTATATATGTATAAAAGAGTTAAATAAAGGGTGAAAATATGAAAAAGCGTATACTTTTAATAATATGTTTTGTTGTAACTTTTGTTTTATCTTTTTTTGCGGGATTTTTAATATCAAAATTAGATTTATTTAAGGAAAAAGAGCCAGAAGTTAATAATATATTAAATGGTAATACTTTTTATTTAAATGAAGAAGGAAAATCTTATATAAAATTTGCATCTAATGAAGACTATGAATATAGATTTAATACTGAAGACAATAATTACAAACAAATAAATGGTAAATATACACTTTCAAATGATAATGTTACTTTAGATAATAAAGAAAAATTTACAATAAAGAATGATATACTTATCTTGGAAAATAAAAATACTATTTATTTTAATAGTAAAAACATGGTAGATGAGATTATAAAACTTAGAAATATCGCTAAAGAATATGTAGATGAAATTAAAAAGAATGATCCAAATCTTGCATATCCAAAAGACGTAAAGGCACATATGAATACTTGTTATAGTCTTGATGACAATAAGATTTCATGTAATATAACTTATGATATATATTTTGATAATTATATAAAATCTGTATGTGATGAACTTGATAATGATAGAATGTTTTTCCCATATACAGGTTATACTGGATATTGTGAAAATGAGTATATTAGAAATACAAATTATTTTGAAATGAAAAGAGTAAACAATACTTATAAATTAAATAGAGTAACAAATAAATTAAATGATAAATAGGATATATAATTTTATATATCTTATTTTTATATTTGCCTTGTTTTTAAAGTTAAAATATCATATAATAAAGTTAAAGTTTAGGAGGAAGTATGGATATAAGTATTTTACCCGCAGATATGTATATTGTTGTTAATAAAACTGTATTACAAGAAAATGATAGTAAGATTTTAACTATGCTTTATCAACCTATTATAGGTATAGGTGCGGTTAATTTATATCTTACTTTATGCCTTGATTTAGATAAAAATGAATTTATGAGTGAAGAAAATTCACATCATCATTTAATGACTAATATGAGAATGAGATTAAGTGATATAGTTATTGCTAGAGAAAAATTAGAAGCAATTGGTCTTATTAAATCATACTTTAAAGAAGGAGAGGACGTTAATACATATATATATGAAATATTTTCTCCACTTTCAGCACATGAAATATTTTCTCATCCAATACTTAATATAGTTTTATATAATAATGTGGGTAAAAAAGAATATGAAAGACTTATTAATAGATTTAAAGTACCACGCATTAATTATGGAAGTTATAAAGATATAACTAAAAACTTTAATGAAGTTTTTGATAGTGTACCAGGTACAGTATTTGAAAATGAATCTCGTAACATAAAAAGTATTCATAAATTAAAACCAGAAATAGAAAGTACAATAGATTTTGATATGCTTATATCTATTTTACCAAGTGGTTTACTTTCAAAAAATACATTTAGAAAAGATGAAAAAGAGTTAATTCAAAATATTTCATATATATATAATATTGATACAGAAGAAATGAAGGGTATTATTATTAATTCAGTTAATGACAAACATAATATTGATAAAACATTACTTAGAAAAAATGCAAGAAATTATTATCAATTTGAAAATAATGGAAAACTTCCATCACTTATTTATCAAAAACAACCAGAGTATTTAAGAAATCCAGTTGGAAATGATAGTAAAAGGGCAAAAATGATTTATACATTTGAAACTGTATCACCTTATAATTTCTTAAGAGGAAAATATAATGGTGCAAAACCAACAGAAAGAGATTTAAATTTAGTAGAAAGTTTAATGGTAGATTCAGGACTTAAACCAGCAGTTGTTAATGTACTAATAGATTATGTTATGAAAATAAATAATAAAAAATTAACTAAAAACTTTGTTGAAACAATTGCGGGACAGTGGAAGAGGCTTAATATAGAAACTGCAGAAGACGCTATGAACGAAGCAGAAAAAGAATGTAAAAAGAAAAAAATGGTAAAAGAAAAGAGTAGTGTAAGAACTTATAAAAAAGAAGAAACAAATCTTCCTGAATGGTTTAATAAAGAAATAGAAAAAGAAAAAAATAGTGAAAAAGAAGAAGAAGAAGTAAAGGATTTACTTAAGGATTTTATGTAGTAAGCAGGTGAAAATATGATTAAAGCAGAAGAAATAATTAATGAAAAGAAAAATAAAAATTTAACTGATTTAGAAATAGAATATTTTAAAGCAAATAAAAATCCAGAATTTAAAAAGTTTACTGATTCTATAAATTTAAATGATAAAATACTTATGAAATATACATCTAGTTTAATGCAGTGTTTTAATGAAAAAGAAAATTGTAAAAATTGCAAAGGGCTTGAAAATTGTAAAAATGAAGTAAATGGATGTTTTTACAAACCTATTATTGTAGATGGTAATATTAATTTTGAACATAAAACTTGTAAATATAAAAATAAAATGCTTCACGATATTGAATATGTAAAAAATGGATATTTATTTGAGGTTTCTAAAGAAGTTAGAAATGCAAAAATGAAAGATATTTATACAGATGATAAAAATAGAAATGAATTAATTAAATGGATAATTAAATTTATAAAAGATTATAAATTAGGTAAACAATGTAAAGGGTTATATTTAAGTGGTAATTTTGGATCTGGTAAATCATATTTAGTATCTGCGATGATTAATGAACTTGTTAAAGATGGTTATAAAGGTGCGCTGATATATTATCCAGAATTTTTAAGAAGTTTAAAAGCATCTTTTGGTAAAGATTTTGATGAACAATTTAATTATGTAAAGAAATCTGATTTATTATTAATTGATGATATAGGGGCTGAAAATATATCTGCTTGGTCTAGAGATGAAATACTAGGACCAATTATTCAATACAGAATGGATGAAAAGTTACCAACATTTTTTACATCTAATTTATCTATTGAAGAACTTGAAGTACATTTAAGTGAAAGTAAAGATAAAATTGACAAAATAAAGGCAAAGCGTATAATAGAACGCATAAAATTTATTACTGATGATTTAAAGTTAATTAGCAATAATAATAGAAAATAAAAATATAGGGTTTATGGGAGTAGTTTTATGGAAGAAAATTTTGAAGCATTATTAGAAATGTATATGAATGAAGAAGAAATTAATGAGAAGATTAAATCAGATAATGAAGAGATAAAAGAAGAAGAACAAAATAGCGAAAAGGTTTCAGAAAGCAAAAAAGATATAAGAAAATATAAAGAATACGCAATCAGCATGGAAGAATTTTTAAGTAAATATTTAAAAATGCATGCGAGTAAATTATGTACAACAACTTTATCACATAAAGATTTAAAATATTTAACTGTAGGTAATCCACTTGTTGTTGGAATATATAATAGATATGTAGATATCGATGAAATAAAAAGAAAAGATTATTTACTTGTATATGATTGTAATGGAGATATAGGATCATATTTAAATCCAGATAAATTAAGGGATTTAACTAAACTTGAAATTGTGTCAAAACAATATGAAATAGTTAAAAAGAGCAGTGTAAATATTCTTGAAGACTTGGATGAATTATATCAAAAATATTGTTCTATTAGATAAGAACTTGATTATTTAACATTAAAATGTTCTGGTTATGATGAAATGCTTACTAAGGCTGAAAAGAATGGTTCAGTTGGTAAGATAAAAAAGTATGTTCATGAACATGGTAATAGTTCACTTGACATAAATTTAAGAAGTGCTTCAAATTAAAATAATAGTATTTACAATAACTATATTTTGTGATATTATTTATTTGTAAATCTGTGACGAAGACACGATTTATTAATGATTACTATAAAGAGAGTTAGCCATTGGTGGAAGGCTAATTAGTTAGTTAATAAGTTACTACTTCTGAGTGAAATTAATAATTTTCGGTTTTAAAGGCCGTTATCTAAATTAAGTAAAATAAAGGATGGTACCGTGCATATGCACTCCTTAAATACCATCCTTTTTTCTTTGGAGGAAATATGGAAAAGAAAGAGTTTATGCAAAAATTGACAGATTTATTTTTAGAAAAAAAGAAGTTATCTATGAATGGCGAAAATACTGAAATCGTAGATAAACAAATTAAAGATTTAAAAAAAGAATATTCTAAAGATTTAATGGAGGAGAAGAGAAATGATCAATATAAAAGAAAGTAAAGAATTAAATACACTTAATCATAGCTGTGCACACCTTTTAGCGCATGCTGTAAGACATTTATATCCAAATGCAAAGTTTTGGGTTGGACCTGTTATAGAAGAAGGTTTTTACTATGATATTGATTTAGGTGATGAAGTTATAAAAGAAGAAGATTTACCTAAAATCGAAAAAGAAATGAAAAAAATATCAAAAAGTAATAAATTAATTAAAAGATTAGAACTTACTAAGGAAGAAGCCTTAGAAATGTTTAAGGATGATCCATATAAAGTAGATATTATTAAAAATTTAGATGATAGTGAAACAATAAGCGCATATAAACAAGATGATTTTGTTGATTTATGCCGTGGACCACATATGAATACTACTAAAGATATGAAATACTTTAAATTATTAAAAGTATCAGGTGCTTATTATAAAGGTGATTCTAAAAATAAAATGCTTCAAAGAGTATATGGTGTATGTTTTAATACAGAAGAAGATTTAGATGCACACTTAAAATTACTAGAAGAAGCAAAAGAAAGAGATCATAGAAAAATAGGTAAAGACTTAGAAATATTTACAAATTCAGAGTTAGTAGGTAAGGGACTACCTTTATGGCTTCCTAATGGTGGTATGATTAGACTATTACTTGAAAGATATATTCAAGATAAAGAAATAAAATTAGGATACAAACATGTATGGACACCAAGTTTAGGTAGTGTTGATTTATATAAAACATCTGGTCACTGGGATCACTATAAAGAAGATATGTTCCCTGTTATGAAGTTAGATGAAGAAGAATATGTATTAAGACCAATGAATTGTCCTCATCATATGATGATTTATAAAAATTCACTTCATTCATATAGAGATTTACCTATAAGACTTGCTGAAGTTGCTAATGACTTTAGATATGAAGCATCAGGTGCTGTTTGTGGTATAGAAAGAACAAGAGCATTTACTCAAAATGATTCACATATATTCTGCAGCAAAGAACAAATAAAAGATGAATTTGCAGGAGTTGTTAAGTTAATACTTGATACTTATAAAGACTTTGGATTTAATGATTATGAATTTAGATTATCACTTAGAGATAAAGAAGATAAAGAAAAATATTTTGATGATGATGAAATGTGGGAAAGTGCTGAAAATGAACTTAGAAATGTTTTAACAGAACTTAATATTCCATTTTATGAAGCAAAAGGTGAAGCAGCATTCTATGGACCAAAACTTGATGTACAAGTTAAATCTGCTATTGGACATGATGTAACACTTTCAACTTGTCAACTTGATTTCCTTCTTCCAGAAAGATTTGATTTAAGTTATATAGATAAAGATGGAAGCAAAAAAAGACCAGTTGTTATTCATAGAGCGATTTTAGGATCATTAGATAGATTCTTAGCATTCTTACTAGAAGAAACAAAAGGAGCACTTCCACTTTGGCTTTCTCCAGTAGAAGCAACTATTATACCAGTTAATAATGAATATCATCTAAGATATGCTAAGACTATAGAAAATACTTTAAAAGAAAATAATATAAGAGTTGAACTTGATGATAGAGAAGAAAAACTTGGATATAAATTAAGAGAAGCAAACTTAAAGAAAATACCATTAGTTATTATTTTAGGTGATAAAGAAAAAGAAAATGGCAATATTTCATATAGAAAACATGGAAGTACTGAAACAGTTACAATATCAATAGATGATTTTGTAGTACTTTTAAATAATGAAATTAAAAAATATAGATAAATTTGATAGAAATATCAAATTTTTTCTTATTTTCGGCAATAAAAAAAGTAACCATTTGGTTACTTAATTATTTGCTAGCTAATCTTCTAAGTATTCTTGCTTCTCTAGCTGTAGTTTTAAATCTAACACCATTTATTGTTACATATTGGAAATTTAATTTTTGTTTTCTTTTTGTTACATTTTTAGCGTGAGAAACGTTATTAGCCGAATTTGGTCTTTTTGCTGTTACTTTTTTAGACATTGTAATTCCTCCTTTAAAAAAACTTCTTGCTTAATAACTTTAACATATTATTCGTTTTAAGTCAATTATATTGTAATAATTTGGTATTTTGTGTACAATAAATGTAAGGAGGATTAATATGAATTATATACCATTAAGAGTTAAAACTAATTATTCCTTGCTTACTAGTTTAAATACTATAGAATCTTTAGCAAAAAGAGCAAAAGAGTTAAATATAAATGCACTATCGATAACAGATGATAATATGTTTGGAGTTATGGAATTTTATAAGACAATGCTTAAATATGATATAAAACCAATAATTGGTCTTGAAGTAAAGATAAATGATTATAGTATTTTACTTTATGCAGAAAATTATAAAGGATATCAAAATTTATGTTATATATGTAGTAATGAAAAAACTATACAAATTCTAAAAGAAAATAGTGATAATTTATTATGTATTGTTCCTTATGAATCAATTAATATATATGATGAAATAAGTCCTTTTTATAAAAATATATTTGTATCATATAAAACAAAAGAAGAAAGAAATGATATAAAAAATAAAAAATGTGTATTCGCAAATGAAATAAGAGTATTAAATAAAGAAGATAAAGAATACTTAAAATATTTATATATGATAAAAGATGGAGTTAAATTAAGTGATAAAAAAGAATATATATTTGATAACTATAATTATTTGTTAGATAATGATGAAGCACTTAATTTAATGGATAAAAATGATATTATTAATTATAAAATAATTATTGATAGCATTAATTTAAAGATAGAAAAAAATACAGGTTTATTACCAAAATATAATGAGGATGAAAACTTTGATGAATTTAAATATTTAACAGAGTTATGCAAAAAAGGATTACTTAAAAGATTAGATAATAAAGTTCCTATAAAATACGCAGATAGATTAATGTATGAATTAAATATTATAAATAAAATGGGATTTTGTAATTATTTCTTAGTTGTATTTGATTATGTAAGATATTCAAAAAGAAATAATATATTAGTAGGACCTGGAAGAGGTAGTGCAGCTGGAAGCCTTGTTAGTTACTCACTTGGTATAACAGATATAGATCCAATTAAATATGATTTATTATTTGAAAGATTCTTAAATCCAGAAAGAGTAACGATGCCAGATATTGATATGGACTTTGATGCGACAAGAAGAGATGAAGTAATAAAATATGTTGAAAATAAATATGGCAATAAAAGAGTTGCACAAATTCTTACATTTTCTACATTAAAAGCAAAACAAGTATTAAGAGATATATCTAGAATATTTGATTTACCTAATCAAAAAACAGATGATTTTATTAAATTAATAGATTCTAATTTATCACTTTCAGAAAACAAAAAAAGTGATTTAGTAAAAGATAAATTAGAAAAAGATACATTATTAACTAGAATATATGATATTGCATCTCACCTTGAAAACTTAAAAAGACAAACATCAATTCATGCGGCAGGTGTAATTATATCTAGAGAAAACTTAGATAGATATATACCACTTTATAAAATATCAGAAGATGAATTTATAACAGGTTATGATATGACATACCTTGAAGAACTTGGTTTACTTAAAATGGACTTTTTATCTATTACTAATTTATCATTAATAAGTGAATTACTTTCAGAAATAAAAAGTGTTAACTTTTCTAAAATACCACTTGATGATAAAAAAACAATTGAACTTTTTAAAAGTGTAGATACAGATGGAATATTTCAGTTTGAATCAACTGGTATGAAAAATGTACTTAGAAAATTTAATGTAGAATCATTTGATGATTTAGCAGTTATAATAGCGTTATTTAGACCAGGGCCTATGGAAAATATAGATTCCTATATTAAAAGAAAAGAAGGTAAAGAAAAAGTTACATATTTAACTGATGACTTAAAACCTATTTTAGAAAGTACTTATGGAATAATTATCTATCAGGAACAAATAATGCAAATAGCGAGTGTAATGGCAGGATATACTTTAGGTGAAGCTGATATTTTGAGAAGAGCCATGAGTAAAAAGAAACATGAAATAATGGATAGTGAAAGAGAAAAATTTATTTCAAGAAGTATAAATAAAGGTTATAGTGAAGAAGTAAGTAATAAAGTATTTGATTTAATTTACAAATTTGCTGATTATGGATTTAATAAATCACACTCTGTGGGATATGCGACTGTTTCATTTAAAATGGCATATTTAAAAGCACACTATAGAATATATTTTATGAAACATTTACTTACTATGGTATCTGGTAATGATGTTAAAACAAGACAGTATATAAATGAATGTAAAAATAATAATATAGAATTATTAATGCCATCAATAAATGATAGTGATTATGATTATAAAATAGAGAATAGTAAACTTAGATTTCCACTTACTGGTATAAAAAATATTGGGCATTTAGTATGCAGAGAAATAATTGAAGAAAGAAAAAATGGTGAATATAAAAGTTTCTTTGATTTTATAAAAAGATGTTATGGTAAAAGTGTTAATAAAAAAACTATAGAGTCTTTAGTAAATGCAGGAGCGTTTGATATATTTAATTATAATCATAAAACATTAATTGAAAGTATTGATATTGGTATAAATTATGCTGAACTTGTAAAAGATTTAGGTGAAGAAGTTGTAAATGTTCCAGAACTTGATATAACAGAAGAATATGATTCATCAGAACTTATAAAAAGAGAATATGATTCATTTGGTTTTTATTTAAGTTATCATCCAGTACAAAATTATAGAAAAAATAATTTTACTACTATGGATATAAGAAATAATTTTAATAAGATTATAAATATATATTTACTTATTGATAATGTAAGAACTATTGTAACTAAAAAAGGTGAAAAAATGGCATTTATTACAGGGTCAGATGAATATGGTGAAATAGATATGGTTATGTTTCCAAGAACATATGAAAAGTACTATAATCTAAGTAAGGGAGAGGTAGTACTTATAAGTGCTAAAGTAGAAAAAAGAATTAATCAGTATCAATTAGTTATAAATAGTATTCAAAGATTCTAGAAATTTCTAGGATCTTTCTTTAGTTAGTTAAATAGGTAAATGCAAATTTCATATAATTATTGAAAAAACAAGGTAAAATGCAAGTTTTATCTTGTTTTTTTACTAAAATAATATATAATAATTGTTGAAAAAAGGAAATTATTGCATGCAAAAGAGATTTTTGAATATTTTTTCAAAAATTAAATGCAACTTTTAAATAGTCAAATTTGTTCAATCAATTGTTTTCTTTTTTTGAGTTTATTTTATGAGTAGTTTATAACTCAAATTGACTTCATCTTTTTTAATGGGAACGAGATGAAGTTTTTTTGTTATAGTGTTTCCGTAAATATTGTTGAATAATTCAAAAGGTGTATGAAAATTTAAACTTTTTCTTGAAACACTGTTTATGTTATTCATCATATCAATAATGTTTTCATT
>ULNG01001436.1_pt1 | contig 10462 bp, 9 predicted proteins | sample 1951861 | NCBI WGS metagenome assembly ULNG01 (sample SAMEA4835571, study PRJEB28245) | human gut metagenome | biome: gut microbiome; material: fecal sample | place: Denmark | collected 2008 | reverse complement strand
GATGACGGTCGAGGCTTCCGTACCTCCGTAACCGCCGTCGATGACGATGTCCACTAGGTTTTCATACTTCTCCTCGATCAGTTCGGGGTCGGTACTGTATTCGATGATCTCGTCTTTGTCATGCAAAGACATGGTCAAAATCGGATTTCCGAGTTCCCGTACAAGTGTACGGATGATATTATTGTCCGGCACGCGGATCCCTACCTCTTTTCTGTTCTTGTAGATTTTTGGTAGCTCACTGCTGGTCGGCAAGATGAAGGTAAAGGCGCCCGGTAGGTTTTTCTTCATCAACTTGAAAGCAGCGTTGCTCACTTTGGCGTATTCGCTCAGATTGGAAAGATCATAACAGATAATGGACAGGTTACTTTTCTGCGGGTTGACGCCTTTCAGCTGGCAGATCTTTTCGACTGCACGCACATTCAACGCGTCACAACCGATGGCATAAACGGTGTCGGTCGGGTAAATCACGAGGCCACCGTCGCGCATGATATTGACCACCTTGTCTATCTCCCTGAGATTGGGGTTTTCGGGGTATATTTTTACGAGCATAGCGTTATGAGTTGAAAATTGAAAGTTGAAAGCTGAAAGTTTGAGAAAACACGAAGTAAACTTTCCACTTTCACCTTTCCGCTTTCACCTGATTTACGTCTTAACCGTAAATGATGTGTCCGTTTTCGTCGGTATATTCTTCCAGACCTTTGCTGTACTGGTTCATGGCACGAAGGCTCATACCCATGCTTGAGAAGCCACCGTCGTGGTAGAGGTTCTGCATTGTGACTTTGCGGGTGAGGTCGGAGAACATCATAACGCAATAGTCTGCACATTCGTCGGCTGTGGCATTGCCCAGCGGGCTCATTTTTTCGGCGAAATCCATCAAATGATCCATGCCTTTCACGCCACTACCGGCTGTAGTCAATGTCGGTGACTGGGAAATGGTATTGATACGCACGTTCTTTTCACGGCCATAGATGTAGCCGAAACTGCGGGCAATGGATTCCAGTAGGCTCTTGGCATCTGCCATGTCGTTATATCCGAAGAATGTACGTTGTGCTGCCACATATGAGAGGGCGATCACTGAACCGTATTCGGCAATGGCATCCTGCTTTTTGGCAACCTGCAACATCTTGTGAAAAGAGATTGCGGAGATATCCAGTGTCTTTTCTAACATGCTGTAGTCCAAATCATCGTAAGTACGCTTCTTGCGCACGTTCGGGCTCATGCCGATGGAATGTAAAACGAAATCTATCTTACCCCCTAATATTTCTACTGATTTAGAGAAAACTGTTTCCAAATCTTCCACGCTCGTAGCATCCGCCGGAATAACTTCGGCGTGCAACTTCTCAGCCAGAGCATCCACCTGTCCCATACGAACGGCAATAGGTGTATTGCTCAGTGTGATCGTTGCTCCTTCTTCTACGGCTTTTTCAGCCACCTTCCAGGCGATGGACATGTCATTCAGCGCACCGAATATAATGCCTCGCTTGCCTTTCAATAAATTATGACTCATACCTTTTATTTTAATATGTTACGGCACAAAGATAGTAAAAATGTGCAAGATACGCAATCGCTTACATGAAACCCCTTCAAGTCTGGGACAGGATAGGGCCCCTGGATATTTATTCCCTGTAGTATACTCTTTTTACCCTCGGCGAGATAGAGGTAAGTATCTCGTATGGGATGGTCTTTAGTTTGTCCGAAAGTTCGCTGACAGGGAGTTCTTCGCCGAAAATGATGACGGAGTCACCTTCGTGTGCGTCGGTATCAGTGACATCGATCATGCAGGCATCCATACAGATATTGCCAATGATCGGGCAACGGTGGCCATTAATCACGACCTCGCCACCACCATTGCTGAAATGACGGTCCAAGCCGTCGGCATAACCGATCGGGATAATCGCGATGCGGGAATCGCGCTTTACATAGCTCATCCGGCTGTAGCCGATGGAATCGCCTGCCGGAACGTTTTGTATCTGCAAGATAGTCGTCTTCAGCGTGCTGATGTTACGCAGCCCTTTCTGACCGGAGGCACTGACTCCATACAGGCCGATGCCGAGACGTACCATATCCATCTGATAATCGGTGAACCGTTCTATTCCGGCCGAGTTCAGGATATGCTTGATCACCTTGTATTCCAACCCGGCTTCCAGTTCTGCTGCCACGCGGGTGAACGTATCCAGTTGCTTTTTTGTGAAATCGTCGAAGATATAGGAGTCGCTGCCTACGAGATGCGAGAATACGGAGCGAGCTACTACGCCGCTCTGTTCTTTCAGGCGACGGCAAACCTCTGGTACATCTTCCGGCTGGAAGCCTAAACGGTGCATTCCCGTGTCGATCTTGATATGGATCGGATAAGAGGTGATGCCCCTGCGTTCCGTCTCTTTTATCATTGCGTCGAGCAGACGGAAACTGTACACTTCCGGCTCCAGCTGGTTTTCAAACAAGACATTGAAGCTGCTGAATTCCGGATTCATGACGATAAGCGGGATCGAGATGCCCTCCTTGCGCAGTTCTTCTCCTTCGTCGGCAACGGCAACAGCCAGGTAGTCGCAACGATGTTCTTGCAGTGTCTTTGCCAGTTCATAGGAACCGGCTCCGTATCCGAAAGCCTTGACCATGCAGACCATTTTAGTTTTTGGCTTCAGCTTTGAGCGGTAATAGTTGAAGTTATGGACAACGGCATCTAGGTTCACTTCCAAGATCGTCTCATGCACTTTCTTTTCCAGCAGCTCGGATATACGTTCGAAATGAAATTGGCGGGAGCCTTTTATCAGGATCAATTCGTCTTTGAACTTTTTGAAAGACGGAGACTTGATGAATTCATCCGTTGTCAGGTAAAATTCTTTTTCGATATCGAAAGCACCTCCGTACTCTTTCAAGTCACGGCCGATACCGATAATGCGATCGATCTTCTTTCTGCGCACCAAGTCCGCAACTTTCTTATAAAGAGACTTCGGCAACGTTCCCGATTGCAGGATGTCTGAAAGGATTAGTGTGCATTTTAAATTCTTCTCTACGCGGCGGCTCTGTTGGAAGTCGAGGGCGATATCCAAAGAATTGATATCCGAATTGTAGGTGTCGTTTATCAATAGGCAGTTGTTGATACCCTGCTTTATGTCCAAGCGCATGGCAACCGGTTCGAGGCGTTTGAATTTTTCGATATCGTTTACGCTTGTCGGTTTCAGATACAACATCACGGCCATACAGTGGATGACGTTTTCGATAGAAGCATCGTCCGTAAAAGGAATCGTGTATGTCCGGTCGAAACCTAAAAGCGTGCAGCGGATAATGGTTTCGGAATCCAGTTTCTTGATCGATTCGATATACAAAGGGGCTTCCGAGTCTGTCCGACTCCAAGTGATTGCTTTGTGGGACAGGCAGGCCGACTCGATGCAGTTGGCGATAAAAGCATCGTCGCCGTCATAGATGATTGCTTCGCAGTCGTTGAACAACGTCAGCTTTTCTAGACATTTCTGCGTGGAAGAGATAAAGTTCTCCTGATGCGCTTCCCCTATGTTTGTGATTACGCCGATGGTTGGTGCGATGATAGGTTGAAGGCGTTCCATTTCGTCCGGCTGGGAAATGCCTGCTTCGAAGATGCCTAATGTATTCTTGTCGCTCATCTGCCATACCGACAGCGGAACCCCCAATTGCGAGTTGTAGCTCCGGGGGGAGCGGACGATGTTGAACTCGTTGTGCAATAATTGATAGAGAAACTCTTTTACAATCGTTTTCCCGTTGCTTCCCGTAATGCCGATTACCGGAATATTGAAACGTTTCCGGTGATGGGCCGCTAACTTCTGGAGTGCTTTCAGTGTATCCTTGACGACAAGGAAGTTTGCTTCAGGCATCGATTCGAACTCCGGTAAAAAAGTGCTGACTACGAAGTTGCGTACACGTAATTTATATAATCCTTGTATATAATTATGTCCGTCGTTGGTCTTTGTCTGGAGGGCAAAGAATAGACTTTGTTCGGGGAATGAAAGACGGCGGCTGTCGGTAAGCAATATACTGACAGGAGCATCATGTAATTTTTTGGCGTCAGCTCCGATTATTCCAGCGATTTCTTTAATTGAATATTCCATTCTTTTCTCTATAATTAAGTTTAGAACTTCTTTTTAATCATTTCGACTTCATTTGTCATATCAAAGTAAGGGAATTTCTCGTTAAGTCGTTCCATCTTTAACAAAGTTTGCGAGATGAATCGTTTATAGGCTTCGCTTTCCGGTTGAAACGGCTTGTGGTTAATGGCCTTTTGGATATCCTTCCATTCTTTAAGAATTGACAGCGAATCAGGTGAAAGCATGCTGCCTGTGAACCGTTCCCAGATATATTCGATCGCCGTGGTGGATGGATGCAGCATATCGTCGGCATAGAAACGGTACTCCCTCAATTCGTCCATCATGATTTCGTAAGCTGGGAAATAGGCGGTGTGTTCCGGGAATTCCTTTTGCAGAGCGTCGATGGCTAGCAGGAGGGTGGCTTTGCTGAGCTGGTTGCCGTGTGCTCCGTCTTTCCAATGGCGGATCGGACTGACGGTGAAAAGTATCTTCAGCTCTGGATTCTGTTTCCAAAGCGATAGAAGCAGACTTTTCCATTCCGCTACGATTTCTCCTACGGTAAGTAACTGTCGGTCGAACATCTTTTCTGGCAGCCTATGGCAATTGGATACGACCTTTCCCGAACTTTTCAGCTTGTAGACCCATGCCGTGCCGAAAGTAAGGATCATCCGTTGGGCTTTCAGTATCGTGTCAGCGGAACTGAACAGTCGCCTATTGATGTTGGCTAAGCATTCCGTTTCCGAAGGTGAGGAAAAACGGCTGTGATGGCTGAAGCTATGATAAATCCCTTCATGCTGAAAAAGATCATCTCCTGTGAACTGTTCCGGCTGAAGTAACATGCGAATCGCTTCGGCTATGGACGAAGGATTATAAAGCGTACCGAATGGGTTCAAATCGGTCTTGAACTTGTTTCCCTCCAATTTTTTTCCTATATTCTCGGCAAAGCAGGAACCAAGCAGAACCGTTTGCACCGTATAGGAAAATGTAAATGGGGTTTTGGGGATTGTGATGTGGGTGTAAAATTCCATATTGTATTTAATTGCCATATATTTATTCGTTTTTCAATCACTTCCTTTACAAGTTTATGCAACTTTTTTCAAATAGGTAAATTTTATCTCCTTTTCGAGTTGGATATTTATCTGTGAGCATAAGCTGTCATTGTTTCGGACTTCGACACTTTTGGTTTAAACACATATAATCGCAAATTTGGCTTTTTACAGGTGGAAAGAAATAAAAAATGACAATTGACAACTAAAAGGCAGGCCTTTGATTGTCAATTGTCATTTTTTTTTGATCATTATCAGATGCCTGATTAATTGGCGATTATCAGTTAATTAAACTCTTTGCCATATTTCATCTGTGCATCGGCAACGAATTGTTTGATGCGTTGTTCGTCCTCTTTCTTGCAGATCAGGAGAACATTGCCGGATTCGGCCACGATGCAATCATTGATGCCCTGTATGACGGTGAGGCGTTTCGGATTGTCGAGGGCAACGATATTGCCGTTGCTTTCGTACATTATCGCTTCACTTTTTAGGAGCGCATTGTTTTGTTCGTCTTTCTTCGCCAGGTCAAACAGCGATCCCCATGTCCCGAGGTCGGCCCAGCCGAAGTCAACACAAAGCATATATACGTTGTCCGCTTTTTCCATGATCCCGTAGTCGATGGAGATATTCAGGCAGTAAGGGAAGTTCTCGGCGATGAAATCTCGTTCTTCCGCTGTGTTGAATTTTTCTTTGCCCAAATCGAAACGGAGGGAAATATCGGGGAGAAATTTGGAGAATGCTTCTAAAATGGTGTTGACGTTCCAGACGAAAAGACCGGAATTCCAGAAAAACTCGCCGCTCTCCATGAATACTTTTGCCAGTTCCAAATCCGGCTTTTCAGTAAAAGTTTTCACTTTCGTGAATTCGCCCAGCATGATATCGCTGCTTTGGATATATCCGTAGCCTGTTTCAGGACGGCTCGGTTTAATGCCTAACGTAACTAGTGCATTGTTGTCTTTTACGAAGTCGAGGCTTTTCTGCACATCTTTCAGGAAAATGTCCTCTTTCAGAATCAGATGATCGGAAGGTGCGACAACAATATTTGCATTCGGGTTGCAAGCTTTGATATGATATGCCGCATAAGCGATGCAAGGAGCTGTATTACGACGTGCCGGTTCCAATAATATCTGCGATTTTCCCAACTCTGGCAGTTGCTCTTTTACAAGTGAAGCGTATTGCTCATTTGTTACAATATAGATATTTTCGATCGGAATAATCTTGGAGAAACGATCGAATGTCATCTGTAGTAGCGACCGGCCTGTACCGAAAAAGTCAAGAAACTGTTTAGGGTAACTTTCTCTGCTGAAAGGCCAGAAACGGCTTCCGATCCCACCGCCCATGATAACGCAATAATTATCTTTCATGATGATCCAGGTTGTTTTTAATTATACTCTTACAAAGTTAACGAAATATTCGGGATTTCATTAACCCATAAATCCTAAGAAGATATAAAATGAAAAAAAAGAGGAAAATGTTTGCAGGTTAAAAAATAATGTCTACCTTTGCAACGCAAATGAGAAACAAACTTACTCAAAGCAAATGCCCAGATGGCGGAATTGGTAGACGCGTTGGTCTCAAACACCAATGGATTCACTTCCATCCCGGTTCGATCCCGGGTCTGGGTACTAATAAACCCTGATAATCGCTGATTATCAGGGTTTTTCCTTTATGTAAGGCGTACTAAATGTGTACTGAGCGACAAAAACAAGAATAGAGTGTACTTTTGTGGTTTTCATCCTTTCATCTTTATGATTTCTTAACTCTTATGCATTCTTTTCTGACTTATTATTGCTGATGTTTTCTCGGAAAATGCGATTTCCACCTTATATTTGTATCTGAGAACAAAATTATATAAGGTACAGTTATGGAAAATCATATAGAAACCAATTTCAGAGAGATACAGAAGATATTAGATAGTTGCGTATCGCATGGCTATAAAACTAAAGTAGATGCACTATTTTAAAGCGTGAATATCTGACACAGGCTCAGCTAAAGTATTATTTGCGGCAGGAAATTTTCCGTGTTACCGAAAATATAGTAGCCATTCAGCAAAAATACCGTGTCGTGCGTGATATTGTACAAGATATGGATGTTCCCGATTTTTTGTGGGAAAGCGGTTATTTTGAGGACTTAAACTCTAATGAGAGGAAAAAGTACATCGTTTTCCGCTGTTCTGATTTTGATATGGACGCATATTTGCATGAACCGTCTTGCTATGATGAACGACTTCCCTATTTTTCCATCATTGTTAGCCTTGTGGTACTTTCCAAGTATTTGTACTTTCTGCAAGAACAGGAAAGCAAATACTATACAGATTCTATTGCCTCCCAAGAACAAGCCTTGCCAAAAGAAAAAGATGAAAGTGTAGAAACCACTCCAGCCAAGATTGTGGGTAAAAGCAATCCCTTCAAATCCACTTTGAAAGCCAATGAAATCAAACTTCTGACTGAATGTGTGAACGAAGCGAATATGTTTACTACTACTGTCAGCACCAAAATACTTACCGATTTTTTCAACTGTAAGTTGGACGGTGTATTGAAAGTTAATAATACCCGTCTGTTGGCTTACCTAATGATGTAACTCAGCTGTTATAACTACATCGTTTATGAGTGGCAGTCAGTTATAGCAAACAACAAGTTGATATTGAAGAAGATAAAAGGAGAACCGCTTACACGTACTGACTTGTCGAGTGCGACAGACCAGGCGAAGAACATCTATCCGAAAGGATATGAAATCATAGACAAATACATCAAACAACTGCAAAAAGGTTGAGCATAGATTGAACGCTCAAACAAAGGTTAATTAGACTTCATTTTCAACCTCTTAACTTTGCTCCCGTTAACACAAAAGACGAGGGTGCGCACCTTCATATTGTTTCACCTAAAATCCCAAACGATATGGAAAAAGACTTGGAGTTAAGAGTTTCCGAACTCGAAAAGATGTTGTTCCTTTCAAAGAACGTGCTTAGCTTCGATGAAGCGAGCAGGTTCTTGAATCTTTCTAAAAGTTACCTGTACAAGCTGACTTCGGGTAACTTGATACCCCATTACAAGCCGCAGGGCAAAATGCTTTATTTTGAAAAAGCTGAGCTGGAAGCATGGTTGCGTCAGAACCCGGTGAAGACGCAGGCGCAGATAGAGCAGGAAGCGCAGAAGTATATCCTTAACCGTCCTCTAAAGAAATAATGGCTATGGAAAACAAGACGAAAGAGGAAATCGGACAAGGAACAGCCATGACGAAAGAAGATTTTGCAGCCCTTTGGAAAACCATTCGTCTAAAGGTGACGGACACTTATGAAGTACCGCCCGAAATTCTTTGGGTGAACGGTTCTACTATCGGCACATTGGGCAATTTCAGTGCATCCACAGGCAAAGCCAAGAGCAAAAAGACATTCAACATTTCCGCCATTGTTGCGGCAGCATTGAAGAATGACGAGGTTTTGAAGTATTCGGCATATCTGCCACCGAACAAGCGCAAAATTCTCTATGTTGATACCGAGCAGAGCAAGTACCATTGCCATAAGGTCATGGAACGTATTTTGCGCCTTGCCGGACTGCCGACCGATAAAGATGTGGACGATTTTGTTTTCATTGTGTTAAGGGAGCAGACCCCCGACAAACGTAAGCAGATAATTGGCTATATGTTGGAGAATATGCCCGATGTGGGGCTGCTCATCATTGACGGAATCCGTGATTTGATGTACGACATCAACAGTCCGAGCGAATCGACTGACCTAATCAACCTTTTGATGCGCTGGTCAAGTGGGTATAATCTGCATATTCACACCGTACTGCATTTGAACAAGGGGGATGATAACACAAGAGGACATATCGGTACAGAGCTGAACAACAAAGCTGAAACCGTCCTGCAAATCACGAAAAGCACGCAGGACGGCAATATAAGCGAAGTAAAGGCGATGCATATAATATACGTGGCCGGGAGTTTGACCCGTTCGCATTTCGCATCAATGACAACGCTTTGCCCGAAGTCATGGACGGTTATGTATTCCAGCAAACCAAACAAGACAGGAACTTTCCGCTTACAGAGCTGACGGAACAGCAGCACCGGGAAGCATTGGAGAACGGTTTTGGCAAGCAGGTTGTACAAGGCTATTCCAATGTGATAGCGGCATTGAAACAAGGTTACGCAAGTATAGGTTACGAGCGTGGACGCAATGTCCTTGTGTCGCTTAACAAGTTCCTTGTGAACAAGCGCATGATTGTGAAAGAGGGTAAGGGCTATCGCTACAATCCCGATTTTCATTATTAAAAGTCGGTTTGGTTTAGTCCGGGTGTATATATAAGTGGAACGGACTGTCTGTTTCCCGGTATCGACAGCAGGCAGGTTTAGTATGGTACGGGTATATATATGACGGACTAAACAGGACTGGCGCACTTTTCAACGATTTTTTAATCCCCAAAAAGAAAATATTATGAACATCGAAGATGTGAAACAAATATCCATCGCAGATTATCTGCATAGTTTAGGTTATTCGCCCGTCAAGCGGCAGGGTAACAGTTTATGGTACAAATCACCGTTAAGAGAGGAACACGAAGCGTCCTTTAAGGTGAATACAGACTGCAATCTTTGGTATGATTTTGGCGCAGGAAAAGGCGGCAACATCATCGCCCTGGCAAAGGAACTTTATTTTTCCGACAGTCTTCCCTACCTTTTAAAGAGGATAGAAGAGCAGACACCAAACGTTCATCCGGTCAGTTTTTCTTTTCCCCAGCATAGGACAGAGCCGAGTTTCCAACATTTGGAAGTCCGTGACTTGACCCATCCGGCATTGCTCCGTTACTTGCAGGGGCGGGGCATCAATATCGAACTGGCAAAAAGAGAATGTAAGGAACTCCATTTTACCAATAACGGCAGACTGTTCTTTGCTATCGGTTTCCCGAATATGGCAGGAGGTTACGAGGTTCGCAATTCCTTTTTCAAAGGGAGTATCGTCCCGAAAGACATAACCCATATACGGCAGCAGGGAGAGCCGAGAGAGAAATGTTTGGTATTTGAGGGTTTTATGGACTATCTTTCTTTCCTCACGCTCCGGATGAAGAACTGCCTGACTATGCCCGACCTTGACAGGCAGGATTATGTTATTCTTAATTCGACTGTCAACGTGCCGAAAGCCATTGACGTGCTGTACCCGTATGAACGCATCCACTGTATGCTTGACAATGACGAGACAGGGTATAAGGCGACACAGGCTATTACATTGGAATACTCCTACCGTGTGCGTGACTTCTCGGACAATTATAGGGGTTATTCGGACTTGAACGATTACCTGTGCGGCAGGAAGCAGGAACAGAAAAACGCAGCCAGCCAAGTGCAGGAAACGAAGCAGGAAACCGGACA
>ULNG01037456.1_pt1 | contig 10842 bp, 9 predicted proteins | sample 1951861 | NCBI WGS metagenome assembly ULNG01 (sample SAMEA4835571, study PRJEB28245) | human gut metagenome | biome: gut microbiome; material: fecal sample | place: Denmark | collected 2008 | reverse complement strand
CTTCTGATCGCACTGGGAATGTTGGCAGGTCTGGCACCTGCTTATCGGGCTATGGCTATCAAACCGATTGAAGCTATTCGAGACGAATAAAGAGGTGCGAGGGATTTCAATTATTAATCGTAAACAATAAAAATATAAATAAAGTCATGAAAAAGTATCTGAAAATCACATTATTGGTAGTCATTGCTATCATTCTTGTCGGAACATTCGTATTCCTTTATCAGAAGTCTAAACCCAAGGTAATCACTTACGAAATAGTAAAACCGGAAGTCACTGACCTCCAAAAGACCACAGTAGCTACCGGAAAGGTGGAACCGAGAGACGAAATTTTAATCAAACCGCAGATTTCGGGTATTATCGACGAAGTGTACAAAGAAGCCGGACAAGCTGTGAAGAAAGGGGAAGTGATCGCCAAAGTAAAAGTAATCCCTGAACTCGGTCAACTGAATTCTGCGGAAAGTCGTGTGCGCCTGGCAGAGATTAATGCAACACAGGCAGAAACGGATTTTGCCCGCGTAAAGAAGTTATACGAAGATCAGCTGATTAGCCGGGAAGAATATGAGAAAAGTGAAGTAGCCTTGAAGCAAGCTCGTGAAGAGAGACAGACGGCTAAAGATAATCTGGAAATCGTAAAAGAAGGGATTACTAAAAACAGTGCATCGTTCAGTAGTACGATGATTCGTTCTACCATTGATGGGTTGATTCTGGATGTACCTGTAAAAGCCGGTAACTCTGTGATTATGAGTAACACGTTCAATGATGGAACCACGATTGCTACGGTAGCCAATATGAACGACATGATTTTCCGTGGTAATATTGATGAAACGGAAGTGGGACGTATCCATGAACAGATGCCGATCAAACTGACAATCGGAGCTTTGCAGAATCTGACTTTCAACGCCATTCTGGAATATATCTCTCCGAAAGGGGTAGAAACCAATGGTGCCAACCAATTTGAAATCAAGGCTGCAATTACCATTCCGGATTCCGTTCAGATTCGTTCCGGATATTCGGCTAATGCGGAAATCGTGTTGCAAAGGGCAAATCAAGTATTGGCAGTCCCCGAAAGCACTATTGAGTTTAATGGCGACTCTACATTTGTGTACATCATGACAGATTCAGTGCCCGAACAAAAGTTCCAGCGTACGCAGGTGACTGCCGGAATGAGTGATGGAATCAAGATAGAAATCAAGAAAGGAATAACTGCACAGGATAAAATACGGGGTGCAGAGAAAAAAGATAAATAATTGAATTCAATGAAAATAATTCGTAAAACCATATCAGCCCTTCTGCTTGCCGGGATCGGAATCACTTCTATCCAAGCACAGAACAACTCCCCGCAAGCATGGACATTGCGGCAATGTATCGACTATGCCATCGAGCATAATATAGAGATTCGTCAATCGACCAACAGTGTTGAAGCCAATAAAGTGAGTGTAAACACTAGCAAATGGACACGTCTTCCGAATTTGAGCGGTAGCGCCAGCCAAAACTGGAGTTGGGGGCGTACTGCTTCTCCGATAGACAACTCGTATAGTGACATTAACAGTGCCAATACCAGTTTCAGCTTGGGAACCAATGTACCTATATTTACCGGTTTGCAGTTATCCAACCAATATTCACTTGCCAAGTTGGATTTAAAAGCCGCTATAGAAGATTTGAATAAAGCCAAAGAAGACATTGCAATCAATGTCACTTCCGCTTATTTGCAGGTTTTATTCAACCAAGAATTAAGTAAGGTTGCTCATAATCAGGTAGATTTAAGCAAAGACCAGCTAAAGCGCATCCAAGGGCTCCACGGAGTAGGTAAAGCATCTCCTTCTGAAGTGGCCGAAGCACAAGCCCGTGTCGCACAGGACGAAATGACTGCTGTACAATCAGACAATACGTACAAGTTATCATTATTAGACCTCACCCAACTTTTGGAATTACCTACGCCTGAAGGATTCGTGCTCGAAAGTCCTAAGGAAGAACTAGAATTCGAATCTCTCACCCCACCGGATGATATATATACACAGGCTCTTGCTTACAAACCAAGTATTAAGGCTGCAGAATACCGTTTACAAGGTAGTCTTAATAGCATTCGTATTGCTCAAAGTGCATTCTATCCACAATTATCTTTCAGCGCCGGTTTGGGTAGCAATTATTATACGGTGAGCGGAAGATCAGAAAACAGCTTCGGCAGTCAGATAAAGAACAACTTGAATAAGTATGTAGGATTCAATTTGAGCGTTCCGATCTTTAATCGTTTTTCTACACGAAACCGAGTACGCACCGCTCGTTTACAACAAATAGACTTATCTTTGAGATTGGATAACGCAAAGAAAGTACTCTACAAAGAGATTCAGCAGGCTTGGTATAATGCTCTAGCTGCTGAAAGCAAGTACAACTCCAGTGAAGTGGCAGTGAAAGCTAACGAGGAGTCTTTCCGCTTGATGAGTGAGAAATTTAATAACGGCAAAGCTACCTTTGTAGAATATAATGAAGCCAAACTTAATCTAACGAAAGCTCTTTCGGATAAGTTGCAAGCAAAATACGACTATCTGTTCCGGACTAAAATTCTGGATTTCTACAAAGGACAAGTCATTGAATAAAAAGAAATATATTTGAGTTTAGTATAGTAGTTCCTTAAAACATATCCGTTGGTTCATTCGTTATTATAGAAAGAACTAACGGATATGAAGTATTTTATCATCATAGTGATCGTAGTGATTAGTAATACATTTTTAGGAGTTGCTAAACCAATGAAAAATCAAGCAGAAATCTATTTTGCAGGAGGATGCTTCTGGGGAACAGAACATTTCCTGAAACAAATTCGAGGAGTAGAAAGTACTCAAGTAGGATATGCCAACAGTAATGTTGCCAACCCGAGTTATGAACAGGTCTGTTCAGGAAAAACCAATGCTGCGGAAACAGTAAAGGTGGTTTATGATCCTAAAACGGTAGATTTAAATTTGCTGCTCGATCTGTATTTCAAGACAATTGATCCTACCAGCCTCAACCGTCAGGGTAATGACCGGGGAACACAGTATAGAACCGGGATTTACTATGTAGATAAAGAAGATCTTCCTGTCATCAACCAGGCTATTAAACTATTGTCTGCACAATATAAGACTCCTATCGCTATAGAAGTAAAGCCATTGACTAATTTCTATCCCGCAGAGACTTACCATCAGGACTATCTGGATAAAAATTCTGGAGGATACTGCCACATCAATCCTGCTTTATTTGAAATGGCACGCAAAGCCAATGCACCGAAAACTAAAGTGTATCAAAAACCGGATGACTCAACCCTCCGCAAGGAACTGTCGGCGGAACAATATGCAGTAACCCAGAAGAATGCCACCGAACCGGCCTTCCACAATGAATACTGGAATGAGCACCGCCCAGGCATTTATGTTGATATTACCACCGGAGAGCCTTTGTTTGTTTCTACCGACAAGTTCGATTCGGGTTGCGGGTGGCCTAGCTTTTCCCAGCCGATTCAAAAAGATATCATCGCAGAGAAGAAAGATACTTCGCATGGCATGATACGTACGGAAGTGCGCAGTAAAACTGGGGATGCGCATCTGGGACATGTATTCACAGATGGTCCGAAAGAGAAAGGCGGATTACGTTATTGCATCAATAGCGCCTCCCTTCGTTTTATCCCGAAAGAGAAAATGAAAGAGGAAGGTTATGGAGAATATTTGCCACTCGTTAAATAGGCACCGCACCGGAAAGTAATACAAATCAATATAAGCTGTTTATCAGATAAACAGAACGGTGGATTTCCTCATAGGGCAATCCACCGTTTTTAATGCAGTTAAATTAAGAGAGAGAGAAGGAGTTTCACAACTCCTAATTTATTTTTATCTGCTGGCAGTCAGCAGAGTTGCTTCATTCGTTGCCGGAGTAGCCACGTTCATAGCCCAGTTCACACTGGATTCTTCAATCCATTTATCATTCCATTTATAGTTCATATAAGCTACCGGCATATTAGCGTCGTTCAATTCGTACACGCTCTTTTCAACAGCCGCATCGTAAGCTCTGTGAGAATCATTCCAACGTGCGTATACCAAAGTGATTTCATTAGAAGAATAAGTATAATCAATCTTGAAGTACGGCAGCCATTTGTCAGTGGAAGCATCCCATTTGAAAGCCTCTTTGGTAGCCATTCTCTTTTGATCGTCATAGGTAAAATCATATTTCATGTGGCGATAAAGAGAGCCATCTAATCTGTAAATCACCTTCGATACTACAAGATCACCTACTGTTTCTTCATTAGTAATGAAGTTATTGTTTTGTGCCTTCACTGTTGCATTAGAGATACCTGCAAATACCATAGCAACTAAAACGATCATTCTGAATAATACTGTAGTTTTCATAATTGTATATTTTTTATTTGTTCAACATTCTGTTTATTTGTTCTTCTGTTTATTAGACGGATCAAGTGTTTCAAACGGTTGCAACATTCTGAACTTTTTTCATGTTTCTTCGTTGTCCGCTTGCGACTATAGATATGCAACGAGCGTGCCAAAAAGATAACAAGCTAATAATCAGTAAGATTGCAAAACAGAGTGGTGTACGAAAATGAACAGTTGTACGCTTAGAATCGAACAACCAATTAAAAAAACAGTTTATATACTACGAAACAGAATATTGTCTACCTTTGCATCCGATAAATTATCAAAATCAAACGATGAAAAAGAACAGTAAGAAACATATTCTTCTGCTGTCAGCCAGTGGAGTTCTACTCATCTGTCTCATCAGTATTTATTTAAGTCGCAACGCTCTCTTAAGAAGCATAGTCGACAAACGTACCTCCCATATTGAGCAAACTCACGGGCTACGTATTCATTACGATAATCTGGAAATGAATGGATTGAATGAAATTATCCTCGAAGGTCTCTCTGTTGTACCCGAACAACGAGACACATTACTGACACTCACATCCACTCGTGTCAAACTGAACTTCTGGAAATTACTAAGCAGAAAAATAAAAATACGTTATGTAGCCGCAGACGGAATTACACTTGCATTCACAAAGCGGGATTCCGTCGCCAACTACGATTTTCTTTTTAGAAAGAAACTAGAATATCTCACTCGAACGTCGCCACAAACGGCCCCCCAAACAAATTACGCAGAAAGAATCAACAAAATATTAAATTTATGTTATGGTTTTATGCCCGAAAACGGACAACTAAACAATGTCTGTATCACGGAAAGAAAAAACAATAATTTTGTATCTCTCACTCTTCCTTCTTTTATCATTAAAGAAAATCATTTTCAATCCGTCATCACCATACAAGAAGACAGTTTAGCACAGCATTGGATAGCCAATGGTGAACTGCACCAACATTACAACTCATTAAAAGCAACGCTTTATTCATCTGATTCTCTAAAAGTTTCCATACCTTATCTAACACGTAGATATGGTGCTAAGATAACCTTTGACACTTTATCGTATAGCCTGACGAAAGAAATAGGGTCTTCCAAACAAGTCTATCTCAAAGGAAAAGCAAGAGTGAACGGACTGGACGTATTTCATAAAGCCCTCTCTCCTGAAATCATTCATCTCGATCGCGGACAACTCTGTTACGAGATGAACATAAACGGACACTCATTTGAATTGGACAGTACCACCATTGTTGACTTCAACAAACTCCAGTTTCATCCTTATTTACGGGTCGAGAAGGAGAAGGGAAACTGGCATTTCACTGCAGCAGTCAACAAATCCTGGTTTCCGGCAGACGATCTGTTCAGTTCTCTGCCGAAAGGATTATTCAGTAACCTGGAAGGTATAAAGACAAGTGGTGAGCTGGCTTATCATTTTCTGTTAGACATTGATTTTGCGCAACTGGATAGTCTCAAACTGGAATCTGAATTGAAAGAAAAAGATTTCCATATCATAAGCTATGGAGCTACTTCACTCTCCAAAATGTCCGACGAGTTCATTTACACAGCTTATGAGAATGGAGTGCCGGTACGAACCTTCCCTATCGGTCCTTCATGCAAACACTTTACCCCCCTGGACAGCATTTCCCCCATTCTAAGAATGTCCGTCATGCAAAGCGAAGATGGAGCATTCTTTTATCATCGCGGTTTTCTGCCCGATGCCTTACGGGAAGCACTGATTTACGACCTGCAAGTGAAACGCTTTGCACGCGGAGGAAGTACGATCACCATGCAACTGGTAAAGAATGTATTCCTGAACCGTAACAAGAACTTTGCGCGTAAACTGGAAGAAGCATTGATTGTGTGGCTGATAGAGAATGAAAGACTAACTTCCAAAGAACGTATGTACGAAGTATATCTGAATATTGTAGAATGGGGACCGCTCGTTTATGGTATTCAGGAAGCGTCTGCTTATTATTTCAAGAAACGCCCTTCGCAACTGACCACGGAAGAAAGTATTTTCCTGGCTTCCATTATCCCGAAACCCAAGCATTTCCGCAGTTCTTTTGCAGAAGGCGGACAATTAAAGGAGAATATGGAAGGTTACTACAAGCTGATTGCAAAACGTCTTGCACAGCAAGGAGTAATAAGTGAAATCGAGGCGGATAGTATCCGCCCCGACATCCAAGTTACGGGCGACGCCCGGAATAGTCTAGCCGGTGAAAAACCGAAGTCTAGTTCTCCTACCGCTGAGGAGCAATGAGATTGATATAAATAATAAAGGAATAGGTTATCTTCTTGAACTGCTGTTTCTTTCAGAAGAACGGGAAGAGCTTTGAGTGCTATTACTTCTCGTACTTCCGGAAGAAGAGCGTCTTTCTGTTTGTCCGCTGGAAACATTGCTCCGGGTAGAGCTACCGCTGCTTCGAGTAGAACTCGAACTACCGCTACTACGGCTAGAGGTAGTACTACTGCTACGGCTGGTAGTATTTTCACTACTGCGACAGGAAGAACTACGACTGGAGCTAGAACTGCCACGATTGGAACTAGAACTGCCACGACCGGAGCTACCACGACTGGAAGAACTATTGTTTCTATCAGAACTGTTATTTCTATTATAGGAACCACTACTATCGTTTCGCCTACTTGAACTTTCCCTTGAGCTGCGACTTGTCTTTCCACTTTCACGGTTGGAACCGCTACTTGTCGAACTTCCGCTTGTCGGTCTGCGATTAGAGCTTGAAGAACCGGAACTTGTTTCCGGACGGGGACGAGTCGACGTACCAGGTCGCGTTGTCGTTCCGGGACGAGACGTATCAGGACGAGTAGATGTGCTTGGACGAGACGTTCCGGGACGTGTTGTTGATGAACCCGGACGGGAAGAATTACCCGGACGTGTCGGTGCATTATGCGGACGAGTGGAAGTATTCGGACGGAACCGGACAGAACCAAAGTCCGAACGACGATAAGAGTGATATACTCTCTGATCTCTCACCCGGTGCGGTGCAGAGTAATGGTTGAAATTAGTATATCTTCCCCGATAGTAGCTTGTATGGTGAAAGTGTGGACGATAATGCGCTCCACAATAAGTACGGTAATGATAAGGCACACCAAAATAGAACAAGCTACGGTTCGGGTAATTGATGTAAACCCTGAAACTCCATTTCCCTCCGGTTACATAAATCGGCCGATAGAAATACTCGGCACCGAGAAACCGACGATACTGCGCATCACTCAATACCCAGCGAAGATCGTCGTTACGGATATCCAAAGCTTCATAATAATCATCCAATGCCCATTCGTAACCACGTGCTACGTAATCCATTATATTACGGACAGAATAAATAAAGTCGTAATTAATCTCATACGCATCATTATATTGCTGTGTACTCAAACTCAATTCATACGCCATCTTATCGGTAAGAAAACGTGTCTCCTTACGTACCTTGCTGGTGCTCATTCCAGCCATTACGGTCATATTGGCAGTCAGACCGACCGCAAAGAGTAAAAAAAGTATTCGTTTCATAATTCAATCTCCTATCATTTATTATTCCGATAATATTCCTCAATAAACATGCGTAACATATCTCTATAACCGTACAGTTAATAGTATCAACGCCGACCATACCCTATCACAAAATCATTCATCTTGTCCTTGCTGGAAGTAAATGTCAGGGTATTAATCACTGTAAAGAAAGCTTCTTTATCTACAATGCGGGGATACATTATCTTCATAATTTCCATCCGGTCATCGTCAAATGTATAAAGTTTGGTCAGTTGGAGACATTGGGCAGATGTAAAATCAGAACCGGCCAATGCAGCATTAAGCAACTTTATACGATCATCTTTAAAAGGCTCCTTCTTCATCTCATTATAAAACGTTTGAAAGAGCTGATCGTTCATGACCCTGTTGTAACCATATCCCGGGCGGTGTTCTCCTTGTCCCGGACGATGTCCCCCCTGTCCGGGGCGGTCGGGTCTTTCCGGATGCATGTTATCACGTCCGTCTACCCATATCTCTTTCACTCCCCTACCATCGAAATAAACATAGTCTTTATACAATTTTTCTCCTTTCCATACTCGCTCTCCCGGACGGGTAAAGCGGGTGGCATATACTTCAACAGTATAATGTCCGGGATTCAAATTGGCTATAAAGCAGGTAGTAGTAGGCAAACTGATTTGGTTTCCTCCCAAGTAAACAAGTATCGGAGTGTTCCCACCGTCGATACGGATTCCGTTAACAGACTGCGCTTGTAAGGAAAGGGCAGCGAACAGGATGCAGAAACTTATTATAATCTTACGCATAACTTATCTCGTTTTTATTATTTATATCTTTAATCTGATACCACAAAAATAGGGTGAGGAAACTCCCCACCCCAATGATTCTCTCTATTCGTATGTAGGGAAATCCCTATTCTGTTTAGGAATCCGCCAAAACAATGCCATCCTCGTGCAAGGTAATCAGACGTTTCTTATACAAGTCGCCCACTCCTTTCTTAAAGGTTTTCTTGCTGACACCAAACGTATCGTAGATATCTTCCGCAGGACTTTTATCATTCAAGTTAATTCGTCCCCCGTGCTCTTTGATATAGTCTAGCAGCGTTTTCGAAAAATCGTCAATCTTTTCAAAACCGGGTTTCTGAAGAATCAAATCTACTTTACCATCTTCACGCACCTGTTTCACAAAAGCTTTCATTTCCATCCCTGTCTCCAACGGACAGAATATTTCATTTTCATACAACAAACCGCTATACATATCATCTATAATTGCCTTAAAGCCTAAGTCCGTCTTCTGCCAGATAAGAATATTCACCTCTGCTCCCGGAGCATATTCCGGCTTTTCTTTCGACAGATAACGTTCCACTTTTGCTGAAGCCACAATACGGTAACTCTCTTCATCCACATGTGCATGAACCACGTATTTCCGTCCAACCTGCATTTTCATCTTCTGCTCACGGAACGGCACAAATAGGTCTTTCATCAATCCCCAGTTCAGGAAAGCTCCGTATTGATTTACCCAGGAGACTTCCAGACAAGCAAACTGTCCGACCTGCACTAACGGGGTCAGTGTCGTAGCAATCAGCCTCTCATCCATATCCAGGTAAAGAAACACATTCAAAAAATCTCCTATCTTACAATCCTCGGGCACATAGCGGGTAGGCAACAAAATCTCACCTTCTTCCCCACCATCGAGATATACGCCGAAATCGACTTCCTTCACGACTTCAAGCTGGTTGAACTTTCCTAATTCGATGCTCATATTCTTATCTATTATATTATATAAGCAGCAAAGATAATCTATTTTGAATAGATCCCTCAATCTGTCAGCTATAACTTTTCGTTATCGAGAAAAACTATTTGCAATGAACAATCTGCGTTCTAATATGTTAACTTTGTAGCGACAAAAAGAAAGAGTAAATTATTCACCTTTTTAAACATATAAAATTATGGAATTTCTAACCAACGAGAAACTTACGATTGTGGGAGCTGCCGGAATGATCGGCTCCAACATGGCACAAACAGCCATGATGATGAAACTCACTCCGAATATTTGTCTCTATGATCCATTCGCACCAGCTTTGGAAGGAGTAGCTGAAGAACTGTATCATTGCGGTTTTGAAGGTGTCAACCTTACCTATACTTCCGACATCAAAGAAGCGCTGACCGGAGCTTCTTATATTGTTTCTTCCGGTGGAGCAGCCCGTAAGGCAGGTATGACCCGCGAAGATCTGTTGAAAGGAAATGCAGAGATTGCCGCTCAATTCGGAAAAGACGTTCGTCAATATTGCCCGAACGTAAAACATATCGTTGTCATCTTTAATCCTGCAGACATCACCGGCTTGATTACTTTGTTGTATTCAGGTTTGAAACCTTCACAAGTTTCTACATTGGCTGCGTTGGATAGCACCCGCCTGCAAAACGAACTGGTGAAATACTTCCATATCCCCGCTTCCGACATTCAGAATTGTCGTACGTATGGCGGTCATGGAGAACAAATGGCTGTATTTGCATCTACCACCAAAATAAAAGGAGAACCCCTGACCGATTTCATCGGTACTACCCGCCTTCCGTTGACGGAATGGGAAGCACTGAAAGTACGTGTCATCCAGGGTGGAAAACATATCATCGACCTGCGCGGCCGTTCTTCTTTCCAAAGCCCGGCTTATCTGTCTATCGAAATGATTGCTGCTGCTATGGGCGGACAGCCATTCCGCTGGCCTGCCGGAACGTATGTTTCCAATGGCAAATTCGACCATATCATGATGGCGATGGAAACTTCAATTACTAAAGACGGCGTTACTTATAAAGAAATAGCCGGAACTCCTGCCGAACAGGAAGAATTAGAAAAGAGCTACGAACACTTATGTAAACTTCGTGACGAAGTGATTGAAATGGGAATCATCCCAGCCATCAAGGACTGGCATGCTTTGAATCCCAATATTGACTAATCAAACAATATTAGCG
>ULNG01024550.1_pt1 | contig 10938 bp, 10 predicted proteins | sample 1951861 | NCBI WGS metagenome assembly ULNG01 (sample SAMEA4835571, study PRJEB28245) | human gut metagenome | biome: gut microbiome; material: fecal sample | place: Denmark | collected 2008 | reverse complement strand
CCTGTAACACTATAATTTAAATTCAAATTCTTAAGAGCTGACTTTACTTGAGAAAGTGATTTGTTAGTTAAATCTGGTACTTGCTTAGAAACACGAGTATTTTCAGTTTCAGTGTATAGCTTTATAATAGAACCTTTTAATAATTCTGAACCTTTTGTTGGAAATTGCTCTGTAACAATTTCTTTAGAACCAGCAGAAGTACTAACTGTAAAACCAGCATTTTCTAAAGTTTTCTTAGCTTCTGCAACAGTTTTGTTTGTGACATTAGGAAGGCTAATAGTTTTACTAGAAGAACTATCACTAGAATTATCGCTTGATACTTGCATATATGGTAGAATTTCTTTTAACATTTGTGCAGCAACAGGAGCAGCAACTAGGTTTCCACTGTGACCCTTAGAACCAGTTGGATCATATAATGTAACCAATAGGACTATTTCTGGATTTTCAGTTGGACTAATAGCAACAAAAGAAGCTGTATATCCTTCATCTTTACTGTAATCTGATTCTGAGGTACCTGTTTTACCTGCAATAGAATATCCTTTAATTTTAGCATATTTTCCAGAACCTTCAGATACTACTGTTTCTGCCAAATCCATCATTATATCTGCAGTTTCTTTAGAAATAACTTGTCTTACAGCAGTAGTATCAATTGTAGTAATAGCACCATTATCTGTATTTGTGATTTGTTTTACAAGACGAGGTTTCATTAAAACACCATCATTTGCTATAGTACAAACAGCAGTAATCATTTGAATAGGAGTTATTTTAAATCTTTGACCAAAAGCCATAGTAGCCAATTCAACAGGACCAACATTTTCTAAGTCCCAAAAAATCGAACTAGATTCACCTATCGTATTTATTCCAGTTTTATCAAAAAAACCAAAAGCTTTATAATATTTATAACTTGTAGTAGCGCCTATTTTTTCGCTGATTTGTATAAATGCTGGGTTACATGAAACAGAAAAAGCTTGACGTAAACTTTCATAACCATGTTTGATTCCATATGCACATCTTATTCTTGTTCCATATACTACTTGAGAGCCTTTACAGTGATAGACATTAGCCTTATCTGGTTCAGCTAAATTTTCCTCTAAGGCAATTGAAGCAGTGATAATTTTAAAGACTGAACCAGGCTCATAAGGGTCTGCAATTGCTCTATTACGATATAAACTATTTAAAGTGTTACTTTTTTCCTCAGAAGTAAGCTTGTCCCAATTCTTTTTAGTAATGTGTGATGGCATTTCAAAAGGTGTATTTAAGTTGTAATCTGGATATGTTGCCATTGCCAAAATATCTCCTGTTTTTGGGTCCATTGCTATTACATTACCACCACGAGTACACTTATTATCAATACAAGCTTGTTTTAAATATTTTTCTACAATACTCTGAATATTTGCATCAATTGTTAATGTTAAATCACTACCATTTTCAGCAGGTATATAAGTTTGATTACTATCAGGAATAAATTTTTGAATAGCATCCTGAGCAGTTATTACTCTACCTGCTGTACCAGTTAGTACATCATTCCAAGCAGCTTCTAATCCTTCTATACCCTGATTATCAATATTACAGAATCCCATTAGTGAAGAAGCTAAATTATTATATGGATAATATCTTTTGGCATCTTCATCAATATTTATACCAGAATATACTTTTTCTTTTTCCATCCAAGCTTTAAGTTTATCAACTTTATCTTTTTCTACTTTTCTTACAATAGTAATATAACTTGAATCACTAGAAACTTTTGATAGAGTTTCTTCATAATCTAATTTAAATATATCAGAAAAAGCTTTTGCAACTTTTTCTTTTAAAGTTTGAGTTTTATCTTTGTCAATTACTCCATTTTCTTTTACCACTATAGAAGTTGGAATTATACTTATAGTATCAACTTTGGCACTTATGGCTAAGGCTTTACCAGTTGAATCATAAATAGTGCCTCTACTAGGACTAATTGTACGACTTGTTATAAGTTGGTTATACATTTGCTCTTTTAAGCTAGATCCTTTTATAAATTGGAGATAAGCTAGACGAATAAGAAGTAATCCCATAAAAATGAACATAACAAACATAGCAATTAGTATTTTTTTTGGCATAGTATATAATTTCTTCATTAGTCCTCCATTTAAATTTTCAATTTTTTTATAATTTTAATTTCATTATATAGTTGGTCAATCACATTCTCACGAACTTTTAATGCTGTTTTATATTCTTCTAAAATCTGACTGTAATTTTCCATATTTTCACCTTGTTGAAATAAAAGAGTCATACCTTCATGATAATAATCTTTTGTTTTTTCTTTATTAGAATTATCGGCTTTTCTCTGATAAGATTGAATTAACTCTAAACGTTTTATTTGTTCTTTTAAATATTCAACATAATCCATTACACAACTAATTTCATATAAAGTATCATCAATAACAACCTTGAATAATTTTTTTAAAATCAATCCATTTATTTTTCCTTCTTTTTCATGTGTATTTAGTTGATCTAAGGCAATAAATCTAGGGTCAGGTTGAGCATCTTTTATAAGATCCTTTAAAGTCTCGGAAATATTAATGTGAGTAGTATATTGCCTTTTTGTAACAAGCGCATCATATTCATCCGCAACACGCACAATTTGAGCACCATAAGGGATATCTTTTTTAGTAATGCCATTAGGATATCCAGAACCATTTAGTGCTTCGTGATGATCTAAGGCAAATAAAGCGTATGGACGAAGATGAGGATCTTTCATACACATATCATAACCAAGAGTAGTGTGCGTTTTTATAACTTCATATTCTTCAGGTGTTAATTTGTCAGGCTTATTTAAAATTTCAGGTGGAATAAATAGTTTACCAATATCATGCAAATATCCACCAATTGTACAATGTACAGTAAAGGAACTTTTGCATCTTAAATACTCACAAATTCTACAACATAAATTTGCAACATTTTCACTGTGTTTTCTAGTAAAAGGATCAAGTTTTCCTAAAACGTCTAATTGATAGCGCATAATTTGGTCTAAATTATATGCTTTTAAATTTAACGGACTATAAAAATCAAATTTTTGTTCAAACATGTAATTCTCCTTAAAATCTTTTGTAACTAAATTAATAATACTACAAAATACAATAAAAGGCAACAAAAAATTGTATTAATATGTTATAATAACAACAAGGTGATAATTATGGAATTTTTTGATGTAGTAGATAAAAATAGAAATAAACTAAATTATAAAAAAGCACGTGGTGAAAGCTTGCAGGATAATGAATACAATATGGGAGCTGAAATGTGGATTATAAACAACAATAAACTACTAATGACTCAAAGAAGTGTACAAAAAACACATTCAGGTGGATGGGAAGTGCCTGGAGGATGTTGCCAAGCTGGAGAAACAACAGAAGACACAATTAAAAGGGAAATGAAGGAAGAAATAGGCATAAAATTTGAACAAGATGAATTTGTTTTAGTAGGAGCTCAACTATATAAAAAACAATTTGTAGATATTTTTAAAACACAAAAGAAAATTAATATAAGAGATATTAAATTACAATTAGAAGAAGTTCAAAATGTGAAATTTGTTGGTAGAGATGAATTTTATAAAATGATAGAAAACGATGAAATGGTTCTTTCAGTAATACAGAGATATAACTTAATTAAGGATAAGTTGGAACTTGATTGGTAGAACTTGCAAAAATAAAATAAAATTTATATAATATAACCAAAATAGAAGGAGTAAAAAATGAAAAGTCAAAAAGGATTAACATTAGCAGGAACAATATTTTTTGTATTAATAATTGCATTCATAGTATTTGGAGTTGTATATTATGTGAGAATGCAAACAACAAAAGAAGAGTTAGAAGATATGAAAACAGACTTACTATTAGTACAGGCAAAAGTTAAAAAAATATCATCAGATTATATATTAGAAAAGAAAGATGAAATATTAATAGGAACTAAACTTACAGATATTAAAGATGAACCAATAATACAAGAGTTTCTAAATAACAATTCAATCGATATAGAAGAAAAAGACAAAAAATATTATGCAATAAATCAACAAAATTTAGATGAAATGGGATTACCACAAGTTAAACTAGAAGAAAACTCATATTACATTGTTGAATATACAGACGGAACAGTGTATTATACAAAAGGATACGAACTAGCAGGAAGCAATTATTATGATATAGATAATATTGAAGGATTAAAATTGGAGCAATAGAATGAAGGAAAAAGAGTTAGAGAGATTAACAAATTTAAAAAAAGTAGAAGAAGAATTATATAATGAAAAAGGTTTAAAAGCGATTGCAGGAATTGACGAGGCAGGAAGAGGACCTTTAGCAGGACCAGTTGTGGTAGCATGTGCTTTGATGCCAAAAACCTCAATGATAGAAGGTGTTAATGATTCTAAAAAAATATCTGAGAAAAAAAGAGAGCAGCTATATGAACAAATAACTAGTGAGGCAATTAGTTATGGAATAGGAATTATCGACCAAAAGGAAATTGATGAAATAAATATATTACAAGCAACTAAAAAGGGTTTAACAACAGCAATAAAAGATATGGAAGCTAAATTAGCAAAAAAGCCAGAACTTGAAATTACAAAACCAGATGCAATTTTGGTAGATGCACTAACTAAAATTGATACAGATGGAATACCATATAAATCAATTATTCATGGAGATGCAATTAGTTATTCAATAGCATGTGCATCAATTATTGCAAAAGTAACAAGGGACAGAATAATGAGACAATGGGATGAAATATATCCTCAATATGGTTTTGCTAAACATAAAGGGTATGGAACAGCTGCACATATAAAGGCTATAAAAGAATATGGACCTTGTACTTTACATAGGGCCAGTTTTATTAAGAATTTTATATAAAAGGATGAAATTAAAATGAATATTTTAGAGATTATAGCTAAAAAAAGAGATAAACAAAAGTTAAGTAAAGAAGAAATAGAATATTTTGTACAAAATTATACAAATGGAAATATACCAGATTATCAGGCGTCTGCTTTAACAATGGCAATTTACTTAAATGGAATGGACGAAGAGGAAACAACAAACTTAACCTTAGCAATGGCACATTCTGGAGATATTCTAGATTTATCAGAATTGGGAACAGTAGTTGATAAACATAGCACAGGAGGAATTGGCGATAAAGTAACGCTAATTTTAGCACCAATAATTGCATCACTTGATATTCCAGTAGCAAAAATGTCAGGAAGAGGATTAGGGTATACAGGTGGAACAATAGACAAGTTAGAATCAATACCAGGATATAACACAAGCCTTACAATAGACCAATTTATTCAAAATGTAAAAGAAATAGGAATAGCTTTAATGGGTCAAACATTAAACTTGGCTCCAGCAGATAAAAAGCTATATGCCTTAAGAGATACTACATCAACAACTGAGAGTATTCCACTTATTGCATCAAGCATAATGAGCAAAAAAATAGCAGCAGGTGCAAATAAAATAGTTCTTGATGTTACATGTGGAAATGGAGCATTTATGAAGGATGTAGATAATGCTACTAAACTTGCCGAAACCATGAAAAAAATAGGAGAGCTAGCTAACAAAGAAACAGTTTGTGTTGTTACAAGCATGGAAGAACCTTTAGGAAAAGCAGTAGGAAACTCGTTAGAAGTAATTGAAGCAATAGAGTTTTTACAAGGAAATATGCAACCAGATGTAAAAGAGGTTATACTAGCTCTTGGGTCATATATGATAAAACTTGCAAGAAAGGGAAATAACATAGAAGAAAATAAACAAAAAATGTTAGAACAAATTCAAAATGGACAGGCATTTGCAAAACTAGAACAGTGGATACAAAAACAAGGTGGAGATATTAGTTATTTAGAAAATACAGAAAAATTTGAAAAGGCAAAGTTTGTGGTTCCAGTTATTTCTAACAGAAGCGGATATGTAAAAGAACTTTTAGCTCAAGAAATAGGAAAAGCATCAATGAATTTAGGGGCTGGAAGAAAGAAAAAAGAGGACAACATAGACTTTTCTGTTGGAATTGTGTTAGAAAAGAAAATAGGTGACAAAGTTGAAAATAGAGACATCTTAGCATATGTTCATGCAAATGATGAAAAACTAGGAAATGAAATAGCAAAAGATGTACTTAATGCATATACAATAACTAATGAAATAGTAAGTAAAAAACAAGATATTTTAAAAATAGTGTAGTAAAAAATAATAGGGACAGAAAGTTTTGGAACGTTTGAAAGGTTTAATAAAGGTGTTGATATAATAACTATATCAACACCTTTGTTTTATAAAGATATATTTTTATTTATAAATTCATTAAATTGCTCATTAGCTAAAAATCTATTTAAATTCTTATCAGAAATCCCAGTATTTGAAGCAATATCATTCATATTTAAACTTGTATTAGGATTTTCTTCAATAAAATTTTCTAGCCTATTCATTTCAAACTTATCTCTTTGAAGGCAATTAGGACAAGTATCTCCTTCGGCCATAAAGAAACCACCACAACGACTACATCTATTAAAATTCATAACAACTACCTCCATTCATTTGTAAACAAAAATATTATACCACAAACTTTGACAAAAAACTACAAAAAATAAAAAAATAGTGAACACTTTTACATGTTCACTATTTTGCCAGCAATGCTTTGAATTTTAGTTGAGCTTTACATCCTTAGTAATTGTTCCTTCAGGCACATAAAAAATGTATTTATAGTTTGTTTGACCTAAAGCAAATGTCCAAATAGAACGTTTAGCTTTTTGACTATATTCCCTAATAACGGGAGTAGTACAATTAGGGTCTTCAATTTCTTCTACATTTTCGTCAACTAAGGTTTGGGTTTTGTATTCTTTGGAAGTTGTAGTACCAAAGTCTGAATCAATTTCATATCTGTAGGTATAGGTATTGTCAGCAGTAAGAGATACATATATAAAACCTTTACTGCCAGAAGCTAAACCATTAGATAAAGAGACTAATTCGATTTCCTCTGCAAGTTCCCAATCCTTATATCCACTTACTGGTAAAAACAAACCAAGTACAATTGCAGCAACAAGGATTAAGGCAAAAAAACTTGATGAAGAGTCAAAAGAAATATTTGAGTGGGGATGTATTACCAAAAGAAACTCAAGTAATAATACTAAAACAACACCTAAAATAATTATAAGCATAACTTCTCCTTTCTTAATCAAGAAAAAATGTGCGGTTTCTAAGCTGGCATTAGAAACCATGAAGTTATTATGTAGTCTATTATACTATAATAGTACCAAAAAATCAATTAATTATAGATATTTCGAGTAACCATGAAAATTAACATACAAAATTTTACTATAAAAATTCACAAAAAGTGTTGCAATTGCAACACTTTTTTGGTATAATTAAATGCGTTGAAAAATACACACATATTGTTAGCATAAAAAGAGTGCTTGTATACACAAGTTTTTTTATGTGGTTGAAGCAGTATGGAGGAAAAACTAAAAGGAGGAAAGAAAAATGGCAGTAGTTGCAATGAAACAATTACTAGAAGCTGGTGTTCACTTTGGACATCAAACAAGAAGATGGGATCCTAAAATGGCTGAATACATATTCCAAGCTAGAAATGGTATCCATATCATCGACTTACAAAAAACATCTAAAAAATTAGATGAAGCTTATGCTTTCTTAAAAGAACAAGCAGAAGCAGGAAAAACAGTTCTATTTGTAGGAACTAAAAAACAAGCACAAGAATGTGTTAAAGAAGCTGCAGAAAAATGCGGTATGTACTATGTAAATCAAAGATGGTTAGGTGGTACATTAACTAACTTCTCAACAATTAGAAAAAGAATTGGAAGATTACTAGAACTTGAAAAAATGCAAGAAGACGGTACTTTCGAAGTTTTACCTAAAAAAGAAGTTATATTATTAAAGAAAGAAATGGAAAAACTAGAGAAAAACTTAGGTGGTATTAAAGAAATGACTGAAGTACCAGGAGTTATGTTTATAGTTGATCCTAAAAAAGAAAAAATAGGAATTCTAGAAGCTAGAAAATTAGGAATTCCAGTAATCGGTTTAGTAGATACTAACTGTAATCCACAAGATGTAGATTACGCAATTCCAGGAAATGACGATGCTATTAGAGCAGTTAAATTAATTGCAGATTGCATGGCAAATGCAGTTATTGAAGGAAAACAAGGTGAATCTATGGAAGCTGTAGAAGAAGCTATGGAAGTTGAAGAAGTAGCAGAACCTACAGATATGGAAGAAGTAGTTGCTAGCGAAGAAGTTGAAGAACCTAAAAAAGCTAAAAGAACAAAAAAAGTAGCTGAGGAAGCTGAAGCTACAGAAGAAACAGCAGAAGTAGAAAAGCCAAAAAGAACAAGAAAAAAAGCTACTACAGAAGAAGTAGCAGAATAATATAAATATTATTTTAAGAAGGATGTACTTATTCTTAAAAAGTACATCCTTTAATCAAAAAAAGGAGGATTTTTTATGATTACTGCAGAACAAGTAAAAGAGTTAAGAGAAAAAACAGGTGCAGGAATGATGGACTGCAAAAAAGTATTAACAGAAACTAATGGAGATGAAGAAAAAGCAATTGAACTTTTACGTGAAAGAGGAATTGCAAAAGCTGCTAAAAAATCAGATAGAATCGCAGCAGAAGGTTTAGTTACAACATATGTAACAGATGACAAAAAAATAGGTGTTGTAGTTGAAGTTAATGCAGAAACAGACTTCGTTGCTAAAAACGAAGAATTTAGAAGCTTTGTAGCAGATGTTGCAAAACAAGTTGCTGAAAAAAATCCAGCTACAGTAGAAGAGTTATTAGAACAACCTTCAATTGTAGAACCAGATAAAACAGTTAAAGATGTATTAACAAACAAAATAGCTACAATTGGTGAAAATATGTCAATTCGTAGATTTGAAAGATTTGAATCAAATGGATTAGTAGAAAGCTACATTCATGGAGACGGAAAAATCGGTGTTCTAGTTGAATTAGAAGGTGGAGACAGCACATTAGCAAAAGATATTTGTATGCAAATAGCTGCTGCTAAACCAGAATACTTAGATAGAGAAAGTGTTCCAGCTGACAGAGTAGCACATGAAATGGAAATTTTAAAAGCACAAGCTGTTAATGAAGGAAAACCAGAAGCAGTTGCTGAAAAAATAGTACAAGGTAGAATTGGAAAATTCTATGGAGAAATTTGTTTAGTAGAGCAAGACTTCGTAAAAGATCCAGACCAAAAAGTTGGAAAATTAGTTGAATCTAAAGGAGCTAAAGTAGTTAGATTTGCTAGATTTGAAAAAGGTGAAGGACTACAAAAAAGAGAAGAAAACTTTGCAGAAGAAGTTGCAAAACAAATCAATGGATAGAGTATAAGAGGTGATTGAAAAAATCACTTCTTTTTTATAGTTTACTTGTTTATATACGGTAAATTTGATATAATGCGAATATATAAAAAAGGTTGGTGGTAAAATGATTTTAAAAATTATTACTTTCAATGTTGCACATGGAAGAGGAATGGATGGAAAAGTTGATTTGCAAAGACAGGCAGAAGTAATTAAAGAATATAAACCAGATATTGTGTTTTTGCAAGAAGTAGATATGTACACCAAAAGAGCAGGAGATATGAACCAAATTAGAGAATTTAGCAAAGCTATTGGTTTATATTATTGTTCAATGGAAAGCAATATAACTTTAGAAGATGGCTATTATGGAGATGGAATAATTAGTAGATTTCCAATTTCATTTTCAACAAATTACTTAATGCCACTTACAGATATGAATCATGAGCAAAGAGGAATTTTGTGTAATAGAATATCATTTGGAACAACCAAAATAAATTTATTCTCAGTGCATTTATCTACATATCAAGATGAGAGAATATTAGCAGCAAAAGAAATAAATAGAATAATGAAAAAAATAGATCCAAATGAATTAATTATAATGGGTGGAGATTTTAATGTAGGAGTTACAAGACTTGGCAAAGGACAATATGCCTTTGAAGAAGCAGAAACCTATGAAGAATATGAGATACTAAAAAAACAATTAGAGCAATTACCAAATAAAAAAGACACATGGTTTTCAGAACTTGGAAAAGGCTGTATTGATACTATTTTTTATTCAAAAGGAATTAGATTAAATAAGTATGAAACAATAAATGTAAATGGAGTATCTGATCATGATGCTGTTTTTGCAGAATTTGATATTTAAAAGTGAGGAGATTTAAATAAATGAAGGACAAGTTAAAAATGAAATTTAATGTATTGGCTGTATTTTGCATTTTAATATTTTGTTTTGCTTTAACACCAATTACATTTCAAAATGATACATATTATACTATAAAAATAGGTGAGCACATTGTACAAACAGGGGAAATAGACATGAAAGACCCATTTTCATGGCATGAAGACCTACCATATACATATAATCACTGGTTATATGATGTTAGTACTTACTTAGTGTATGATTTTGGCGAGAATATAGGAATTGGTGGATTCTGTTCTCTATATATTGCAACAATTATACTTTGTATGATACTTGGGTTAGTAATTTATTTTGCATCATGTAAATTGTGCAAAAATCAATTTGTATCATTTTTTATTACAATGGCAACAATGTATCTACTAAAAAATTTCATTGCTGCTAGAGCACAGTTAGTAACATTTATATTATTTGCATTAACCATATTATTTATAGAACAATTTATAAGCACAAAAAAGAAAAGATATGCTGTTTATTTAGTTATAATTCCAATATTAATAGCTAACTTACATTGCGCAGTATGGCCATTTTACTTTGTATTGTATTTACCATATGTTGTAGAATATTTATTAGCAGTTTTAGTAGAAGTACAATTATATTACTGGTTTGCTATTAAATGGAATGAATTTAAAATAAAGAAATTAACTAAAAAAGGTAAACTTGATGAAATTGGACAATATCAAGAGAAAATTGCGCATTTGCAATTAGATA
>ULNG01032930.1_pt1 | contig 10992 bp, 9 predicted proteins | sample 1951861 | NCBI WGS metagenome assembly ULNG01 (sample SAMEA4835571, study PRJEB28245) | human gut metagenome | biome: gut microbiome; material: fecal sample | place: Denmark | collected 2008 | reverse complement strand
GGTATTTTCACGCCCTTATATTTATAATATAAACCTTATTATTACATCTACTCCGCCAATCAGAAGAAGAATTCCTCCAATCAGATATACCTTTGTCTTCTGTTCATAGCCGAAATGATATCCAACATAAGCACCACCGACTACACAGACAACAGTAAGTATGATTCCAACCAGTATTAATGACAGTAGACTTGTTCCCAGAAAGCCAAATGCTGCTCCGGTCAGGAATGTATAAAATGATGTTACAGCACAAATCCGTACGAATTTATGTACGCCAAGGTTCTCTTCCCGGCGTTCATCAATCCGGTCATTCTTCCAGGCTTTAATCAAAAGCCGGATTCCCAGACACAGGAATACTGCCACTGAAATCACTTCACCTAATATAACCTGTGATTCTTTAATATCATATTTACACAGGAGGTCGGCTCCAAGATTTCCAAGATATAAAACAATTACCTGCCATACGGATACCAGTAATGTCACCAGCACAAGCTGTTTGGTACGAATCTTAGCTAACATTGCTCCCTGACATTCTACTGAAGCAAATACATCCATGGAAAGTCCGCATACAATTATTAATGTTTCTATCCAGTTCATCTTCCGTCCTCCTTTCTCTTAAAATTATTATACTTAATCCTCTGCCTTAATGGAAGCAGTTTCCCAAATAAATTTTACATTTCCTTTGACACCATCTGCTGTTCTGGTAAATGTGTTATATTCATTTCCGGCATCCAGTACTGCATCTACTTTATCCAAGAGTTCTTTCAAATCTCCGTTGTAAGCATCCGCAAGTTTCTCAATTGCCTGCTCATCAAACTGTGCCATTCCATCTGCCAGTGTCTCAGAGCCATCCTCTAACTGGTCTACACCATTTATCAGAAGGTCTGTTGCACTCTTCAAAGAAGTCATTCCTGCATTCAGTTTGTCATTATTTGCAACTAAGGTATTTGCTCCGTCTGCCAGCTGTTTTGCACCATTGGTCAAATCTGTAATTCCCTGTGAAAGTGCGCCATTTACAGAGCTGTCTAATGTATTAACACCTGCTACAATTCCATTGTCACCATTCAGGCCTGCATCTAAGGATGCTGCTCCAGTCTTTAAGGTTGCAAGCTGTGTATCATCAAACTGTGCAAGTCCTGCCTGTACCTGAGCCAGTGCCTGTGCACCACCTGTAGTTCCAAGCTTGGTTGCAACTGCTGAAATATTCTGTAACTGGGCTGCATAAGCTGTGCTTAAGCTATTGAAATCAACCGCACTGCCTGCCTGGGTAGTTACTGCTAAAAGTGTTGCATTGGTTGTATCATCCAGCACATAAATATTAGCATCTGCATTAACTGCCTGTAATCCGCCACCGGTTGCTGCTACTACCTGTGAATAGGCACCGTTTAATGTAGTTCCCGGGGTCTGTAACTGCTGTAATACTGCAAGGTAATTTACTGCTGCCTTAGTATAATCATTCAAAGCGGAAGCAAATGCTGTCTGTGCGTCCGCTGAAGATGCATAAGCATCCATTCCTGCAAGACTGCCATTTACAGTAGCTTTCAAGGTTCCGATTCCATCTACCAACTGGGCAACTCCACCATTAATCTGTGTTGCACCGGCTCCTGCCTGCTGCACACCAGTCTTTAATGCAGATACACCACTTGTCAGTGCCGGAGCACTTTCTGCAAGCTTTGCAATGCCGGAGTTCAAGGTATTTGCACCGTCTGCTACTGCAGATGCTCCGGAGGTATACTCCTTCACACCGGACTGTGCTGTTCCAACACCAGCTTTAAATTCTCCAAGACTGCTCTGTAATGTTTTCAGTCCATCGGATAACTCGCTGCTGCCATCTACCAACTGGTCAGATGCATCAGTCATCTCATCTATTGTATCGGATAATACAGATAAGTCGATATCTCCATTTACATTCATTTCAGAAAGAAGGTTGCTGGATGCCATGGATACTGTCATATCCAGCGAGAAATCTTCTACATCTGCAGTTACTTCTACATAATCCGGGAACTGGACATCATCACCAAGGTCAGCATCATCAATACCAAGGCTTTCTTTTAAACCTGGCATTGTGATTCCTACCACAACATTGTTTTTTCCATCAGAAATTACTTTTCCATTGGTAACTTCTACATTCGTGAAGTTATCATTTAATACCATTCCGGTTACAACAGAGAACGGAACATAGACATCTGTGGATTTGCCATCGATAGTCTTTGTTGTCTTCTCATTATTGGTAAATTCAAAACGCATGGTAACTTTTCCGCTCTTTCCGGCTAAATCCTTTGGAGCAATTTCTTTTCCATCCAGATAGTAAGTAATTTTCTGGGTAATCGGAGCTTCTTTATCCGTAGTACCCTGATAGAAGATATCATTTCCCTGTGCATCCCAGGTTACTTTATCTCCATCCTGTTTGAAGGTCTCATCGCCTTTTACATTCTTGATATCCTTTAAATCAGATGCATCCTCCAAAGTATCTGCATTTTCTTTATTCTTTAACCAGTCGCTTACGATGGTTTTATTTACGGTACCGTCTGCATCTGCAATCATATATACTGTTTCATCTTTTCCGGTTTCTTCTGTTTCCTTATCGGAATTCAGAAGATTTCCCAGCTGGTCTTTTAATTCAGACTTGGTTTCTTCTGCGTCTGCATCTTCTGTGTCTGTTTCCTCTGTAGAAGTTTCTTTTTCCGTAGCCTCTTCTGATACACTTTCTATAGATGGCTTTGCTGCATTTACCTGCCATACGCCATAACTGGTTCCAAGCATTGCCACCATCAGCACGCCTGCGATTACACGAATCGCATATTTATTTTTGAATTTATTCTTTAATTCTGAAAATTTCATTGTTATGTCCTCCTTCTTAATCTATACCGTTTTGTTCTTGTTGCGGAAACCAGCACTGGTTACGCAGATTACTTTATCAAATATCATAAACAATGAAGGTAGTACAAAGATTACAACCAACATACTAATCAGTGCACCTCTTGCCATCAATGTACATAAGGAACTAATCATATCGATATCAGAATAAAGTCCTACACCAAAGGTTGCTGCGAAGAAACTCAATGCGGATACGATAATGGACTGGATGGAGCTCTGCAGGGCACTTGTAATTGCTTCCTTCTTCTCGGCTCCCTTATATCTTGCTTTCTTATATTTATTGGTCATCAGGATTGCATAGTCAACCGTTGCACCCAGCTGAATGGTTCCGATTACGATGGATGCGATAAACGGAAGCTGTGTACCGGTGTATGCCGGAATACCCATGTTGATAAAGATTGCAAAGTAAATTGCAGCTACCAGGATAATCGGCAGTGATATAGATTTAAATACAACTGCGATGATTACGAAAATTGCTCCGATAGATACTGCACTTACGACTTTGAAGTCATGGTCTGTCGTGGTAATCAGATCCTGCGTACATGGTGCTTCACCAATTAACATGCCATTTTCATCATAGCTCTTAATAATGCCGCTGATGGCATCACACTGTGCATTTACTTCATCTGATGCTACTTTATACTCGGAAGTAATCAGCAGCAGTTCATAATTTTCATTTTCCAGCTCGCCACGGATAGAATCCGGGATGACATCTCTTGGAATTGCCGGTCCGACGATTGCATCCAGACCAAGTGTTGCCTTTACACCATCCACATCATCAATTTCATCAATCATCTTCGATATGGTCTTTGGTTCTAAGCTGCTGTCTACTAAAACAATGTGGGTAGCACCCATATCAAAATTTTCTTCCAGCTTGTTATTTGCTGCAATACTTTCCAGTGAATCCGGCAATGTACCGGCCAGATCATAATATACGTTCGTATTGTTATAACCCCAGATTGCAGGTCCTAAGATTACCAGGAATAAAATAATGAATATGTAATAATGGCTGGTAATCCAGTTTGCAATATTTCCAAGGTCCGGCAGAATAACACGGTGTTTGGTTTTCTCAATTGCCTTGTCAAACACCAGAATCAGGGATGGAAGGATGGTTACGCAGGCGATTACACCGAAGATAACACCCTTAGCCATTACCACACCAAGGTCAAGTCCCAAGGTAAAGCTCATGAAGCATAATGCAATAAATCCGGCTACTGTAGTAATGGAACTTCCGACTACAGAAGTAATGGTATTTGATATTGCATGTGCCATGGCACGATTCTTATCTCCCGGAAACCGTTCCTGATTCTCCTGATAACTGTGCCACAGAAAAATGGAGTAGTCCATGGTAACACCAAGCTGTAAGACTGCCGCCAACGCCTGCGTTACATAGGAAATTTCCCCTTTTATTACGTTACTTCCCAGATTATATACAATTGCCATACCGATACTTAATAAGAAAAACAGTGGAATAATTGCGGAATCCATGGTCAGGGAAAGTACCAGAACAGATAACAGTACTGCAATCAATACATAAAACGGAACCTCTTTGTTGGTCAGATCCTTAATGTCTGTTACAACTGCTGACATACCGCTTAAGTAACACTGTTTTGTTGTAATTCCTCGAATCTCTTCAATGGCATCCATTGTCTCATCTGCTGACATGGAAGTATCAAACAAAATCGCCATCAGCGTACTGTCCGATTCGTCATTGTTGAATATGTCATAAATCTCATCCGGCAACACATCCATTGGTACGGATAAGTCTGCCAATGAATCATACCAGATAACAGATTTTACATGGTCTACATCTGCAATCTGTTCCCGAAGGGTGGAGATATCTTTATCTTCCATGCCTTCAATGACACATAGGGAAAATGCTCCAGTACCGAACTCATCTACCAGAATATCCTGTCCTTTCATGGACTCTAATTCATCTGGCAGATAGGAAAGGATATCATAGTTAACCCTTGTGTTAAAGTAACCAAATGCTGCTGGAATCAGTAAAGCAAAACTGATAATGAGTATCAGGACTCTGTGCTTTACGACGCCCTTTCCAAATTTAATCATCTCTTTACCATCTCTTTCTTTTTCATGTTTTTCTAGGTAAGAGTATAAAAAAAAAGACTGCATTCGAACATATGCAATCTTTTTTGGCTGTATCAATCCAATATACAAATTGTAGAATCTGTAACAGTTGCTATACATATCTGCCAATTTGTATATTAATTATCGCCTATAATATCTGCGATAGAATTGCGAATCATATAATTATAAATATCCGACATCTCTTTTGCAGGCATAGACATTCCACTTTTTATCCAGGTAATTACCAGAAAACATAAGGACTGGGCATGATACCGGGCAATCCGCTCTTTTGTAAGCCATGGCGATGGAATCTTCTTATCCAGATTCTTCTCTTCCAATACTTCTATCAGTGTTCCCGTAATGCATTCCTTTACAATATCTTCAAAAGAGTTCTGTCCCTCTAAGCGGCTTGCTTTGGTATAGAAATCTTTTTCTTTTTCAATACCCGCAAATATAATAATCAACGCCTGATCAATCATTCCATTCTGAATCAACGGCTTTACCGGTTCTAATAATTCAGTCCGGATAATCCACTCTAACAGTTCATACTTATCCTGAAAATGATTGTAAAAGGTCGGGCGGATAACTCCCGCTTTATCGGTTATCTCTTTGATTGTAATCTTTTCTATAGGTTGCTTGATTGTCAGCTCTTTTAGGCTCTCCGCAAGCAGTGTATCGATTGCGTTCCTTCCCTGATTTGTCATAACTTCCTCTCATCTTCTTATCAAACAGCCGTCTAAACGACCAGTCGCACTATGGTGATACTTCTTGCTTCCTTATTATTCTTAAGGTCTATGATTTCTCCTGTATCACAGACTTTTACAATCGGGCGAAGCACAAATCCCTGATAATTATGCTTTACTACTGCCATTCTGCCATCAGAAAGTTCCACTTCACAGCCCGCCGGATAGACAGCCACCCAGCGTAAAAATACTTCCACCAGCTTCGGATCAAACTCCGAACCGTTCATTGCCATTATATATTCAATGACATCTGCCGGCGGCATCGGATCACGGTATGGCCGTTTTGAAATCATGGCATCATACACATCTGCCAGCTTGATAATTCTTCCATAAATACTGATTTCATCACCGGATTTTCGCATCGGATAACCTTCGCCATTATAGCATTCATGATGTTCTAATACACCAAGATATACTTCCGGTGCGAAATCAAAATTATCCCTCAGGAACTCATATCCTAACTTCGGATGCTGTAATACGATTCTTCTTTCTTCCTCGGTCAGTGCACGACGTGCATTTAATATATCTATCTCTAAAAATTTCTTTCCGATATCATGAAGTAATGCAGCCGTAGTAAGAATGCGGAGCTCATACTCATCCATTCCATAATGTGCTCCGATTACTGCGGATAAAATTCCCACATTTACAGAATGAAAATAAGTATAATCATCATAATTCTTAAGACTCATCATGTTATACATTACTTCTTCATTTTCCAGAAGACTGTCCACCACCTGCATGACAGCTTCCCGAATCTGCCATTCCTGTTCGCTGACATCTTCCTCTTCCATACGGTCAATAAACAGATGATGTACTATTTCCAGGCTCTTTGAGTGAATAGACGGCTTAATTACTTCGGCAATCTCTATTTCTTCAGAAAACTTATCATCAATATAAAGACCCGGATAACCCATCTTATCCAGATTCTCTATCTGCTCCTGATTTAAAATCTGATGTCTGCCTAAAAGCATGACTCCCTGACCGTCTAATATGTCCTGAGCCAGTACCATTCCGGCCTCCACCTTTTTTATTGGTAGATAACGCATCTAAATTGCTCCTCTTTGTCTTTTGTTACCCCACACGCCTATTCTATAACATTTTATCTGCGATTACAACTTTTTTACTCATCAAATTCTACCGTCACAAAAAAGCCCTTCGGTGTTTCCTTTACATCCACTACCGTCCCTTCAGTAGACTTCAGGCGTTCCCGGAAGGTATAATTTGCTGACATTGCAAATGCATTTCCAAGTGTATAGTAATAGGAAGTCGGCAGCTTACTCTCTGTCACCGGTAACACATCTCCTACTTCCAGTAACCCGGTTCTCTCCATTTTAAACTCCATCTGCCGCATTGATAATACGCCTCCTGATTATGCTTCTAAATTATTCATTTTCTTCTGAATCTTCTTCTACTACTTCTACATCAATGGCTTCTGCCGCCTGTTTTGCCGCTTTGACAGCACCTGCCACACGATATACTACAAACAAATCACTCAGTCCGTCATAAATCAGTGCAATTCCTACGATTACCATAGCAATCTGTACCATCTCGATGGCTTTCCAGATTAATAATATTCCGAATGCAAAATTAAGAATTGTAATCAAAAGCAGGATTCCCCATGCTGTGTCACCATTCTGCTTTGCTTCGATGGTCATCCGTAAGTCTTCCAGACCATGCATCAGCAATACGACTCCGATTACTACCGGGAATATCTTTGCAAAGTTCAATGGCTGTACCAGAATCCATACCCCCAAAATAACCAGTGCAATTCCGGTTGCCAGTCCCAGCCTGCTTTCCAGTTTATTTCTCATATAAGAAATAACATGTCCGATTCCCATCACGCATAAAATAGCTGCTAAAATATAGCAAAGTACCTTTGTTACCTGCGTAGGCCATATCATAAGAATAACTCCCAGTGCCACACAAAGAATAGCGGATAATATAACATCTGCTTTGATTCTCTTTAATGTTTCCTTCATAATAAATACACTCCTTCCACTTGTTTTTTTATTTAATTTCTTTCCTTTATTTTGCAGTAATATCTGCATAGGCTGCTCCGGTTACTGCTGCTAAGTCTGCCGGAGATAACGCCATGGATGTGCCGATTCTTCCGCCACTGATATAGATTTTATCAAACTGTTCCATACTTTTATCTAAAATGGTCGGAAACTGTTTCTTCATTCCAAGGGGACTGCAGCCACCTCTTACATAACCGGTAATCTTTGTAATATCTTTTACATGAATCATTTCTACGGATTTCTCACCGGCCGCCCTTGCTGCCGCCTTTAGATCCACCTCTTCTGCAATCTGTACCACAAAGACATAATATGCCTTGCTTTTTCCCTGCATGACCAGTGTCTTATAAGTCTGTTCCACCGGTGCTCCGGTCAGTTCTGCCGTATGCAGTCCGTCAATAAATTCATCACATTCGTAATTTAAGATTTCATATGCCACTTTATGCCGGTCTAAAATCCGCATGGCATTGGTCTTTACTTCTTTCCCCATGGTTTTATGCTCCTTTTGGGTTCTTTACTTTTTTGAAAGTCTCTGTTTTAACCTGAGCTGATTTGCATGTTACTCATCCGATCCATTCACATAGGTTTCTAAAAAAGAATGTTTTACCCCATCTTTCTTATAAGCGATAATGGTACTTAAATTTACATTTTCCACACTACGGAAGATATTATTTTCCACATATGGATTTACTTCCTTTAATCTGGCAATCAGCTGTTTGATTTCCATCCGCTTTGACACGGTACGTCCATCCGGGTCACAGGTGGTACAGGTATCGGTAAAATGGCAGGCACACTGGATAAAATGCAAATCATTATAATCTCTCCAGTGCTTGATATCATCCTCCCGGATTAAATACATCGGTCGAATCAGTTCCATTCCTTCAAAATTCGTGCTGTGTAGCTTCGGCATCATGGTCTGTACCTGTGCACCATAGAGCATTCCCATTAAAATAGTCTCAATGACATCATCATAATGATGTCCCAGCGCAATCTTGTTACAGCCTAATTCCTTTGCCTTGCTATATAAATAACCGCGGCGCATTCTTGCACACAGATAGCACGGAGAATTCTCAATCTCATATACCGCATCAAAAATCTGTGTTTCAAATACCGTAATCGGAATCTGCATCAGTTCTGCATTCCGTTCAATCACTTTACGGTTCATCTCACTGTATCCCGGATCCATCACTAAGAATACCAGTTCAAACTGGAATTTATTATGCCGCTGCAATTCCTGAAAGAGTTTTGCCATCAGCATGGAATCCTTACCACCGGAAATACATACTGCCACTTTGTCTCCCGGTTGCAACAGCTCATATTCATTGATTGCTTTCGCAAATTTACTAAAGATTGCTTTATGAAATTTCTTGCGGATGCTCTTCTCGATTTCCTGACAGCGTTCCTCTTTCTCTGATATTTTCTTCTGGAAACTATCCATCAGATATGCGCCATAACCGCCCTCTAAGCTGACTGCATCAAAACCTTCTTCCCTTAGTCTTTCCGCTACTCCGATACTGTTGATTCCTTTGGCACAAAATAGTATCAGACGCTTGGCCGCCGATAGTTCCTCTTTTCTCAAAAAAATCTCCTGCTCCGGCAGATTGACTGCTCCCTTGATACTTCCATAGCGGAAGGCATCCTCATTTCTGATATCGATTAACTGGTATTCCCCAGCCTTATATTCTTTTAATTGTGCCAGATTAATCTCAGTATCTGCCATGCTTCCGCTCCTTACTTTCAATTTTCTCTTATTTTATACTAGGCGTTTTCTTTTATCAATATCTTCTGTTTCCATTTTCCGCTCCGCCACCGTAAAATCATTCCCACTGCCCGGACACATTCATCCATTGCCATACCGATATATGCTCCACAAACCAGCAATCCTAGATGAATTCCGAAGAAATAAGATCCCCCCACCGCACACAGGTACATGAATATCGCAGCAATCACTGTAGTAAATACCGCATCACCGCTGGTCTTTAAAGCATTTCCGTATACCAGATTAGTCACCCGTCCAATTTCAAGGACAATATCAATTGCCAGAAGCTTTCCAACCAGAGATACCATCTGTGGATCATCCGTAAACATCCGTATCAGCCAATGGGACGATAAAGCAAAAATGCTCTCCAGTATCGTCGCAACAATTACACCCACAACTGCTGCTTTTCTGGTTCCTTTATCACAGGCTTCATAATCCTGTGCACCTATCCGCCAGCCGACCATAATTGCATTTGCCTGGGCTAACGCTGCACCTACGCAGTAAGAAAAATTTGTAATCTGTATGGCATAGGAACGGGCTGTTACGTTCATTCCATTGGCATCCATCTGATTTAAGAAACGGATAATCAAAGTCATTGCCACATTATATAGTGCTGTTTCCATGGCAGAAGGCAGTCCGATCTTGACAATCTGTCCGAATACCACACGGTTCTTAAGCCTCTCCTTCTTCTCCTTCGCATGAATATAATAATGTCCGAAGCAGATTACCAGGCCAAGATTCAATACCCTTGAAATTACTGTTGCTGCAGCAACTCCTGCTACTCCATAGTGGAACCCAAAAAGGAATACTGCATTTAAGATAAAATTTAAAATGTTGGCAGATACCGTTGCCACAAGAGGCTGTCTGGTATATCCAAACGCTCTTAAGTAGCTGGAGAAAATCGGAATCAGTGCGTTTAAAATGCATCCGCCTCCCACAATCCTAAGATATGTTTTTGCATACTCCATCAGAGAATCTGCCACACCAACCGCTGATAATATCATTCCTGACTGGAAGAACAAAAATACCGCAAGAATTGCTCCTACAATAGCGTTAAATAACATGCCAAGCTGTCTTGCCTGATATGCAATCCCCTCTCTTCCGGCACCGATATACTGCGTCATAACCGCAATCATTCCGGCTGAAATAACAGAAAACATAATGATAAAAATACCTATATAGGTATTGGCTGTTCCAACAGCACCGACTGCTGCATCTCCCACAGATGAAAGCATCAGTGTATCCACCATGCCGGAAAGCATATAACATAATGTTTCCAGGCAGATTGGTACAAACAATTGTCCAAGGGTTTTCTTTTGTTCCACGTTTTGTCCTCTTTCTTTTCTTTCGATAGTTCTTTACATTTTATAATTTATCTTTTTGAATGGCGTCTGTGTAGTCTGCCAAGACGGGATGCGGTATCAGGGTGTAAGTAGTATCTGGAATTTGTTTTTTCGTTGTCTCTGTTCCGGCAACCGGTGCAAAGTCACATCCCTGTTCCTATGCACCT
>ULNG01010299.1_pt1 | contig 11145 bp, 8 predicted proteins | sample 1951861 | NCBI WGS metagenome assembly ULNG01 (sample SAMEA4835571, study PRJEB28245) | human gut metagenome | biome: gut microbiome; material: fecal sample | place: Denmark | collected 2008 | reverse complement strand
CCTGTAAGAATAGTGACCTTCACATCGGTAAGCGCTGAGCCTGTGAGCACACCCCTGTGCTCCTTTTCCTCAACGTGTGTGGCTATGAGGCGCTGCCAGTTTTTGTCGAGCACATCCTCACTGCAGGTGGATGTAACCGTGATTCCGCTGCCACGCTCTGCCGGCGACAAAAGCAGATGCACCTCTGCATAGTGGCGCAACGGCTCAAAATGTCCTACGCCCTCGACAGCCCTTGCTATCGTTTCCTTATATACAATGCTGCCCGGTCCGAACGTGACAACAACACCAAACCTGTCCTTTATGAGACGCACAAGCACCTCCATCTGCACCTGTCCCATGAGCTGCACATGGATTTCCTTAAACTCCTCCACCCACACTATGTAAAGCTGTGGGTCTTCCTCCTCAAGCTGCTTTAGCTTTTCCATAAATGCCGCCGGATTTACATCATCCGGCAGAATCATCCTATAGTTTAGTACCGGTTCAAGGATTGGCATATTGGACTGCTGCTCAAACCCGAGCCCCTGCCCCGGAAATGTCGAGCTAAGACCTGTGACAGCAACTATCTCCCCCGCCTCTGCCACATCAGCTATCTCATATTTTTCACCGGAATACTTTCTTATCTGATCGATTTTCTCAATCAGAAGGCCTTTCGCCTCGTCACCACCATGCGCTTTGTACTCTATTTTGTCCCTGACCCTAAGACAGCCTCCTGTAACCTTTAAAAATGTCAGCCTGCTTCCTCTGTCATCCCTGCCTATCTTGTATACGCGGGCAGAAAATTCGTCAGGGTAATTTCTTTCACACATAAACCTCGAAAGTCCCTGAATCAGCGTATCCACTCTGTCGAGCTTAAGTGCCGAGCCGTAAAAGCAGGGGAACACCTCCCTTTGAGCCACCGCCTGCGCAATATGTGCATCCGCAAGCTCTCCCGATTCCATAAATTCATCTAAAAGAGGCTCGCTACACATGGCAAGCTCATCAAATAAATCCTGTGAAGAAAAATCCACGCAGCCATCGCTCAGCTCGCTCCTTAGCTCTGCCTGCACTTTCTCCGCATCCGTGCCCTGCATATCCATCTTGTTTACAAAAATAAATGTCGGCACGTTATAGTGCTTTAAAAGTCTCCACAGTGTGCGCGTGTGCCCCTGCACTCCATCAGTTGCGCTGATTACAAGTATTGCATAGTCGAGCACCTGAAGGGTACGCTCCATCTCTGCCGAAAAATCCACATGCCCCGGTGTATCAAGCATGACTACATGCCATGTACGAGCTGTATCTGCCGTACGTGCTACATCTGCTGTACGTGCTGTATCTGCCGCATTTGTGCCACACGAAATATCAAGCCTTGCCTGCTTTGAAAAAATGGTTATTCCACGCTCTCGCTCCTGCGCATCGTTGTCCAAATATGCGTCCTGATGGTCCACGCGCCCGAGTGAGCGAATCTGCCCGGTGCTGTAAAGCATGGCCTCAGACAGGGTTGTCTTTCCCGCATCTACATGTGCGAGAATGCCTATTGTAATGTGATTGTTTGTCATTTTCTGCTCCATTTATGCCTCAATCCAAGAACAGAGACACCTGTGGATGTCTCTGTGTCAGCCTTTATATCATAATCCGTTGATTTCCTAAATTATAGCATTTTGTGGTTGCTCTGTCATCTTTTTTCTTGATTGACAAATAATTATTTCGTACTTATAATGTAATTATGGAGAATATAATTATAGAAGTGTTTTGATTTTTAGGAGGATCAATCATGAGAGATGAATACGACTTTTCCAACGCAAAACGCAATCCTTACGCAAAAAAACTAAAAAAACAAATTACAATTAATATTGATGAAAATACAATAGATTATTTTAAAGTGCAAGCTGAAAATTCGGGAATTCCTTACCAGACACTTATTAATTTATATCTATCAGATTGTGTCACACAAAAAAGAGAACTCCAGCTTTCATGGAAATAATGCGAGGATAATATGAACAAAAAAGAAGTATTGGAACTAAAACGAAGATTAAAAAAAGACCAGGCAACCTTCAGTCGTCTGGTCGGCTGCTACGTGGACTGCAACCATGAAAAGGTCTGCAAATTCGGTGGCAAATTTCTCACTCTGGAGGAGGATGAATACTACAAATATCTCGAGATTTCAAACAAGGTGCTTTCAGGCACTCTCGGAAACAACCTGCTCAATCTGCAGTTTCCGCTTGAGGAGGAAGAAGTCGGAGGTCGCCAGCAGATTCTCATGGCGCTTCGCGACAGCGAGCTTAATGATGAGACTCTGCTCGATACATACTATGATCTGGTCATCGACACCTACGATGAGGCCGGGAACTATCTGATTCTTTTGTATCTCGACAGCTACGATGTCATGACACGCACAAAGGACAACATCAACGTGGATGAGTCCGAGGAGGTGTACAAATACATGCTCTGCGCCATCTGCCCTGTCACACTTTCAAAGCCGGGCCTTGGCTATCTGGAAAAGGAGCAGCGTATCGGAGCCCGCATAAGGGACTGGGTGGTCGGCGCTCCTGAGACAGGCTTTTTATTCCCTGCCTTCAACGATAGAAGCACTGACATACACTCCACTCTTTTCTATACGAAAAATACCAAGGAGCCTCACTCTGAGTTTATGACAAACGGCCTCGGCTGCGGTGTGGAGCGCACAGCTACTGAGCAGAAGATGGCTTTTCATTCAATCGTCAGAAACGTGCTAGGTGCTGAGGACGAGAGCACTGATGACAAGCTGCTTGATATCCAGCAGAATCTGTCCGAGATGGCCGATGACTATGCTGAGACTCACGATGATGACGATGATCCGTTCATTCTCGACAGCGAGGCTATGAACAAGGTGCTTAGTGACTGCCATGTCTCTGAGGAAAAGATTTCACGCATTGAAAAATCCGTCAATGAGGCCTTCGGTGACAAGCCGCCTATCGCAGCCAATGTCATTGATTCAAAGGCTCTTGCAGCTAATGAAATCCGCGTGGAAAAGCTTGCTCTTGAGAGCCAGGTCGGCGATTTAACTCTCGAGCTCAATGAGAAAAATGCGCAGCTTGAGGAGAAAGATTCTGTTATCCAGGAGAAAAATAATCAGATTGAGGAGCGCACCTCACAGCTTCTTGAGAAGCAGGAGGAGATTGATAATTACACTGCCCAAATTAAGACCTATGATGTGGTGCTTCATGTAAAGCCGGAGAAGGCTTCACAGATTCATGCGCAGGTCATCAATGGGGAGAAGTGTCTCGTCATTCCTATGAGGGAGAATGAGAATGCGACCATAAATGGGGTGAATACAAATCTGTAGGGACGCCATCGCTTATGTGGCTTCGCATATTTAGGCTGTGAAGACCGGCATAGCATGCAGTATATTCCTCAGAAAAATATAAAATCAGCCACGGCATCATTTGCAGATAGTTTATTGATAGTTTGCTATGAATTGTCGTATCCACATTTTATGGAACGCCGTGGCAGTTTATATTTTTCTTCGGAACACACTGCATGCTCTCCGGTAAATTTAGGGTACTTATGCGAAGCAATTAACGATGAGTTTATAAACCATGTCCGTGGATGCAGAAATGCTCTCCCGAAGCTAACGCTTCCGAGAGGGCGTTTCTGCGCCCGGACAGGGCTTAACCATCAAGTTGCTTATCTTATTGTTATATAAAAGGGCGTATGAAAAACCTTCGTTTTTCACACGCCCTTTATAATGTTGTCACCTATGAACTAATGTCTGCTAATAATAGCACTCTGATAATACTTACCGGTTTACCAGCTCAGCACCTCATGGCCATCCTCTGTGACGAGTACCATGATTTCCCACTGAGCTGATGGAAGTCCGTCGTCGGTGTATACTTCCCAGTTGTTCTTGTCATCTACGTAGATATCGGCCTTGCCCATGTTGACCATTGGCTCGATGGTAAATATCATGCCGGGTGCCATGACCATGTCGGTGCCGCGCTTGGTGTTGTAGCCTACCCACGGATCCTCGTGAAATTCAAGTCCCACTCCGTGTCCACCGATTTCACGCACTACTGTATAACCGTTTGCAAATGCATGGTCGTGCACCGCCTGTCCCATATCTCCGAGGAAGCCCCACGGCTTTACCTCTTTGAGTCCAAGCTCCACACACTCCTTTGTGACTTCAACGAGCTTTTTCTTCTCAGGGCTTACATTTCCGATACAGTACATTCTTGATGAATCCGAAAAATATCCGTTTAAAATTGTAGAACAGTCTACATTTATGATGTCACCATCCTTTAAGATGACGTCCTTTGAAGGAAATCCGTGACAAACCTGCTCATTTACCGATGTACATACGCTGTAAGGATAACCCTCATAGTTGAGCGGTGCAGGGATGCCGCCCATGCTGGTGGTCATATCATAGACTATTTTATCAATCTCTGCTGTGTTCATACCCTCGTGGATATGTTCTCCTATGTAGTCGAGCACTGCGACATTTATCTTGGCGCTCTCCTTGATTCCCGCTATCTGGTCAGGTGTCTTGATGATTGAATGGCTCGGTATCTTATGATGTGCCTCAGCAAGCTTTTCAAGCTTCATATCAAATGCCGCATGACAGGTCTTATATTTCTTTCCGCTGCCACACCAGCAAGGGTCATTTCTTCCAATTTTTGTTGACATAAAATCTTCTTTCTAGTGATCAAGAGTAACGTTTCCCATATCGACTCTTTTCCACACTTTTTCTTTTATTTTATAGTTATTTTTCTCCAGCAGCTTCTCATATCTGCCTCCCGAGAAATCATAATCCGTTATATCGGCATTGTCAAGCCCTGCATATATTTCCTGATATTTCCGGGCTATTGCAGACTTTTCCATGGACGAATAAATATCCTTTTTTTCGACTCCAAGCTTCTTTGCACCATCTATATCAGACAAATCATACCAGAAGTCCTTCTCGGAATTTTTCAAAGCTGCTTTCTCGTCGTCAGTAAGTGTAATGCTCTCTTTTTTGGCCATCTCATAAAAAATCTCATCGTGAATGGCCATGGACATAGCTGCTTTGCGCGCTGCAACACGGACAAATTCACCGTTTGTGTGGATATTCCAATACTTGTTTGGATTATCGGAATCATACACAAGAGCCTGCTTCTCGACATTCATCTCCTCATATGCCACATAAAATGCCATATCGCGCAATGTCAGCTCTTTCCCATTCACGTTAACAGCCACGTCTTCCAGATGCTCATTGTATACAATATTCTGCTTCATATCATGATAATTATATGCATACACGCCGGCTATGACAGCCAGCACTGCAAGTATAATTGTTGTGATGTGTTTTCTTATTTTGCGCAAAGCTTTGCAACCACCTGATTTATGACCTTTCCGTCAGCCTTGCCCTTGAAATGCGGCATGACTGCCTTCATTATCTGTCCTTTGTTTCCTGTTGCGATTACATCCGAAAACTGCTCTGTGAGCTCCTTTTCTACCTCTTCTGCCGACATCATTGCAGGAGCGTACTCCTCAAAGATTGCATATCTGGTATTGTACTCATCAAGCAGATCTGTTCTTGTGGCAGGGCATGTGTCAATCTGCTCCTTCACGGATTTCATTTCCTTAAGGATGACCTTGTTGACAAGCTCCTCCGGTATATTGTCTCTGCAGCCCTCATCTATTGCCGCCTTTTTGGCTGCCGATACAAGTGAGGATATAGCATCCTTTCTTACCTTGTCTCTTGCTTTCATTGCTGCAATCATGTCTTTTTGTAATTGTTCCATCTGCATGGCTTGTTCCTCCTGCTTTTCTTACTTTATTTACAGGCTTGCTAGTTCGTTTTGTGCGAATTGGTGCCGTCTATCTCTATAATACACCTTATGGATGGAAATTGCTATTATTTATTACAATGAGTTTGTTGCCGGTTACTAACATTGGTTCGTGGCGTAAGACACGGACATGCCACCAACCGCAAGGGGCTCTCAATACGCTAACGCTATGCTGTCAAGAGGCTGTACGAATTATGCCTATATGGTTTTCTATGCTCGACGAAACCGGCTTTTATGCGCCGTCCATGGCGCATAACACCTTGCCCTGCCGTCCATGGCAGGACATTTCTGGGTTCCATGTGCATAATTCTACAGACTCTAAACAGCTCCGCTAGTCGCTTATTGAGAGCCCCTTGCATCTGGAGGCATGTCCGCGTCTTACGCCCCTTACTTTATTGGTAACCATTCAGCTCTTTGTGATAAAAAAAAGAGCCGGTAAGTATAATAAATATACTTATCGGCTCCTAACCATCCTATACAAGACGTCGTATAGCAAGTATTGTATGACACTGTACGCTTCTGTTTGCTGTGATTCCTGCCTTTGTGGACTGTGCCTCCACTATAACACCACCACCTGCATATATAGCTACATGTCCCGGATATACCACTACGTCTCCCGGCTGTATATTATCGAAGGATACGGCCTGTCCCACAGACTTAAATGCCTGTGAATATCTCGGTGTGCTGATACCAAAATGTGCATATACCTCATGTACAAAGCCTGAACAGTCTACACCGTTTGTAAGACTGTTTCCAGCCCATACATATGGATTGCCCACAAACTGCATAGCGTATGATACTACAGAGCTTCCTGAAACTCCTGTTGAAGCACCCGGGTTCTTTCCACCGCCTGCTGCATAGTCACTGGCAATACTTCCGCCCTTACCGGCTCCACCACCATCATAGCTTGGACTGCTTGCAGCTGCTGCCGCTGCTTCCTGCTCCTGAATGATTTTGCCCTGTGCCGTAATGATATTCTGATAATTATCTGCCTGCTGCTGTGCCTGAGCTATCTGGCTTGCATACTGCTCCTTCTGATTTTCAAGAGCTACTATAGCCGCCTCGACATCTGCCTGCTGCTTCTCATAGTCATCCTGCATGGCTGTGAGCTCATTCATGTCTTTGTCAAGCTTAGTACCAATCTCCTTCACCTGCTCAACTGATGCCTGATAAGAATCCATAAGAGCACGATCCGAATCATATACATCTGACACGTACTCTATACGATTGAGCATATCTGTGATACCATTTGACTCAATAATTGCTGTCCAGATATTGTCCTCAGCGCTGTTTTCATACATGAACTGTATACGCTTCTTCATGGCGTCATACTGCTCCTGCTGCTTTTCCTGAGCTGCTGCAAGATCCTTCTGATTCTGCTCTATCTCTGCCTGTTTATTTGTGATATCTGTCTGAAGCTTCTTTTGTGCTGCAAGAATCTCATCAAGCTTTGCAGATTTATTCTTTATATCATCAGCAGTAGTCTGCTGCTGATCCTTTAGACCATTAATCTCATTCTTCTTATCCTTGAGATCCTTCTCAGCCTGTGACTTCTTCTTCTCTGCATCCTTCTGCTTCTGTGTCTTGGCATATACCTTCTCAAGTCCACTGTTTATGTATCCGCTAAATGTAGTGCCCTCTACTGCCGGTCCTGTAAAAACGAGTGCCGATGTTAACACAGTACATATAGCACGTGTCCATTTCTGATTCATTTTATTCCTCCTGTAATACGACGGTCAGATTGACCTTTCCTTCCACAATTTACGTTCAATATACATTCGGATATATTATCGCACAAAATGAATCTTTTTTCCACATCTTTTTGTAAATTTACAGAATTTTCCACATTTTATATAATGATATGATTAAAAAGTCAAAAGGTATCTTGCCCCTAATTTATGATTCACATGCGCGCTATTATAAGTCTATCATCAGGTTTGATGCTATCTGATGTCAGAGCATTTATTTCCATTATGTTTTCAACAGTGGTGCGGTATCTTTTTGCAATGTCCCACATTTTATCATCCTTCTGCACTATATAGCCAACCAGAGCTGCTTCCTCTTCAGTATCAGACGCTGTTTTTTCCTGCTCCACCGATATTATGACTGACACTTCATCCTGCTGCAGGGCAATAGCGTTTATGCTGACAACACCCTTAATTTCATATTCGCTGTTGTCGAGCAGATTGACCTGCACCTGGTCTACCTGCAGATTTACCTCGCAGCAGGTGTTGGCATCCATGCCGGGTATCTCAACAAACTGTTCAAACGGCACAGAGTCTGTATGCATCTCTATCGGACAGCCATCATCCTCCACAATATTCACACAGTTCACCTGCAATACACCTGACACAATAATTCCTGTGTCTGCATTTTTTATCTGTGCAATAGCGGCCTGCGTCTTTGTACCGCATATTCTTAAAATTCTCTTTTTGCTGTTTTCTCTGTACAACTGCTCCAAAATACGGCATTTTGTGTCATTTTTCATAAGAAGGCTGCATACCTTCATATTTTCAAATACAGGTTTTACCGGACATGATACGCTGTACATGTCATTGAGCACCTCTACTGTTTCCTCACTCCAGACCTTTCCATCCACCGCAAGCGCTGCCTCAATCGAAAGCTGCCTGAGCTCTCCGTCGTAATCATTTTCCGCCTCAACCTGATGCATGGCAGGCTGTGTGCGAAGCCAGGCAATATTTCCGGCATTATCACCCTCGCAGCGTATTTCATTTGAGAACCCCTCCTGCACCTCAAAGCAGCAAATTTCCTGTTCTTCACTCAGATACACTATACACGCATGGCACTCGCCTGTCAGTGTGATATGGTCACGCTCGTATGTATACTCCAGATTTCTCATATCAACAAGACTTGATATGAGCTTGCATATATTCGGCTTGGTCTTTGGCAAGGTGACGACATTTTTAATTCTGACAATATCCCTTACAACACTGTCAAGCTTAAGCACCTTCATCTGCCCCATAAGCTGCTCCACGTCCTTGTCATCAATCCTTTGTGCAACCTCAAGATTTTCTTCCCTCTCTCCATAAAGCTCCACGCTTATAATGCCTCTGACCGAGAGCTTTCGCGAATTGATAACCCCAACCGTAAGCTCATCAAGCCCGGTATACACACGAACTGTATCCTTCTCGCAGACTCCTTGAAGAACAAGCTTCTCCTGAAACGGTATTGCATCCTTTATATGCTCCACTCTGTTTCCGCCGATATTTTCATCCGGCTCATCGCCTTCAAAAACTTCCTCTCTCGTATACAGCACTTCAAATTCAATGCTTCCACTCAGCCAGATATTCTCGCCTGACGCTTTTATCTCGTCAATCTTTACCTGCCCGTTCTGACAAACCACTTTGGAAACATCAGGCTTATTGTCCTTTATGACATAATCCCTGTCGAAGCCAACCTGCGACATATCCTTTACCTTTTCTATGCATTGTCTGATTTTTTGTGTAATTAACTCCATAAAAAATACCCCACTTCAAATATGTATATAAAATACATATTCAAGATGGAGTAACTTTATGCAGATGCAAATATTTAAATTCATGATCATTATAACAAAGATGTAACATCTTTACTTCATGATACTAGCAAAGCTGCATCCTTATATCTTTTGTAATCACATCAGTGTAGGTGAAAGATAAGAGCTGTGGCGGATTCTGCTCAAACTCATCATCTATCAGAACCGTAAACACACTTGGGTATGCCTGCTGAATAACACCCTCCTGAATGTCAACCTTGTTGCGGCCAAGATCCTGCTGGATTTTTACCCTGTTGCCACACTGCTGGTGAATCGATGCTCTGACTTTTCTAATTTCTGTCTGTTCCATTTTAAGCCTCCTTATTGTGGATATGCCCACTGGCACATAACTATAGTCCTCATGGTAACCAGTATTGTAACGACGGTGTCATATATATGAAATCAATCTCTGTATAAATATAAAACAGGTCAAATTAATCAACAATTATATCAATCAATATATTTGAATATATAAATATGTCACCACAATATCTAGTAACTTTACTATAGCAAAGTATCGCAGTGATAGCAATAGGGCATTAGTACTGATTGTCAGTTTTTTCGCAACTTTTAACACAATTTACGAAATTTTCACTCAAACACAACAGGCATTTCACTCAATTCCGTCTTTATTACTATATACGGATAACTCGCCTGATTGCTGACCTTCTCGCCCTTATCCGGGGCTATCAGACGCGTATCAAAATACATTGCCTTATCCTTAACATAAAACTGGTTAACCGTAATACTGTAGCCACCTGTCTCCTTTGTGCCAAAGCCTTCCGCTATGTATAAATATTCATCATCCTTGTACGTCAGCTTCATCGCCTTTGCCTTGTTTTCATTTATCTGCTTTTTAAACTCCTCCGGGATTTCATCCCCGCAGATCACCGTGTACTCAACCATCCTGTCACTCTCCGTGCCTGAAATATTTGCGCGGCAGCCCGAAATCACTGTCGTTTCCAATATAACAAGCACACCTGCAGCCATCACCAGAATTTTTTTCAATTTTTCTGACATTTTTTCCTCTCTTTCTTATCATATCGCTTATGATATGATATAATATCAAATATTGAACTACAATTTATATAGAGTATGAAAAAGAGAGGTCAAATATGCGTTCAGTTTTAATCGTAATATTCGTATTTTTCTATCTGCTGCTCGGTCTTCCGGTGCTCGGAGCCATGTGGATAATACACAAATTTGCCCCGGCATGGGCCGATATGGCACAGCTTCGCCTGGTACAGTGGGCTTTCCGTGTCATCATATTCCTAAGCGGAGCAGACATTGAATTTATAGGGGAGGAAAATGTGCCAAAGGACGAGGCTGTACTATATATAGGAAATCACCGTAGTTTCTTTGACATCATAATCACCTACTCCAGATGTCCACGCCTGACCGGCTACATCTCAAAGCAGAGCATCACAAAAATACCGGTGCTGGGTCTTTGGATGAAGCGCCTGCACTGCCTGTTTTTGGACCGCGATGACATCAAGCAGGGACTAAAGGTCGTGCTTGCAGCCATAGATCAGGTCAAATCCGGCATCAGCATATGTGTATTTCCTGAGGGCACACGCTGCAAAAACAAAGATGACCTGACAGAGGTACAGTCTTTCAAAGAAGGTACTTTCAAGATTGCCACAAAGAGCAAATGCAAGATAGTGCCAATGGCAATCATGGGAACAAATGAAATATTCGAGGATCACCTTCCATGGGTCAAAAAGAGGCATGTGGTTATCCAATACGGCACTCCTATTGATCCGGCAACACTCAGCAAAGAGGAACAAAAGCATCTCGGAGCTCATTGCAGAGAAGTGATTGTGGATATGC
>ULNG01041734.1_pt1 | contig 11240 bp, 7 predicted proteins | sample 1951861 | NCBI WGS metagenome assembly ULNG01 (sample SAMEA4835571, study PRJEB28245) | human gut metagenome | biome: gut microbiome; material: fecal sample | place: Denmark | collected 2008 | reverse complement strand
CTCTTCGGCAACGACAATGGAAGGGATACCTTCGGATTTATACAATTTCGCCGTGCCTGACACCGTTCCATAGGTATTGGTAGAGCGATTCCAGACACTATTCGTCTCTCCATTGAAAACATTGACAGCTCCCATCAGCATATTATCCGAAATATTCTCCAAATGTCCCCGGAAACGTAGCCATGGCCCTGCCATGGAAATGTGGTCGGTGGTACATTTCCCCTGTACTTTAATCAATAAAGGTATGTCCAGCAAATCCATGCCATCCCAGGCAGGGAAGGGAGTCAGCAGTTGCAAGCGCTGTGAATGAGGATTGACCGTAATTTCCGTCTGTCCCTTGTTTGGAGCAATATATCCTTTTTGTCCTCCGATGAATCCGTGTGCCGGCAATTCCTCACCGACCGGTTCGGACAGTTTCACAACCTCTCCTTTGGCATTGACCAGCGTATCCCGCAAGGGGTCGAAACAGAGGTCGCCTGCAATGGTCAGTGCCATCGTTATCTCCGGGGAAGCGACGTAAGCAAAAGTATTGGGATTTCCATCGGCACGTTTGGCAAAATTACGGTTAAAAGAGGTGACGATGGAATTTTTTCGTTCAGGGTCATCAGTATGGCGCTTCCACTGGCCAATACAAGGTCCGCAGGCATTCGCCATTATCGTTGCGCCAATATCTTCGAAAGCGGCAATCATGCCGTCGCGTTCAGCAGTGGCACGTATCTGCTCCGAACCGGGGTTGACAATCAGCGAGGAAGCAACCTTCAAATTCTTTTCCTTTACCTGCCGGGCAAGGGAGGCTGCGCGGCTCAAATCCTGATAGGACGAATTGGTGCACGACCCTATCAGGCCGACTTCCATCCGGCGGGGATAGTTATTGGTTATCACTACCTCGGCAAATTTCGATATCGGTGTTGCTGCATCCGGCGTAAAGGGCCCGTTGATATACGGTTCCAACAGCGAGAGGTCTATTTCAATGATGCGGTCGTAATATTTTTCCGAATTTGCCAGCACTTCGTCGTCGGCGCGAAGGTCGGCAGCTACGGAAGCAGCCATTTTTGCCACTTCTTCACGTCCGGTAGCCTTCAAATAAGTACCCATGCGCTCATCGTAAGGGAAAAGGGAGGTAGTCGCCCCCACCTCTGCCCCCATATTGCAGATGGTAGCCTTTCCAGTGGCAGACAATGAAGCGGTTCCCGGTCCAAAATATTCAATGATGGCATTGGTTCCCCCTTTTACAGTAAGAATACCCGCCAACTTCAGAATAACATCTTTGGGAGCTACCCAGCCACTCAATTTACCCTTCAAATGTACGCCTATCAGACGCGGCATTTTCAATTCCCATTCCATGCCAGTCATCACATCCACCGCATCGGCACCACCCACACCAATGGCCACCATGCCCAAACCTCCGGCATTGGGCGTATGAGAGTCCGTGCCTACCATCATTCCACCCGGAAATGCGTAGTTCTCCAATACCACCTGGTGAATAATGCCTGCTCCCGGCTGCCAAAAACCTATGCCATAGCGGGAAGAAACATCACGGAGAAAATTATAGACCTCCTCGTTGGTCTTCGTAGCAGTCGCAACATCTTCTTTTGCACCTTTATATGCTTGAATCAAATGGTCACAGTGCACAGTGGAAGGCACGGCAACCTGCTCACGGCCTGCATTCATAAATTGCAATAAGGCCATTTGAGCCGTTGCATCCTGCATGGCCACACGGTCGGGACGGAAATTCACATAGTCTTCTCCCCGTCTGTAGTTCTTCACTTTATCCCCATCATACAAATGAGCATACAAAATTTTCTCTGCTAAAGTCATCGGACGCCGCAGTACGTTCCGTACGCGTTCTATCTTCTCCGAATAAGCGGCATAAAACGTTTTGAGCATCGTTAAATCATATACCATAACCACTATTTTTTAGTTTTTCATTATTGTAAAGATTACAAATTAATATCATAAACAAATAAAAAGGCTGAATAGTTTAACAAAATAAAGCATTTTTTCTGTCGGAAGCGAAGAATGATTACCTTTGCAACCATGAAGGAACAAGATTCAAATAGTCCTATTATTCACCTCCAGCAGCAACAACTTTTGCTGCGCATGGAATACGAATACGAAAAAGAGGAATTCAAACGCCAAACCGAAAACATGGGGGTTGCCCGGAAAGTGAAACGGGGACTTTGCTGGTATCCTGCCACTCCGGGACGAAGTTACTATAATTCACTGAATCAATTAGTAATAGAAATTACACACACAGAAAATACCGATATAGAACATAATTTTGAGTTCGGCCGTCCCGTATGTTTTTTCCGCCAGTCTGCCGATGGAAAAATAACCTATATGAACTTCACCGCTACCGTAAGCTATGCCGACGAGACACGGATGGTAGCGATAATGCCCGGAGCCGGTGCCGTGATGGAAGTGCAGGAAACGGACAACCTCGGCGTGCAACTTTATTTCGACGAAACATCCTATCGGACCATGTTCGAAGCCTTGGAAGATACGTTACGCTCCAAAGGCAACCGCCTGGCCGAATTGCGGGACATATTGCTGGGAACCTCGAAAGCCGGTTTCCGAGAGCTCTATCCCGTACGGTTTCCCTGGCTGATCTCCACGCAGGAAACAGCTGTAAACAAAGTGCTGTGTGCTCGCGACGTGGCCATTGTACATGGTCCTCCAGGAACCGGAAAAACGACCACCTTAGTGGAAGCCATCTACGAAACCCTGCATCGGGAACCGCAGGTACTGGTATGTGCCCAAAGCAATACTGCCGTCGACTGGATTTCGGAAAAACTTGTGGACCGTGGCGTCAATGTCCTGCGTATCGGCAATCCGACCCGTGTCAACGACAAGATGCTTTCCTTTACCTACGAGCGTCGTTTCGAGAACCATCCGCTTTATCCGGAACTGTGGAGCATCCGGAAAAATCTCCGTGAACTGGGCAGCCGTGCCCGCCGTGGCAGCTATGACGAACGCGAAGGAGTACGCAGCCGTATGAGCCGCCTGCGCGACCGCGCCACCGCATTGGAAATACAAATCAATGCAGAGCTTTTTGATGGGGCACACGTCATAGCCTCCACGCTGGTAAGCAGCAATCACCGGCTGCTGAACGGACGCCGTTTCGGCACCCTTTTCATTGATGAAGCAGCCCAGGCCTTAGAGGCTGCCTGCTGGATAGCTATCCGAAAAGCAGACCGCGTGGTATTGGCGGGTGACCACTGCCAACTTCCGCCCACCATAAAATGCTACGAAGCCGCCCGTGGAGGTCTGGAACGAACATTGATGGAGAAAGTGGTGTCCAACAAACCTGCCGTTGTCTCTTTGCTGAAAGTGCAATACCGCATGCACGAGGAAATCATGAAATTTCCTTCCCAATGGTTTTATAATGGCGAGTTGGAAGCCGCTCCCGAAGTGCGTTACCGGGGCATCCTGGACTGGGATACCCCCATCCACTGGATTGACACCTCCGAAATGGATTTCAAAGAAGAATTTGTGGGAGAGACTTTCGGACGCATTAATAAGGCGGAAGCGGACCTGCTCCTATCAGAACTGAAAATCTACATCAACCGTATCGGTGGCAACCGCATTCTGGAAGAAAAAATAGACATCGGCATCATCTCCCCTTACAAGGCACAAGTGCAATATCTCCGCAACAAGATAAAGGCAGACGCTTCACTCAAGCCTTATCGCAGCTTGTTCACTGTAAATACGGTGGATGGCTTCCAAGGGCAAGAGCGCGATGTTATCTTCATCAGCCTTGTCCGTGCCAACGAAGAAGGACAGATAGGATTCCTGAATGATTTAAGGAGAATGAATGTAGCCATCACCCGGGCACGTATGAAGCTGGTGATATTGGGAGAGGCAGAGACGCTGAAACATCACGGTTTTTACCGGAAGCTATTGGAGTTTATTCAAAATATAGGGAATCAATAATAAAGAAATACCCCCTCCGGTAACACCGAAGAGGGTATTTCACCTATTTATATAAAGCTGATTAATTGTTTTCCGGACGAAGTTTACGAACTGTAACAGCTGTCTGCCACATTTCGCTTTCACGCAAGGCTTTCAATTCTGCATTCAGCTTCTCACGATAATCGGGTTTGGAGTTACTGTCGATAGAAATCTGAGCTTCGTTGCCCGACTTCACACTTGCATACAATTTCTGTACAACCGGCTTGATGGCATCATGGAACGGGGTCATCCAATCCAGCGCACCACGCTGTGCCGTAGTAGAACAGTTGGCATACATCCAGTCCATACCGTTCTTGGCAAACAATGGCATCAAAGATTGAGTCAACTCTTCCACTGTTTCATTGAATGCTTCAGAAGGAGTATGGCCGTTTTCGCGCAATACTTCATACTGAGCCAACAGCAATCCCTGGATAGCACCCATCAATGAACCGCGTTCACCGGTCAAGTCGGAAGTGGCTTCGCGGATGAAAGTTGTCTCGAACAAATATCCCGAACCGATACCGATACCCAGTGCAATCGTCTTGTCAAAAGCCTTACCCGTAGCATCCTGATAGACGGCATATGATGAGTTCAAGCCACGCCCTTCGAGGAACATGGTACGAAGTGAAGTACCGGAACCTTTGGGAGCAACCATAATAACATCAATATCTTTAGGAGGAACCACGCCGGTACGGTCGTTCCAGGTAATAGCAAAACCATGAGAGAAGTAAAGAGCCTTTCCGGGAGTCAAATAAGGTTTGATAGTCGGCCATACAGACATTACAGCCGCATCAGACAACAGACACATGACGATAGTACCTTTCTGGCAAGCCTCTTCGATGCCGAACAAGGTCTCACCCGGCACCCATCCGTCAGCCACAGCCTTTTCGTATGTCTTGCCCGGACGTTGTCCTACAATCACATTGAAACCGTTATCACGCAAGTTGCAAGCCTGGCCCGGGCCTTGTACGCCATAACCGATTACTGCAATTGTTTCATCTTTCAAAATCTCACGTGCTTTTTCCAAAGGAAATTCTTCGCGGGTCATTACATTCTCAATAACACCGCCAAAATTCAATTGTGCCATTTTTTGTTTTAATTTTTATTTGTGGCTTACGCCAACGTTGATAAATTTATTTATTTCTCTGTAAATATCACTTTAGAGCGACAGACCACTTCGCTGCCATTCTTTTTCACCTCCACATCGTAAACGCCCTCACCGGCATCATCCATGAACAAAGTCAACTCATCCCCATAATAGCTTTCGGCTACATATGCCATTTCAAAACGACGGATGCGCTTCTCCTTATACATCTCTATCGGGAACAAATCAAGGATATGCTCGATGTAACGGATGCTGTTCACATGCCCGTTAATGTCAATATCACTGTATTTGGCTACCAAAGCAGCAACCGGTTCCTTTGAGGCCACCTTTATCCGCGAAGGTTTTTCTATCGGACAAGGCTCATCACAAACATAATCTACAATGCTGCCACTATGAAGAGCCAGCAAATCTGCCGGCTTACGGGTATTCATGCTAATCATCGCCCAAACGGAACGTGCATACCCAATCTTCTTACCCTCCTTATCGATGATAGCGAAATTACGGTCTGTAAAAAGGCGATAGACATTCTCCACCCAAGTCTGAATGGAGAAATCTTCGTACTGATAAGGCATTTCATCCAGTTCGACAGCCAGACGGGACAATACCCAAGTATAATTGTCCTCGTTTAGAGTCGCGATGCCAAAACCGCGGTCGCTGGCATGGAAACCCGCACAATTCAACAAATGGTTGCCCAATACTCCCATTGTCAGCCGTCCGGTAAAGTCGACATGAAACGGTTCGGCAACAAACTTGTAGGTACCTATCTTATTGTTCTCGCTCATCATGATTCCTGGTGTTTACTTTGACGATATTTTGCTTCACGGTCCGCCAGATATTCATTGACACGCTCAAAGCAGCTGGTCGTAATGGCTACGCGACCCGAACGGACGAACTGAAGTACGCAATCCAACTGGCGCAACTCCTCATAAAGATTGGTTATTTCCTCACTCATGCCATTCTTCTCAACAATGGCAAATACAGCATTCACCTCCACAATACGGGCATTGTACTTACGGATTACTTTGGACACCTCCGGTTTTTCTTCCAGCGTAGGGGTCGTTATTTTATAGAGAGCAATCTCGTGCTGATAGATTTCATCATCCGTAAAATAATGGGCTTGCAGCACATCTATTTTCTTGGTAATCTGCTTGGTCACCTTTTCAATGGTATCCTTGTCCGTCCAAGCGGTAATGGTATATTTATGTACCCCCTTGATGGAGGAGGCCGATACATTTAAACTTTCGATGTTTATCTGCCGACGGGTAAACACAGCCGTCACTTGATTCAGCAAACCGGCAAAGTTTTCCGAATGAACAATGATTGTATATAGTTTTTTATCCATAGATAGAGTAAATTCTTTAATTTCGCATGACTTCAGCATTCCAACAACATCTGATTGACCGAACCGCCCGGAGGTGTCATCGGCATTACATTTCCTTCTTCCTCCACACAAGCTTCGAGCAGGAACGGTCCGTCGGTTGCTATCATCTCGTCAATCGCTTTTGCCAGCTCCTCGCGGGTCATTACCCTGCGTGCAGGAATATCATATGCCGAAGCAATCTTCATATAATCCGGATTCATCATCGGAGTAAACGAATAACGACGATTGAAAAACATCGCCTGCCATTGACGAACATTGCCCAGGAAGTTATTGTTCAACAGAATCATCTTCACCGGAGCCTTTTGTTCCATGATGGTACCCAGTTCCTGCAGGTTCATCTGCAAGCCGCCGTCTCCCATGAATACGCATACCGTGCGGTCCGGACGTCCAAAAGTGGCACCGATAGCTGCCGGAAGGCCGAAGCCCATAGTACCCAGGCCACCGGAAGTAACAATGCTACGTTCCTTGCTGTATTTGAAATAACGGGCGGACATCATCTGATTCTGGCCGACATCAGTCACCAATATCGCCTCGTTATGGGTAGCCTCACTCACAGCACGCACCACCTCACCCATGCTTAGCGCTTTTCCTGCCGGATGTAATTCCGGACGGATTACCTTTTCCTCTTCCACTTCCTCGTATTGCCGGAAACTGTCAATCCATTCCTGATGGTTGGCGGGTTCCAGCAATTGGGTAACGGCAGCCAGTGTCTCTTTGCAATCGCCCAGGACAGCAACATCGGTCTTTACATTCTTATCTATTTCGGCAGGGTCAATATCAAAGTGGATAATCTTCGCCTGCTTGGCATATGTTTCCAATTTACCCGTCACACGGTCATCAAAGCGCATGCCTACGGCGATAAGGACATCACATTTATTGGTATTGATATTGGGTCCCAGGTTACCGTGCATACCAAGCATTCCTTTGTTCAACGGATGGTCCGTAGGCAATGCGGAAAGTCCCAATAAAGTGCATCCGGCAGGCATTCCGGCTTTCTCAATGAAAGCACGAAGCTCTTGCTGGGCTTCTCCCAGCTCCACGCCTTGTCCTACCAGCACCAAAGGCCGTTCCGCACCATTTATTAATTCAGCAGCCTGCCGTATGGCCTCCGGCTCCATTTCGGGAACGGGAAGATAGCTACGGACATAGTCCACCTTAGTAGGCGCATATTCTGTTTTCTCCACTTGGGCGTTTTTAGCAAAATCCAGCACGACCGGTCCCGGACGTCCGCTCTTTGCCACATAGAAAGCACGTGCCACTGCCCAGGCCACATCTTCTGCACGACGAATCTGGTAACTCCATTTCGTGATAGGCTGAGTAATGCCTACCAAGTCCACTTCCTGAAATGCATCCGTACCCAAGAAGTTCGTCCCTACCTGGCCGGCAATGACAACGATAGGCGTACTGTCAATCATGGCATCTGCAATGCCCGTGATAGTATTGGTAGCACCCGGTCCACTGGTAACCAGACAAACGCCAACCTCGCCTGATACACGTGCAAAGCCTTGTGCCGCATGGGTTGCTCCTTGTTCATGGCGAACCAAGATGTGGTTCAATTCCTTCCGGTGGTCGTATAAGGCATCGAATACCGGCATGATGCTCCCTCCCGGATAGCCGAAAATGGTCTTTACCCCCTGATGCTCCAGAGAACGCATCAATGCTTCTGCGCCTGTTGTTAGAGCCTCACCCCGCCCCTCTCCTAGGGAGAGGGAGGAAAAGTTACTCTTTTTATTATTATCAGCCATACTTTATCTATTCATTATATTTAAAAGCTCAATAGTAGCTTGAAAAATTTGTTTCATTCTCTCCTCCCCTCGCTTTCGGAAAGGGGGGCTTTTAATCAATCAGCCTCACAGCCCCTTTGTCAGCGGAACTCACCATACTGGCATATGCTTTCAATGCTTTGGAGACTTCACGGTTGCGGGTTACCGGAGTCATAGGGCGTGCTGCAAGCTCTTCATCCGTCAACTTCACATTGATAGAACGGTTCGGTATATCAATTTCGATAATGTCCCCATCCTTAATCTTGCCGATATTACCACCGGCAGCCGCTTCGGGAGAAACATGTCCGATACTTAGTCCGGAAGTACCACCACTGAAACGCCCGTCGGTAATCAATGCACACTCCTTACCCAGATGGCGGGATTTGATATAAGAAGTAGGATAAAGCATCTCTTGCATACCCGGTCCACCTTTCGGCCCTTCGTGAGTGATGACGACGACGTCTCCACTGACCACCTTTCCACCCAGAATACCGTCACAAGCCGCATCTTGTGAGTCGAAGACTTTCGCTGGCCCCGTAAATTTCCAGATACTCTCGTCTACACCGGCAGTCTTGACAACGCAACCGTCCTGAGCTATATTTCCCTTCAAAACCGCCAGACCGCCATCCTTGCTGTATGCATGTTCCAAATCACGGATACAACCGGTCGCACGGTCCGTATCGAGTTCCTTATAAGACGCATTTTGTGAGCCGAGTACCAGATTGAACTTTCCGGCTGCCGCACTGGAGTATTTCTTGATTGCCTCTTTACATACATTAGAGCTGGTAATACTATACCGGTCGATTGCCTCTGCCAACGTCATTCCATCCACACGGCGGACATTCGTATCGACCAATCCGCCCTTGGCAAGCTCATCCATGATGGCAATGATGCCACCGGCACGGTTAACGTCTTGTACATGATACTTTTGGGTATTGGGAGCCACCTTGCATAAGCAGGGGGTCTTGCGGGAGAGCATGTCAATGTCGTCCATCTTAAAATCCGCTCCGGCTTCGTGAGCCACAGCCAACAAATGAAGTACCGTATTAGTGGAACCGCCCATCGCAATATCCAGCGTCATGGCATTCAAAAATGCCTCGCGGGTAGCAATACTGCGCGGGAGTACACTCTCATCCCCTTCTTCATAATATCTAAAGGCATTCTCTACAATCAACCTGGCTGCATCCTCAAATAGTTTCTTGCGATTTTCGTGAGTGGCTACAATCGTGCCGTTACCGGGCAGTGCCAATCCAATCGCTTCATTCAAGCAATTCATGGAATTAGCGGTAAACATGCCTGAGCAGCATCCGCAAGTGGGACAGGCATGTTGCTCAATCTGTGCCACCTCTTTATCGCCCACACTGTCATCAGCAGATTTAATCATGGCATCAATCAAATCCAAATGCTGTCCGTTCCATTCCCCGGCTTCCATCGGACCGCCTGAAACAAACACAGTCGGTATATTCAGCCTCATAGCCGCCATCAGCATCCCCGGAGTAATCTTGTCACAGTTACTGATGCAAACCATAGCATCCGCCTTATGGGCATTTACCATATACTCCACACTATCGGCAATGATATCTCTTGAAGGCAGGGAATAAAGCATACCGTCGTGTCCCATAGCGATACCGTCGTCAATGGCAATCGTATTGAACTCCGCAGCAAAACACCCCAGCTTTTCAATCTCTTCCTTTACAAACTGGCCTATTTCGTGCAGGTGTACATGCCCGGGGACGAATTGTGTAAATGAATTGACTATAGCGATAATGGGCTTACCCATCTGTTCCTTCTTCATACCATTCGCCGTCCACAATGCACGGGCTCCCGCCATGCGGCGACCTTGTGTGCTGAACGAGCTGCGTAACTGATGCTTCATTTTCAAATCTCCTTTTAATGAAAAAGCCTCTCCCACTATAGTGAGAAAGGCTTAATAAATTATCTTCTAACGTACGAATACATACATAACCTTTCTCACGCTCTTGATGCCACCACCACGACGCGAATAATATGCAGGACTGCCAGGTTAATAGATGTATGTAAATTCATAACTTAATTCTTCTTTTTTGTTTCAAACGTGCTGCAAAGGTAAGGGCTTTTTTATAATCTCCAAACAAATTGAAGAAAAAAATAAGATAAATATGAATAATCGTAAGAAAATATCGCCCTAAAATCCTATTTTATCACTTAACAGTTCTAAATAGAACCATTCAGACAGCCAATGTAAATGTATTACCAATCATTGAAACCATTTAATAATCTGAAAATTACCAAAGGCTCTCTACATCCCGAAACAAATAATTCGTATCTTTGTCTCTTCAAATACTCAAAAAAACAGTATTTACTAATTAAATAAAGATAGAAAATTAATGGAAACAGTAGAAAACAAGTACATCACCGTAGCATATAAGCTGTACTCAATCGAAAACGGAGAAAAAGATTTCGAAGAAGAAGCACCCGTAGAGCATCCTTTTCAGTTTATCTCAGGTCTGGGAATGACACTCGAACCCTTTGAAGCCCAGATAAAAGACTTGCAAATAGGCGATAAATTCGACTTTACCATTCCGGCATCAGAAGCTTATGGTGAATATGACGACGACCATGTCATTGACCTCCCCAAAGAAATCTTCATGATAGAAGGAGAATTCGACAGCGACCGTGTAGTGGAAGGCGCCGTCATCCCCTTGATGACTTCTGAAGGTCAACGCATCAATGGAAGTGTAGTAGAAGTAAAGGAAGACGTAGTTGTAATGGACATGAATCATCCACTCGCAGGTTGTGATTTGAACTTTACCGGAGAAGTAGTGGAAAGCCGCCCGGCTACGAACGAAGAGCTTGCTGAAGTTGCCCGTATGATGGGTGGCGGTTGCGGCAGCTGCGGTTGTGGTGACTGTGGCGACGGATGCGGCGACCATGAATGTGGAGGCGGATGCTGCCACTAAAGAATTAAAAATTAAAGAATTAAAAATTAAAGAATCAGACTACACAGTATTAAGCATGCCGCATGGTAATTCTTTAATTTTTAATTCTTTAATTTTTAATT
>ULNG01007793.1_pt1 | contig 11263 bp, 7 predicted proteins | sample 1951861 | NCBI WGS metagenome assembly ULNG01 (sample SAMEA4835571, study PRJEB28245) | human gut metagenome | biome: gut microbiome; material: fecal sample | place: Denmark | collected 2008 | reverse complement strand
CCGCCGGAGCCTGTCGGATCCGTGTCAATCATCTGGTAAATGCAGAGAGCATGAATATAAAGAAAACAAGTGGAATAAAAGAGGTTGCATTGACATTTGACGATGGACCAAGCCCGGAATGTACGAAAGATTTACTGGAAGGGCTGAAGGAGCGCAATGTCAAAGCAACCTTTTTTGTAATCGGAGAGAAAGCAGAGGCATATCCGGATTTGATAAAGAAAATTCAGGATGATGGGCATATCATAGGAAACCATTCCTATACCCATGTGAACCTTGGCATCTTATCGAAGAAAGATGCCTGTGAGCAGATTCGAAAGACCAATGATGTCATTTATCAGATTACCGGGGAATATCCGCAGTTTTTGCGTTCTCCTTTCGGAAGCACCCAGAAGAATCTGGACTGTCAGATGAATATGATAGAGGTGCTCTGGGATGTAGACCCAAGGGACTGGGAGGTGCAGAATAAGGAAAAAGTCGTCAATAAAGTAATGACGGATGTCAAAGATGGTGATATTATTTTATTACATGACGGTTATGACAGCAGTATGCTGGCAGCCTTTGAGATTATTGACCGGCTGCAGGCACAGGGTTATGAATTTGTAACGGTAGATAAGCTGATATTTGAGTTACCTTGAGAAAAAAGAATGTTTCAATGGATTTTTTGTGTGTTTTCACTGGAAAATCGAGAAAAAATACCAGAATAGACTTGTCAAAAGACAAAAATTAAGGTATGGTATCTTAGGATGAAATGAATTATTTTAAAGCTCAAATGTCATTTTGAAACCAAAAAAGTATAAAAATGAAGAAAAATAAGAGTAAAAATGCAAGATTCGTTTTGAAATTATGCAAGGAGCAAAAATGGATTTATTTGATTACATGCGGGAACAGAATATGGAAAAAGAGTCTCCCCTTGCGGCAAGACTTCGTCCCACGACCTTAGACGAAGTAGTCGGGCAGGAACATATTATCGGAAAGGACAAGCTGTTATATCGTGCCATTAAAGCAGATAAGTTAAGTTCTATTCTTTTCTATGGACCGCCGGGAACCGGAAAGACCACGCTGGCAAAAGTGATTGCCAATACCACCAGTGCTGAATTCCTTCAGATGAATGCTACATCTGCAGGAAAGAAGGACATGGAGGAAGTGGTGCAGCAGGCAAAGAACAATCAGGGAATGTATGGAAAGAAAACGATTCTTTTCATCGACGAGATTCATCGTTTTAATAAAGGACAGCAGGACTACCTTCTGCCTTTTGTAGAAGACGGAACGATTATCCTGATTGGTGCCACAACGGAAAATCCATATTTTGAAGTCAATGGAGCTTTACTATCCCGTTCCATTATTTTTGAACTGCATGCACTGGAAAAAGAAGATATTAAGAAGCTTTTGGTGCGGGCAGTTACTGATAAGGAAAAAGGAATGGGTGCATATCAGGCAGTCATCGATGAGGATGCACTGGAATTCATGGCAGATGTTGCCAATGGAGATGCAAGGGCAGCCCTTACCGCCATTGAACTTGGAATCTTAACCACACCACGAAGCGAAGACGGACTTATCCATATTACAATCGATGTGGCACAGGAATGTATCCAGAAGCGTGTAGTGAAATATGATAAGGCAGGAGATAATCATTACGATACGATTTCTGCATTTATCAAAAGTATCCGTGGAACAGACCCGGATGCAGCCCTTTATTACCTCGCAAGAATGTTATATGCAGGAGAAGATATCCGTTTCATCGCAAGAAGAATCATGATCAGCGCGGCAGAGGATGTTGGTACAGCAGACCCGATGGCATTGAATGTAGCGGTTTCTGCAGCACAGGCAGTAGAACGCATCGGTATGCCGGAGGCACAGATTATTCTTGCAGAAGCAGTTGCCTATGTGGCAAGTGCACCAAAGAGTAATGCATCCTATATGGGACTGAATCGCGCGATGGATGTGGTAGAACATACCAAAACGGCACCGATACCAAATCACTTAAAGGATGCACATTACAAATCCGCCGGAAAATTAGGACATGGTCTGGGTTATCTTTATTCCCATGATTACCCGCACCACTATGTCAGACAGCAGTATCTTCCGGATGGGCTGACGGATTCGGTATTTTACGAGCCGACTGACAATGGAAAAGAAAAAGAAATCGCCCAGTGGCTTCACTGGTTAAAAGAAAATGATGAATGATACAGGAGGAAGGAATAAGATGCAGTCTTATCAGAAAATGTCAAAAGAAGAATTGTATAAGGTAAAGGAAGGTCTTGAAAAAGAGTATGCAAAATACAAGGGAATGGGTCTTTCTTTAAATATGGCAAGAGGAAAGCCGGCAGCAACCCAGCTCGACCTTGTCATGCCGATGCTGGATGTATTAAACAGCAGCAGTGAATTAATTGCAGAAGATGGTACAGATTGTAGAAATTATGGAGAATTAAAAGGAATTCCGGAAGCAAGAAAATTAATTGCAGATATGGTAGGAAGCACACCGGACCATGTTTTTGTATACGGTAATTCCAGTTTAAATGTTATGTACGATACCGTATCCCGTTCCTTTACCCACGGTGTCATGGGAAGTACACCATGGTGCAAACTGGATAAAGTAAAATTCTTATGTCCGGTACCGGGCTATGACCGTCATTTCGGAGTAACAGAATTTTTCGGTGTAGAAATGGTAAATGTACCGATGACTTCCGAAGGACCGGATATGGATATGGTAGAGCGTCTGGTAAGCAGCGATGATTCCATTAAAGGAATCTGGTGTGTACCAAAATATTCCAATCCTCAGGGAATCACTTATTCCGATGAAACTGTCCGCCGTATGGCAGCATTAAAGCCGGCAGCAGAAGACTTCCGTATTTACTGGGACAATGCCTATGTAGTACATCATCTCTATGAAGATGAGCAGGATGACCTTTTAGATATCATCAGCGAATGTGAGAAAGCCGGCAACCCGGATATGGTATATGAATTCTGCTCTACATCAAAGGTAAGCTTCCCGGGAAGCGGTATTGCAGCAATCGTAACTTCCAAGGCAAACCTTGACTTCATTGAAAAACAGTTTACGATGCAGACCATCGGACATGATAAGATTAATCAGCTTCGTCATGTGCGTTATTTCAAAAATATTGACGGAATCAATGCACATATGATGAAACAGGCAGCAATTATGCGTCCGAAGTTTGAAATGGTAGAAAGAACATTGCAGGATGAATTAGGCGAGCTTGGAATCGGTTCCTGGATTAGCCCGAAGGGTGGATACTTCATCTGCTTTAATACTTTACCGGGATGTGCAAAGAGTGTTGTTGCCAAAGCAAAAGAAGCAGGCGTTGTTTTGACACCGGCAGGAGCACCTTTCCCTTATGGAAAAGACCCGGAGGATTCTGTTATCCGTATTGCACCAAGCTTCCCGACTATGGAAGAACTTGAGACAGCAACTAAAATTTTTGTACTTTGCGTCAAACTTGCAAGCGTAGAAAAACTGCTTGCAGAATAGAAAGAATCATATGAAACAGGAAAAAAGACAGGGAATTTTATTTATTATAGGAGCAGGCTTCTTCTTTGCACTGATGACATTTTTTGTCCGGCTGTCAGGAGACCTGCCTACGATGGAAAAGGCTTTTTTCCGAAATGCAGTAGCTACCGTTGTGGCAGCTTTTCTGCTCATCCGGGCAAAAGAGCCATTCTATGCACCAAAGAAAAGCTGGGGCGGACTCTTCATGCGAAGCTTCTGCGGAACGGTAGGATTAATCTGTAATTTCTATGCCATTGACCGGCTGAATATTGCAGATGCCAATATGTTAAATAAGTTATCGCCTTTCTTTGCAATTATTATGTCAACCTTTATCTTAAAGGAAAAGGCAAATAAAGTAGAATGGGGAGCAGTCGTGCTGGCATTTACCGGAGCACTGCTTGTCATTAAGCCATCCTTTGATATACAGTTTGTTTACGGACTGATTGGAGCACTGGGCGGGCTGGGTGCAGGAATTGCTTATACCTATGTGCGTAAATTGGGGAAAATGGGAGTGAAGGGACCGGTTATCGTCCTTTGTTTTTCACTCTTTTCCTGTGTTGTCACATTGCCGTTTTTTATCATCGGATATAAGCCTATGAGCATGACACAGTTTGTCTGCCTTATGCTGGCTGGCGTATGTGCAGCAGGCGGACAAATCTGCATTACCACAGCATATACGAAAGCACCGGCAAAAGCGATATCTGTTTTTGATTACACCCAGATTGTCTTTGCGGCACTTCTTGGCATTCTGTTCCTGAATCAGATACCGGATGTCCTCAGTATTGCAGGCTATATTGTAATCATTGGAACTGCCATATTTAAGTGGCAGTATAATATGAAATACGACACCTAGAAAAGGGAACTGGAAAAGATATCTGAAAATACGCTTTTTTACGGTAATGCGTAAAAATACTGTTGCGTTGAATCAGGCTATCACTTATAATGATACTCAAAGTAAATTTATTGGGCGATTGCGAAATTGGATAACCAGTCTTTCAAATTTTTCTATAGAAAGGGCATTGGAGTCTGCACTGAAATCCCGTAGTTCTAAAAGGTATATTTTGCTTGATGCGATAAAAACAGTCTTTCCAATGTTTGACATCGTCGCTGCATTGTTCGTCAACTTCAGATGCATGATAAGGGCTGTTAGGGGCACTTAGAATTTCGTCTGTTCTTTGGCAACGCTGGCACAGGGACGTGCCAGCGAGGCGCAATTGAACATGGATGTGAATTTGCGCCGGTTGCCGGAATGTACGATGTCCATGCCGAAATTCTTAGTGCCCTTGCAGGCTTTATGCCGCATCTGCAGTTGGCGGACAGTACAGCGACCCCGTCAAAGCAACGGAAAGACAGTTTACAATCAAGCAAAACATACACTTAAGAACTGCTGGCATTCCAGTACAAATAACTCCAAATCCCCTTTCATAGCAAAATTTTGAAAGAAAAGCTGTCCCCTTTCGCAATCGCCTAAAGAAAATCACATAGAGAAGGAGAAGAAACATGTATACATTAGAAGATATTCAGGCAGTGGACATGGAAGTTGCAGATGCCATTACCAAAGAATTTGACCGTCAGAACAGCCACATTGAGCTGATTGCATCTGAGAACTGGGTAAGTCCGGCAGTAATGTCAGCAATGGGCAGTGTAATGACTAATAAATATGCAGAAGGCTATCCGGGAAAGAGATATTACGGCGGATGTGACTGCGTTGATATTGTAGAGAACCTGGCAATTGAGAGAGCAAAAGAGCTGTTTGGCTGTGACTATGTAAATGTACAGCCACATTCCGGTGCACAGGCAAACATGGCTGTACAGTTTGCTATTTTAAAACCGGGTGATACCGTAATGGGAATGAACTTAGACCATGGTGGACATTTAACACACGGAAGTCCGGTAAACTTCTCCGGAACATATTTCCATATTGTGCCTTATGGTGTAAATGATGAAGGCTTCATTGACTATGACAATGTTATGCAGATTGCAATGGAATGTAAGCCAAAGATGATTATTGCAGGTGCATCCGCATATGCAAGAACCATTGATTTCAAGATATTCCGTGAAATTGCAGATGCCTGTGGTGCAGTTCTTATGGTTGATATGGCACATATCGCAGGACTTGTTGCAGCAGGACTTCATCCAAGCCCAATCCCATATGCAGATGTTGTAACAACAACAACCCATAAGACCTTAAGAGGACCAAGAGGCGGAATGATTCTCTGCAATCAGGAAGCAGCAGATAAATATAACTTTAATAAGGCTGTATTTCCGGGAATCCAGGGTGGACCTTTAATGCATGTCATTGCAGCAAAGGCAGTCTGCTTAAAAGAAGCGTTACAGCCGGAATTCAAGGTATATCAGCAGGGTATTATTGATAATGCCCAGGCACTTTGCAAGGGATTATTAAGCCGTGATATCAAGATTGTATCCGGCGGAACTGACAACCATCTGATGTTAGTAGACCTTACTAATTATGATTTGACAGGTAAGGCAGTAGAAAAATTATTAGATGCTGTAAACATCACATGTAATAAGAATACCATTCCGAATGATCCGAAGTCTCCATTCGTAACCAGTGGCGTTCGTCTTGGTACTGCAGCTGTTACATCAAGAGGCATGAATACAGAAGATATGGACAAGATTGCAGAGGCAATTGCCATGATGATTAAAGAGGGCGAGGCAGCTTCTGAGAAAGCAAGAGCAATTGTAGCAGAATTAACTGCAAAATATCCTCTGAAATAAATCGTAAAAATTTTTGTCGGGAAATTAATGATTTCTTAAGAAATCTTAGGAATTATCCACGCTGTATTTCGAATAAGAAAATGATAAAATAGTCGTAAAGTATGAAAGCTTTACGGCTATTTTTTTCGAAGTCAGGCACCCATAAAAAGCTGCCAATGGCAGTTTCTACAGGTAAAAGGCAGGAAAAAGGAATTATTCAGGAGGAGACAGATGAGCAAAAAGAAGGTAGGAATTATTATTGGAGTTATTGCAGCGGCAGTAGTTGCAGCCGGAGTAGGATTCTATTTCCTAAAGGGAAGAAGCAGCGGTGGAAATTCTGCAGACAAGGTATATGTAGAAAAAGTATCTGCAATTATGAACCAGTCAGCAGGAATCAATAATCGTTACAGTGGTGTGGTAGAACCACAGGAGACCTTAGAGATAAATAAGGATTCCGAACGTAAAGTAAAGGAAGTATACGTTTCTGTTGGTGATGAAGTAGAAGAGGGAACCGTATTATTTTCTTATGATACAGAAGAACTGCAGATGCAGATAGACCAGGCAAAGCTTGAGATGGAAGGCATTGCAAATGACATTTCCAATTCAAATGCACAGATTGCAGAATTGCAGAAAGAAAAAGCAAGCGCACCGGAAGACCAGCAGTTTGAATATACCACACAGATTCAGACACTGCAGACTTCCATTAAGCAGTCAGAATACAACAAGAAAAGCAAACAGGCAGAGATTGACAAATACCAGAAATCCATCGACAACTCAGAAGTAACCAGTAAGATGGCTGGTGTTGTAAAAGAAATCAATGAAAACGGGGTGGATCCCAATGGAAATACTGCAGCATATATGAAAATATTAGCGACAGGCGAGTACCGTGTAAAAGGAACAATTGATGAGACTTCTGCAGGAACAATTTCAGAGGGAACACCGGTTATTTTACGTTCCAGATTAGATGAGACGCAGACCTGGACAGGAAGTATTTCCAAGATTGATACTGAAAGCACCCAGACGGACAGTAATTCTTCTTATATGTATGATGGAGGCAGTTCTGGAGATTCTGCGTCTAAGTATTCATTCTATGTTACTTTGGACAGTACAGACGGACTGATGTTAGGACAGCATTTATATATAGAGCCGGATTACGGACAGGGCGAGGTTGAAGAAAAGGAAGGAGTCTGGCTGTACGGCTATTATATTGTGCAGGATGATGGAGACCCATATGTATGGGCAGCAGACAAGAAGAACAGACTGGAAAAACGCAAGGTAGAATTAGGCGAGTATGATGAGAATCTCGATGAATATGAGATTAAATCCGGACTTTCTGAAGATGACCTGATTGCATTCCCGATGCAGGGACTGTATGAGGGTGTAACAGCAGTTACCAATATGGAAGAAGTAGATTATTCTTCTCCGTTATATAACCAGGAATCTACAGATGATTCCGGTATGGACGAAGGAATGTATGATGAAGCCGGAACTGAATCTATGGATGAAGGCATGTATAATACTGACGGAACCGAATACATGGACGAAGGAATGTATGATGAAGCCGGAACTGAATTTACAGATAGCGGCGAGTCAGGTGCGACAGATTCGGAGGTGGTTGAATGATTCTGAATCTGCAGCATATCTATAAAGATTACAATCAGGATAAACTGGTAGTTCCGGTATTGAAGGATGTATCTTTACAGGTAGAAGAAGGAGAATATGTTGCTATCATGGGACCGTCCGGTTCCGGGAAGACAACATTGATGAATATTATCGGGTGTCTGGACAGACCGACTTCCGGAACCTATGAACTGGCAGGAAAGGATGTCTTAAACTTAAAAGACCGTGAGATGTCTGCTGTCCGACTGAACAGTATTGGATTTGTATTCCAGAGTTTTCAGCTGATGCCAAGGGAAAGTGCACTGGATAACGTATCACTTCCGCTGAGCTATGCCGGTGTAAAGAAGAAAGAACGGAAAGAAAGAGCACAGAAGGCATTGGAGCGTGTAGGATTAGGAGACCGTTCCGGGTTCCGTCCGACACAGCTTTCCGGTGGACAGAAGCAGAGAGTAGCAATTGCCCGTGCCATGGTAAATAATCCGAAGATTTTACTGGCAGACGAGCCGACCGGAGCATTGGACCAGAAATCCGGTAAACAGATTATGGAATTGTTCCAGAGCCTGAATGATGAGGGCGTTACCATTGTCATGATTACCCACGATATTAACATTGCAAAACAGGCAAAGAGAATCCTCCATATAGTAGACGGAGAAATATTTACAGACGATGAGGAGGGCAAGGCATGAAAAAGAAAGTTGTAATTGCAATTCTAATCGTAGTTTTAGCCGGAGGTGGAATCACCGGAGGAGTAGTAGGATACCGGGCATACCAGAATAGTAAGCTGGTAGCAGAGGTACAGTCAGTATCCATGTTAAATACTGGTTCCTGGGGTGACAGCATGGAAAGTGACGGAACCGTGACCAATGGACAGCAGCAGGATGTTTATGTCAGCACAGAGCAGACCATTCAGAAAGTGTTTGTAACAGAAGGACAGGAAGTATCCGAAGGTGACCCGCTGTTACAATATGATATGACCAATATTGACCTGGCAATTGAGATGAAGAAATTAGACATCCAGACAATCGAAAATAATAGTGCTGTAGCACAGAAGGAATTGGAAAAGCTTAAAAATACCAAGCCAATCAGCAATGCCACAACAAGTGCACCGTCTACAGACAGTGTGGCACCACCAGCACCGGAAACACCATCTACGGATACTTCTGTAACCACACCGGATACGGTAGAAGAGAAGAACGGAGATGCCTATAATTATATTTCAACAACGGCGCAGCCATATACCGGAGATGGAAGCCAGGAGAATCCATACCGCTTCTTATGTACAAAGGAAGCATATGTCTATGGAAGCTATCTGAATACATTGAAAAGTGAGGGGAAGGTTGCGGTATTTGAAATTCATGACGGAAATACCGTAGCCGGAACCTTAATCAGTGCATGGACAAAAGTCGGTGCAGCTTTAGAGGAAGCAGACCCGGATGCAAAATGGTATGTTATTGATGGAAGTAAAGTAATTAATGAGCCGGATGTCCCGGATACCCCGGTCGAACCGGTTGTACCGGATACACCATCTGTACCGGATGATAACCAGCAGAGCGGATATACGGCAGATGAACTGGCAAAAGAGATTGCGGATAAAGAAAAAGAACTGACTAAGCTTGATCTGGATAAAAGAAAAGCGGAGCTTGCGTTGAAACAGATGGAAAGCCAGTCAGAAGATGGAATGGTTTATGCTGAGTTTAATGGTACCGTAAAGAAAGCAGGAGATCCGGATAATCTTCCAAATGATGGAAGTGCATTTTTGACACTTTCCGGTTCAGATGGTCTATATGTAAAAGGAACTCTAAATGAGCTTGCATTGGAACAGGTGAAAGTCGGACAGAGTGTTACAGCAACCTCCTGGAGCACCGGAATGGTATTTGATGCAACAATAACAGAGATTAATGATTACCCGGAGGATTCCAATGGCTATTATTATGGCAATGGCAATCCGAATGCATCCTATTATGGCTATACCGCATATATTGAAGACAGTACTGGACTTAGCAATGGAGACAACTTAAGTCTTTCCATTAATCTTGGTGGAGATGAAGATTCTTCCGATAAGATTTATCTGGATAAAGCATATGTGCGTAAGGAAGATGGTAAGAGCTATGTCATGAAGGATGATGGAACTGGTCATCTTGTAAAACAGTATGTGAAGACAGGAAAGACCATATACGGATATGCAGTAGAAATTAAATCCGGAGTTACAATGGATGATTATCTTGCTTTTCCATATGGTAAGACAGCAAAAGAAGGAGTCAAAACCAATAAGGATGAAGATTCCGGAACTGTAATGTATTAGTAGGAGGGACGAACATGTTAGAAAATTTAAGATTATCTTTTCAGGGTATCTGGTCACACAAGATGCGTTCCTTCTTAACTATGCTGGGTATTATTATTGGTATTGCAGCGATTATTGCAATTGTATCTACGATTAAAGGAACGAATGAACAGATTGAGCAGAACCTGATTGGCGCAGGTGATAACAATGTTACAGTGCAGTTGTATCAGGGAGATTATTCCATGGATTTTTCCTATGGAAGTGTACCGGGTGGAATTCCGGTAATTACAAATGAAGCACTGGAGCAGATTAAAGATCTGGATGAAGTAGAGGATGCATCTTTATTCCTTTCCAGACAGGATTATGATGGAGCATACTATAAAAATACTTCTCTTTCCGGCGGTTATATTATGGGAGTAGACAATGGCTACTTTAATACTGCGGGAATGATTATGAAGAGCGGACGCTGCTTTACCGAAGAGGACTACAGTGATTTTGCAAAGGTCGCAATCTTAGATGAAGATTCTGCAGAAGCATTATTTCAGGGTGAGAATCCAATTGGAAAGACCATTGAGATTAAGCAGCAGCCATATATTGTTGTAGGAATTGCAACCAAGAGCGAGCAGTTCGAGCCGGTTATCAATTCCATTGATGATTATTATACTTATTCCCAGGACAGCAGTGGTAAGATTTATGTACCATCTGTAACCTGGCCGATTATCTATCGTTATGACGAACCACAGCAGGTTCTCATTAAAGCAAAGAGCACCAGTGATATGACCAATGCAGGAAAGAAGAGTGCCGATATTTTAAATGGCTATCTTGCAACATCGGATGATACCATTAAGTACAAATCCGAAGACTTACTGGAGCAGGCAAAACAAATTCAGCAGTTGAGCCAGTCCACCAATACCATGTTAATCTGGATTGCCGGAATTTCCCTTCTGGTTGGCGGTATCGGTGTAATGAATATCATGCTGGTATCCGTAACGGAGCGTACCAGTGAGATTGGTCTGAAGAAAGCAATCGGAGCAAGAAAGTCTGTTATCTTAGGGCAGTTCTTAACCGAGGCAGCAGTACTTACCAGTTTAGGCGGATTGATTGGAGTTCTGGTGGGAATCATATTAGCTGAGATTATC
>ULNG01016852.1_pt1 | contig 11306 bp, 10 predicted proteins | sample 1951861 | NCBI WGS metagenome assembly ULNG01 (sample SAMEA4835571, study PRJEB28245) | human gut metagenome | biome: gut microbiome; material: fecal sample | place: Denmark | collected 2008 | reverse complement strand
TGCTTGCCACAACTGCTGCCACACCGGCTCCTGCTGCAATCAAAGATGCTAACGCGATGGTTTTATTTTTATTTGACATAATAAGAATCTCCTTTCTAACTGCTTTTATTATCTTCGTTCTGTGGTCATCTTATTACTTCCCGGATAAAAATCCAATATACAAAACAGGCGGAATGACAATATTTTTATCATTCCGCCTGTTTTGATAAATAATCGGCTCTGCATTTACAAATCCGGTACAGCGTACCTAAATTAACCGGACGACGTTGCTGACTGTCATCCGAAACATAAATCACCCTTCATCTAAAAAATTTCCAATCGAATTACTGATATTTCCGTGCAGTGTCAGACTCATTTTTTTGACGATCGTGCTATAGTCTTCCTGCATACCGTCTTTGATCCAGTCTAACATCACACCGACAAAACCATACTTGTAAAAATCTGCAATAAAACGTTTATCTTCCTCCGGGAGACCGGTTCCTTCCGCCTTCTCATTTACCACACCCTCGATCAGTTCAAACGTCAGCTTATAAAGATAACTTTCAATCTGTTCCTTGCTGACCGAACGGTATACATTCATGATAAACGGTTTATTTTCCAGCACTGCCTTAAAAATCTGCTCTAACCCTTCCTGCCAGGAATTGTAGGTTCGTTTTCCCTGCAGTGCCCGCTTTCCGTCCTCCACGCATGCCCATTCAACCAGATCATAGATATCTTTAAAATGGTAATAAAATGCCATACGGCTGATTCCACAGTCCGTGGTCAGATCCTGGATCGTAATTTTATCTAATGGTTTCTGTAAAAGTAATTTTTTTAAGGATGCCTCTAATGCTCTTTTGGTTGTATTACTCATACGGACACTCCTTTTCCTTCGTATTTATAATAAATCACAAGTTGTTTAACTATTTTCCCTCGTTTCATACATCTGAAAATACTTGTCTGAATTTTAGCATACCGCTGCTATTCTGTCATTAAAAAGCCTCTATTTTAATGATATTTGTAATTATTGCACAAAAAATCCACCATTTTGGGGAAATGGTGGATTTAAAAAGGGGGAGAATTTATGAAAAAAAGTTTTATCACTCGTTCGTGATATTAATAATATATCCGCAATTTGTGAAATCCCGTTGTACATTTTTTGAATTCTATTTGAAGAATCTGTAACAATTTGTTCACACAACTGCTCTCACATTCTATTTTCCAAGACGGATCACATTCCAGGATGCTTTCTTTAACACGCTTGTGACAACACCGTCATCAAGTTTACTTCTGTCATCTGCGTTAACCGGATATACATTCTGTTCGGTCAGCGTGTTGGCTGCTTTTAAGTCATCGTTTTCCATCACGATATGCTCTTTGATCCGGTATCCCGCAAAGCTGCGCACATCGGTGGTAAGCTCTACATCCTCTTCCAGGTTACGGTTTACTGCAAAGATCGTGACTTCGTCTTTTTCTTCGTTATAGACAGCCACAGACTCCACATCCGTGATCTCATCATGTTTTGCTGTTGCATGTCTGGAGCTTGAGATTACCGGCTGCAATGCGATGCCTCTGCCGTATTTGGATGCATGCATGAACGGATAAAAGATCGTCTGTTTCCATGCTCCGCCTGCCGCATCTGTCATGATCGGTGCGATTACATTGACAAGCTGTGCCAGACATGCCATCTTGACACGGTCTGCATGTTTCATCAGTGTGATCAGCATCAGTCCGACTAACAGGGAATCCTCAAAGTTATAGATATCCTCTAACATCGGAGGTGCCACCTGCCATGGATGGTTCTCGGTAATATCATCATCCGCAGCGTTTGAGTGAAACCATACATTCCATTCATCAAAACTTAAATTCATGACTTTTTTGCTGCGTTTTTTCGCTTTGACATAATCACAGGTCGCAATGACTGTGCGGATAAACGTATCCATATCATCGGACTGTGCAAGGAAATCATTGCTGTCATTGTCGCGGTTGCCATAATACTGATGCATGGAGATATAGTCGACATAATCATAAGTATGGCTCAATGTGACAGCCTCCCAGTCCGGGAACGTAGGCATATCCAGGTTGGAGCTTCCGCAGGATACCAGCTCAATGTCCGGATCGATCAGGCGCATTGCCTTTGCAGTCTCCTCCGCAAGTCTTCCGTACTCCTCCATCGTCTTGTGACCGATCTGCCACGGTCCGTCCATCTCGTTTCCAAGGCACCACACCTTGATGTTGTGCGGATCTTTCACACCATGTTTGATACGAAGATCACTGTATTTCGTTCCTGACGGATGATTGCAGTACTCCAGCAGATTGCAGGCATCTGCAATACCTCGCGTTCCAAGGTTCACTGCCATCATGACATCAGAATTGACTTTCTTTGCCCATTTGGAAAATTCATTTAAACCGATCTCATTTTTCTCTAAACTTCTCCATGCAAGTTCCAGACGGTGCGGACGCTCCTCAACCGGTCCCACAGAGTCCTCCCAGAAAAAGTTTGATACAAAGTTGCCGCCCGGATAACGGATGATCGGCACATCCAGCTCCTTTACCAGCTCCATCACATCTTTGCGGAATCCATCCTCATCTGCCGACGGATGTCCCGGCTGATAAATTCCTTTATATACTGCTCTTCCAAGATGTTCGATAAAAGAACCGTAAATCCTTTTGTCGATCGGAGCGATCTGAAATTCTTTATCCAGTACCATTTTTGCTTTTCTACTCATGTATATTTCCTCCTGTCACTTAAAATCTTACTCTTTTACCGCACCTGCTGTCATACCTTCAATAAAGTATTTCTGGAAGCAGATAAATAATACAAAGATCGGTATGATAGAAAATACAGAACCGACAACCAACAGACTGTAGTTATCACCATACGGGTTGATCAGTGTATTAAGACCAATGGTCAGTGTGTATTTGTCTGCAGAACGGATGACTAATAACGGCCACAGATAATTGTTCCATGCATTCATACCATTTAAGATCGCCATCGCTGAGAATGCCGGTTTCATGATCGGCACGATCAGTTTAAAGAAGATACCATACTCTGTTGCGCCGTCGATACGTCCTGCCTCGATCAGCGACTTTGGCAGTCCTAAAAGATACTGCCGGAAGAAGAAGATCGTGGATGCATGTGCCAAAAACGGAAGTACTACTGATACATAGCTGTCCATCATGCCCCAGCTTGAAATCTGCTTGTACAGAGGGAGCATAATAACCTCAAACGGTACAGAGAGGATCAAAAGCACTATAATAAACAAGAAATTCTTTCCCTTAAAATCATAGGCCGCAAATCCATATGCAACGAATGCACTGATCGCCAGGGTCAGGATCACTGTGATGACTGTCAGGATCAGGCTGTTGCCAAACCATGTCCAGTAATCATGTTTTCCGGTGAACAGTAATTTGTAATTGTCCAGTGTCAGATGCGGGATATCCAGATTCAGGTTTAATCCGTACTGAAGCAGGAAGTTTCCCGGTTTAAAACTGGCTAATACCAACAGATAGATCGGCAGAACGGTAAGGATCGCAAGGATGGAAAAAAATATGATCATACCGATGGTTGCTGCCCTGTCTTTCTTTTTCTGGCTCATTCCAACAGATTCTGCTGCCATATTATCTCTCCTCCTTCTTAAATGTTCCAGTCAATGCAAGCTGGATGATATTAATGATCATAACAATGATAAGAAGTACTAAACCAACTGCACATGCATATCCCATTGCACGCTTCTCAATACCCTGACGATACAGATAACCAACGATCGTAAGTCCGATATTCTGTGGGGAGTTATTACCTTTCCACAGCATGTAAGACTCAAGGAACATGGAAAGTCCTGCATAAATACTAATTGTTAATACATAGATCGTGGTCGGTTTTACAAGCGGTACTGAAATGCTCTTAAACTGCTGCCACTTTGTCGCTCCGTCGATGGAAGCCGCCTCGTAGAGATCCGTGGAGATATTCTGTAACCCTGCAAGGAAATAGAGGATATTGACACCGGTCCAGCGCCAGCACGCTACTAGGAGAAGTGCAAAGTATCCGGTCCATTCACCTTTCAGCCATTTGATGGAAGAATGTCCAAAGAAATTTAAAATCTGGTTTGCAAGTGCCGTATCCATCTCACCAAACATCAGACGGAAGATTGTACCTACAACGACAACAGATGTCAGTGCCGGGATAAAATAAACAGACTTGAAAAATCCCTTCGCCTTCATCAGTTTACTGTTTAACATACTTGCAAATAACATTGGAAACGGAATTAAAAGTACCAGTGTTCCCACCATGTATTTAAAACTGTTCCAGACTGCTTTTCTGAAATATGTATCAGAGAGTAATCTCTTATAGTTGTTCATTCCAACCCATTTATCTTTCAGGACGTCCTGAAAACTTAACAGTACACCATTTGCGATCGGGAATACCCAAAACAAAATGACTGTCAGAACAAATGGAAGAATAAACACATAAGGTGCTGCTTTTTGCGAATACAAAAACTTCTTCACTTTATTCATGCTGTAATGCCCCCTTTTCCCTCATAACAGGAAACGGGATGCAGGACATCTGCCCCACATCCCTGCCTGTTTAAACCTGTCTCTTATTCTCCAAATTCATTCTGAAGTGCAGACTGTGCCTCGTCTAACGCTTCTTTTACATCCATACCGGACTCGAAGATATTATTCAAAGTCTCTGTACAGAAGATATTGTTGATGGATGGCATCTTCTCATCTGTATAGCAGGTCAGTAATCCAATGCCGTCCTGAACATCTAATAATGCATCAAATGGTTTTGTGTTGAAGTACTGTACATACTGATTATCCGGGTTCTCTGTTACGGATTTGTCTGTCCATACTGCTGTGTTAACCGGGTCAAATCCTAATACGTTCCAAACTTCTACGTTTGCTGTGTCAGAAAGTTTGATGTAAGCGAATACTTCTGCTGCAAGGTCAGCATTCGGGCTGGATGCTACAACTGCTGTACCGGTACCACCACCACCGATGGTCTTTACTGCATCGTTGTCACCAAATACAGGAGGTGCTGCGATTGCAACTTTACCGGAAAGGTCTGTCATGTAGCTTAAGTAACGGCTGGTCTGCCAGAATGGCATGATTGCTGCTGCGACATCACCGCTGTTGTATAACGGATATGCTTCCTCGTTGTCAGGCTGTCCACCGGCGATAACGTCCATAGCACCTGCATCCTGCATATCTTTCATGGTCTGTAAACATTCAACCATGGTATCATTGTTTACTGCAAGGCTTCCATCATCATTTAAGTAATCTCCGCCTTTCTGAGCGAGCATTAAGTTTAATGTCCACTGAGCAGTTGTCTCACATGCTGCAAATGTTTTTCCGGTTGCTTCTTTGTATTTTGCACCTGCTTCTTTGAAGTCATCCCAGGTCTTGATGGTTGTGTAATCAATACCTGCTGCCTCTAATGCTTCCGTGTTGTAGAAAGCAACGGTTGTACCAACGTGTGTCGGGAATCCATAATAGTTACCATCTTTGGAGTAAAGCTGTAATCTGGACTCTACTACATTGTCAAGATACGGTTCTACTGCATCGTTCAATGGTTTTAATCCGATATCACCTGTCATGAATGCAGGGAATTTACCAAGCTCGATATCAACGACATCCGGAGCACCCTCTCCTGACTCTAATGCAAGTGATAATTTGTTGTGCATATCATCATATGCCATGTTGGATAAAACAAGTTTAACCTTCTTATCCGGATTTTCCTCATTCCATTTCTCAGCCATGTTGGTGTAGAAATCCTGATGGTTCTCGATGAATGTCCAGACCTCAAGTGTTGTGACATCATCGCCCTCTACGTCCATCTCTCTTCTTCCTGCGCCGCTGTCTGCGCTCTCTGTACCGGATGCTGCTTCCCCCGCATCGGAACTGCTGTTTCCTGCTGTGGAATTACCGCCACATCCGGCAAGCATTCCCACTGTCATTGCTGCGCACATTAATGCTGCTAAAACCTTCTTCTTCATACATTTACCTCCCAAATGTTTTTCTTTATCAGATCGAAAGTATCTCCTGTTTTCAGATGATCTTCCGTGTGATACATGTTTTTCTGTCAGATCAGCTGTCTGATCCAGACTGCCATCTCCCCTGTTTTCCGGTTGCCCCAGTAACAGTAAGGAACTGCTTTTAACGTCACATCCTTTAACTCCGGCGGCTGTTCTTTGTATAACTCTTCTGCCGTCCAATGATCTTCCAAGATGCGTTTTCCTTTTGCTTCCACCGTCATCACACCGCCTAACACCTGTTCCTCCCAGTTTTCGGTCAGCGCTTCTTTTGTATCCACATATAAGGAACTTAAGTTTTCTCCATTGTCTGTCTCTTCGAGGCAGTATACCAATGGACCGCGCATGATACATGCTTTTCCTTCATCCGCTCTCACTTTCGGATTTGCATATACAAATCTTGCTTTCATGTCACAGGATATTTTGATCTCCTCAGATGCTGCAAGATCCGTTATCATAAGATAACCTTTTTTTATGAGCGGTGTTTCTATTCTCTGTGTTCCGCGCCACACGGTAAATTCTTTTGTGTAGCTGGGGATCCGAAGTGCCAGTGTTCCTTTGGAAGCTTTTTCTGATTCCAGATGAACCGTTACCGTTCCATCCTTTAAGAAACTGCTTTCCATTATTACTTCTGTCTCTGTCTCTCCAATCAGAAGTTTTGTCTGACTGGATATGTATAAATTAATGTATAAACTATTTTCATCTGCTCCATAGATGTACTGTCCTAAAGAAGCAAGTGTTCTTGCAATATTCGGCGGACAGCACGCCACGCCAAACCATTTCTGTCTGACCGGCTTTACATGCTCCATGGATGTCCGTTCGATGCAGTTATCCGGCCATACCTCCAATGGATTGACATAGAAGAAACTCTTTCCATCCATCGCAATCCCTGCAAGCACTGTATTGTAAAGTGCCTTCTCCACAATGTCCGCATATTTTGCATCTTTTGTGATCTGCGCCATCCGGTTTCCAAACATCGCAAGTCCGATGGATGCGCAGGATTCGGAATAATTTCTGTCGTTCGGAAGATCATAGTCGGTTGTGAACCGCTCTAACAATCCCGATGAACCAATGCCGCCTGTGATGTACATTCTTTTCTCTGTCATGTTATTCCAGAGTGTCTTACAGGCATCTAATAATGTCTCATCCTGATATTCATATGCCAGATCTGCCATTGCGCTGTAGAGATATACGGCTCTTACCGCATGCCCCTCTGCTGTCTTCTGCTCTCTGACCGGCAGATGTGACTGAGAATACTCCGGTACATATCCGGCAAATTCAGGAAATATCTGCTGATATTTTTCTTTCTTTTCTTCCTGGAAAAAATAATTTTCTCCCACACCTCTTGTATCGATAAAATATTTCGCAAGATCTAAATATCTTTTCTGTCCGGTTGCCCGGTACAATTTTACCAGGGCAAGTTCTACTTCCGGATGTCCCGGATATCCATGACACTTTCCTTCCTCCGGTCCAAAGGTTTCACAGATCAGGTCTGCAAATCTTGAAACAATATCGAGGAACTTTCTTTTCCCTGTCGCATTGTAATATGCAGCTGCTGCCTCGATCATGTGCCCCGCCGTGTAAAGTTCGTGTCCTTCTTTCAGGTTCGTCCAGCGTCTGTCCGGTTCTTTGATCGTGAAGTAGGTATTTAAATATCCGTCTTCACACTGTGCCTTCCCGATCAGGTCGATCGTCTCATCAGCAAGTTTTTCCAACTTTTCATCTCTTCCGGATGAATCTAAGGTAAATGCAACTGCCTCTAACCACTTTGCAACATCGGTATCCTGAAAGACAGCTCCTTCAAAATCTCCCTCTGCCTCGCCTGCAGCGATCTTAAAGTTCTTGATACAGTGGCTTGGCGCCGCATCTTTTACATTGTCATTTAACGTGTTCCACTGGTAAGGAAGTATGACATCTTTTACTAAGCGGATGTATTTGTCCCAAAACGCATCTTTGATCTGGATCTGATGCAGCGGCACATCTGTCAGTTTTTCCTTCTCCATAACTTCCTCCCTCCTTTATGCTCCTGTCATGTGTTATGTTAAACGTTTAATTGAACTAAAATGTTCATTTTCCGTTTATTTACATTTCATTCACACTTTTTTGCTTTTTTCTGAAATGTTTTTTCTTTTCTTTGTCATTTTGATTGATTTCTGTTTTGTTCTTGTTTATATATACCATACTAATTGTCATAATTAAAGTCTGTTATTTTTCATTTATCTATATATATTCTTTTGTTTTTATGTTATTTTCTCATGTTTTCTGTTTCTTTCTAAGTTTTTGCTTTTTCGCACAACTTTATTATTTTTTAAATCGTTTAACCATGTGCATGTTGCACAAATAGTACATATTCCCCAGAAATAATGAACATAAATACTTCTTCTGTTCACAAATAAACTCATGGAGGGATTTTTAATTCATAGGACGTAATTTCCTATAAATTAAAAATCCGCCTTCTGAGTCAGTTCAAAAGCCTGACATCAGAGGCGGTTCATCACGGTTTATTTTTATAATGTTTTGATCGACTGGCGGATCAGCTGCTTACATGGAACTTTATAGACCTGCGGTTCTGCCGTCTCGCCTGACTTTTTCTCCACCAGGCCGATCATAACCTCGGCAGCCCTGTAACCGATATCATGAAGCGGCAGCTCCGTCGTGGAGAGCGGCGGCTTATAATAACTTGACAGTTCTCTGTTATCGTATCCCGCAACAGATATCTCCTGTGGTATCTTTATCCCCGACTCATCTGCCCAGTCATAACATCCGCCTGCCATAAGATCATTCATGCAGAATATTGCCGTCACCTGTTTTTTTAAAAGCACTTCTGCTCCGGTATGTCCGGATTCTCTTCCCCAGTCTCCATAGTAGATCAGTTCCGGATCATATAAAAGCCCCTCATCCCGCAATGCCTTCTGATATCCGATCAGACGTGCCTGCGCATGAAGGCTGTCTGCTTTTCCGGTGATCACTCCGATTTTTTTATGTCCCTGTGCGATCAGATAACGGATCATCTCGTATGCACCACGCTCGTCATCCACAACTACGGACGGGATGTTTTTACTCTCCGTATAACCATATGCCATCACGGCAGGAATGCTTAAATTATCCGGGATACAGTGCATGATACGCTCATGTGCCGTCACATAAATGATACCGTCCACCTGCGTTGCGATCAGTTTCCTGATCTCCTCGTCCACCAGCCCATAATAATCTGTTCTGTGATAATAATAGTCATTATATTTTTTATACAATCTTAAATTGGTCAGAAGAATCTGGTATTTTACCTTTTCACAATATTCCGTAATACCGTCAATAATATCCGGAATACTAAAGATCGTCATATCCTCTGCAATGACGCCGATACTTCTGGTATTGCGTGCCTTAAGATTTTTTGCCACATAGTTTGGCATATAATTCATTTCTTTTGCAGTTTTTAACACAAGATTTCTTGTCGCTTCGCTTGCCCCCGGCTTTTTATTCAGGATATTCGAAACGGTAGCTACCGACACACCGCAGGCTTTTGCGATTTCTTTGATCGTCGCCATAACCTTACCTCCCGCACCACAAATCCCCTTTATTTAACAATATTTCCAGTTAAAAATCAATATCTTTCGATCAGGTATCGAATTTTTGCCCGGGTTATGCTACACTGGTATCTATGAAAATATTAATTTTATCCTGTAATACCGGCGAGGGACACAATGCCGCCGGAAAAGCGATCCGGGAAGCAGCCATCCGGTGCGGTCACACCGCCGACATGCTTGATATGTTCCTGCTCTCCGGGAAAAAAACTTCACATGCAGTAGGCGGTGCCTATGTGGAACTTGTCAAACATATGCCGCATGCCTTTGGCATGCTCTATAAGATCGGCATGGCAATTTCAAGCAATAAACACAAATCACCGGTCTACTATGCCAATGCACTGATGGCAAAAAAACTGGCTGCCTGTTTAAGCCAGCACGATTATGATATCATCGTAACGCCGCATCTTTACCCGGCAGAAACAATGACATACATGAAGAAAAAAGGCATGTTACAGATTCCCGCAGCTGCTATCGGCACCGATTATACCTGTATTCCGTTCTGGGAAGAAACGGACCTTGATGCATATTTTCTTCCCCACGAGGACTGTGTCTCAGAATATGTACACCGCGGAATTCCGGCTGACAGGTTATACCCTTACGGCATTCCTGTCAGTGGCGCATTTTCTCCGGCAGAGGACCGCATCCTAGCAAAGATGCACGCGCGCAATGCCTTAAATCTTCCACAGGGTGTTCCGATCTGTCTGGTCATGAGCGGCAGTATGGGATTTGGAAAACTTGCCATATTCGCGGCAGAGCTTTCACTGCGTTTAAAATCCGGCGAGCATATGGTCATCATCTGCGGCAATAACAAACGTATTTATACCGTGCTGCAGAAACAGTTCCAAAATAACCCGCGCGTCCACATTTTGGGCTACACCAACCGGGTTGCAGACTATATGGATGCCTGTGATGTGATTTTCACCAAACCGGGCGGACTTACCTCCACCGAAGCGTTAGTAAAACGGATCCCGATCGTACACACGGCACCGATTCCCGGATGTGAGACTGCAAACCGCAATTTTTTTGTAAAAAGACATCTTTCCGTCTCCTCAAAATACATTGCCAAACAGATCACACTTGGAAAAAGACTGCTCTCTGACAACCAGGATACGCACGGAAAACGTTCTCTTCGCGAAGAAATGCTTCTGGCCCAGAAAGAAAACGGGAAACCTGACGCTGCCGTGCACATTATAAAAACACTGGAGAAACTATGACGTATTTTCTTTTTATCCTTCTTGGATTCGTTCTTGGCAGTACATTGTTTGCTTACTGGATTCCAAGATTATTTTTCAAAACCGACATCACAAAAGTTCCCCCCGACCACAATCCCGGCGTTGCAAATGCCTACATGCAGGCCGGCTTTTTTGCCGGAACTCTCTCCCTGCTCTGTGAACTTTTCAAAGGCGCTGTCCCGGTTTTTCTTGCAGACAGGATCTTAGACCGGGATTCCATGCTGTTTGCACTTGTCATGGCAGCTCCGGTATTCGGCCACGCTTTTCCGTTTTTCCAAAAAGAAAGAGGCGGCAAAGCGATTGCCGTCTCTTTCGGAGTTATGATTGGACTGTTTCCGGAAATCCATCCGTTATTCTGTCTGATCCTTTATTATATTTTATTCTCACTGGTACTCACACTGCGTCCGCATTCTTTCCGGTCTGTCATCACATACGGACTGTTTACGCTGACCGTGTTCCTGTTTGTCCCGGTAAATTCC
>ULNG01028899.1_pt1 | contig 11367 bp, 7 predicted proteins | sample 1951861 | NCBI WGS metagenome assembly ULNG01 (sample SAMEA4835571, study PRJEB28245) | human gut metagenome | biome: gut microbiome; material: fecal sample | place: Denmark | collected 2008 | reverse complement strand
CTCATAGCGGGTACCGCTGCCGTAATCGATCAGATGTGTGACGATGGTCGCACCGGAGTAATTCACACTCGGATTTCCCGCAAGGTTGATGGAGATATCTGCCACCGCAAACGACTGTGTGATCTGCATGACGGCTCCAAACATGAGCTGTGGACGCATGGACGGAATCGTGATGTACCACAATTCCTGCCAGCGGTTTTTGATGCCATCCATCGCACCAGCCTCGTAAAGACTCTTGTCGACCGTCTGCAGACCTGCGATAAAGGTCAAAAATCCGGTTCCAAGACTCAGCCAGAGCTGTACGATAATAAGGATCGGCAGCACATATTTTTCTGTTTTCATCCACTGAATCGGCTCGTAAAGGAATGACCACTTCATCAGCCAGCCGTTTAAGTATCCGTAACGGTCACCGGAAATGATGATTGCCCATACCATAAAGGCGTTACCGGAAATCGACGGTGCATAAAAGATCAGTGTCAAAAACGCCCTTAATTTTCCCTTAAACTCATTGATGATCCACGCAAACAGGAAACACATGATGTAACTTAACGGGCCTGTGATCACTGCAAAGATGATCGTGTTTTTGAATGCTTTTTTAAATACATCATCATCCAAAAGCAATTTGATGTAATTTCTCCAACCGACAAAATTCGGTGTCTCTAACATGTTGAAATCGGTAAAACTGATCCCGATCGAGGCAAGCACAGGCAAAACCGTGAATAAAAAGAACAGTATAAAATACGGTGCGATCATCACATAGGACATCCTGTATTTTTTCATTTCCAGTTTTGTCTGCTGCCACTTACTCCTTTTTTGCATTTTCTTTGTTTCTCCCATCCCAATCTCCATTCCCTTTGTCCAGCCTGCGTTTACTGCTTCGCATCGGACGCGGTTTTCATACCAAACTCCTCGCGTTTACTTGTGATCTCGGCATTGATATATTCGAGATATTCATAAAGGGCTTCTCTTGGCTGCATTCTCTTATCTTCATCTGCGACTGCAACCGTATAGAACGCATTGTTCACGTTTCTCCAGGTAAAGTAACTTCCCGGTACCTGACGGATTCCCTTTACGTTTGCAAACTGTGCCTCCAACGCCTCGTAGTCATCGGTCGGCCACGGCAGGTTCGCAAATGCCTCAATATTTGCTGTCGGATAACGTGCTGCCTCACCCATCAGACCTTCCATCTCTTCTCCATAGGAAGTCTGGATCTCTGCAGAAAGCCACCACTTCATGAACTCCCAGGATGCTTCCTTATCTTTCGTGCCGCTCATCATCATACATGCAAGTCCTGTGCTTGCGGAGATATTATTGATGCTTCCATCCTCCTCTTTCACGCCCGGCAGTGCCGTAAATCCCCATAAGCCCTTGATATCCGGTGCTGATACTTCAAGTACATTGTAAGTCGTATAGTCTGCAATGATGATCGGTGATTCTCCGGTACGGAAACGCTGTTCCACGGAGGTCTCACGGTCTAATTTGTAATCTGTGTAGAACTCACAGTAAGTCTTAAATGCATTGACCGCCTCATCCGAATCTAACGCGGATGCTGTCGCATCTTCATTGTAAAGCTCGCCGTCGTGCTGATATAAAAGACTGGTGAAAGTCAGCTCCGTCGGCAACATGCCAAGCGACATCTGATTTTTGGAAAGCTCGGATAACACGACTTTCATATCATCCCAGGTCTTTGGTATCTCAATTCCAAGTTCGTTTAAAATATCTTTCCGGTAAAACATCATCTCAAACGACTGTGTCTCCGGCAGCGCATACAGTGCACCGTCATACATAAACGGTTCCACCGCGCTCTCGCGGAAACGTTTCACTACATCCTCATAATCTGGAAACTGTGTCAGATCCACAACTGCACTTCTGAGTCCGTAGTTGACCGGAAGATCATTCGAAGATGCCGTCGTTCCGGTGGATGAGGTTGCTACCGTTCCGTTTGTTCCGTTTGCCACCTGCAGTGCCACATCCGGTCCCTGTCCGGCTAACGTCGCCTGCAGTAATGTATTCATATCCACAAGCTGTACATTGACATTGATATTCGTCTCCGGTGTAAAAGTCTCATCGATCAGTGCTTTGATGACGTTCGCCTGGTCACGTCCGCTTCCGATCCATACAGTGATCGTCCTGCTGTCCTCGCCTTCCTCCGCAACATTTCCGATCGCATTGTAATCTACGATAAAGGAATAGAATAATTTCTTAAACTCATGTACGACGCCTGCTGCCACGGATCCGTTTTCTTCCGTTACCTTCTGATCCGGAGAAGTGATATAGATGGCGTCTAACTGTAATGGCTGCTGCTGTGCGTTCGTGATCCACGTTCCAAGTGCGCTGACATTCGTTTTAAATGCCTTCACCATCTTCGTGATCTTTTCCGTATCCCGCAGGATTTCATTAAGCTGATCCCGCATGGTGATAATGACGGTCTCCTCACTTCCGGCAACGCCCAGTGTATCTAAGGTGTTTAACACCTCATCGAGTTCATCCCGAATCACTTTCAGTTCGCCCTCGAGTTCCGGAAGACGTTTCTCGATCTGGTAATCGCGGTACTCATCCGGTGACACGCCGGTGATCCGGATGATCTTGCGGTACTCGCTGTTTAACTCTGTCACAATGCTCTGCACATCGCTGATGACTCCGGCAAAATCGCCGAGCACCACCTGCATACGCAAGGTGTGGTGGCCTTTGTTCAGATAAAACCGGTATGGTTCCCCTGATGCATCGGAGAGTGTTGTCATTTTCCAGGTACTGTCATAAGTAAAACCGTAATGGTTTAATTCCTCAAAAGGTACTTCCCCGTCAATCATGATCTTGCGGGAAACATAGATTCCTTTGACGAAGTTCTGTTTCGAATGTAAGGTGATATTGTAAAAGCCATCCGCATCCGCGTCAAATTCCCATTCGATCCACTGTCCCGTCAGTCTCCAGCTATTGCCGCCGATGGAGTTATTTTTTAACTCTTTCGCACTGTACGGCGTGATCGCCGGTGAGGACTGATCCTGTACCGGATAAAGCATTCTCGACGACTTTTTCGTCGCATATTCTGCCTGGATCTCAATGGACTGTCCGCTGGTATCTGATACCCCGTCCTTTTTCTGCTGTTCGTACACGGTCTTGTAATCAAAAAGCGATTCCTCATTCTGTAAATAAATGGAATGAAGGATCATCGGCTCTCTGCGGGAAACGACGGTGATCTCATGTTTTCCCTTTGTGAGGAAAATGGAGAGCGGTTCCGTCACATAACCGTCCTGATCGTAAAACCTGGAAAAGAGCCATTCCGGTGCCTCCATCTGCGTAGGCTTTAAATCATTTCCCTGATTGTCTTCATCCCAGATATCGGAGGTGTTTACCCACACTCTTGAAAATTCGATCAGTGAAAGTTCCCGGTACGAAAGTTCGCCGTCCACAAAAAAACTTCTCTGAATGGAGGAACCGTTTCCCGCTACCGGATAGTAGGAAATACCAAACTCATACATGCCTTCCTCCGCAATGTCCACCTCATAGGTAAGCATCCCACTCTCTTCCGTGTAGACAGAGGTTCCTTCCATCCCCTCATAATCGGTAAGAACTTCCGGCTCCATGCCCTCACATGTCACATAATCGGCTCCGTTGATCTCATAAGACGTCTCCGGTCTTTTTACATTTTCAAGTCCCTCTTTATAGGCTTCATACCCCTGATATTCTGCCGTATAATTGAGCACTTTTTTATAATCCTCATACGTCTTTGCCTTTGTCTCTGCGTGAATCGTCACACTCTGCCCCACGCAAAGCCCTCCGGATGTCAAAACCATCACTGCCGCCAGTGCACCCGAAAACCCCTGTTTCAAAAATCCCATTCTCACGGCTATCCCCCTCTTAATTTATAACAATATTTCTTCCCCTCAAACCCTTCCAGCTAATTTTATTAGTCCTATTAACTTTTAAGTTATCGTTAACTTAATTTTAATTATATATATTGCATTATTATATGTCAATATTTGTGATTATTTTTGTGTAATATGCACATTTTTCTTTTCTGCTTTTTGTAGAAGATATTTTATTGGATTTTCACACTTTGTTCACATTTACTTAATTTTTTATTTTTTAAGTTATTTTCGTGCCGCTTTTCGTTCAATATCCACAGAAACCGTTGTGTGGTAAATAAGTACTATTTTATATTTTTTCTCTTATTTCCGCGTCATATTGCGTGTTGTCTGATAACTTTAGGTAAAAAAATTTTTGTTTACCACATGTACTTTTTTTCATTTGTCGACGCAGATTTCATTATAGCAGTTGTCATTTTCCGGATATACGGTAATTTTCAGACTTTATTCGCATGTATTTTTGTGAATTTGCGTTTTTTGACATGAATCCCAAAAAAAGCATGCCGCTTCTAAATTTATATAGAACCGCATGCTTTTTGCTTGCAACTATAAGTCTTTTCATTTACATTTTTCTTTATTGAAATCAAAGAGCCGGTTTCGAGATAACTATATTTCCCATCCAAAACAAGATGCTTTATTGCCTGCCTTGCTTTAGGAAAAAGTTGTACTTCATCAAAAATGATCAATGACTCATGTTCATATAATGTCACTCCGGTTTCCGCCTGAAGTCTCAAAAAAACATATTCAAATTTCCTATATCATCAAAACATTCCCGTATATTATTCGCTGTTTTTGAAAAATCTATTAAATATATGATTTATATTCATTTTGGGCAAAATTTTCCGCGATCGTCGATTTTCCAACCCGTCTGGCACCTTCAAGCAAAACAGCGTATTTATCTGAATAAGTCTTTTTCCATTCTAATAATTCGTTATATACTTTTCTTTTAAAATACATAAGTATCTCCCAAATATAAGATCACAAAATGTGCATTTCTTCAAAATTTTCTGTTTTTATCCATACATTTTTTCGATCTGTCCGGGTTCCATAGTCTGTTCCGGCACAAAACGCTCTGACGCGGCATACTGATACAAACTGTAGAACAGCCATTTTGCCGCGATCTCATCTTTATGCAAAAGATCCGGCTGACAAAACAGTACGCTTCCATTATCCACTTTCGCCTCATAGATCAGTCCAAGCCTGTGATTGCGGGCAAAATTGTCGATTACCCAGACGATCGGTTCAATGTCTGTCCCGTCTAAAATTGCATTTTTTTCCTCTGTTACGATATCCCACCACTGCGGTGTCTCATATTCCTCCGTCACAAACTCCGCCAGCGCCGGATGCTCTGAGCGGATGTAAAGTCCCATCGTTCCAACCGGTTTTGGTCTGTTCATGCTCTCGGAGATCGATGCAAACATCGGGTAGCACCAGAAATCCGTACAGTAGGTTCCGATCATTGCATAGGCATCCCGGATACCGGTGCCAAAAAATAACACTTTCCTGCCTTCTGCCACCGCACGCTTTAACTCTTCATACCGATCGGTGATGACCGGCAGCGTATCCGCCTTCTGACGCAGTATGTTCACAACATCCCCCAGTTTAGAATGGCATTTCGGAAAGGCATAGATCTCATAACTGTTCTCTATACTGCTTCCCTCTATCTCCACATGGACCTCATAAACCTGCGGCACACCACACTCCGGAATCCGAAATGTTCCGTCAGCGTATTCACTCAGACGCGTCTGTGTAAAATGCATCCGCTCTGTCTCATTTCTCATGCGCTCCCCGGTCACTTTATTTTGCATGGTCACAACGATTCTGGCATCTTTAAGTTCTGTCGGATTCATGTTTGAAAACAGGATGCGGTAGGAAAATTTCATTCCTTCTTCATACACGAAGGATGGAAAAGAAAGCATCAGCACACAATCCGAACAAAAACTTCTCCAATCGTCCGCCGTGATCAATCCCTTATTTTCCATAAAAGCATTTAAGATACCGACCAATGCCGTCCCCTGTCCGGTAAAATCCTGGAGATCTAAGATCTGAAAACCTGCAAGTTCTCTGCTCTTAAATGCCGTCTCTAACTCACGTTTATAACACTGCACAGCAAGTTTCCCGGACGCCTGAAAAAACTTCTGCGCCATATGTACCATGCCGGCCTGCTCCAGCCGTTCCTTAAATATCTTTAAATTCTCCGGCACAAGCACTCCGGTATATTTTTCGATTTCCCGGTAATCCGGGTATGTCTCGTACTGCCCGATCTCGTGGGATACGACCGGGATGTGAGGGATCAACTCTTCCTTTCCTTCTGCCTTTACCTTCTTTGTCCCTGTTCCAAACTGGATCTCGATCTCCCCGACACCACTCTCCATCTCTGCTTTCTGTGCCGGACGGATTTTATCATCATAACTGTATTCCATTTCCGGTCTTTTAACCTGCACATGGCCCTGCGGGGCATCACACATGGCATAGGATCCACGGAACAGCCGCTCTTTTGAAAAACGTACCCCACAGAAAAAATCATCATTAACAAGCACAGTCGGCACAAACTGAAAATTATTTGATCCCTGCACATACCAGTGACGACGGTCCACCGCTTTATAATCACCGAGGATCTCATCTAACACTTTCGGATTTCCCCACAGCTCATTTCCCAGTGAAAACAGGAGAAATGACGGATGGTTTCCGTATTCCCTTAAGATATCATAGCCTTCCTGTTTTAAAAATTCCTGTCTCGTCTTATCATACTCCGGCTCCCCTTCCGCCGCGATCGTTCCCCAAAACGGAAGTTCCGGCTCTAAATACATTCCGACCTCATCCGCTGCCACAAATGCAGCTTCCGGCGGACAGCAGGTGTGGAACCGGTAGTGGTTGATCCCGTAATCCTTTGCGGTCAGAAACACCTTTTCCCAGGACTGCACATCCATTGGGGCATAGCCAGTCAGCGGAAAGATCATTCCGTCGTGTTTTCCACGCAGCAGCAGAGGCTGTCCATTCAGATAAAAACTCCGCTCATCCGTTGTGAGATCCCGAAAACCAATGCAGATCTTTTTTTCATCCGCATAAGTGCCGCCGGACGTCTCTCCGGAAATTTCCACCCTCATTTCATAGAGAACCGGCGTGTACTCATTCCAGCCTTCCGGTTCATTCTGTCCTTTTAGATCAAATGTATGTGTGATCTCATTTGCTCCCGCAGTAAGCTGTACCGGCACGCTCTCACAAAACCAGTTCACGGATTCCCCTTTTTTGCAAAGACTGACCGCAAGCTTTGCATAAAACTGCGATATTTTATCATCCACCGCTGCATTTACAGCGATCTTAAGCTGCCGTTTCTTCCAACACGACTCTGCAAAAACATCTTTAAGCCGCACACCGCGATACACCCGAAGTGAAATTTCACCTAAGATGCCGTTCCAGTTCGTCTGAGTATCCGGGGATGTCATATGACCGCCCGGCGCCTTATAATCCACATTGCTGATCATGACAGAAAGGTGTCCCCTGCCCTGCATTAAATATGCAGTCAGATCATAGATATGGCTTGTGCAGAAACTCTCACGGCTTCCCACAAACACGCCATCGATCCACACATAAGATTTTCTTGTGCGCTCTAATTTTAAAATGACCTGATCCCCCGGCTGATAATCTTTTACTTCCACCTCTCTGCCATACCACGCATACCCCTCAAAATGATAAGGTTCGGTCAGATATCCTATCTCTCTTTTCTCTCTCCGCCCACCCTTTTTTGCCTCCGAGGTCGTTCCAGGCAATGCGATCGTGTCCGAAAAATGTCTGTTATAAAATTCCTGTTCCATGCCTTTTTTGTCCCCGTCAAGGCAAAATTCCCACATTCCGCTCAAATCTGTTTTTGATTTCATTTTCCCTTCTCCTTCATTCAACTTTCTGATTCGTGTCCCCCTTATGGCGTCCCTGCAAATTCCTCCGGCTCTAACTTAAGCCGGATTGCCCATGGCGGAACCGCCGCATCATCATAGTCCTCTAAAAACAAAAATGCCGTCTGATAGTCCGGTCTCATTTTCGGATAAGTCCCCCTGCCATCCGTAAAATACAAAAGCCCACCAATATTTTTTAACTCTCCGCGCTCGATCAGGTCATTGACGTACGAAAATACCGGACGAAAATCCGTGCTTCCACCGCCCGCAACCGTAAATTTCTGCATCAGTGCCGCAATATCCCGCTCGCTTCTTAATTCCACATCCGACCGGACCTGATTATCACACTGGATCACACGGATCTTTGACTGCGCAAAAAAGCTGTTTTTCTGCGTCAGAATAGAAAACGTCTCCTTTAAAAACTGTTCCACCAGAGTACCACTCGTCGAGTAACTGGTGTCGATCGCGATTACAAACTCGCGGATCTTTTTTACCTCACGACTCTCAAGCGGCTCCATCAGCGGCATATTTCCATATAATTTCAATCCATAGGTATAGTAGTTTAAGTCAAACTCCTCCGGATCCACTCCGATTTCCTCGCGCAGCACGGAAAAACGCTGCAAAAAATCCTTATAACTTCTTCTGCTCTTTTCCGCTGCCGCCTGCGCCAGAAATAAATCTTCGCCGTCCGTCGTCTCGCCGCCGCGCATCTCCTGTTCCATCTTCGTCTGCCTTGCGATCTTGTTCCACTGGTTCTGGTTTCTTACCGCCTGTTCCTGCTTTGCCTGTCCGTCCTCTTTTTTCGGCCAATAACAATGGTCATCCGTGTAAAATTCCTTTTGGAGCAGAATCTTTTGTTCCAGCTCTTCGTTCTCGATCATCCGGTATATCACTGCCGCGGAAATCCCCTGTTTCTGCTGTTTCTGCTCTTTCAGCCTGTCATACATCTGTTTTCTCGTCCAGCTTAAAATACGTTTTGTACACTCCGCCTGCATCTGGTCGATCGTGTATTCCACCGCAATATCACACGCTAAATGCCACGTTTCTCTGTCCCTGTTTCCGCCGATCCACAGATGGGAAAAAATGCAGTGTAATACCGTGTGCAGATATGCACGGCCTAAATACTGTGCATTTTTCTCAAAAATCCCGATCAGCCATTCCGGTGCCACATAAAGATACGCACCGTCCGTCGCAAATGCCCGCAGATCTGGATCGGACTTTAACTGTAACTGCGATAATGCCAGTTTTAAATACCGCAGTTCCATGTATAATTCATGCCGTACAAATTCCACGATCTTTGCCGACATCTCTTCCTGCCACTCTGACTCTGTCTGTATATGCGCCATTTGGGTTTCTCCTTTAAATTACAGTAAATTAACATTCTTTTACCACAGTTCATCAAATGAATATCGTTCTTTTTTCTGTTCTGTAAAGTATTTTCTCTGCAAATGCAAAAGTTCTGCCGTTCCCTCTGCCCACTCCATCCGGGAAGCCTGTTCTAATCCGGCTTTGACTGCCGCCTGTGTGATCCAGCCATTTTCACAGAAAAATGTGATCCGTTCCATGTTTTTTTGTCCTACAAGTTTGGGTATGATATATAATTCCTGCTCCCTTAAATGTGCCACATACCGCTCCTTCGCCTCATCCGTGAGACTGACCGGATAACGCAGCCGCAGGCTTAAAATGTGAAGCAGCGTATTTTCTTTTTCCTCCGCACATGCTTTCGGAAAAATCGTATCATACTGGCTTAAATCCGGGACTCCCTCCTTAAAACACTGCCTTGCCCGGAAGCCTTCTCCCTCGATACTCCGCCCAAAAATATGTGCCGGAGCGATCTCATCATAGCTCTCATAATATTCAGGATAAAAGACGGCTGTCTGCCCAGTTTTTCCTTGAAATGTCACTTCCATATCTGCAGAAATCCGGCTTAAGATCTGATTTGCCCCGCTGCGCTCCCCCACATCACAGCGTACCGTCAGAAAATGAAACTTTTTACAGTTCATAAAAGCATCGCTTCCGATCTCTTCCAGATACTTTCCGGTCTCAAGCATTTCTAATGCGGTGCAGTTGTAAAATGCATAGTTTCCCACTTTGTGCATATTATCCGGCAGTGTCACCTTTTTTAACCTGTCACCGCTAAGTTCCACGAGGCGTGTGTTCCAGTCTGCACCATCTGCCGGTATCTCCTGCCACTTTTTTTCCTCCGTGTCATAAATACAGACCGTGCACCCATACTCTGCCGGCAGATGTTCGGACACCGCAAAGCAGTAATCTCCTGCCTCCACCACCGCACGTCCGGCTATCATCTCCGGCACAACTGCCTCCTCTGACTCACCAAACATGCGCAAAATCCTTATATTTTCCTCACTGGTTTTGTTCCAGTAACATTGATAATATGTCTGCATGGTACTCCTCATTTCTGTACTGTTCAATGCAATTAAGATTCTATGCTTCCAGGCAGCTGCGTATCGCATCCTCATCCAGCTGTTCCCCGATCACAATGATGACTTCCTGCCCCATTTTGATCGGCGAGATCACCAGATTCTTTTTGGTGGCATTCATCTCGATCCACTGCTCTTTTTCATTCTTCATAAATCCCTTGATACGGAATATTTTTCCGCAGGACTTGTCCAGGAACAATTTTTTTGCGGCTTCCTGTAATTTTTTCTCCGTCAGGTGCATATTCATAAAATAGAGGGACTGGAATGTTTTTTCCTGTGTCAGATCCGGCTTGCGATAGTTTTCCATGTGGTATCCGCAGGATAACAACTGCTTAAAGTCCTCATCCGTCAGCTTATCCCAGTCTTTTGCAAAAACTTCGTCAAACTGTCTCTTACATCCAATATTGTTCAGGGAACGGTTTAAATGGGAAACGGCATTTTTCTGTTCCTCTTCTGTTGTCTCCTGTGTCTTGCTAAGAACAACACACCCTGCATTTGCCGCCTGCGATGCAAGCAGAAATTCTGCGCCTTCCGGCAGGTCTTCTTCCAGATTTGAATCCAAAACTGTGATGACATTTCCAATCTGATACCAGCCGTCTAACGGCTCCTCATGAAGTGTGTCAAAAAACTCGTCCACATCGTAGATCCCGGACGGCTCCACGATCACACGGTCATATCCGCACATTCCCATGGAGATCAGTTTGGTCTTAAAACGTCTCCGGTGCGTGTCAGTATCACAGCCACCCGATATCATCTCAAGTTCACAGTTATCCCCCCTTAAATCACCAAGCAGCATCATATCCACATTGACTGCCCCAAAATCATTTTCCAATATTCCGATATTCTGCCCCTGTGCAATCAGATGCGAAGCATATTTTCTTAAAAATGTTGTTTTTCCGGAACCTAAAAATCCGGTAATCAGATCTATTTTTACCATATTTCACATTCTCCTTTTTCAGCCGCCTGTTACGCTGTTTTAAATTTCCATTTTTACCCACTTTTCAATGAAAATAACCTTTCCATTTGTATCACAGGTTTGTGTGCAGGCAGAGAATCCTGTGGGACAGGATTCTTATTTATTCTGCCGCTTCTTTTCTTCTGATTTTAGCGCAACTGTGTCATACCACCAACCAAAATTCCCTTATTGTCATGATAAATCCTCTCAAC
>ULNG01035082.1_pt1 | contig 11462 bp, 9 predicted proteins | sample 1951861 | NCBI WGS metagenome assembly ULNG01 (sample SAMEA4835571, study PRJEB28245) | human gut metagenome | biome: gut microbiome; material: fecal sample | place: Denmark | collected 2008 | reverse complement strand
CCGCCGGCGGCTTCATCACCGACCTGAAGATCGGCTACTGGATCGGCACCACGCCGAAAAAACAGGAGAGCTGGAAATTCCTCGGCGTCTTCGTTTCGGCCGCTACCGTCGCAGGCGTGATGATTATTCTGAACAAAACCTACGGCTTCGGCCCCGGCAGCCCGCTGGAAGCTCCGCAGGCCAATGCCATGGCCGCCGTGATCCAACCCCTGATGCAGGGCGGAACGGCTCCCTGGGTACTCTATTTCTGCGGCGCAGTCCTCGCGCTGGTACTCACCGGCATCGGTATTCCGGCCCTTCCGTTCGCACTGGGCATGTTCCTGCCCCTGCAGCTCAATCTTCCGCTGCTGATCGGCGGTCTGATCGCCTGGTTCGTATCGACCCGATCGAAAGATCAGGCGCTCAACAAGGCACGTATGAGCCAGGGTACGCTCATCGCGTCGGGCTTCATCGCAGGCGGCGCCCTGATGGGCGTAGTGGGAGCGATCCTGAAATTCGCCGACGTGGACTGGAAACTCACGCAGTGGAACAGTTCGAACGCAGCCTCGTGGGTAGGTCTGGGCATGTATCTGGCGCTTATCATCTATTTCGCCGTACATTCGCTCCGCGCTAAAAAGGAAGAATAAAAAATCAACGATATATACTATGGAACTCAAAGACAGATTTCTGAAATACGTTTCGTTCGACACCCAGAGCGACGAGTCGAGCGAAACTTTCCCCTCGACCGCGAAACAGCGGGTGCTGCTCGATTATCTGGCCGAAGAGATGAAGGCCCTGGGCCTCACCGAGGTCACGGTGGACAAGTACGGCTACGCCATGGGTACGATCCCCGCGACGCCCGGCTGCGAAAAAGCCCCCGTCATCGGATTCATCGCCCACGTGGACACCGCACCCGATATGAGCGGCGCCGACGTGAAACCGCACGTCATAGAGAATTACGACGGCAAGGACATCCGGCTGAACGCCGGCGTGACGATGAAAGTCGCGGACTTTCCGGAGCTGAGCTTCTTCAAGGGACATACGCTGATCCACACGGACGGCACGACGCTGCTGGGCGCCGACGACAAGGCGGGCGTGGCGGAGATCATGACCGCTGCGGAATATCTGCTCGCACATCCGGAGCTCCGGCACGGTAAGATCCGCATCGGCTTCACCCCCGACGAAGAGATCGGCCGGGGCGTGGACTTCTTCGACGTCAAGGCCTTCGGCGCCGACTTCGCCTACACGATGGACGGCGGCTTCGAGGGGGAACTCGAATACGAGAACTTCAACGCCGCGAGCGCCAAGATCGAGATCCAGGGCCGCAACGTCCACCCGGGCTACGCCAAAGACAAGATGATCAACGCCATTCAGGTAGCATGCGAGCTGAACGCCCTACTGCCGGCCTGGGAGCGACCCGAACACACCGAAGGCTACGACGGCTTCTACCACTGTATCGCCCTCAACGGCACGGTCGATCAGGCGCAGATCAGCTACATCGTCCGCGACCACGACAGCGCCCGTTTCGAAGCCCGCAAGAACTACATGCAGGAGTGCGTCGATCTGCTCGCCCGCAAATACGGCGAAGGGGTGCTGACCCTCACGCTCAAGGATTCGTACTACAACATGCGCAAGATGGTCGAACCGCACCCGCAGGTGATCGACAAGGCGATCGAGGCGATGAAAATGGCGGGGGTCGAACCGCTCGTGAAGCCCATCCGAGGCGGCACGGACGGCGCACGGCTCTCCTTCATGGGACTCCCCTGCCCCAACATCTTCACCGGCGGCATGAATTTCCACGGCCGTTACGAATATTGCTCGCTGACGACCATGCACAAAGCCATGCAGGTAATCCTGAACCTGGCCCAGCTCTGGACAAAATAAAAATATTGCACAACAAGCGTTTTCGACAGGCGGACACGAAGCCGAATCCGTTCGGACCATGCCGAGCGAAAAAAACGCAAAAAAACAAACCGAGAGTTTTTCCGATACCCGGACCGTACGAAGATGTTCGATACGCTTCGGAACAGAAAACGAAGAAAATAAACCGGCAAAAATCGTATGAACAGATTTGGTTTTCTGAAAGTAGCAGCGGCAGTTCCCCATGTACGGATCGCCGATTGCGACTATAACGCCCAACATATCACCGAATTGATCCGCAAGGGCGCCGACCGGGGAGCAAGCATCATCCTCTTCCCGGAACTCTGCATCACCTCCTATACCTGCGGCGATCTGATCCAGCAACCCGCCTTGCTCCATGCGGCGGAACAGGCCTTGGGCTATATCCTCGCCCAGACCCGCGAACTGCCCATCGTCGCCATCGTCGGTATGCCCGTCACCTATGGCAACGCCCTCTACAACTGCGCGGTAGTTTTCGCTCAGGGACGTATTCACGGCGTGGTCCCCAAGACATATATTCCCAATTACTCGGAATTTTACGAGGCCCGCTGCTTCATGTCGGGCGAAGAGATCGGCCTGGCCACGATCCGGATGTGCGGCCAGGATACCGATTTCGGCCGCAACATGCTTTTCAACATCGGAGGCGTGAAGTTCGGCGTGGAAATCTGCGAGGATATGTGGGTTCCGGCCGCCCCGTCGCTGCATCAGGCAGTGGACGGCGCCCAGATACTTTTCAACCTCTCGGCATCGCCCGAAGTGCTGGGCAAGCACAACTACCTGCTCACGCTGGTCAAATCGCAATCGGCCCGGACCCAGTCGGCCTACATCTACTGTTCGGCCGGTTACGGAGAATCTTCGACCGACCTGGTATTCGGCGGCAACGGCCTGATCGTCGAGAGCGGCCGGATGCTGCGGCGCACCGAACGGTTTTCGACCGAGGAACAGTTGATCGTCGCGGACATAGACACCGAAAAGCTCCTCAACTCGCGCCGCCGCACCACGACTTTCGCGCCGCACCGTCCCGCCGAGCGCATCATCGTCGAAATTCCCCTGCCGGAAAACCCCGCGAACGTCACCCTCGACCGGGAGTTCAGTTCCCATCCTTTCGTGCCGCAAACGCCCGAAGAGATGGACGAATCGGGTCGTGAAATCATCAACATTCAGACGATGGGGCTGGCCCAGCGCCTGCAGCATACCGATTGCAAAAAGGTCGTCATCGGGGTTTCCGGCGGCTTGGACTCCACACTGGCCCTGCTGATCGCCGTGCGGACTTTCGATCGCCTCGGGCTCGACCGCAAAGGCATCATCGGCGTCACAATGCCCGGATTCGGCACCAGCAACCGCACCTACCGCAACTCGATCGCCCTGATGCGCTGCCTGGGCATCACTTCCCGCGAAATTTCCATCCGCAAAGCCTGCGAACAACACTTCGCCGATATCGGACTCAACCCCGAAGAACAATCTTCCGCCTACGAAAACGCCCAGGCCCGGGAGCGGACACAAATCCTGATGGACATCGCCAACATGGAGCACGGCATGGTCCTCGGCACGGGCGACCTGAGCGAACTGGCACTGGGCTGGGCGACCTACAATGGCGACCAGATGTCGATGTACGGTCTGAACGCCTCGCTGCCCAAAACCCTGATCCAGGTGCTTCTGCGATGGATGGCCCAGGTATGTCAGGACGATGCGATCCGCGAGATTCTGCTCGATGTAGTCGCCACGCCGATCAGCCCCGAGCTGCTGCCATCCAGCGAAGAAGGAGGAATCGCCCAGCACACCGAGAAGCTGGTAGGGCCCTACGAGTTGCACGACTTTTTCCTCTACCACTTCATCCAGAACGGTTACTCCCCCGCCAAGATTCTCTTCGCTGCGGAAAAAGCGTTCGACGGACGCTACGACCGGGCGACGATCCTGCGCTGGATGCGGGTATTCTTCCAGCGATTCTTCTCGCAGCAGTTCAAACGCTCGGCCATGCCCGACGGTCCGAAAGTAGGCATCATCTCCCTCTCGCCGCGCGGCGACTGGCGTATGCCTTCGGACGCTACGGCAAGCCTGTGGTTGCGGGAAATCGATCTTCTGATTCAGGAAAAATAAAACAGCTCTTGCTATTCGGCTATGAAAAAATTGCTTATTCTCGCGGTATTGCTCATAGGTTGCAGCACACTTCAGGCCCAAGACTGGAAAGACGCCCTCTCCAAAGCGGCGACCAGTGCCGCAGATAAAGTCACGGGAGGAAAACTGACCCAAATGGCTATTACGGGCCGGTGGGAATACTCCGGTCCGGGCGTCAAATTCGAAAGCGACGACACCTTGAGCGAGTTGGGCGGCTCGGCTCTTTCGAGTAGCGTCGAGAAAAAACTCGACCCGGTTTACCAACTGGCGGGAATCAAACCCGGAGCCTGTCATTTCACGTTCGATACGGACGGTGCTTTCGAAGCGCTGTTAGGAACCCATTCCCTGAACGGAACCTACGAATTCAACCCCGAAACACATGCCATTACGCTCCACTTCAGCAAAGCACCGGGCAAACTGGGTTCCCTGACCGGCCATGCCTACCTGAGCGGCTCACAGATGCAGCTGGTCTTTCCGAGCGAAAAACTCATGGAGCTGCTCTCGGGAATCGGAGCAAAAATCGCATCGCTGCAACCCCTGACAGCTTCGCTCGAAAAATACAAGAGTATCGCCATCGGGTTCAATTTTTCCAAATAATATCATTCGGATATGAAACGTACATTATGTCTGTCCGCCTTGTTCGTCGTATGCGCGACAATCGCTGTTTCGGGACAATCGCTGAATGAAAAACTCCAGCAACTTTTAGGAGGTAGTCACTCCGCGAAACAGGAAGAGGCCACACCGCCGACCTATCCGTCGGAAGAAGCGCTCCTCGGAGTCTGGACCTACCAGGCTCCCAGCATCGAATACAAGGGCGACGATATGTTCGCCTCGATCGCCGTAGCCGGATTGCAAGACCAGTTGGCGACCCATTACGTCAAGGCAGGCCTCGTACCGGGACAGGGGACCGTTTCCTTCAAAAAACGCAACCGGCTCCACGCCTCTATGGGCGGACATGAGATCGACGGGACGTATAGCTACGATCCCGCCACCGGAACAGCCGCCATCACGCTGATCCAAGACGGGAAACAAGCCACCTTCCAAGGCTATCTCTCCCTGCGCGGCGAGGTGCTGACGCTCCAGTTCGATGCAGGCGATGCGCTCGAAGCCGTGCGGCACTCCTCTCCGGAATACGCTGCGAACGAGAAAATGCAGCAAATCGCCTCCGTCATGCAAAATTATCCCGGCATCATGCTGGGCGGACAGTTGAAAAAATAGGCAACCCGTAATATTAAAACGGGGCTGTGTCGAAATGAAAATTTCAGGCACAACCCCTGAATAAGGGGTGTCAGAATGGATGCAAGACAAGGCATTTGCGGGTAAGAGCGACAGGAATTTACTATCGTAAATGACTTTGCCGCATCCCGATAATAAAACAGCAGTGTGTCATAAAGACACACTGCCTTATTTTTCTATTACCAGTTGAACAAACCGACGCCTGCGGCGACGATAAAACCGGTTGCGAATCCCGCCGCCACTTGCGACAGCGTATGATACCCCAGTTTCAGCCGGGCGGAGCCGAGCGCACCGGCAGCGAGCAGGGCTGCGACAAACGCAGCGAAGAGTCCCCCGCCGCTGGCGATATTGATCAGAACGATAAAAGCCACGGCAGCACCCAACGCCGTCATATGCAGGCTGATCTTCCAATAAAAGCTGACAAACAGACACACGGCGACACAACAGGCTCCCGCAAACATAAAACGGCTCAACATCTGCGCCGAAGGAATCCTCGCAATAGCGACGGCGCACAACGTATAGCAGGCGATCATAGCGAGCAGCGGGATGAAGCGTTCCTTGCGGTCGCTCAAATCCGCATCGCCGATCTTACGATACGACTTGAGCAGTGCGATCACCAAAACCGGAATGATCGTCGTAAAAAGCAACGTCACCCAAATTAAGGTATATCTTGACCTTGAGCGGATAAAGCGAATAGACCGTACCGGCCAGCAACAGCAGCAACACCATATAGAGCGGCACCAGGAACGGATGCAGCACAACGGAAACGGCTTTCGACAAACGCAAATACATCTTCTACGCGATTAAATCTGTTTACGGAGCCGTGCCACCGGAATACTCAACATCTCCCGATACTTGGCCACCGTACGACGTGCGATGCGGTACCCCTTCGAATTGAGGATATCCATCAATGTTTCATCGGTCAGAGGCTTGCGTTTATCCTCCTCGTCGATGCACTGCTGGAGGATATTCTTGATTTCATAGCTCGACACTTCCTCGCCGCTGTCGGTCTGCATCGCCTCCGAGAAGAGCGACTTGAGCAGAATGATGCCGAACTGGGTCTGTACATATTTGCTGTTCACCACGCGCGAAATGGTCGATACGTCCAACCCCGTGCGATCGGCGATATCCTTGAGGATCATCGGCCGCAACTTACTTTTGTTACCGTCCTTGAAATATTCCTGCTGGTAATCGAGAATCTCCTGCATCGTCCGCATCAGCGTATCGTGCCGCTGCTTGATCGCCGAAATGAACCACTTGGCCGAATCGATCTTGCTCTTGACGAACTGAATCGCCTCGCGGTCCTTCTCCTTGACCCGACCGTCGGAATCCACCATGCCCCGCATCATTTCGATATAACGATGATTGATTCTCGCTTCGGGAAGATTACCCGAATTGAGCGTCAGGTCGAAATGCCCTTCGTGGTAATCGAGGATGAAATCCGGCGTCACGTAAGGCGTCGTATCGGCCCCGCCTTCGGAGTAAAGGTTGCCCGGTTTGGGTGAAAGGCGGGTAATCTCTTCGATCGCCTCGCGGAATTCGTCCTCGGAAACCTGAAGCCGGGCCATCAGTTTTTCGTAATGCTTTTTGACAAACTCGTCGAAATAGCACTCCACGATCTTGCGGGCCAGCCGGCGGGAGCGGGTATTAAGATTCTCCTGATCCAATTGCAACAATAAACACTCCTGCAGGTTGCGGGCACCTACACCGGTCGGTTCGAGTTCGTGGATAATCGACAGCAATCGTTCCAAGTGCTCGACCGAAACATCTACGCCCTGCGTGAAGGCGATGTCGTCGGCGATAGCCTCCAAACTCCGGCGCAGATAGCCGTCCTCCTCGATACTGCCGACCAGATAAACGGCCAGACGCATATCCTGCTCCGAGAGATTGCGGTATCCCAACTGTTCGACCAGGTACTCCTGCAACGAACGTCCGCCCGCAAGGGGGGCCTGGCGCGGTTTGTCGTCTTTCGAATAATTGTTGATACGGCTCTTATAGGAAGGAGTTTCGTCTTCCCGGAGGTATTCCTCCACCGAAATCTGCTGCGGCTGCTCGTCCTCCGGAGTATGATCGTCTTCCTCCAACACGATGTTCTCCTCGATCTCCTGCTTGATCCGCTGCTCGAGCTGCATGGTCGGCAACTCCAACAATTTGATCATCTGAATCTGCTGGGGTGATAATTTCTGTTGCAGGGACAATACCTGCTTTTGATTGATCATGCTCATACTTGTCTCCTCCCAATTATTAACTTCGAAATTAGTAATCGGCTTCTTCTTTTGATAAAATAAAATATTGCAGTTCGTGATAAAAGTATTATCAGGAACGGCTGAAAACGGGTTAATAGATAAATGGTCCGGATTTAATTAAAATTCCGCATTCTTGGGCGTACGGGGGAAGGGAATCACATCGCGGATGTTACCCATACCCGTCACGAAGAGCAGCAGGCGCTCGAACCCGAGTCCGAAACCGGAATGAGGAGCCGATCCCCAACGACGGGTGTCGAGATACCACCAGAGTTCTTTCTCGTTCATACCCAGTTCGTGTACACGGGCCGAAAGTTTTTCGTAGTCGGCCTCGCGCTCCGAACCGCCGATAATCTCGCCGATCTTCGGGAACAGCACGTCCATCGCACGGACGGTCTTTCCATCCTCGTTCTGCTTCATGTAGAAAGCCTTGATCTGCTTCGGATAGTTGATAAGGATCACCGGACGCTTGAAGTGCTCCTCGACCAGATAGCGTTCGTGTTCTGACTGCAAGTCGCACCCCCAGTCGCAGGGGAATTCGAACTTGCGGCCCGAAGCCTTGAGAATCTCCACGCCCTCGGTGTAATCCAGCCGCTTGAATTCGTGGTTCAACACGAAGTTGAGCCGCTCGATCAGACCGTTGTCCCACATCTTGTTCATGAACTCCAGATCCTCGCGGCAGTTCTCCAACGCGTAGCGGATCAGGTATTTCAGGAAATCCTCGGCCAGCTCCATGTTGTCCTCCAGCTCGTAAAAGGCCATTTCCGGCTCGATCATCCAGAACTCGGAGAGGTGGCGCGGCGTATTGGAGTTTTCGGCACGGAACGTCGGGCCGAAAGTATAGATCTGCCCCAGCGACAAAGCTCCCAACTCGCCTTCGAGCTGGCCGGACACGGTCAGGCTGCACGGACGGCCGAAAAAGTCCTGCGAATAGTCCACGGCCCCCTCTTCGGTTTTGGGCAGGTTGTTCAGATCGAGCGTCGTCACCTGGAACATCGCCCCGGCGCCTTCGCAGTCCGAAGCGGTGATCAGCGGCGTATGCAGGTAATAGAAACCTTTGTCGTTGAAATATTTATGTATCGCATAGGCCATCGCGTGACGGATGCGGAAAATCGCACCGAACGTGTTGGTACGGGGACGCAGATAAGCGATGTCGCGCAGGAATTCGAGCGAATGTCCCTTCTTCTGCAAAGGATAGGTTTCGGGATCCGCCGTACCGTATATCTCGATCTTCTCGGCCTGCACCTCGACGCCCTGTCCCGCACCGCACGAAGCGACCAGGCGTCCGTCCACACGCAGACAGGCTCCGGTAGTCACCTTACGGAGCAGCTCCTCGTCGAATTTCGCCAGATCGACCACAACCTGCATATTCGCCACACACGATCCGTCGTTCAGGGCGATGAAAGCCACGTTCTTATTTCCACGTTTGGTTCTGACCCAACCTTTCACAACGACCTCGGCGTCCGTCGCCGGCGACTGCAGCAATTCTGCGATTCTCAAGCTTTTCATACGTTCGGTAATTTCTTCTTGTTTTTACTCATTCTTAAAGATAGACAAAGATAGGATATATTTGTGATTTGTCAAAAAAAAAGTACCTTTGTCAATCGCATTATAGTACAATTCCGCCATGAAACGAATTTTCCTCGCAATCGCCGTCCTGTGTTACACCGGGGCCGTTTACGGACAAGACGGGGGACGCATCCACCGTTCCGAATTCGTCCCGTTCGACACCCGCGAAGACGCCGATGCGCTCAACCGGAAAAACACCGACAAATACCTGGTTTTCGCCCCCGGGCTTCTGAACGACGGGGAAGAGGTGCTCGGAATCGGGGATGTGGTCAATCTTCCGAACGGTTGGTTCGACTCGTTCATCTACCTCCATCTCGAAAACACGGGCACGGCCTACACGCTCCGCGTCAATGACCGCACCGTAGCCGTGGTCGAAGACCCTTTCGCTCCGGCCGACTTCGACCTTACCCCCTACGTCAAACAGGGCGACAACCTCATTTTACTGGAACTGCACGAAAGTAATACGCCCGAATTGCAAAAAGGTTTCACTCCGACCCCGGTAAAACCGTTTACCAACAGTTATCTTTTCGCCCAGGAGAAACGCAGCATACGCGATTTCAACGTAGCGCTGATCCCCGATTCGACCCGCAAATTCGGCGTGCTCGACCTGGAGGTGATCGTGCAGAACGGCTACAACTACGAGGAACCGATCACCGTCGGGTTCGACATTTACGCCCCCAACAGCAAGCTGCTCGATTTCAGCGTAAACGACATAACCGTTCCCGGACGCTCGCTCGACACGGTACGCTTCTCGCCCTACATTTATCACACCTACGAAAATAGCTGGGGAGCCAAAGGCGCCGCCCCGCTCTACCGGGTCATGCTCTACACCAAACGCAAGGGAGTCTTCAAGGAGTACATCCCCCTCAAAGTAGGATTCGGAAAGACGGAGATGAAAGACGGGAAGATTATCCGTTTCGACAAACCTGTCACGATCGTTTCCGAAAGGTACAACGCGGCAGCGGACGCCGCTGCCACGCGCAAAGAACTGCTGGCGCTCAAGAAAAAAGGGATCAATACCATCTGGCCCAATGCGCCTCAACCCTACTGGTTCTACAATCTGTGCGACGAACTGGGCCTCTTCGTGATCGATCAGGCCAATATCAACGCTCCGGAAAAGCGCGACGACCGCACCACAGGCGGCACACCGAGCAACGATCCGCGTCTTGCGGACGAATACCTCGAACGCGTGCGGAACATGTACTACCGCTCCCGCAACCACACCTGCATCATCGGATTCGCTCTGGGCGGAGAGTCGGGCAACGGATATAATATGTACAAAGCCTATCAGTGGCTCAAGTCCGTGGAACCTTCGCGTCCCGTAATCTGCATCGATGCCGACGGAGAGTGGAATACGGACCTGGAAATAGTCCCCTGAAAACCGTAACGTACCCCGGCCGCACATTCGGCCGGAAACCGTCATGCCTGTTGGCGAATCGCCGGACGCAGAAACAACCTCTCGCCGCTCCGCCGCCAAAAGCCGCCGGCAGGACGACCATAAACCAACCAACGTGAACATCGAACTGATCGTAATCGGAAAAACGGACTCCAAGGAGATCGAATCGCTGCTGGCCATGTATGCCCGGCGAATCAATTTCTATTGCCGTTTCGCCGTCACAGTCCTGCCCGACGTAAAAAACACCAAGAACCTCTCGGCCAAACAGCAGCGCACGACCGAGGGCGCCAGCCTCCTGCGTCAGTTCGGCGACGGGGATTACGTGGTGCTGCTCGACGAACGGGGCGACGAATACCGTTCGATCGACTTCGCCTACTGGCTGCAAAAACGCATGGCGAGCGGCATCCGGCGGCTGGTCATGGTCATCGGCGGCCCCTACGGATTCTCCGACGAGGTATATGCACGGGCCGATACCAAACTGTCGCTCTCGAAGATGACCTTCTCGCACCAGATCGTGCGAGCCATCTTCGCCGAACAGATATACCGGGCTTTCACCATCCTGAACAACGAACCCTACCACCACGAATGAGCTGTCCCCCGACAAAACCGGCCATCGCCGTCATTACGCCCAACATCCTGATCGGGTTGGGCCTGCGGACGATTCTCGAAAAGGTAGGTCCTCCGGGAGAGATCGCCGTGTTCGACAGCTTCACCGAATTCATCGCTTCCGGACCGGAACGCTATTTCCACTATTTCGCCGCCATGCAGGTTTTCATGCGCCACCGCACCTTCTTCCTGGAAAACAGTCACAAGACGATCCTGCTGGGCAAAGGGTATTCGGCCCAGTTCGCCCGAATGCGCCAGATCGATATCTTCGGCGGCGAAGAACGGCTGGTACACGATCTGCTGTGCCTGCGCAGCGAAGCGCCTCGACCCGACCATGCCCTTCCCCGGCAGCACGGCACTCCGGCCGCCAACCTGCTCTCCGTACGCGAAACGGAAGTGCTGACGCTCATCGCTCAGGG
>ULNG01049835.1_pt1 | contig 11486 bp, 8 predicted proteins | sample 1951861 | NCBI WGS metagenome assembly ULNG01 (sample SAMEA4835571, study PRJEB28245) | human gut metagenome | biome: gut microbiome; material: fecal sample | place: Denmark | collected 2008 | reverse complement strand
GCGCGGGTGTAGGCGGATTTGTAGTCGGTCAGTTTGAAGACTGGATGTTCGTGAACGTTGGGTTCGACGATTAGGATGTCGGTATCGGCTGAACGTTGGAGAACTTTCGAGGTGATGTATTTGGCTGGTGATTCGCGCAAGTCGTCGATATCAGGCTTAAAAGAAAGGCCCATCAGAGCTACTACTGGTTTACGATGATGCTCAAGGAAGAAGCGGAGGATGGCGTTTTCGATTTTTTCGGCGCACCAGAATGCTTTGTAATTATTGATTTCGCGTGCTTTCGAGATAAGTTGCGACTCGTAGGGAAATTCGGATGTCAGGAAATAAGGATCTACGGCGATGCAATGTCCTCCCACGCCTGAACCTGGTTGCAGAATGTTGACACGCGGATGTTTGTTGGCGAGTTCGATCAGTTCCCAAACGTTGATACTTGCCTTGTCGCAGATCAGCGACAGTTCGTTGGCAAAAGCTATTTGGACGTCACGTGACGAATTTTCCGTCAGTTTGCACATCTCCGCTGTCCGGGCGTTTGTCCGGTGGAGTGTCCCTCTGACAAAGTGGCGATAGAATTGTATCGCCTTTTCAGTTGATTCGGAGTTGATTCCTCCGATGACCCGGTCGTTCTGCATCAGTTCGTAGATGACATTGCCTGGTAAAACGCGCTCCGGACAATAAGCGATATATATTTTTCCTTCCAGTTCCGGACGCAAAGCGTAGAGCAGATTTGCCATCTTTTCGGTGGTCCCGACAGGTGAAGTCGATTCGATGACGAAAAGATCCCCTTTCTTAAGAAAAGGTGCGACCATACGTGTAGCAGCTTCGACATATGAAATGTCCGGTTCATGATTTCCTTTGAACGGAGTTGGTACGACGATCAGGTATACATCGCTTTCTTCCGGAACATCCGATGCTTTCAGCTTACCGGATTCCATGACTTTCGAACACAACTCCTGTAATCCAGGTTCCACAATATGGATAATACCTCGGTTTGTCATTTCCACTACTTTCGGATTTACGTCGACCCCGATAACTTGAATGCCGCTTCCGGCTGCGATAATAGCTGTAGGCAGGCCGATATAGCCCAATCCCATAAAACATGCTTTCATTATTTGTATTTTTTCTAAATTCGTTTAACCCACTCTTTTCCGTTTAAAAATTCTTTTTTGTTTCCGGCCTTTTCAAACCAAATGCTTAATATCACCCAGATCACGATGTCGCCGGCAAATACGATATTGATATTCACGAACGACACGAGCAAGATATTGAGGCTACTGAATAGACTGGCGATTACGACGATACTGATCATCGCCTTGTGTGCGCTCATCCCCATATCGAGGAACTTATGGTGGATGTGATTACGGTCCGGTTTGAATAGTGACCGATGGCTGCGTGCCCGTACGATCATTACGCGAACAACATCGAACATCGGTACGATCAGTGTCGAGAAGGCGACCACGATGGCACCGGCGGAATAGTGTGCAACATCCGGATTGTAAGATGCATAGCGGATGGCGAGGAATACCAGAATATAGCCCAATGTCAAGCTCCCCGTGTCACCCATGAATATTTTCCTCCCGTGATCAGCTTGTCCGAAGACATTGTAATAGAAGAAAGGCACCAGCACTCCAAGAGTCGCGAACGACAGCAGGGCGTATATCCACATTCCGTTAATCAAGAATAGACTGCCAAGCACGAGTAATGCCGAGCCAGTCAGCCCTGAAGCCAATCCGTCGATTCCGTCGATCAGGTTGATGGCATTGGTGATAAATATAATTACGAGGATAGTAAGCGGAATACCGATCCATGATGCCAGTTCGTGTATTCCGAATAACCCGTAGAGATTGTTGATCCATAGTCCCGACAATGGCAGGAGCAAGGCTGCCACAAGCTGTACCATGAACTTCTTTGTATAACGCATTCCCACTAGATCGTCTTTCAGCCCGGCGAGGTAGAGCAAGATCACCCCGCAGACCAACAGGTAGAATTCTGAAAGAGTATGTGTGAGTAACCATAGCGGTATTTGCTGTCCGTGCATGTATTCCGCGCAATAGAGTGCGGAAACAAATGAGAGGGAGAATAGTATTGATGGGGCGAAAGACAATCCTCCCAGCCTCGGGATAGCTTCTTTATGTACCTTCCGACTGTCCGGAATGTCGAAAAGTCGCTTTTTCAGCGCGACGACCAAAATCCTCGGAATAATGATCATCGACATCAGGGCAGAGATCGTGAAGGCCAATAGAATCAATAGGTATATCATATAACAAATTTCGGTTTATATGTGACAAAGTTCGTCAGTCACATTAGATATGTTCTGGCGATTGTCCACTATTCTTATAGTTTGAGAAGTAACAAGAGGCAGGAATAAAACGTTTTGTCTTTTGATTGTAATTGTGGTATTTTAGAAACCGTTTCCTAAAAATAATGGAGAAAATACGGAGGGATGGGATTTGTATAATACGGAAAAGAACAAGAGGTATGGGTTATGATTCAACCTATGCCCGCAAGTCATTTCCTAAGCAGAATGCATTATATATGTTAATAAGGAAAAGAATATTTAGCGAGTGCTAAAATGCTGTTTTCGGCAGTGGTGAAAGAGCATTATATGGCCTTCTATCGCCTCAGTGTGTGAAGGTGTCGGTATTCAATGAAACATTCTTTCGCATGAACCATCTGTCTGGCAGTTATCCGACTTCTTTTTCATGCCAGTCCATTTTTAATTTCATGCCAGTCTATTCGCAAATGCATGCCAGTGCATATAAAACTCCATGCATGTTACTTAATGGATGGAGTTTATCGGCTTGCATTTGTCCTGTAATTATAACCGGAGACATCGGTTTGACGTTTTGGAAGATGTGTCAAATTGACATTACCGGACGCGGATGACGCAGAATACCGATATTTGACACCCTCAGGGAATTTATTTTTTTCTCAAGAACTTTTTGCCTAACCACTTTCTTACCGGTTCGTCGTAAAGTTTCAGGCAGAGGTAAGCCAAGACGATACTGCCGGCGTAGACCACTATTGCCATAGGCCAGATTTCTGCGAAGGTATAGAGTTCGTTGTCGATTAGCCAAGCATAGAATAGGTACATGATCGGGTAGTGGACGGCGTAGAGTGGATAGGATATATCACCTAAGAATTTACATATTTGCGTCGAACGTTTGTCCGTAGTTTTGCCGGAGGCTCCAAGCCAGACAAGGACGGGGAAAATGAGGATGATACAAGCTGCCTCGAATAGTCCGTTGAGGCTGATAGGAGCAGTGTCTACTTTTATGTAAGGCACACAGAAGAGGATCAGTAGAACGATCGAGCAAATCCAGAAAGCACCTTTCATTTGGAACGGTTTAAACTTGCGGGATAATAACATTCCTAACGAGAAAGGAAAGAGCATACGTAGAGAACCTCCGAGGAAATTCACGCCGTCAAGCGTCCAGCCTACACCGATCATGTCATATCCCGAAACATCGAATAGAGTGAATCCGGCAAGCCCTGTCCCCAAAAGAACGACGAGTACGGTCAAGGCTTTAGTGGAAAGGCGGTGAATGAAAACCGCGTAAAGGATGTTGCCGATATATTCGAAAAAGAGCGACCAGCTTGGACCGTTGAGCGGGAACATTTCGCCATTGCCGCGTACTTCATATCTCGCACCGGGTAGGGCGGGAATGAAAAACATCGCACAGAGCGTGGATAGCATCACTGCTGAGATTGCCACATGTTTACCGTCCCATTGGACACTGCCTTGTATGAGGAAAGCGATCGCTCCCAATATCACTCCCATGATAATCATCGGATGGAGACGGATTAGGCGACGTTTGAAAAAGTTACCGGTAGTCATGGTCTTTCCCAAACGGTCGTCATAGGCGTAACCGATCACAAAACCTGAAAGGATGAAGAAAAAATCGACGGCCAGGTAGCCGTGATTGATCGTTGTGATAGGTGTTCCTCCGGCAGCAAACGAAAGACCTTCGAAAATGTGATAAAAGACAACTAGTAAGGCTGCTACCCCTCGCAGTCCGTCAAGAAGTTCGTAATGGGGTTTGGTATCCGCAAATGCGGCTGAAGAGATTGTTGTATCTGACATTGATATTGAATTAGATATTTGTAATATGTGGCAAAAGTATTCGTTTTTGGGGATAAAAAATTTGTCCTATGTCAAATTCGATTATCCGTTTGCCCGGAGCCTGCTGAGTGTAGAAAGTCTGATACCCAGGTAGGAAGCTATATATCCTAAGTTCACTCGCCGATATGCGTCCGGAAATTGTTCCTTGAACGCTTCGTATCGTTCCCTTGCCGACAAGGTCAAATGGTCTTTGTGGCTGCGATGCAAACGCCTGTATTCGTTTTGATGAATGATTCTTCCCCAGTTGCACAGTTCGATGTTAGTTTCAAAAAGATGTGTCAGAGTAGCCCGCGATATCCGGTAGGCTTCCACCTCTTCCAGCGTTTCAACGTATTCTTCGCTTATCTTTCCGTAATACAGTTCATCCATACTGAACACAATGCTTCCTTCTCCGGCAAACGATGTCGTAACCTCCTCTCCGTCTACTAGCTAGAAGGAACGTGTTATTCCCTTCTCGATGAAAAAGGCGGATTTGCAATATGTGTCTGCTTTTATCAGCTGATACTTTTTAGGGAAGCGGCAGCAAGTTACGTTCTCTTTCAATACTTGAACGGTATCGTCGGAGATAGGAAATAAAGAGTTTATTTTATTTAATATATTTGTCATGATGTTACTTTGGCATTGTCTGTCAATCACAAAGATACGCAAAACTGGTAAAAGACAGTTGGCAACCGCGCAGTAATTATTTTACTACCTGGTTGCCAACCGCCAATAGAGTTATTACACTGTTCTTACAGCCATTCGCTCATGAATGCATCCATCTCGTCTGCATGTGCTTCGAGGCTTTGGAGCAATTTGAACTGAGCCTTCGTGCGGATCAGGTTGTGCTTCGGACTGTGTATCTTGTAGTATGTGTCACCGTTGATGTAATCGGTTAGGAAACGGACTGTCTGCATGTAAGTCAGTAAGCGGCCGCCGTACGGGAGCAGTTTGATTTCCATCGGAGTCAGGAATGATTTGGCTTTCTCCATATAGCCGCGTGTGTAAGCTTTAAAGATATCTATGTTGACATTGACATTGTCCAGGTTTGCGTCATCTTCGGCACCAGTATTGGCTCCTGTGCGAATGAAGTCGCCGATATCAGAAAGGACGAAGCCCGGCATGACCGTGTCGAGGTCGATCACGCACAAGACCTTGTCGGTTTCGGTATCGAACATCATATTGTTGACCTTTGTGTCGCAATGGTTCGTGCGTTTTTTTAGTTTGCCTTCGCGATAAAGACGTTCTTGGATACACATAGCTTCGGCGCGTTTTTCAATTTCCTCGATCAAGTCTTTCACTTCGTCCAGACGGCCGGCTGCATTATTCTTTACTGCATCGTGGAACTGCTCCAGACGAAATTCCATATTATGGAAGTTCGGGATGGTTTCACCCAGTGTGCCTTCCGGAATGTCGGCCAGCATGGATTGGAAGTCGCCGAAAGCCTTGCCTGCTTCGTAAGACAGTTCCGGGGTGACCTCTTCGTAGCTTTTGCTGTTTGGGATGAACAGGCAAACACGCCAATAGTTGTCTCCGTCGAAATAATACAGTTTGTTATCTTTTGTCGGAAGGAAAGTCAAGACTTTGCGGTCAATATCATTTTCACCTTTTTCTTCCAGTTTCTTACGGATATGCGAAGTAACAATCTGGATATTGTTCTGCAACATATCCACATTTGTGAAGATCAGGTGGTTGATGCGTTGCAGCACGTATTTGATTTCGCCTTTTTCGTTTGTTACTTTCAGCGTATCGTTAATGTGTCCGTTTCCGAATGGTTCGGCGGAAACTACCTTTTCTGTGAGCTGGAACTGATCCAGGATGTTTAGTAATTGTTCTTTCGTTTTTGCCATGGCATTATTTAATTGATATAATTGATAATTGACAATTGACAATGAAATAAGGGTATAGATTCACTCCAATTATCAGTTACGCACAAAAATAAGAATATCTTTTGTAAATAAAAAAGGAAGTTGCTTTCTTTAATGGGAGTCTCCTGATAAAAAAGAAAGACCGTCCTTATCAGAACAGCCTTTCTCTATTTGTTATCTAAACCAATTATCAATTGGTTTTATTTCTTGTTACGGTTACCATAGCGGCTCATGAACTTATCAACACGTCCGGCAGTATCGACCAATTTGGCCTTACCTGTATAGAACGGGTGAGAAGAGCTTGAGATTTCGATCTTTACCAACGGATAAGTAACACCGTCAATCTCAATTGTTTCTTTTGCATTGATAGTTGAACGAGTGATAAATACGTCCTCGTTTGACATGTCCTTGAATACTACAGGACGATAGTTGTCAGGATGAATTCCTTTTTTCATTGCTTTGTTATCTTATTTTTTTAATTTATATTCTCTTATACTTGAGTTTGGTAACCGGTATTTTGGGTTGCAAAGGTATGGATTAGAGTTGAACAAACAAAGAATTTTGGATTATTTTTTCAATCAGACCTACTTTTGTGTTATTTTATATGCTTAAAAGCATAATGTTCTCGGATAGTTATTATCTTTGTGGAAGATTTTTAATCATTAACGTAATAACATATACAACAATGGTAAATTACAAAGATTTAGGTTTGGTGAACACAAGAGAAATGTTCGCAAAAGCCATCAAAGGCGGATACGCAATTCCGGCTTTCAACTTTAACAACATGGAACAGATGCAGGCCATTATCAAGGCTGCTGTTGAAACAAAGTCTCCGGTAATCCTGCAGGTTTCTAAGGGTGCTCGCCAATATGCAAATGCAACTCTGTTGCGCTACATGGCTCAGGGAGCTGTTGAATATGCTAAGGAATTAGGCTGTCCGAATCCTCAGATCGTTCTGCACTTGGATCACGGTGATACGTTCGAAACTTGCAAAAGCTGTATCGATTCAGGATTCTCTTCTGTTATGATCGATGGTTCTCATCTTCCTTATGAAGAAAACGTTGCCCTGACTAAGAAAGTTGTTGATTATGCTCATCAGTTCGATGTAACTGTAGAAGGTGAATTAGGGGTATTGGCAGGTGTTGAAGATGAAGTTTCTTCTGACCACCACACTTATACCGATCCTGAAGAAGTTATCGATTTCGCTCACCGTACAGGTTGTGATTCTTTGGCTATCTCTATCGGTACTTCTCATGGTGCATACAAGTTTACTCCGGAACAGTGCCATATTGATCCTAAGACTGGCAAGATGGTGCCTCCTCCATTGGCTTTCAATGTATTGGATGCTGTAATGGAAAAACTCCCAGGATTCCCTATCGTTCTTCACGGATCTTCATCTGTTCCTGAAGAAGAAGTTGAAACTATCAACAAATACGGTGGTGCATTGAAAGCTGCTATTGGTATTCCGGAAGAAGAATTGCGTAAAGCAGCCAAGTCGGCTGTTTGCAAGATCAACATCGATTCGGATTCTCGTCTGGCTATGACTGCTGCCGTACGTAAGGTATTCGCAGAAAAACCGGCCGAATTCGACCCACGTAAATATCTGGGCCCGGCTCGTGATAATATGGAAAAGCTATATAAGCACAAAATTATCAACGTACTCGGTTCTAACGATAAACTCTAATCTTTTTTTACAGAACGATATATGAAGGGGTGCTTGTCGGTACCCCTTTTTATTTGTGTTTTTGTAACGTATAAACATGAGTAAGAATAGATAAAAATGAAAAAAAATTGGATTTTGGGGATGGCCGTTTGTGGTATATTGTCTGTATCGGATTCGGCGTATGGACAATCAATTAAAGACATTTTGAATTCTGCTGCCGTAAAAGACGCCGTGACTACTGTGACCGGAGGAAAAAAGCTGACAGTGGAAAAATTAGCCGGTACGTGGACGTATGTGAATCCTGCCATCCAGTTGGAAGGCGATAATGCTTTGAAGAATGTGGCGGCAAGTGTGGCCTCTTCGGAGATGGAAAAGAAGCTGAAGGATTATTGTGCGAAAATCGGAATCATCGAAGGGGCATTCAATTATACGTTTAATACCGACAGCACATTCACCAGTGTCCTGAAAGGCTGTACTTTGAAGGGTACTTATTCTTTTAATGCGGACGATAAGACGATGGAACTGCACTATGGCAAGATCGGGAAATCGAAGTTGACGACGATGACGGCTTATGTCGTTGTCACCAATGACCAACTTTCTTTGCTCTTCAATGCCGATAAATTACTGGATTTCCTGACAAAACTGTCTGCTGTCTCTAAAAATACGACCTTACAAGCACTCAATAAGTTGGCGAGCCAGTATGATGGGATGATGATGGGGTTCGAGTTGAAAAAATAAATAATGTGCCAATATGCCAATGGGAAAATGCTCATATCATTAGTATATTGGTGCATTGGCACGTTATAGCCCTTGCCTGTAGTCGTCTACGATTTCCAGTAGCTTTGCGCCATAGTTTTCGACGATCTTTTTCCCGATACCGGGGATTTTGAGGAGATCACGTCCGCTGGCGGGTAAGGTGTTGGCTACCCCGATCAGGGCCTTTTGTTGCAGGATGGTATAAGTTGGAAGTCCTTTTTCGGTTGCTACCTCATAGCGCCAGCGTTTCAGGTTGGCATATAGTTCTGGATGTTTGATGTCTGTCGATATTTCCAGTTTAGCCGGCTCTGATGATTTTTCGGAACGTTTGCGTGTGGTCGGAACAGACGGTTGTTCGATGCTTGCTTTGGCCTTAGCCGACAGATAGCCGGAAATTGTGAATCCATCTTGACAACCTTGCAAGGTTGACAGTTTGATACGAAGGTCTTCGTTCCACTTGTCTAACGCATTCTTGATTGTTTTGCGTGTTTCTTTATTGTCTATTTCCACATTCGATGCTTCCTGCAATGGGGTGCAAAGGCGATCTATTTGCTCCAGAAAGTAAGCCACGCCTTTCCGGACACGCTCTTGGATCGTTTCGTCTTTCAGATAATCGGTATTGCCTGTTATCAGCCGTTTCAATTGCTGGATGAATCGTTCTCCGACATCTGTGACCGTGGAACGGAATGCGTCGCGTGTGTTGGAATACTGCACGCTCAGTTCCGGATATAATTTTTGCAGATTCCCGTACACGACAAAGGCGGCATATTGTATGCGCTGCTGAAGATTGTTGAAGTCAAACAGTTCACATATCAGTTCCGTGAAATAAAGTTGCTGTGCGGCCTGCATTTGCTCTTCACGCGGCTGGCGACTGTCGACCGATGAAGTGAATTCCTGTATCCGGTAATCATTGATCATGGCGTTGCGGGTGATCTGACTGCTCAACACAAGACCTTCCAACGTTTTGCAACGGCTGAGTGCGACATATACCTGTCCGTGCGAAAAAGCGGCAGAAGCATCAATGATGGCATGCTCGAAAGTCAATCCCTGGCTCTTGTGTATGGTGATCGCCCAAGCTGTTTTTAACGGATATTGACTGAAGGTGCCGGTAATGGTTTCGGTGATTTCCTTTGTTTCGGGATCAATCGTGTATTTCACATTGTTCCAGATTTCCTTTTCGACGACGATCTCGTTTCCTTCTCGGTCGACTACGGTTATCTTGTTGGGGTTGATAAATACGATCTTTCCGATCTTCCCGTTATAATATCGTTTTTCGGAAGACGAATCGTTTTTGACGAACATGACTTGCGCGCCGCATTTCAAGATTAACTTGTCGTCGGTCGGATAAGAATATTCGGGAAAGTCGTTATTGATCTCAGCTGAAAAAGTGTAAGGCTGTCCGGGAAGTTCCGCCAGTTTTCGGTTGTTGATCTGCTGTGCCTGGTAGTTATGTGTCGTGAGTGTGATATAACCCGATTGTTCGTCCGGTCTGAAGTTGGGGATGTACCGCTGGTTCAGACGTTGCAAGGTCTTGTCGTCGAAGCGGTTCTCACGGATATTATTCAACAGGTTGATGAAATTTGTGTCGCTTTGGCGGTAGACATGTGTCAGCTCAATACAGAAATAATTGCTTTCCAACAGTGCCTTGCTGTCGAAAAAGAAGGTGGACGGATAGTGCTCTTTCAGCAGATTCCATTCATCATCTTTGGCGACAGGAGCTAATTGTTGTAAGTCTCCTATGAGCAATAACTGGACACCTCCGAAAGGTTTACTGTGATCTTTATAACGACGCAGGACGTCGCTGATAGCGTCCAGCAAGTCTGCGCGCACCATGCTGACCTCATCGATCACCAGCAAGTCCATACTGCGAATAATATTGATTTTGTCCTTGCGGAATTGGTTCTTGAAATCTGTTTTGCCTCCCCGGTATTCCGGTGAAGACGGAATGTAAGGCCCGAACGGCAATTGGAAAAAGGAGTGGATAGTGACGCCTCCAGCATTGATAGCAGCTACTCCTGTCGGTGCAACAACGATCATTCGTTTAGGTGAAACCTCTTTAAGCCTTTTTAAAAAGGTAGTTTTGCCCGTTCCGGCTTTTCCTGTCAGAAAGAGGTTGGTTCCGGTGTTCTGCAGCAAGTTGAAGGCGAGGTCAAACTGTTGGTTTGTTTGCATGGCGATTTGTGATATTGTTAATAGTCACAAATATATAGAAAATATTATAATTGGCAATGTTTTTGATACGGATTATGAGGTTGCGACCCTCATAATCCTTATACAATCAATGCGGCGATGAACTGGATAAAAAGAATCAGGAACACCATCGCAATTGGATAGACCGTCGCATAGGCGATGCTGGGAGCAGAACTGTCGCTCATCGAATCGGCGGCGGCAAGTCCTGGCGTACTGGTCATTCCTCCTGCGATCGTCCCGATCAAGTCTAAGATGTGGATTTTGAATACGAAATAGCCGAACAAGACAGCCACGATCATCGGTACTATTGTGATTGCCATACCGATTCCGAATAATGTCCAGCCGCTTTCTTGGAATGTCGATACCAGGTTGACACCGGCGGATGTTCCGACCTCGGCGAGGAACAGAAGTAGGCCGATCTGACGGAGTAACTGGTTGGCGGAACCTGACATGGACCAAATGATCGGTCCCGTTTTGCCAATTGCACTCAGGATAAGTGCGACAATCAGGATGCCACCTGTCAGCCCGGGTGAGAAAGAGAAGGAGTCCGAAAACGAAATGTTCAGTTTTCCGAACAATACTCCGAGGACAATACCGGCTGCAATCGGGAAAAAGTCCGTGTCGGAAAGTTTTTTCTCGTCATTACCGAACACCTGTCCCAATTCCTTTATGTCTTCTTTTTCTCCAGCAACCATTAACTTGTCGCCGAATTTCAACATTAATTCCGGTTCGGGTGAGAGGTCGATACCGCTTCGGCGTACACGAGTAACGGTACAATTGAATGTGCGTTGCAGATTCAGGTATCCTAAACTTTTATTAATGACGTTCTTGTTCGTCACCAATAGAGATTGCAATTCCTGAGTGCTGCCGAAAGGAAGGTCGTTCTCTACACGTTCACCGACAAGAAGTG
>ULNG01018320.1_pt1 | contig 11545 bp, 5 predicted proteins | sample 1951861 | NCBI WGS metagenome assembly ULNG01 (sample SAMEA4835571, study PRJEB28245) | human gut metagenome | biome: gut microbiome; material: fecal sample | place: Denmark | collected 2008 | reverse complement strand
TTACGCATGGTCATGTCGCCTTCGCTAAACATATACACCCATTTGTTTGCCATTTTGATAATTCCTCCTAAAATAAATTACTATGTAATTATGGACACCGTATTTGTTTCCATAATCAAGCCATGTTATGTGCCTTTCTAAAACGCACATATTTATTCTAACATATTTTGTCTAAATAGCAACATTTTTTTTACTGTTTTTCCCTGTTTTTTTGTAACATTTTCACAATGTAAAACTTTGTTCCGTTATGTGGAACATTTTGGATTTGTTTATTTCTTTTTCCATTTTGCATACAGTGTGATTTTCCCCGTGCTGCCTTTCTTAATAGAGGTTACCTTTCTGGTACATTTTTTATCACGGTACCATCCTTTAAACACATACCCTTTTCTTGTTGGTGCTGCCAGTTTTATCATCTTTGAAGTAATGGTATATATTTTCGGATTTTTCTTATTATTTTTGCCTCCGTTTAATTTGTAGGTAATGGTGTACTTTTCCTTTGCCCATTTTGCATACAGTGTTACTTTTCCGGTACTGCCCTTTTTAATAGAGGTTACCTTTTTGGTACATTTTTTATCACAATACCATCCTTTAAACACATACCCTTTTTTTGACGGATTTGAAAGTTTTATCGTCTTTGAAGTGATTTTATATGTTTTGGGATTCTTCTTATTATTTTTGCCTCCATTCAGGTTATATGTAATCTGATACTGTGCTGCTTTCCACTGGGCATATAAAGTTACGACCTCATCTGCTTTTTTTGTCAGATTTTTTACATAGGCATTTTCCTCATAAAAGGTTCCCTTCCCATCTGGCTGCGTATTCCAGCCTGCAAATGTATATCCTTTCTTTTCAAACTTATTTTTTGAAAGTTTTTCCTTCTGACCCGCCGCACATGCTTTCTCACTCATTTTCCCTTTTGCTGCGCCATTGCCGTCAAATTTTATTGTATAAAGATATGGACACACGACAACCGGAACATTCCTCTTAAATGCTTCTGCATTGATTTTATCTTTGGAGAGACTGGTTATTACATATATTTTTTCAGGTCCGTCTGTCGTTTCCCAGGAAAATGCTTCGCTGCCAATCTCTGTAATCGTCTTTGGCAGCCTTATCTTCCCAAGCACGCCGCCGTCCTTATAAAACGCACAGATTCCGATTGTTTTTACCGCGGTCTGGGAAAGATCAAGTTCCCCCGTTAAATTTTTACAGGATAAAAAAGCATAACTGTCAATCGCCGTTAATGTTTTGGGGAATTTCACGGTTTTTAATCCACTGCAGGCAGAAAATGCACTACCGCCTATTTCTGTAACCAAAGTCTGGGATAAATCCATTTTCTCCAGTGAACTGCAGCCTGTAAATGTGCCAAATCCAATTTTCGTTATATTCTCTGGCAATTTCACCGTTTCCAATGCACTGCACCCCTCAAATGTTCCTTCCAATTCCGTTATCCCTGTCTGGGATAAATCCACTTTTTCTAACGATGTGCAGTTTTCAAATGCACCGTAAATCATGGTTAATGTTTTGGGCAATTTTACCGTTTTTAAAGAAGTGCAATTCAAAAACAGCCTGCTCTCGATTACCGTTATCCCTGTCTGTGACAAATCTGCTTCTTCCAACAGCGTGCAGTCTGCAAACACACCCGCTCCATCATTCACTTCCAGCACGTCAATATCTTCAAATCCGCCACACTTTACCTGACGGATGTTTTTATTTTTTACAGCAGCTAAGTCGAAATACCAGTTTCCTCTGCTCCATCTATAAGAAATCAGACTGTAATACAATCCATCCTTCAGCAAGCCATCAACTCTATATATCTGATGATTTGATAATTCTGCAATCTCCTCCGGGGACAGGTCAAAATACCCGTCAGAATACCCCTGATACTCCCATTCTTTATCTACCGAATAAGAGTTGCGGCTGCACCATGTAGCATCTGCAAAAATCCATTTTCCATTTTCACTGTCATAAACAGCATTGTATTCATGGGCATGCCCCTCTAAATCCATGCACGGAATTCCAATGGAAATGCACAATGTTCTCATAAGGCTTGCATAACCCGAACACATAGCACGCTTTTGCTCGTACACCTCATACGGTGACCAATAACTTGGCTTATTATTATAATAGGCATAATAATCATAATAAGTTCTGTCCGCAACAAATGCCATAATCGCTTTTATTTTCTCATACTGTGTAGTACACCCGGCTACAGCCTGTAATGCAGCCTGTCTTAATTCCTCAAACTGGGCATCTGTTATAGCATTCCTTTCAGGATCTGTTAAAAAGTAATCCGGGTCTGCATATTTATTAATCAGAGTCCAGGCCTTCTGTTCCGCTGCAATCTGCTCTTCACTTGCGTCCCCCTTGATTGAAGTTTCTTCCCGTTCTTCTGTTTCTTCTTCCATTTCCGGCAGTTCTGTTTCTGTGTCTGGCTGCTCTGTCTCCTCCGGCTGTTCTTCTGTGTCTGGCTGCTCTGTCTCCTCTGACTGTTCTTCTGTGTCTGGCTGTTCTGTTTCTTCCGACTCTGGCTGTTCCGTATTCTCCCGTTTCTCCTGTTCGCCTGCCTGTGTCTCCTGACGTTCACGATCCATCAGATCCAGTTCTTCCGTATCCGCATATTTTTCATTTACTTTCTCTGATGCCGATTCCGCTTTTTCTGTCTCTGCAATCACATTCGCCTGCATATTTACCGGCATCCCACCAACCAAAACAGTCGCAGCCAGCAATGCCGTAAAAGCTTTTTTCATCCCTCCTTTCATAAACTAAAACTCCTCCTTCATTTGTACCGCTATGTTACATTACCTTTTCTATATTATAACCGCAATACGACTATTTTCAATTGTTTGCGAAATCATTTCTATCATATCTCCGCAGACTATCTGCCTGTACATACTTCAAAATATTTTTCTTCTCCTCCGCGAGGTGCGCATCCCGCCCGGAGGGCGTTTTCATTCATAGGACGTAATTTCCTATGAATGAAAAACAGACGGATCATTCCCACCCAACAGGAATAATCCGTCTGTCTTTTTCTTTTTATTCTCCGCTTCGAAAAATCCTAGAAATCTACTTCCGTGTCATAGTAACAGCATTTCAACAGCTTTTCCATCTCCTCCTGGCTCGGCTGTCTCGGGTTTGATCCTGTACATGCATCTAAGATTGCATTGGCTGCGATCTCCGGCAGTCTCTCTAAGAACACTTCTTCCGGTACAAAGCCCTGCTCGGTCGGATAACTGTCTGCACCATAATTCTTAATACAGTGCGGAATCTTTAAGTCATCATTCATACCACGCAGATATTTGATCAGAAGTTCCACTTTCTCGTCTAATGAATCACCGCCAAGTCCCATGAAATCTGCGATCTCACCATAACGTTTCTTTGCAGTTTCATCTTTGGCGTTAAATGCAATCACTTTCGGCAGATACATTGCGTTGGCTGCACCGTGGATGATATGTGCGCCGTAATCCGCAAATGCAGCACCGGTCTTATGTGCCATGGAATGTACGATACCAAGCAGTGCATTGGAAAATGCCATACCGGCAAGACACTGTGCATTATGCATGTTATCTCTCTTTTCCATATCCCCGTTATAAGATCCTACCAGATCACGCTGGATCATCTTGATTGCATGCAGGGCAAGCGGATCTGTGAAATCACAGTTCGCTGTCGATACATATGCCTCGATTGCATGTGTCATCGCATCCATTCCGGTATGTGCTACCAGTTTCTGTGGCATTGTCTCTGCAAGTTCCGGATCAACGATTGCAACATCCGGTGTGATCTCAAAGTCAGCGATCGGATATTTGATACCTTTCTCATAATCGGTGATGATGGAAAATGCAGTTACCTCTGTTGCAGTTCCCGAAGTTGAGGAAATCGCACAGAAATGCGCTTTCTTACGAAGTTTTGGAATACCAAACACCTTGCACATATCCTCAAATGTGATATCCGGATATTCGTATTTGATCCACATAGCCTTTGCCGCATCGATCGGCGAACCTCCTCCGATCGCAACGATCCAGTCCGGACCAAACTCTTCCATCGCCTTTGCGCCCTTCATTACGGTCTCCACCGATGGATCCGGCTCAATTCCTTCAAAAAGCTGTACTTCCATGCCGGCTTCTTCCAGATACTGTTTTGCGCGGTCAAGAAAACCGAAACGTTTCATGGAACCACCGCCTACGCAGATAATCGCCTTTTTGCCTTCAAACGTCTTTAATGCTTCCAATGCCCCTTTTCCGTGATACAAATCGCGTGGTAATGTAAATCTTGCCATCTTTCCTCCAATCTGCCGCCATCAAAAGGCCGCCCCCTGACACATACACATGCCTGTATTTTTTGTGTCATTTACTGTGTGCAACTTTTATATAACCATCACATATTTTGTTAATTAAATAACAATATGTATGGTAACATTATATCATATCTTTCAAAAATAAGAAGCATTTTTATACATTTTTAATAATTCTTAATATTTTCTAAGCATTGTTTTTAAATCCACATTTTGGACAGATATTTCCTCCCTTATATACATAACCACAGCGGAAGCAGCAGATCGTATCATGTTTTTCTTTCGCCAGATAAGAAATATTTCGCGAATCCGGTTTTTCCTGTAAATAATGAATAAATTCATTCAATACCCCGGCATATGCCGTGAGCTGCTTATTTTCTACCGCATATGGAATTTTCGTCTTTTTCCCATTTTTCTCTGTCACATACACACCACGGTTTAAAAGTCCTGTGGATGCAGTGATCTCATCTATGGACGGAACATCAATACGGTAAGATGTCATCAGTGTGCTGTAATATAGATGTTCCGGTGTCAGGATAATCCCCTCTTTTCCACTGTTGTTTCTCGATGTGTCCACCACAAAAATCGGATATTCAAACAGACCGTTTCCTGCGGCATAGGATGCCATGGCATAATCGATAACCTCTGTTTCCTGCGGCGCTGCCTGCTTTAACAGCACTTTTCTCGCCGGGTAAAAATAATGTTTCTGGCTTTCTGTGATTCCCGCCTCTTCCAGTTCATTTTTCAGCTTATTTACAAGCTGTTCACACTCATCCGTCTTGATCTTGGAAAGACGCCTGCTTAAAAGTTCTAATGCATTATCCTTTAAATCCGGTAAATATGGTCCTTCTGCAATCTTCTGATACGCATCCATTCCCTCATCAAAGGACATGTGTGCCGGATCACCGGTAATTTCTGCGATCTCATTTTCATCCATCTGACGGATTTTATTCTCGATCTGCTCAAAATACGGCAAAACCAGCCCCGGCTCAAACTCCTTTTCTTTCAGACGCTCCTTAAGCTCTGTCAGATCATCTCTGGTGATTTTTCTCGACTGGCGGATCATATTTTTTATTTCCTGCTGTTCGGCAAGATTTTTCTGCGATTCTAACCGTTCCTGATATGGGGTTAAATCTACTCCTTCGTATTCTTTTAATTTCTCCCGAAGTGCATGGTAACGTGCCCTGTCCATATTAGGCGGCATTTTCCCAACCAGCTCTGCGACTTCCCGCTCTGCCTGTGTCTGCATTTTCTGTTTCAGATTTAAAAGCAGATTCTGTTTTTTCTCCTGCGGCAGCTTTTCCTCTGCAATCTCGTCATAGACACGGCGCATCACGGCATAATTTTTATCTGCGCAGTTCTCTGCCTTTTTATTTAACGCGGCAAGCTTTCTGTTCTGTTCTTTTTCCTCTAACATATCCAGGTATTGTTTCCGCTCTTCGGGCGAAATTCTTGTTTCATGCATGAGCTGGTGTTTTAATTCGGAAAGCTGGCGCTCTGACATACGGTCTGCGACTCCAAATTTAGCCTGATAAGTTTCACGGGCTTTCTGTGCCTCCGCATCATTTACCTGTGCATATTTTTCATCGGACGATTCCCCACCAATCCGCCCAGCTTCGTGCGGCTGCCTGCTGTCACTCTCATATCTGGAAGCGTTCACATGGCGGCTTTCCGTTTCATTTTGACGTACATCTTCATATTGCTTTTTGTGCTCGTTCCGCTTCCATCCACTTTCACCCGCGCTTTCATTTCCATGCTGTTTTTCTGCGTGCCGGTTCTTGCTCTCATCCTGCTCTTCTTCATCATCTGTGACTTCGTCCTGATTTAATGCAGGCGTACTCTTTAACTTTTTACGATGCTTTTTTTCCTCCTGTATGGCAGGTTCGCAGGCTGCAATACTGCTTTCCGGGAAAAATCCCTCTTCTATCTTATTTAATAATTCCTCAAAGTCTGCATCTGAATATTCCGGCAGATCCTCGCACAGTTCCTCAAGTGGCTGCTGCTCGTCCTCGACACCCGCCGGCTTTCTGCCGTCCTCATACTCATTATAACGGCTGTTTGCCTCATGCTCGCCGTTACGCCCCATCAGCTCAAGATAATCTTCGTATGCCTTTTTATCCTCCTCAAAATCCATCAGATAAATATCGCCGTCTCCAAGAAGTTTCCATGGGCGCGGCGTATAAAATCTGTGACACGCTGCACAGGTACATGCTTTTGCCAAAAGGACTACTCCCTCAGGCGTCTCGATTCGAAACTCTTTTCCTTTCGGATACATGATCATATGCAGATTTCCTTTGCATTTTGGGCAGCGGTAACCAACTTTATAAAAGTTATTGCCAATCCTGCCTTTTGCTCTTTCTGACAGTGAAAGTTCTATTCTCTCAAAAACAGTATGCGCCATCTTCCATTCAACTTTATGCCAGAGTCCCTGTTCCTCGTCTGCTTCCTCTTCCTTCTGCACTGCTTCTTTTGCCTCAAGTGCCGCCTGTATCACATCTTCATAGGTAATACGCTTTCCTGCATGATAAAAACGAAAATACTGCGTGGTATATTCCGGTTCAATATAGATTCCTGCAAGCACATGCCCGAAAAGAGTATTCAGCTGCTCCGTATTTTTTTCCACACGAAGTCCCTGGATCGTTCCCCATTTTCCAAATGCATACAGGATCATATTGATCACATCCCGTACTGCTGCCTCATCGGTATCTTTGATCTCATCTTCTTTGATCGGCAGATCTACAATATTTTCCGCCACTTTTCTACTGTCAAAATGAAAAAACAGGGAGCGCACTTCCCCCTGTAAAATGAGATAATTATCAAGTGCCACAAAAAGACCTGTCCAGTTTACATTTGCATGCATGGTCTTTATCAGCCGTTCAAATGTCATTTTTAATTCGCTATCTGCTTTTAATACGATCACTTTTTTCACCTCTTACTTTTCAAATGCAGATTTTTCCTTCAAGATCTGCGCAAAACCCATATGAAGTTCTTCTTTTGCCCACTCAAAATCAATCTCCTGATTGCTGTCATTCAAACAGACGCTTCCACTCTTCTGATGACCTATATCAGCCACAATCCTGCTGTTATCATTTGAGACATCATAATACCGGCAGAGTCTTCTTACATTGCCGGGAACAAAACCGCCAGTCAGTTTCTGATACTCCCTGAGCACATACTGGCTGACATCCTCTTTCTGACGGAATTTATGGCTGCACACCTCGTTTAACAACTCCGGCTCTAATTCCCACATTTTCACAAAAGTACTCTTTTTAAAAGGAGACGGCCCATGAACCGTGTAAAATCCTGTAAACAACGGGAACGCCAGTTCTAACATATTATAAATAAAATACATAAACGGATAACCGGGATGGAAATATGCTCCCGGCTGTTTTTTCATATTTTCACGTTTGTCAAAATATTTTGCCAGAAGCATGGCATTATTCAGGTAAATATATGGCATGACCTGATCTTTTGTATTTGCCACATCAGGCTGAAGAGCCAGCATATCCACCGGAAGATCATTTTTAAAATACTGTTCCGGTCTGACCTTTTTTATCAGAAACATATCATCATTAAAATATACAAAATTCTCTGCCAGACCTGGGATTCTGTGCATATTCCACTCAATGGCATGTGAATTAAATGTCGGCAGATATTTTTCTGGAATAAAATCTTTATGATTTACAATATTTAACTTCGGATGTTCTTTATTTAACCAGGATGGCAGATGCCCCCATGTAACAAAGTGTATCCTGCGCACCCATGGTGCAAAACGCTCCACACCACGAAACCAGTACCTCAGCAGATCCCAGTCTCTGTATCTCTCTTTTCTGTCATCCTGTTTCTGCGACAGATCCGGCTGCATACTGTACTCCATTTTCTGTTTCTGCCAGTCCGGATCATTGCCATCTACCCATGTGATCACAAAATCAATTTCCGGAATGTTATTGTCGCGTGTCATAATAATCTCCATTTCTGCCCAGCAAACATCTTTTTCATCTGCTTAATAAATTTCACTGTTATCATGATAAAACAAATCCTGCAAAATGAAAATCCTATTTATCTGCTTAATTTATATTTTTTTAAGAAATACTGGTTTTTCCCTGTTTTAAGGCATTTCCGTCTCTTTTGTTAGCACTCATTAAAAAAGAGTGCTGATTTTCTATTGACTTTTGAAATTTGCGGTTATAATATTAGATTCAGGCAGCAGCGAGGCGGATCTGCCCACTGCATTTTATTACGATTATAAAGGAGTGTTTGAATATGGCAGAGAAACATGGAAATCTTTCAATTAACAGCGATAATCTGTTCCCGATTATCAAAAAATGGTTATATTCCGATCACGACATCTTCTTCCGTGAGCTGATCAGTAACGGATGTGATGCGATCACAAAATTAAAAAAACTCGAAATGATGGGCGAATATACATTACCGTCTGACTACAAACCGGAGATCCACGTTGTTGTAAATCCGGAGGAAAAAACCTTAAAATTTATCGATAATGGTCTTGGTATGACCGCAGACGAGGTTGAGGAATACATCAACCAGATCGCATTTTCCGGTGCAACAGATTTCATTGAAAAATACAAAGACAAAGCAAACGACGATCAGATCATCGGTCACTTCGGACTTGGCTTCTACTCCGCATTCATGGTAGCTGATCAGGTAACGATCGATACATTATCCTACAAAGACGGTGCAACGGCTGTTCACTGGTCCTGCGACGGCGGTACTGAATTTGATATGGCTGATGGCACCAAAGAAGGCGTCGGTACAGAGATCACCCTTTTCTTAAACGAGGATTCCGTTGAATTTTCCAACGAGTACCGTGCAAGAGAAGTCATCGAAAAGTACTGCTCTTTCATGCCGACTCCGATCTTCCTTGAGAAGGCAAACGCTGAGACAGAATATGAGACGATCGACGCCGCTGATAAATTAGACACAGACACTGTCGTTGAGACGATCCATGAGGAAGCAAAAACAGAGGAGAAAGAAAACGAAAACGGCGAAAAAGAAGTCGTTGAAGTTTCTCCTGCAAAAGATAAATTAAAGATCGTAAAGCGTCCGGTTCCATTAAACGATACCAACCCTCTCTGGGCAAAGAGTCCGAACGAATGCACCGACGAAGAATACAAAGCATTTTACCGCAAAGTATTCTTAGATTACAAAGAACCATTGTTCTGGATCCACTTGAATATGGACTATCCGTTCAACTTAAAGGGTATCCTGTACTTCCCGAAGATCAATACCGAGTATGATTCCATTGAGGGAACCATCAAACTTTACAACAATCAGGTATTTATCGCCGACAACATCAAGGAAGTCATTCCTGAATTCTTAATGCTCTTAAAAGGTGTGATCGACTGCCCGGATCTGCCGCTTAACGTATCCAGAAGTGCACTGCAGAACGATGGTTTTGTAAAGAAGATCTCCGAGTACATCACCAAGAAAGTAGCTGACAAGCTGATCGGTATGTGCAAGACGGATAAAGAAAATTACGAGAAATACTGGGACGACATCAGCCCGTTCATCAAATTCGGCTGTCTGAAAGATACCAAGTTCTGTGACAAGATGAACGATTACATCCTGTTCAAGAATCTGGATGACAAATATCTCACTCTTCCGGAACTCTTAGTCAAAGAGGAAGAAAAGAAAGACGAAAACAAAGATGAAGCTGAGGTATTAGATGCTGACGGCAATCCGATCAAAAAGGAAAGCACCGATGCAGCAGATGAGAATACTGAGGAAAAAGATGAGCGCAAGGTAATCTACTATGTAACTGACAAACTTCAGCAGGGTCAGTACATTAAGATGTTCAAAGAGCAGAACATGGACGCTGTCATCTTAGACCACAACATTGATACTTCCTTCATCTCACAGCTTGAGCAGCGCAATGAGCATTATAAATTCATGCGTATTGATGCAGATGTCACAGAATCCTTAAAGGACGAGACTTCCGCTGAGGACTTAAAGGCTGAGACAGATACCCTGACGGATGTGTTTAAAAAAGCTTTAAACAACGATAAACTGACTGTCAAAGTTGAGAAGCTGAAAAATGCGGATATCGCTTCTGTCATCACGCTTTCCGAGGAAGGCAGACGTATGCAGGATATGATGAAGATGTATGCAATGAACGGCATGGGCGGCATGGATCCGAACATGTTTGCTGCGGATCAGACCCTGACCTTAAACGCAAACAATGAACTTGTAAAATATATCTTTGAGCACAAAGATTCCGAGCATGTTCCGATGTTCTGTGAACAGCTTTACGATCTTGCAATGCTTTCCAACCAGCCGCTGTCTGTTGACGCTATGGCAAAATTTGTACAGCGCAGCAATCAGATCATGATGCTTTTAGCAAAATAATTTTTACAGAATACAAGCCCCTGCAAAACCTGTAGATACGAGTTTTGCAGGGGCTTTCTCATGCTGTTTTTTATTGTGTTTATACCGGAATTTCTATAAAAATATTATTTTGCTGCCGTATAGATTGCGATCATATCTTCCACATCCAGATGCTTTACTTTTCCAAGATTGCCTCTGACTGCCGCATTACACTTTTCTGCCAGTTCTTTTATCTGTTCTTCTGTCGGCGCAATGCCAAGTTCCGTTAATGATGTCGGCATATGGATTTCCCGGTAAAAATCCTCCATTGCAGCAATGCCTGCCTCTGCCGTCTTCTGTTCTGTTTCCTGCGGCTCCACACCCATAACGTGCTCTGCAAACTGCACAAATCGTTCAATACGCTCCCCGCAGACATAGCGTGCCCAGCTTCCCCAGATCGCGGCAAGCCCTGCTCCATGTGCCACATCAAACATTCCACCAAGCTCGTGTTCTAATTTGTGCGTTGCCCAGTCACCACCATCCGTTCCGCAGCCGGTCAGTCCATTATGGGAAAGACTTCCCGCCCACATGACTTCCGCGCGCGCATCATAATTTTCCGGCTCTTTTACAAGGATTTTTGCATTTCTGATCACCGTGCGCATCAGTGCTTCACTGATTCCATCCGTCAGTTCCATGTTTTCACCGTGGTTGAAATAGCGTTCCATCGTATGCATCAGGATATCCGTGCATCCGCATGCTGTCTGATACGGTGGAAGCGTCATCGTAAGCTCCGGATCTAAAACAGCAAACTTTAATCGGCTGTAATCGGTCGTGCATCCTCTCTTCATGCCGCCATCTTCCTTTGTTATTACGCAGGAACCGCTCATCTCACTTCCCGCCGCCGCGATCGTAAGCACTACACCGATCGGCAGA
>ULNG01006097.1_pt1 | contig 11555 bp, 23 predicted proteins | sample 1951861 | NCBI WGS metagenome assembly ULNG01 (sample SAMEA4835571, study PRJEB28245) | human gut metagenome | biome: gut microbiome; material: fecal sample | place: Denmark | collected 2008 | reverse complement strand
CAATAAATAGACGCAATCACAAACTGCTGCCAAGGCTGGAGCGCGAACGGCTTTCCCGCATGCCTTCCCGTAAAATGACGCAGGATCGAAAAGAACTTTATAACATAGTCAACTTTCTCCTCCCTGAATTCATACCGGTCGTTCTCCATAAAGTCAAAAAAACGTTCTGCGGCAAGTTTTATATACCTCCCACAAACAACATTGCCTTCTATGACATCCTGTGCATACTTATAATACGCTTTTGTCTGCATTAACGCATTTCCTTATTCTCTCTCAAAAAAGCAGTTAATGGAGATTCCTCAGCATCCTCAACATTTAACGCTTTTATCTGCCCTTTACTTTTTACTGTCAATCCATACTCTTTCGCCAACTCAAGATATTGACTCCAACTCTCTTTCAATAAATTGGCTTCAGGACGTTTCACTATTTCCCCTTTTAAATTTTTCATTGTCAATCCTTCCAATGCTAGAATATCTACACACGTCAAGTAGGTATCATAAGCAATTGACATACGATGCAACTGGGGTATATCGGCAACCTCCAACATCTCATTCTTATTAAGCTGTTTCACAATATCCGCTATAACCTTCCGAGCCTCATCATGGCGAATACTATCCGGAATCCTAAAGCTTATCTTTTTATACTTTGCCATAGCCGTTTTCTTTTTTCTAAAAACCATTAATATGTCTGACGGATTTTAACAGGACGAAACACTTTGGCTTTTTTCAAAAAAGTTCCGTGCGTGTGAAGAAGGGTGGGGCGAGGTTTCGAAGGCTGAAAACGCACAAATTTGACCCCCTATCCCCTTTTGAATGAATCATTTGTTAATTTTAACATAAATTCATCATATATAGTTAATACACAAAGAACTACAAGTTTATTTTTCATTACATATTTTTTTATTCTTTCTGCTTAATCAGATTGTCCAGTAGGAATAATGCATAAGATAAACAACCTCATGAAAAGGAGCAACTATCACTCTTAACACAAATTTAACACAATAAAACACGGCCAAAATACCCGAAAAAGAAACGAAAACACACTATTTTATACCAATTTCCAACTAAAAACGCATAAAAATAGATATTCATCATCTTGTCCGTTTTTGTTTTATTAACACTATTTACCTACTTCAAATAGCTCGCATCCTGTCTTCTCCTTTGCCCGCTTTAGGAATCTTTTCGTATTCTCATCCTTCACTACTACCCATATGCCGGTACATCCTACAGTCTGAGGCTTTTGAAACAATAAATCACAAGGCTGACCATAATATACCCACAGAAAAGTAAACTCTGATAAGTACATATTGTCGACCTTGACGATATATTTATCTAATTCGCTCATTGTGAATATTCTGATGACATTGTTTACACAAACTCATTAGGTTATCGTAATCATAGGCAAGACGTTTTCTTTCCACGGAATCATTGGTACTCATAAACGAGACAATATGATGAATATCTTCAGCAGGAACTATCTTGCCTGCTTTTTGACATATTTCGCAAAGCGGATTGCAGGCAAACTTCCATGCACGCAGACTACGCCATCGCTCTGAGTTATAGATTTTCCGGCGTTCCGCAACATAATAATTGTCATTCTTCTGAGTCCTCTTTTTTTGAGGCTTGTATATAGTCGGCATAAGGTATCTCTTTTAATTGTTTGTTATCATTAATAGTTTGGTAGAGTATCATCCGGAAGCGATAATTGAAATAACGTATCAATTCCTCCTCAGAGGATATAAGTGACGCTTTTTTATCTTGAGAAACAAACAATATTGCGTCATGAAATATATCCTCATAGCTCTTGGAACAGAATAGCCCATGAGTGCGATAAATACATAAATCCTTCAATTTATCGTAGTTTCTCTCAATCATGGACATAACTCTTTTATCAATCTTTCCGTTTTTTAGTGCTCTCATCCTTTATTTTCCAATTACCCGCCTTATCAATCAAATCCTCAATATTGCGATGTACCATTCCGCGAACAATTACCGATGTATTTGTTTTGGTCATATCAGACAGCTCATTTAACAGCATCATTGTACGATCATCAAACCTAACTGTTATTCTTTTCTTTCTCATTGTTTATATTATTCAGGCAGCTTCTGTCTTCTGACCAAACATAGCCTCGTTATCATATATAATATCTACACCATCTTCACCATTTTTATCTTTGGTGAAAATTATCTCTTTTAGTTCAAAGTCCTGAATGCAAGTCTGCAATAAAGCTATAAGTTCACATACTTTCATATTATTTCTCCTTTCTCTTTAAAGTGTTCTATTAGCTCTTTAACAGTTGGTTTTACTCTAATTGATTCTTACATACTTGCCACTTATGTTACAAGTTTTTAGTATCTCTGCGTTTTCTTCTCCAAAAGCGATCAAAACAGCACCACAACCAGGCGAATCCCCCCGTATTCCGTCCGGCCTGAAAAAACGAATCCTTCCGCGTAGAAATTTAATTGCCGTTGCCTTCTCAAATATAATATCCTGGAACATCTTACTATCACAGCGGTTGAACAACAGCGCAATGCCATTGCCGTGTTGTGCCAGTTTACGAACAAATTGTTCAATAAGCGGACGGGAATAAGGTGGATTTAACCAGACACGACCTACCCAATCTTTAGTTAATCCGTCATGGTTTTTGTTGTACATGGTTTCTGCCGTTTGCCAAAGCGGTTTAACCGGAGCACATGGATCTAAATCAAACTTTCCTAATGCGTCTATAATTTCTTTGGGTGTATACCACTCATCAGTGGTATTAGCCGATTTTTCAAAGGTTGTATTCATATCTATCATGTTATGAGGGGTTATACAATTCATATCCATTATCCCAAAGACTATCACTGCGAAAATTGAAGAAATCTTCCAAAGAGATACGTACACCATCTTCTAAAAGAAGAAATCCGTTTTCAATAGTCATCCATTCGTCAGAGGAAAAGAAACGGTGCGTAACCTTCTTACCCTCTTTCATTGCTTGTATAGCTTCTTCTTTGCTCATTATCTTTTCTTGTTTTGAATTATTTTCTTATTACAACTGCCATAGTACTAACAGTAGTTCCACTATCCTTGAATTCACCGGCTCCAATGTCAAAAACTTCTCCATGAACTTCTTCCAACCATTCCCGGAACTCAACACATTTCTTTTCAGACGCGAATTTCCAATGCTGACTAGTTATAGCTGCAAGAATTCCACCTTCTTCCAAGCGTTCATACATAAGTCTTACATGGTCAATATCCTGATTACCGGAAAACGGAGGATTAGCAATAATTTTAGTATAATGTCCTACACTATCTTTCGTAAAATCTTCATCAAGCAATATTATGTTATCAAGTGTATGAAGAAACTCTCTGTTTTCTGGCATCAGTTCATAGCATTCAACTGTTACTGACGGGCACGACCGGTGAATTGCTTTTATCAGAGCACCACGTCCGGCACTTGGTTCCAACACTGTATCATTCTCGTTTATTCCACCAGCAAGCATTACCAGCCAGTCTGCAATATCAGCAGGCGTTTCAAAGAATTGAAAATCTTTTTGTAAATCGCATCGCATACCTTCTTTCAAGATGGAGAACACACGTTCGGGATTAAAAGGAAATGTGAATCCCTGTATCTTACCTCCCTGCCACGATCCGCCAGCTTCTTCTATCCATTTCTTTGCTTCAGCATAGGATTTCTTATTGAATTGTACTTTCGGAAGTTTAAGAACACTATCCTCAAGAGTACAATGTTTCAGTATTTCTTCCACATTCCATTTCTTATCTTCATCAGCCTGTTTCTTCTTTTCGTTTACCGTGTCATCTATGCCTAATAACTTACCTAACGACTCTGATACTTTATTAGACACTTCCGACATCTTGGACATCCATTCGAGGATAGCTGATAAAAATTCGCTATCAACAATACCATTTTCATCATATATACTTTCTTTGCTGATTAAATCCGGCAAATTATCCACAAACATGAAACTACCATGTAACGCTTCTATTAAATTCTTTTTTCTGTTCTTCATAACTTTTCTGTAAATAAATTCTCGTTGTATCAATACTTCCATGACCCATAATATCAGCCAGCTGAATGACATCCTTATTTTTCTTCAAAAACATCTTTGCAAAGAAGTGGCGGAAAGCATGAGGATGCATTTTCTTTAAATCAATCCCGCATTTTTTGCCCCATTCCTTTATCAATTGAGCTATCCCTCTTGTACTTATACGACCAAACCTACCAACTGCGATTATTCCTGTTCTAGGATTTTCTTTCAGATATTCTTTCACTTCTTTCTGCAAATTCTTACTAAAGAAGAAACGACGATATTTATTCCCCTTTCCCTTTAATGTTACTTCTCCAGCCAATATATCCTCCCATGTAAACTGAACAAATTCAGAAACTCTTGCACCAGTAGTACCTAATATCTTTATGAAAAAATATCTGTCTTTATTAGGACGTGAATATAAATAAGAAAGAAGTTTGTTATACTCCTCTTCAGTAGGAACATTGTCAGTATCCAGATTCTTATGATATTTAGGACGCTTTAAAACTATAGGAGTTTTTACAAACTTACCTAGCTTTTCCAATGCGGTAATTCGTAAACGAATAGTTGAAGGTTTCCTACCTTCCTCTTCTAAAGTCTTAATGAAACGACGGCAGTTCTCCGTAGTTATCTCATTACAATATTCAAAAAACATTTTCACTGAATCCGAATAGATACGTAATGTATGTGGAGAATAATCTTCCTCTTGAGTCAAATTGCTAATAAAGTCGTTTATTAGCTTCTTATTTTTATCCGAAATGGCACTCAATTTATCTAATGGTTTGTCTATGACAACCTCTTTCCTTTTCCGGCTATAACCAATCCCTTTAAAGTTTAAGAAATCTCGAATAGCATCAGCCATCAAGGGGTCCTTTACCATTTTACAAGAATTGTTTTTTATATAACTCTTATAACCCGCTTTAGTAACATTTGGCGTATCTTCCAAAAAATCTTTAACATACTTAATGTATCTACCGATATAGTCATAACTTTTCCCTGTAGAACCATACAAGTAAGTCAGGTATTGATTAAACATCTGTTGTCTATCCTCATTCATATAAACTCTCCTTATATTGAATTTCTTTTTTACGATTATTACCGATATGTGAAGCAATGGCCATCATATAACTTACAGGACAGCACACTGCACACCTCTTATCTTTAATTGATATTAAACACTCTGATATGCTTAGTTCAGCAATATGATCTGCCTTTCTATCTGAAATATGTCTTTTTATCGAAATATATTTAGATAATAAATTCTTTTTAGATAATAAAAAATCTTCAACATCGGAAAAATTTCCATTTTCAAAAGCAGAAATAACCATTGAAGAAAACATCAAACTCTCTCTGTATCTCCTTAATAACTCTTCCTCTGAAATTTTTTTATGACATTTCTTTTGTATTTCAGGCATATCCGTTAAAACAACGCCATCTTCCCCAATAGTAGTAAGAATACCATATCCTTTTATTTTAAAAGGATCAATCCCCTTTTTAGCACAAAAAACCATTCTTTGAACTGTAGAAACAAATCGGGTTCCGTCATCAGAATAAAAGCTACGTATCTTTTTCCGGTTATATTTATCTAATTCAAATCCATCAAATACTTTTCCGGATACTTTCGACCTGACGGATAAAGGAGATAAGCAAAACTCATATTTGCTAAAATTATTAAGTTGAATCCATTCTTTCATATTTTTCTATTTATTAGTTAATTTTCACCCAGATACGAGAACCTGGTAAATCTGATTTAGCTGACATAACATGAAATGATAATACTTTTTTCACATCTACACGGTTCCCTTTGATTGTTCTCTTAACTTTTTCTGCACTCACAAAATAAGTGTATTCACGTTCACCATTTAAATGTTTGTTAAGAGCTTCTTTTGCGTCAGATTCCTCTTTAAAAACATCATAAGAATATGCGTTATAGGTCCGTTCTCCATCCAATTTAAATTGTAGCTGATAAAAGACTTCATTTGTTTCTTTATCAAAAGATTTTCCTATTCTTATCTTCATATCTCTTTAGTTATTAATCAATTTTTATTTCTTCAATCATAGATAGAGGAACGCCTACGCAAGTTGAATAGGTATTGATTCCATTTCCTTCTTTTAATCGTTTTTGAATTTCTTCCTCACTGTAAGGTTTTTCAATAGAGCAATGCGTTCTGTCATATTCTTGCACTTCTTCGCTTTCGGATTCTCTAACATCGTAAGGTCTGTATAGAACTACATCGCCTTCCCTTGCAGCAAGCATAACTATCCCATTTATGGGATGTTTCACGATTCCGATTTTACCTTTATACCCATGATTTTTAATCAGGTTAATATGATTTTTAATATCCATATTTAGCTCCTTTCTATTTCGATTTTAGTTGTTTCAATTCTTCAATCATCCTTTCAAGGCGATTGTATTCTTCTCTTCCGGCATCGTAATCAAGTACAATACAGTCACGGCAAAACTCTAACCGCTTAATTTGCAGTTCTAATGCTTCATTCATATCTACTTCTATTTAGAGGTATTTCTTTAATTCTTCTCGATCTATAAAAAAGGCACATGCAATATACTTACCTGGTAACCCCATTGTTTGGGCGAATGCATCATCTCCGCAAACTTTTTCAACCCCAAAACCAACGATTGAGCCGCGCGGATCATCTTTAACATCGACTATCGTAGTGGTCATTCTCAAACCTTTATTGTCATCTGCTGCCATTCTCTTAATAGCATCTAGAATTTTATTACCATCACTATTCATTTCTCTTTAGTTTTGAGCCTTTTCAGGCTACGTTAATATTCAATTTTTCTTTTATAAAAGACAAGATGTGTGCAATCACATCGACCGTCCAACCATTACCAAGCATCCGGTACTGCTGTGTGTCGGAGCATTCCCATTTATACCAATCGGGGATCGTTTGCAATCGGGCACATTCGGTAGGCGTTAATCTGCGGATGCGGTCAGTATTTACATTACACCCCATTCCCCCATGTCCAGAGCATAAAGCCGGTGCTATACCATTTACATCATAGATACGATCCTGTTGGTAAGGTTGAACGCCTCCACTATCTTTTGAAGGGTTTAGTTGGATTATGCCCCTGGCTAACGTCATGCCATTGGCTTGCGATCCCTTGTGTGATGTAGAAAGAAAAGCATTTGCTTTCTGATCCGCAGATTTATAGTTAGCATTATGTCTTTTACTTAGAGGCGCCCCCTTTTCTATGATCATTCCTACATGAGATGCAATATGCGTATCTGATTTCTGGTCAGTATATAAAATTGTACCGTATTCGCTTACTCCAGATTTTCTGTAGTCTCCCCTATGAGGACGTATCCCTCTATCTGTATACGAGAATCCTTTGACTCGAACATCTCCCATTATTAAGTTATCCTTTTGAACACTTGTCAAACAATTTGTCTTTCCGTCAAAACGCGGCTCTAATTGCTGCACATTCCTCCTTTTTTCCTTTATCTTACCAGCTTCATAGTCCTTACGGATCTTTTTGCCATATTCGGTACGCTTTGGAGTCAAGCAATACGCTTCTCGTCTACGCTGAGCGACACATATCAAATTTTCCTTTCCATCCTTATAGCATCTCGCCAGTAAAGTATTACTCTTTACAGTTGGGAATTGCGCTCCAAACCCGTTCCTTTTTTCCATTTGTCTTTGTTTGTGATTCATTATGCCCGAAATGGCTTTATTACTCAAATAATATTTCTCGTCCACTTCATCTTCAAGGATATCTTTCAACAAAATCCCCTTATCCGCAGGCTGCGGTATGTTAGAATACAAATCATTAAACAAACCATCTCTTTTTGTCCTAATGTTAGTCCAATAGATGCGCTTCCGATTCTGTGCTGATACCAAGGCGGAATTGATATGCACACCATATACACCGATAGCCTCGCTTAATACCCTTTCCCATTTCTTACCCATTTCTACGTTTTCCAACAAGAACAGCACATTCGGATTGTATTGGCGAATATCCGTTAGGATACGCATATACTCCCAAAACAGATAAGACTCTCCTTCGAATTGAAAGCCTTCCTCTTTCAGTTCCAGATAGCGATCTAAAGTGTATATCTCTTCTTTGTCGGTAGTGGACATCCCAACACGTTTGCCGGCAAAAGAGAATGACTGACAAGGGCTGCCACCTATCAACAAGCCAATTGGTTCCAACTTAGACACATCTACCTGAGTGACATCTCCGAGCTGAATTGTGTTCGGGAAGTTCAGTTGTGTCTGCTTGATGGCGTGCTTATCTATCTCGGATGCGTAGTACACTTCCGGGATAATGCCAAGCTGCTTCAAAGCAATCTGACCGCAGGACATGCCATCGAATAAACTTAGTACATTCATTCCTTTCTGTATTGTTATTAGTTAAAAATATGAGCAAATACACTCTTCTCGTCAGACAACTCAATATTTAACTGGGACGGGAAACACTTGATGTAATTGTAGAATTCAAACATCTTCTTGTCGTCGTCACCGCAGCGATCTATCAGCAGCTTGATAAAGGCAAGGAGACAGTCTGAGTCGTTTCCGAAGTTCTCCTGAGTAGAAAGCTGGGTCTTGTCTACATCTTGTTTCAGCCGGCGTATAGCTGCTATCGCCGTGTTGAAATTATGCTTGGCATCGTGACGTAAATCATAGCCTTGCTTTTTCATTTCACTTCTCATATCAAGGAGAAGAGTTTCTACGACATCTGCCAACACATACGTTAAGTTGAGGGTCGTATTAAGATTTGTTGTTCCTACTAACATAGTTAATTATACATTTTTCAATTCCACTTATGCGCCATGACTTATGAAATGGCTGCTTTTTCCTTGAGTATAGTGGGCATTCTTTACACATTTCTTTTAGATGATAACCGGTGTAATGAATTCCACTACAAATCAATGGATATCCTTGAATCTTCATTGCTTTTGATGTTCAACACGATAAGCTTTCACTTCATTAAACCAGTTTCCTTTTGACTCTCTTGCTTCTACCATAAAGGATATTTCAACATTGTCTCCTGTTTTAAGGGGAGTCTCGATGGGACCATCCCAGGAGTATATTGAGAATTTCATCTTTGTGTGGTACTTATCTGAGATCTCCAACACACATTCCTGCTTTTCCCAATCTTTTCCGTTTCTTGTTGTGCCATGCGCAGTAGGCATTACTGCGATTATTGTGCCCGAAGCTTTATATGCCATAGTCTTTTTATTTTTTAGTTATCATTTAAAATTAACTGCCCTCTTAAGTTGCTACCCAACTACCCTGCGGGCAGTATAGGACAAGTTGCCGTAAATTGTTAATTTCGATTCTTTATTTTCTTATTTAATTGATAATCAATGTTTTAACAGCGCACCATATGGTGCTTTTTATGTTTTATATAAAATATTGATAATCAGATTATTACAGTTTTCTGCGAACGGGTGTAAAAATCCCAATCTGGAAATTAGACAATAGACGATCCTTAAATTCCTTCTCAAGCTCACCGACCTCTTCCACGTATTTCTCACGCTCAGCCGGCCACGCTTTCGCAAAGTTGCGAATCGTTTCCCATTGCTTTTTGGTCAACTTTCCATCGAGGAACATTCGTTTATAGCGTTCCTCATATCTAGTTACTCCTAGTCTATGTATTTCCCTGGCTTTTTCAAGCTGGGATATCTTTACACCCTTTGTCGCAGACAATTCTCTCATAAAGCATATCTCCGACCAATCCTTGTAGAATATTCGTCCCATCTTAGACAGGAAGAAGTAATCAGTAAATTCAAGCATTGATACAGATTGATGCCTGTAGACCGTTTCAATACGCAAGATATTATCACCCACCTTTCTACCTTTCTCGCCGGCTTCGAACGACTTATCGTAAACCTTGAGAACCTTGCGGAAATACTTGCTCTTCTCCGTTGTTTTCTGCCGACATTCCGGGAAATTAGCATCATTCCAGAGGATTCTGTCCGATATCTCCTGCACCTGCCGGATATAGCAGTCTGCGGAGTGGGACATTTTCATCGTGATGCCAATTTCGTAATAGGTTACTACCGCATTCTCCATTCTTACGCATAATCTAAGAAGAAGCTCCTTGATTGTCCGGACAGCCATCGCAAAAGTCATAGGCCGGCTGTTATCCAGCTTGCCTGTTTTTCCCTTGCTATAGAGTTTACAGATGGAGCATTTGCATTTCAGCTTGTTTCCTCTGAGTTCTATAAAGCATCCGTCAAAGTTCGCGTAGGCAGTAGATTTATAATAGACTTCATCGCCTTCCGTGCATTGTTCCAGATAATTCCGTAAGACGATAGTATCAATATCTGAGGTGTCAACGGTCGCTTTCATTATTATCTTGTCGAACATCTTTTGCTATAAAATACTCACATAACCTTACTCCTACGGATTTCTTATATCTGTGTTTTGGACAGACAACCATAAAATTCTCCACAGGACCGGCACGCTGGCAGTCTCGACAGTCGCATTTGACTTTCTTATAGGTTTCTTTACTCATATTCCCTTCTCTCGTTTTAAGCGTTTGACTTCCTTACGATAATGGTCTATCATGGCATTGTATTCAAATTCAGAGATCTTATTGATCTGATTCTTCATCGATTCCAGCATGACCACTATTGGTTCTCCGTATTTAGCGATAAGTCCACGACGATACCCTTGAATGTTACCCTCGTCAAAGCGGTTACAGGATCGACATTGAGCATTACAGTTCTTTTCGCTGAAGCGGGTGGACATATGCTTTCTGTTGATATAGTGACCGCAATCCGCTTGATCGTAAGGTAATATCCGGTTACAAGATATACAGGTAAAGGTTCCGTCCTCCCTTGTGTCGCGTAACCGGATGTATTCGCTGAATACCTTATCCAGCTTAGCTGTCAAGCTAACCTTTTTGGGCTTTGGCTTTGGATATTTCGGTTTTCTCAGCATTATTGTACAACAGGATCTTATTATATTGCTCTTCGTCCCGGAAACGGATTGCGCGTTCGTACCATTCCTGGTTTTTCGCTTTGTAGGTAAAGTCCTTGTAGTCTATATCCTCTACTCTTGAGATGATGGCTTCTCTTCGGTTCTTTCCCCATAGGATTGCTAATTGGCCTATGCGTGGTTCTTCTTCTGTTCGTTCGGTTTCATCGCAGAAGAAAATGTTAGGAGTCTCCGGTTCAAATTGGAGGATCAGTCTTTTATCCTCTACCTTTATAGATACACGGGAACATTCCGGTGGGATTATGAATTCTTCTAGTCTCATAGTTATCTATTAAATATTTCTTCAAATTTCCAATCTAAGGCATCCAATATTCGCATCCTTACAGCAGGATCAGCAGAAAGATTATCAATTGAGTAAATCCTTGAAATCAACTGTTCGCGGGAACCACAGAAGCAACCACATGTATAAAATGGAGCAACATTGGGACAATTGTGTTTGTACCATAAGTGATTTGTACCCTTGATAGCCACATAGGTTTCTGTGATTATAAACTCCTCATTGGATGATGTATATCCAGGAGTGTTGGGATTGCCGGCGGCATTTCTGCGGAC
>ULNG01042510.1_pt1 | contig 11640 bp, 10 predicted proteins | sample 1951861 | NCBI WGS metagenome assembly ULNG01 (sample SAMEA4835571, study PRJEB28245) | human gut metagenome | biome: gut microbiome; material: fecal sample | place: Denmark | collected 2008 | reverse complement strand
CAATCTTACGAAGCTCGTGAAGATATGCAAAAATTACTTTACAACTATATTGGGACAACTCCTGAGCAAAACCCAGAAGAATATGAAAAAAGATCAGCTATTTATTGGACAGAAGAAATTACTGTACCTGTTTTGATTATTCATAGCAAATATGATGAACAAGTTTCTTTTTCGCAAGCAGAAGATTTATATAAAAAATTAAAACAAAATAATAAACATATATATTTTAGTGTGCGTGATGATAATATACATGGCTTAAGTGATGGTGATCTCGAAGTAATACTAGATTGGCTTGATACAAATATTTAAGTATATAGGGCTAAGTTAACGAAAAGGATGTTAAATAAGTGCTTTTTGATGTTGATAAAAATAAATATGTAATGCAAATTGACTCGACAGATAGATTAATCAATAAGATACCTAAAATTGAGGCTCATCTAAAAGGAATTTGTCACAAAGCATTTTCTGTATTAATATTTAATAATGATGATAAAATGTTGATACAAAAAAGAGCTAAAATAAAGTATCATTCTGGTTCTGTGTCAAGATTTAGCACAAAATAAAATGAGAAGTTCTGCCAACTAAGCTGCTGGCAGAGAAGATACCCTCTCAAACAGTTACCCAGGTTCTTTGCACATTCAACCTGTGTAAGATCAGGGTGCTCTTTGCGATAGTTGATAACATCCAACTTGAATTGCTTGGTGTGATGAGTTTTTTGTTGTGATATAATGAATTCCTCCTTTTTTTATTATACAACACTTAAAGGGGATATCTCATTTTGTTTTGTATTATTTAGATGCTAACACTAAGATAAAATGAAAGACAATATAAAGATAAATCAAACAAAGCTGAAAAATTTATGAGGTGATACGATGTATTCGGAATTATTAAAAGCTTTTCAAAGCAATAAAAATTGCAGTTTTTATACAGATGATGAATGTGACAAGTTTATTTACGGCAAGATTATTGCACTTAACGAAGATGAGGTTGCAATTCAAATGTACAATACAGACGGAACTTGTGACGGTGTAATTGTAAAAACAGTATCTGATTTCTTCAGAATCGAGTATGATTCAAAATATAATCAAAAAATGGAGAAACTTATTGAAACTGATACTTTTGAAGACAGCGTTGAAATTGACGGTAACGCTGTATTTGATTCCGCAATAAAATCCGCAATAATTAAAAACTTTATAGTAAGTATAGAATTGTTGCACAGCGGTAATGAGAATATCACGGGATTACCGTTGTCGCTGGAAAACGGAATCTGCACCGTCAGACAGATAGACGATTACGGTTGCGATGACGGAGTAACTTCGTTTGTATTCAATACCGCAACGCAAATTACAATCAATGCAAAGTATGAAAAATTACTTTCAAGCTTAATGAACAAGTGATATGGAAAAATGAATAATTTGTTATTTAAAAAATATTAATAAGTATTGCTTTTTACAATGTCTATTGATACAATACAATCAGAATATGTATTTTCATTGCGTAAGAAGCGTATATACAAAAAAGACCGACTTCAAAATCAAATTTGAAATCGGTCTGTAAATTTTAAAAATATCCGAACGGAATTTATACTATTCGATTGCATCTTCGGCTATAACAGCTTCCTGTCTTTTTGTAATCTGATGGTCTTCATGCAAAACAATGCAGTATGTAACAGTTGATATGAGTGCAAGAATAAGTACAACCGCAATAAGTCTTTTGATGTATTTGCCTGTCCTTATTTTCTTGACAACATAGGGAATCCCCGTTATTGTTTATTGCCCTTGTCTTCTTTTAAAATATTTAAAATACTCTCTACACCGCTGTATGCATTATGAAAACTCTCCAAAAGGTTTTCATAATATGCCCGACCTTCGTCCTCAATATGATAATAAATTCGTGTGCGCTTTTTGCCGACAAGCTTTGAATATTCGCTGATTTTTCCTTCGTTAACAAGCTTGTAGGTGACTGCGTAAACGGTGTTCTGAGATATGGACAGGCATCCGTTTGATTTTTCTTTTATGAATTTTACAATTTCATACACATAACTGTCATGCTCACACAAAATGGCAAGAATCAGTATGTCCGTAATTCCGCTGAAAAAATAATTTTGTTTTCCCATAGATACCTCCCAATATACATTATACACACTTAATCACTAAAAATCAATCTAATACATTCAATAAGAATTTAATATGAGCAGTTATTACAGAAAAGCCTTTTGTTGCCGACATTGTGATTTTTTCGTCAATAGTATTCGGAAAAACCGAATTGACCAAAAAATTTCTTTGTGTATTAATCTCATCAGCCATGATATCAACATACACATTATTGATTTCGTTTGAATTCTTTTTGATATAGTCAAATATGAAAAGTAAAATAACAGATAGGATGTTTTAAAATGAAAGCAAAGAAAATTTATTATTCAATTGTCGTAGGATTACAAAGCTTATTTATATCATTGCTGTTTGTGAACATTGGTTATTGCATAATTACTTCGGATTTAACTATGTTTCCCACAACTGCGTTGTATTTGAATTTTTATCCTTTTATGAATTTTTTTAAAACACATAATCCGTATGATTTGATTGTGTTTATATCTTTGTTGCTTTTGTTGTTTGCAATGCACTTTGCAACAATATACATACTTTTCAAAAAGGTTAAAAGAATATATGCTTGGGTAGTTATAGTTAATGCTTATTTTTACGCTTTAACTATGTATAGCGACTCAGATTTAGTTTATGTCTTTCACGATATTGAATTTTCAATCTATATTTACAGTAATTTAGCAATGTTTTTATTGCTGTTGATTGCAGCTTTATTAAAACTCTACCGTAAGAGGGTTCATATTAATTCAAGCCTTGCAGAGGATTATTTTTTACCCAATGAAGAGGATGACAGACCGGAGGATAAATGTGACGGAATAATTCAAGGAAGTATTTTAGCTCCGATTTTCCAGACAGCTTGCTTTTCATTTTCTTTGATTACAAAATATTTTGGTTCGCTTTTGGAGAGTTATTTATATGTGTTTTATACTGCATTTATAATTGCTTCAATCTTTATGTTTGTAATGTCTTATCGAGATTACAAAAAAGCAGTACAATCAAATGCTTTTTCGGAAGAACGAATTGCAAAAGTTGAAAAATACATAAAAATTCAGCCGATTACTTTTGCACTTTTTCTCGCATCGGCAGCTTTGATATTTGCATTTTGACAGTAACAAACTCTACAATAAAATAGGGTAGAACAACTGCTGACAGGAGGCTCGAAAGAGCCTCCTTTTTAATGCTTGAACAGAATACAAATTTATTGTGATGATAAACAGCGTTACAGCTATGTAAAATTTTTATACAGATATAATGATGAAATAAAAAATATCGGAATAAGAATAAACCTCCTGCACAGAGTAAAATCCGTTGCAGGAGGTTTTGTTGTATGAAAAATTATATGGGCTTAATTATTGGCATATTTGTTGGAATCTATATGTAAAATTTACAGAACCTGAAAATATGCATTATTGATACTTTGTCGGGACAGGCACACATCAGTTCTTGCTGTTTGCAATTGCCTGATCAATCAACTTTTGCAGCTTTTCAGACTGCTTTTCGGAGGTTATTGCACCGACAATCGGCTCTCCCACAATATTACCGTTTTTATCGACAACATAAGTTGTGGGGTAGGAGTACAATCCGGATGTGAATTCTCCGGCTTTACTTTTTGAATCAAACCAAATGTTTTTGTAGGTCACACCCTTTTTTGCCAGAATATTCTTTGCGTCAGAGATAGCCGTTTTGTCACCGTCAAGTGTAAATGAATTGATTCCGACTACTGCTCCGCCTTTTTTTGCAAGCTGTTTATTCAGAGCTTCCAGGTCGGCAAGTTCTTCCACGCAGGGATTGCAGGTGGTAAACCAGAAGTTTACTACAGTAACGGTATTTTTTGCAAAAAGCGTACTGCTCTTAACTTCGTTTCCGTCAAGATCCTTGCCGTCAAATGTCGGGAATTTCTTCAGATTATCCTTTTCGATGGGCTTACCGTTTTCCGCCGGAACGCTCATATCTCCATCGGACGGTTTTTCTCCGCATCCGGGAAATTTTTGTTCCAAAAGCGTCAGCTTTCCTTCAATTTCCTTAATCTCTTCGGCGCCTTCATTAAGCAGCTTCAACTCATCTGCACTGAACTGATCCTTGATACCGTCAATCGTTTTCAGAAGAAAATCACCGTAGTTTCCGCCGTTCTCAATCATCGCCATACCCTTATCGGCTGAAATAAATACCTTTTCCCAAAGTTTGCTGTTTTCGGAAAGAATAGCATTTTCCTGTGCCATCAGTTTTTGATGCAGGTCGGCGGCCTCGTCTTTTGTGTTTGGATTCACAGCTGTCAGCATAGCCGTTTCGCTTTTCTTATTTGCGGTAGTATTCGTCGTATTGCCTTTGTCTGTGCCACAGGCGGCAAAGCTTAACAACATCACCAAGGCAGTCAGTAAGGTTAAAATTTTTGTTGTTTTCATAGTGTTTACTCCTTTTCTGTTTCAATTTCTGTTTCAATTTTTTGTTTTGCTGTTTCCGCTTTTTCAGCGGGACAATCATTTTCTTTTCCTTTGCCAAAGCCGTAGCGGAAGCTGACCGCCTTGGTAGGACAGGCACGGATACACTTACCGCAGCGTATGCATTCGGTGTGGTCGGGAGTTTTGGTTACATCTACATCCATCTTGCATACTTTGGCACACTTTCCGCAGGAAATGCATTTGTGTTTGTCTACTTTCATTCCGAAAAGCGACACCTTGTTAAGCAATGCGTAAAATGCACCGAGAGGACACAGCCACTTGCAGAACGGTCTGTAGAAAAGTACACTCAGTACGATTACCGTAATCAATATGCCCAGCTTCCACGAAAAGAGCGTACCCAGTGCGGCGCGGATTCCCGAATCGATGGCGGCAAGAGGGATTGCTCCCTCGAGTACCCCTTGAGGACAAAGATACTTACAGAAAAAAGGATCTCCCATACCCACATCGTTTGTAATGAGCATTGGCAGCAAACCTACAGCAAAAAGCAAAACTGCATATTTTATGTATATCAGCGGCTTCAGCTTTTTAGTGGAAAGCTTTTTTGTCGGTATCTTATGTAACAGTTCCTGAAGCCATCCGAACGGACACAAAAAACCGCAGATAAAACGTCCGAGCAGAACTCCTATCAATATGAGGAATCCTGTGATATAATATGAAAAACTGAATTTTGACGAACCCACTACGGCCTGAAACGAGCCGATTGGGCAGGCGCCCGATGCCGCAGGGCAGGAATAGCAATTCAGTCCCGGAACGCAAACAGCCTTTCCTTTGCCTTGATAAATTCTGCCCTTCAATAAATTCGGCAGATGAATATTACTCAGCAAAGTTGCTCCTGCTTGAATAAGCCATCGAAAGCGTGAGAGAACCTGCGATACACCGCCTCTTTTTTTCTTCGGTTCTTTGTTATCCAATTCCCACACACTCCAAACACAGCCGGATTGCCTTGCTTAACACGGTTTCTGCCTCTCCACGCAGAGCTCCGTAACACAGCATCGTAATTCCGCAGATAATCAGTACGATCTGAAATACGGCTTTTTTCTTTCGAGTCAATTCGGTCACTCCTTTCTTTTGTGCTCTCATTGTAGCACAGAGGATGTAAAATCCCTGTTAAGAACGAAAACTTAACAAAAACTTTATGTCTGAGCGATATAATGATATAATTAAATTATCAAAGAAATATGAAAACACAACAAGGAGAGTTTCTATGCGTATTTTAGTAATTGAAGACGAGCGTGCGCTGTGCGAGACAATTGTTCGCAGCCTTAAAAGATTGGCATACAGCGTTGATTTTTGTTATGACGGAAACAAAGCAAATGAGTTGCTCGGAATAGAAAAGTACGATCTTGTTTTACTTGATCTGAATTTACCCGGTGCAGACGGGATGACGGTACTGCGAACTCTGCGACAAACCGACAGAGATACCGGAGTTTTAATTCTTTCGGCACGCTGTGAGGTTGCCGATAAGGTGGAGGGACTGGACGCCGGAGCAAACGATTACCTGACAAAGCCTTTTCATTTGGAGGAGCTTGAGGCAAGAATACGCAGTCTGACTCGCCGGCGGTTTACACAAAACAATGTTGTTTTGAACTGTGGAAAGGTTGCTTTTGACACCAAAGCCCGTGTTGCCGTTGCTGACGGTCAGGAGCTGTCACTTACCCGAAAAGAAATCGGAATACTTGAATATTTACTTCTTAATCAAGGCCGCCCCGTCAGTCAGGAAGAACTGCTCGACCATGTTTGGGATAACAGTGTTGACAATTTCAGTAATTCAATAAGAGTACATATTTCTGCATTACGAAAGAAACTGCGTGCGGCACTCGGCTATGACCCGATTCGCAATCGCATTGGTGAAGGATATGTTATGGAGGAAGAAAAAGTATGAAAAAGCTATCCTTGCAATGGCGCATAACTCTGATGACTGCACTTCTTATCGGAGCCACCTGCATTTTTATGAATGTTCTTATCGGCTATTCCGGCAGCCATTACATGGATTCCATAGGCTCTTATGTTACAGGTTACGGTGATACGGACAAAGGAGAACCTGACTTTTTCGATCCCGAACACGAAAAGCTTGATCGTGAATTGACTATTGTAATTAACGGAGCACAGGAATCCTTTATCGCTACCAATTGGTATATTACGGCGGCGGCAACATTGTTAGGCGGTGTGCTTGCTTATTTTTTAAGCGGGCATGCACTGAAGCCTCTGCGTACTTTTACCGCTCGGGTGGAAAAGGTTCAACCTAACAATTTGACGGATATGAAGATAACCGAAGAGGTTCCGCCTGAACTGAGACAGTTTGTCAAGTCGTTCAATCGGATGCTTGACCGTCTTGATGAGGGATTTACCGCTCAACGACAGTTCACGGGAAACGCCGCACACGAGTTGCGCACGCCGCTTTCGCTTATGCAGGCACAGCTTGAACTTTTTTCGGCAGAGCATTCCGAGGTATTGCCTGAAACGGCGGAGTTCCTCCGGCTGTTGCGTGAGCAGACCGAACGAATGACACAAATGACAAAAACCCTGTTGGAAATGAGTGAGCTTCGCACAGTATCGTGTGCTGACCGCATAGAGATAGGACCTATGGTAGAAGAGATTTTCACTGACCTTGCGCCCCTTGCAGAGAAAAACAATGTTACACTTGAAAGCACGGGCGACGCTGTTATGACAGGCAGTGACACGCTGATTTACCGTTTGTTATACAATCTGACCGAAAACGCTATACGCTACAACCGTTTTGACGGTACAGTGAATATTACCGTAACGCACAAAGACAATCAGCTTGTTATTACGATTGCGGATACCGGCTACGGCATCCCCGAACAATACAGAGAAAGTATTTTTCAGCCCTTCTTTCGTGTGGATAAATCCCGAAGCAGGGAATACGGCGGAGTTGGATTGGGACTTTCTTTGGTGTGGGAAATCGTTGCACTGCACAATGGTAAGGTTCGTGTGGAAGAGAGTTCGGAAAAGGGTACTGCTATATCAGTAAAGTTTCCGACAGATGCGATAAAAATTTAATATTTTGCGATTTTTTCTTAGTTAATTGTTGAAATTGCCGTAGTTCTGTGCTATACTATAATTAATTAATCGATTAGTTATCAAAAGGAAGCGAATATTATGAGAACAACAGAGGAACAGCACAACGAGCGTAAGAGGGAAATAATGGAAAAATGCTTTGAATGCTATGCTGAAAACGGATTGACAGGTACGGGCATCAAGGCTTTGGCGGCAGCGTGTGGCTGTACAACGGGAAATCTATATTCCTATTTCAACAGTGTTGATGAACTGATTATTGAATCAACTGCATACTGTATGGAAAAGGTCGAGGATGATTTTATGGAAAAAGCTCCCACCGACCCGAAGGATGTTGTTCGATTTGTGAAAGAGGTTCCGTATTGGACCGCAAAGAAGCACGGCAAGAAATATCGGCTGATGTATCAGGTCTATACCCATCCGAAATATATTGAGTACGGCAAGAAATTCTTTGAGGGCGTAAATGAGCGCTATACCGAGTATGCCAAGCGACTTGAGCCGAAAATCGGCATTCCGTACACGGTGATTACACCGCTCATTTTTATATTTGTCCGTGCCTGTGTACACTATGCTATGTTTGAGGATGAATATTATTTAAAAACCCAAATGGAGGTCTTAAAACAGGGTGTTGCCCTGTTTGCTGATAAATACCGTTCACAATATTTGAGAGGAGGCAATGACAAATGAAAAAACGAATATACTGTATTACTACCGCACTTTGTCTTGTGCTTTGCATCGTACTTTGCATTGCATTTGCTGCCGTATGCAGCAAGGCGGAAAATAGCAAAGCCGTGTTGCCGGAGGTGCGAAACAACGGCACAGCAATCCAATGGAGAGATACCGCCGAAGAGGAATGGCACGATCTTGTAGCTCTTAACACGCTCAGAGGTACTGACGGAAAGAACGGTCTTGACGGCAAAGACGGTGCTGACGGTAAAGACGGTGCTGACGGCAAAAACGGCACTGACGGTAAAGACGGTACTGACGGTAAAAACGGCATTGACGGCAAAGACGGTACTAATGGAAAGAACGGCACTGACGGCAAAGACGGTACTAATGGAAAGAACGGCATTGACGGCAAAGACGGTATTGACGGAAAAGACGGTCTTGACGGCAAAAACATAGAGGTACAAAGAACAACAGAATATATACAGTGGCGCTATGAGGGAGAAGACTGGCAAAACCTTGTTGCCATTTCCGATATAAAGGGACCCACAGGGCAGAACGGTAAAGACGGAGCAAACGGAAAAACACCGGAGTTCCGTGTAAATGAAAACAATCTTCAATGGCGTTATGTCAGTGACGAAATATGGTTAAATCTTTACGATCTTTCAAATTTGAAAGGTCTTGACGGAAAAGACGGAATCGACGGAAAGAACGGTGTCGATGGTATTGACGGCAAAAACGGTGATACGCCGTTCATCGGTGAAAACGGCAACTGGTGGCTCGGAATGACCGACATTGGCGTAAAAGCCGCAGGTGTTGACGGTGAAAAAGGCGACAAGGGAGATAAAGGAGATGCCGGAGAGAACGGTAAGGACGGAGCAAACGGAAAAACACCTGAGTTCCGTGTAAATGAAAATAACCTACAGTGGCGTTATGTCGGCGATGAAATATGGCTTAACCTTTACGATCTTTCAATTTTGAAAGGTCTTGACGGCGCAGACGGTAAGGATGGTATAAACGGCAAAGACGGTGCTGACGGTAAAGACGGTGTTGACGGTAAGGACGGTGCCGATGGCAAGGACGGTGCCGATGGCAAGGACGGAACAAACGGACAAAACGGCGCTGACGGCAAAGACGGCAACACCCCCTTCATCGGTGAAAACGGCAACTGGTGGATTGGAACGACCGATACGGGAGTGAAAGCCACAGGAGTTGACGGTGAAAAAGGCGAAAAGGGTGACAAAGGAGATAAAGGCGACAAAGGTGACGCAGGTCAGAACGGCAGCTGTTCGGGATATTTTTACGGAGAGGCAAACTCTCCGAGTGCAGTAGTACTGAATAACAGTCGTGCCAATATTACTGTCTACCAAAAAATAAACAAGGGCGGCTTGATTTCATCCTACATGAATAATATTACACTCAAAAAAGGACATATTTACAATGTCTGCTTAAGCGGTTCTCTCGAAGTTGGTTCAAACGAAGCTAACAAAAGCGGCAATTACTCTATTCAGATGACAGACGGTTATGATGACGATCTGTGCAGGGAGCTTACACGAATAAAAAGGGACGGGGCAAAAATACCGTATACCAATGATCAACATTCCTTTAATTTCAACAGAATGTATGATGCGTCAAATAAAGACATTACATTGCAGTTGTGGTTTGAAAATTCGGCATACAATACTTATCTAGGTGGCTTCAGAGGCACTATTACAATAACCGCTCTTGATTAAATTTATATAACGGAGGTGGCGAAAAATGAAAAAACGAATACTTAGTATCCTGCTGACTTTATGCATGACGCTCTGCCTTACGCCGATAAGCGTATTCGCCGAGGAGGTTGGGACAGAGGGCTCTGCTGCGATACAGCTTGGTGCAGATGCACTAAGTGTGTTAAGTAAAAATGTAAACACAGCGACCGCACCGACTGTGTATTTCGGGCAAAACCATGAAAATAATCCCGCTGCATGGCGAGTTATCGGCTATGACGGAAGCGGTGTTACAAGCTCAAAGGGGGATATTACCCTGCTTGCGGCAGGCGCTATGGGGGTTATACCATTTGTCGATGCCATATTAAACAACGAATACGCACCGAGCAATTTGAAAGCCACAATAGATGCGCTTGCGGAAAAGCTGACGACAGAAGAAAATGCTGCCGTAAAGAAACGGGCGCTTACAAGCGGAAGTTACGACGGAGAGAATACCGACTGTGTAGCAGGAGGGCAGGTGGATAACGCTGTATTCTGGCCACTTTCCGCAAAAGAGGCTATTGCTGTAAACAACGATCTGCGTGCCTTGAATCCTGCACATCCGAATTGGGTGACAACCGGTTGGTGGCTGCGCTCCCCCGGCTCCGATAAATATCATCTCGCCGTCGTGCGTAGTGAGGGTTCTGTCCAATACTCTGGGTACTCTGTCCTCATTTTCAATAATTATCGGACTGTTCGTCCCGCTTTTAAATTAAATATGAACTCTGTCCTTTTTGCATCTGCCGCTGTGGGCGGAAAGCCTGACGGAGGGCTGACCCCGATTCCCGAATACAGCGGAAACGAGTGGAAGCTGACGCTTTTAGATAGTAGACGCAATTTTGCCGTGACGGAAAAAACTGTCAGCGCCGCCCCCGACGATACCGTTACGCTGAATTACAAAGGGGCGACCACAGGGAAAAATGAATATATCTCTGTCATCCTGGCGGATAACAACGGCGCACAGTATTACGGCAGAGTAGCACAACCTACTGCCGAAAGCGGAACGGTTGAAATCAAAATCCCGTCTGACATTGCACCGGGCGACTATACCATGAAGGTATTCAGCGAGCAGTATAACGGTGACTGCAAGACCGACCTTGCAAGTGCTTTTGCGGATGTCACGCTGACGGTGGAAAGTCAGCCTGACGAGCAGTTTACCCTCGCCTCAGGTGGCAGATACTATTTTGACCTTTCGGCAATGAATATTTCGGGAACGGTAAACAGCAATCTACCGGACAGCACCCTGCATTATGTGCCTTTTACCTATGTGGGTACGGTCAACGCTTATAGGCTCACATCGGAAACGGCAACCACCGAGGAGTATGCTCAGAAGAATAAATATCCCCACAGCCTATTCATTGCGGACTATGCCGTAACGCATACGGTAAGCTGGGATGCCCTGAATACCGCAGATCTGATTTTCGGCAAAAATTATGCCAGCGGCGGCGTGGACTATACCCTGCGCACACCGTCTGTGGGAAGTGACTGTACGGGTTTAGACGATTCCCAACGCGGCGTGCCCCAAAGCAACGAATGGGACACAATGCTGAACAAGGACAGCGGATATATCCAAAACTGGAATAGAATGTTTTCGTGGGGACAGGATGTTTCTCCTGGCGGCGCGTCGTA
>ULNG01014194.1_pt1 | contig 11701 bp, 10 predicted proteins | sample 1951861 | NCBI WGS metagenome assembly ULNG01 (sample SAMEA4835571, study PRJEB28245) | human gut metagenome | biome: gut microbiome; material: fecal sample | place: Denmark | collected 2008 | reverse complement strand
AGCAGTGATAGCAGCTGGTGCCGTAGTTACTAAGGATATTCCGCCTTTTACTATATGTGGAGGAATACCAGCAAAAGTTTTGGCGCAACGTTCTATTGATTTGCGGTATACTTTGGGAGGGACATATCTTCATTTTCTATAAAGTTGATTAATGAAAAAATTAGCAATTGTAATACCTGCCTATAAGGTAGACTTCTTTGAGACTGTATTATTCTCTTTAGCGCAACAGACATGTAAAGATTTCACTGTTTATATTGGTGAGGATTGTAGTAGAGATGATTTTAAGAGTCTTATAGAACAATATTCGAAGCAATTGGATATTGTTTATAGAAGATTTGAAGTGAATTTTGGTGGGCATGATCTCGTTGCACAATGGAACCGTTGTATACAACTGACACAGAATGAGCCTTGGCTGTGGCTGTTTTCTGATGATGATATTATGGGGCCTCGTTGTGTAGAATATTTTTTTAATACAATAGCAATAGATAATGGAGCTTTTGACATTTATCATTTTGATGTAAAGATTGTTGATTGCGAAAATCAGATAGTGAGAATTCCAACTGTTTATCCATCGGTGATAGATAGTGAGACTTTTTATCGTCGGAAAGCGTCGGCTCGGTTAGATAGTTTTGTAGTAGAGTATATTTTTCTAAGGGATATTTATAATTGTACAGGTGGTTTTCAGCACTTTGATTTAGCATGGGGAAGTGATATAGCTACATGGGTGAAAATAGGAGCTGATAAAGGTATTAAAACTATTTCTGGAGATTATGTATATTGGCGTAAGAGCAAAAAAAATATAACACCTAATATGGATAATAAAATGGTGCTCCGGAAGCTTACTGCTGATATTGAGTTTACTCATTGGATAAATGAGTTCTTTCATAAATCATCTGTCTACCGATTTACAAAGTATGCTTTTTTTCGTTTAGTGGTACATTATTCTCAAGCAATCTCAAAATCTCAAATACGCCTCTTATTAGATAAGGCGGTTGGAAAAAATATTATTTCCTTCAATGATGCATTTATCATTAATTGGACATATCGTTTCATTCAGCTAGCTAAAAGAGTAAAGGATGTTCTATATTTTTGACTATATGAATAATTTATATATTTCAATAAAATGATTGTAAGAAGTAAAGCGCCATTACGTCTGGGATTGGCTGGTGGTGGAAGTGATGTATCACCTTATAGTGATATTTATGGAGGGTTGATTCTCAATGCAACAATTAATTTATATGCTTATTGTACTATTGAAGAGACCAACAGCGGTAGGATTGAGATTAATGCTTATGATGCACAATGTTGCAAAAGTTACCTTTCTATGTCTCAATTAGAGATTGATGGAGAAGCAAGTCTCATAAAAGGTGTGTATAACCGTATTATTCGTGATTATAGGCTTGAGCCTAAGTCATTCAAAATAACAACTTATAATGATGCGCCTGCTGGATCAGGATTAGGAACATCCTCTACTATGGTTGTTTGTATATTAAAGGCTTTTATTGAGTGGTTGTCACTTCCTTTAGGAGATTACGAGACGTCACGTCTAGCTTATGAAATTGAACGTAAGGATTTGGGATTGAGTGGTGGTAAGCAAGATCAATATGCAGCAGCTTTTGGGGGATTCAATTATATGGAATTCTTGCAAAATGATTTGGTGATTGTTAATCCGCTAAAAATGAAACGTTGGATTGTGGATGAATTAGAGTCAAGTATGGTTCTATATTTTACAGGTCGTTCTCGCTCTTCTGCTGCTATTATTAATGAGCAGAAGAAAAATACGAGCGAAGGTAATCAAACCGCTATAGAGGCGATGCATAAGATTAAACAGAGTGCTATTGATACTAAATTAGCCTTGTTGAAGGGGGATGTTGGGGAGTTTGCTCGTATTTTGGGTGAAGGATGGGAAAATAAGAAGAAGATGGCTGGCGCCATTACTAATCCGATGATTCAAGAAGCTTTTGATGTAGCCACTGGTGCCGGTGCTATGGCCGGTAAGGTTAGTGGAGCAGGTGGGGGAGGATTTATCATGTTTGTGGTTGAGCCGACACGTAAAGAAGAAGTGGTACGGGCTTTAAATAATTTGAATGGTTTTGTTATGCCATTTCAGTTTATTGATGACGGTGCACACGGATGGAAGATTTATTCAACAGATAAAGTTCAGAAATAGATATAGCATAAGTATGGAAAGTATTGATATTGTAAGAAAACAAGTAGCGGAGAGTGAGCGAGTGAAAGCGGAACTTTCTAAAAATGAAGAAGTGATAGCGGCTATTGCTAAAGCGGCTGACGTATGTACTGAGGCCTATCGTCGAGGAAATAAAACGATGTTTGCGGGTAATGGGGGGAGTGCAGCTGATGCTCAGCATTTAGTCGGCGAATTTGTGAGTAAGTTTTATTTTGATCGTCCGGGAATTCCTTCAATAGCTTTAACTACGGATACCAGTGTTATTACAGCTATTGGTAATGATTATGGATATGATAAAATATTTGCACGCCAACTCCAGGCACAAGGTGTGGCAGGGGATGTTTTTATTGGTATTTCTACTTCAGGTAATTCGAAAAATATTGTAGATGCCTTGCCTATATGTAAAGAAAAGGGGATTACGACGATTGCTCTTACAGGTATGAAGTCTTGTAAAATGGATGATTTTGATATTGTCATTAAAGTTCCTAGTGCTGAAACCCCTCGTATACAGGAATGTCAAACATTAATAGGACATATTATTTGCTGTATTGTGGAAGAGAATATTTTCGGGGAAGAATATAATAAATAATTTTATGGAAGTTATCATATTAGCTGGTGGATTTGGGACTCGTTTGCGTAGTGTAGTAAATGAAGTACCCAAGTGTATGGCGCCAATAGCAAACAAACCTTTTTTGTGGTATTTACTGAAATATCTTACAAAATTTGATGTATCAAAAGTAATTCTATCTTTGGGTTATTTACGCGGTGTTATTATTGATTGGATTGATGAGTGTAAAGATGAGTTTCCTTTTGCTTTCGAATATGCCGTGGAGGACGAACCATTAGGGACAGGTGGAGGAATAAAACTAGCCTTAAAGAGAACTAGTAAACCTAATATTATTGTTTTGAATGGCGATACATTCTTTGATGTAAATTTGAATGAATTATATGAATGGCATTGTTTATATCCTTCATCAATCACACTGGCATTAAAGCCAATGGAAAACTTTGACCGTTACGGAAATGTACAGATATGTGAAGATACTAATCAGATTAGAAGATTTGATGAGAAAAAATATTGCGAGAAAGGCTTGATTAATGGTGGTATATATATTATCAATACATTAGAACCGATATTCAACAGACTACCGCAGAGATTTTCTTTTGAGACAGGAGTTCTTCAACCCCAATGTTTATTAGGAAAACTTTATGGTGTGGTGCAAAATGGATATTTTATTGATATTGGTATTCCCGAAGATTACGACAAGGCCAATGCGGAATTTTCAGATCTCCTTTTCTAAATAAATCTTTCTATAATGAGACTACAAGATATTGATGTAACTGGTTTTGAAACATTGTTGCTAGATCGTGATGGAGTGGTTAACAGACTTCGTCCAGATGACTATGTGAAAAAATGGGAAGAGTTTGAATTTCTTCCTGGAGTACTTGAAATTTTGAAAGTTTGGAATACCCATTTTAAATATATATTTATAGTGACTAATCAGCGTGGAGTAGGGAAGGAAATTATGAGTGAAGAGGATTTAAAACATATACATGAGCGAATGATTTCTGAAGTTAAGAATTATGGAGGGAGAATAGATAGAATTTATTATTGTACCGCTTTGACGGATTCTGATATTAACCGTAAACCGGGAATAGGTATGTTTCTTCAAATATTGAGAGATTATCCAGATATTGATAAAGCTAAGTGCCTTATGATAGGTGATAGTGATAGTGATATAAAATTTGCTAAGAATTGTGGTATTGTAGGAATTAAAGTTATATGAAAGAGAAAATTTTGTTTTTGACAGCATATGTTCCCAATAAGGCAGCAGCAGGTGAAAAAAACACTATGATAATGCTGAATGATTTAGCTTCATGTTATGATGTTGATTTGATTTATTTTAAATATGATTGGGAAAATGATTATGTGCCCGAAAGAGGAAATGTAAATACGAAACTAACAATTCGTAACTCGATAATGACTAAATTAAAAAATGTTTGCAACTTTCCTTTTGTTCATCCTACTTTTTCTATACGTTTTAATTGGCTGATACTTCGAAGAGTTAGGGATTTGCTTAAAATGAATCATTATAAAGTTGTGATTTTTAATCATAGTAATATGTTCTTGTATGGACGATATATTGATAAACGTATTCCTAAAATATTACTTTGCCATGATGTAATTGCACAACGTGTGCTTCGTTCTTCTTCATATTTAATGCAGAAGATATGTATTTTCTCGGAACGGATGTCCTTGAATCTGCCTAATGCTCATATTTTTTCTTTTTCACAAAAAGATTGTGACCTAATAAAACAGATTTATCATAAGGAAACTAATCTTTGTTTAGACTATATTGATGAACAAATTATTAATAAAAGTCCCGATAAAGTTGAGGATTATTTCACAATGTTTGGCGATTGGCGGCGTAAAGAAAATGCGGAAGGGGCTTTGTGGTTTATTAATACTGTAGGTCCATTATTGAGAAAAAAAGTACATATTAAAATCATAGGACGTGGATTTCCTAATAAAGATGTGAAAAATATAGTTCCGAATTTGAATTTAGATATTCTTGGCTTTGTAGATGATCCATATAAGATTTTATCTCAGAGTAAAGCTTTGATATCCCCATTGTTTACAGGGGCAGGTATTAAAGTCAAGGTTATAGAAGCTTTGGCATGTGGCATTCCTGTTATTGGAACTGATATTGCTTTTGAAGGTCTTCCTCCTTTATTTAATTCCTTTATGCTCATTGCTGAGACGCCAAAGGATTATATTAGATGTATGGAATGTCTCAATATGAATATAGATGAAAGAATAAAAACGAAAGAAATGTTTATTAAGACATATCAATCGGATTCCATAACAAACTATATTAAAAGGATTTGAGTGATTTATTGTTGATATGTGTGAGTTTATTGTTTAGTCTTTACTGCCAGATTTAATATAACTACAATCATATAGTGAAAGTCTATATATTTAGTTTAATAGATATATTATTTGGAATTAATTTATTCAATTTTCCTTTGTTAATCCTCGATAAATATGATTGATATTTCTATTATTACGGTCGGTATGAACCATCTTTTATACCTTAAAGTATTATTACGTTCTTTATATAAAGAGAATATTCCTCAAGCAAGTATTGAAATGATTTATGTGGATAATTGTTCATCAGATGGTACTGTTGAATATATCCGACAAAATTATCCTCAAGTAAGGATCGTTGAGAATCAAAAACCTTTAGGATTTGGAGAAAATAATAATAAAGGAGTATTAGCCTCAATAGGGAAATATATTGCTATTATTAATCCGGATATTGTTTTGCATAAAGGGAGTTTAGATTTTCTATATGAATATGTTGAAAAGCATCCTATTATAGGCATTACTGTACCAAAACTATTGAATCCAGATGGGACAGTTCAATATTCTGTGAGAAGTTTTATTACATTAAAAGTTCTGTTCTCTCGATTTTTATCTAAAGGTAATGATCAAACAACCAGTAAGATAGTGAATAAGTATCTTTGTAAAAACATGGATACAACAAAGATACAACCTGTAGATTGGGCTATTGGCGCAGCATTATTTATGCGGAGAGATTTTTATGCTTTTTTAGGCGGGTTTGATCAGAATTATTTTTTATATATGGAAGATGAAGATATTTGTCTTCGATCTTGGAAATGTAATCGTCCTGTCGTTTATTTTCCTGAATCTATAATGACTCATAACCATCTTCGTGGAAGTTCTAAAATCGGTCGAAAGGCGCTTCTTCATTTACAGAGTATGTTTGTTTTCTTTAAGAAACATGGATGTTCGATTGGAAGCTTTTGTTCTAAAATGCAAGCTTGCTCAAAACTAGAATATTATTAGAAGAATAAATGTGGTTTTATAGAAATAATATTAAAATCTATTATATAACATCGTTCTATGCAGGAGATCCAACGTTTTAATAAAGTTTTAAAATCTTGTGTCCTTTTTGGGGATATAATTTTGTTGAATTCATTGCTATGGGGATTTGAACTGGTTTTGGGCAGTCGCTTTTATTCTGGTAATTTAACTTCTCTTTATCAAGGGATGGTTCTGCTTAGTCTATGCTATCTGGTTTGCAATATTCAATCAGGGGTTATTTTGCATCATCCAGTTGTTCGTCCAGAACAGATTATGATTCGTGTACTTCGTAATATGGTTCCTTTTATTTTATTTTCCATTTGCTTTTTGTCTCTTTTCCATTTTGAATTTTTCCGCTCTCGGTTGTTCGGATTGTTTTATGTTGCTTTACTGATCATCTTGATTTGTTATCGTCTTGCTTTTCGTTATTTTTTGGAGCTTTATCGTGAAAAAGGAGGAAATGTTCGCATGGTTGTATTGGTGGGCAGTCACGAGAATATGCAGGAACTTTACCATTCAATGACAGATGATCCAACTTCAGGCTACCGTGTAATGGGATATTTTGAAGATTCCCCATCCGATTATTATCCGGAAGAAGTTGCATATTTGGGACAGCCGAAAGAGGCGATTGAGTATTTAGAAAGAAATTCAGGTAAAATTGCACAACTCTACTGTAGTCTTCCTTCTGTACGGAGTGCGGAGATTGTTCCGATCATTAATTATTGCGAGAACCACTTGGTGCGTTTTTTTAGTGTTCCCAATGTCCGTAACTATTTAAAGCGCAGGATGTATTTTGATTTATTAGGTAATGTACCAGTATTATCTATTCGTCGTGAACCATTGGAACTTCGTGAGAATCGTGTTTTAAAACGATTTTTTGATATAATATTTTCATTGATATTCTTGTGTACTATTTTCCCTTTTGTTTATATAATAATAGGGATTGCTATTAAAATCAGCTCGCCGGGGCCCATTTTTTTTAAACAGAAACGTAGTGGTGAAGACGGTCGTGAATTTTGGTGTTACAAATTTCGTTCTATGCGAGTAAATGCACAATGTGATGTTCTTCAAGCTACAGCAAATGATCCTCGTAAAACACGTATAGGTGAGTTTATTCGTAAAACGAGTATTGATGAATTGCCTCAGTTTATTAATGTATTGATGGGTGATATGTCTGTTGTTGGTCCTCGCCCCCATATGCTGAAACATACAGAGGAATATGCCCAAGTGATTAATAAATTTATGGTTCGTCATTTTGTGAAGCCTGGTATAACTGGTTGGGCGCAAGTAACAGGCTATCGTGGAGAGACTAAAGAACTTTGGCAAATGGAAGGACGGGTTAGTCGTGATATTTGGTATATTGAGCATTGGACGTTTATGCTTGATTTGTATATTATTTATAAAACAGTATATAATGCTATTCATGGAGAAAAAGAAGCGTATTAATTAGTAATAAAACAACAAAGTATAAAAGAATAGATATCTAATTCATCACAGTTATGAGAATATTGAATAAATTGATTTTTGTAGTGTTACTGCCTTTTCTGTTTACGGCCTGCCAGTCCTACAAGAAAGTACCTTATTTGCAGGATACAGAAGTAGTAAATCAAATAGAACAGAAAGAGAATTTGTATGATGCAAAGATCATGCCTAAAGATTTGTTGACTATCGTAGTTTCCTGTACTAGTCCGGAGTTGGCTGCACCATTTAATTTGACAGTTGCCAGTCCAACAAATTTGTCTGTTACTAATATTTTAGCTACTACACAACCCGTGTTACAAACTTACTTGGTAGATAATGAAGGAAAGATTTTTTTTCCTGTATTGGGAGAGTTAAAACTAGGTGGTTTGACAAAGAAACAGGCAGAACAAATGGTTGTAGAAAAGTTGAAACCCTATATGAAAGAAACGCCTATCGTTACAGTGCGTATGGTAAATTATAAAATCTCAGTGATAGGTGAAGTCACTCGTCCGGGTACTTTTACTATTTCTAATGAAAAAGTCAATTTATTGGAGGCGCTTGCTATGGCAGGGGATATGACGGTGTATGGCTTGCGGGATAATGTAAAACTGATTCGTGAAGATGCCACAGGTAAGCAAGAAATTATAACTCTTGATTTGAATAAATCAGAAACAATTCTTTCTCCATATTATTGGCTACAGCAAAATGATGTCGTTTATGTAACCCCTAATAAGGCAAAAGCTCGTAACTCGGATATTGGGAATAGTACGAGTCTATGGTTCTCTGCTACATCTATCCTAGTTTCTCTTGCCAGCTTATTATTTAATATTTTAAAATAACGTTTTGAAAAAATGAAAGAAGAAATAGTAAACGAAAGACAGTGTGAAACTGAGGACGAGAAAATAGATATTCAACAATTACTTTTTAAATATATTATTCATTGGCCGTGGTTTGTCGGTGCCGTTTTAGTTTGTCTTATTGGAGCTTGGATATATTTGCGTATGGCCACTCCTGTTTATAATATATCGGCAACAGTTTTGATAAAGGATGACAAAAAAGGTGGCAATACAGGAAGTATGGTAGGACTGGAAGAATTAGGGTTAAGTGGCTTGATTAGTTCTTCTCAGAATATAGATAATGAACTTGAAGTTTTACGTTCAAAGACTTTAGTGAAAGAAGTAATCAATCTGTTAAACTTATATGTATCATATACAGATGAAGATGGATTTCCTTCAAAGAATATGTATAAAACTTCTCCTGTTTTAGTTAGTTTGACTCCGCAAGAAGCTGAGAAACTAACTGATCCTATGGTTGTTGAGATGGCGTTGTATGGAGAAGGTGGTTTGGAGGTAAATGTTACAGTTGGTGATAAAGAATACCAAAAGCATTTTGAGAAATTGCCAGCTGTATTCCCGATGGATGAGGGAACTTTAGCTTTTTTTCAATCGCCAGATTCCTTATCATTGAAGAAAGATACAATGGAAGCGTCTTCAAATATACGGCATATTACGGCTAAGATTAAATCACCTATGAAAGTAGCACGGGCGTATTGTGAAAATCTAAAAATTGAGCCTACTTCTAAAACGACTTCGGTAGCTGTGATTTCATTGAAGAACTCTAGTTTGCAACGTGGGCAAGATTTTATCAATCAATTATTAGAAATGTATAACCGTAATACGAATAATGATAAAAATGAGATTGCTCAAAAGACTGCTGAATTTATAGATGAACGTATTAATATTATTTCTAAGGAGCTTGGGAGTACAGAGGCAAATCTTGAGAATTTTAAACGTAATGCCGGTATTACCGACTTGACTAGTGAAGCGCAAATTGCCTTGACCGGTAACGCCGAGTATGAAAAGAAGAGAGTAGAGAACCGGACACAAATCAGCCTTATTGAAGATTTGCGGAAATATATAAGAGGAAATGAATACGAAGTTCTTCCGGGTAATATAGGCTTGCAAGATCCAGGATTGGTTGCAACGATTGAACGATATAATGAAATGTTAGTTGAACGGAAGCGCTTATTACGTACTTCTACAGAAAATAATCCTACGATTATCAATCTGGATACAAGCATCCGTGCCATGAAGTCGAATGTGCAGGCGACCCTTGACGGATCATTGAAAGGTTTATTAATTACAAAAGCTGATCTTGAACGTGAAGCAAGCCGTTTTTCTCGTCGTATTAGTGATGCTCCCGGACAAGAACGTCAGTTTGTAAGTATTGCCCGTCAACAGGAAATCAAAGCCGGACTGTATTTGATGCTTTTACAAAAGCGTGAGGAGAACGCCATAGCATTGGCAGCTACTGCAAACAATGCAAAAATCATTGATGAAGCTATCGCTGATGATATCCCTGTTTCTCCTAAGCGTAGAATGATTTATCTGATCGCTTTAGTATTAGGCATTGGCATCCCCGTAGGCATCATCTACCTGATCGGCCTGACCAAGTTCAAACTCGAAGGTCGTGCAGATGTCGAGAAACTGACAACTATTCCTATCGTCGGTGATATCCCATTAACCGACGAGAAGAACGAAAAAGACGGTTCTATTGCCGTCTTTGAGAATCAGAACAACCTGATGAGCGAGACCTTCCGAAACATCCGTACCAACCTTCAGTTCATGCTTCAGAATGACAAGAAAGTGATTCTTGTGACTTCTACCGTCAGTGGAGAAGGAAAATCATTTATCTCCGCCAATTTAGCCATCAGTCTCTCTTTATTAGGAAAGAAAGTAGTAATCGTAGGGCTTGATATCCGCAAACCGGGGATTGAATAAAGTCTTCCGTCTTTCGACGAAAGAGAAGGGGATTACCTTATACCTTGCAAACCCGGAAACAGATTTGATGAGTCTGGTACAACCTTCGGATATTAATCAGAATCTGTATATACTTCCCGGTGGAACGGTTCCTCCTAATCCGACCGAGCTGTTAGCGCGTGATGGTCTGGACAAGGCAATAGAGATATTGAAGAAGAGCTTTGACTATGTGGTTCTGGATACCGCACCGGTAGGTATGGTTACCGATACCTTGTTGATCGGTCGTGTAGCGGACTTGTCCGTCTACGTATGCCGTGCCGACTATACTCATAAAGTAGAGTATACATTGATCAACGAACTTGCCGAAGAAAAGAAACTGCCTAACCTGTGTACTGTAATCAATGGCGTAGACCTGAAACGCAGGAAGTATGGCTACTACTACGGCTACGGTAAATATGGCAAGTACTATGGATATGGCAAACGCTATGGCTACGGATACGGTTACGGACAGGAAAAAGGTGCTAAATCGTAATCCGGTTCTAAGAATAAACCTGAGAATAAACGATAGCCCGTTTCAATCTGATTGACCACAGTATATCCCCCAAGATATAGTCAGTCAGATATAGCCGACCGCTTGATTTTCCCCAATCAAGCGGTTTGTTGTATTCATCTACGTTGACAATATAATTTTTATATCCCATATCAAAGAAAAGCGGGTATCCGGACAACCAGATGCCCGCTTTTTTTGTTATATTTGTATTATCCCTTAAAAAATGATAATTATGAAACAACACTACAGACTTACTATTTGGAGCCTTTTCTTTCTGATCACTTCCAGTGGAAGTGCCTTTGCCCAGAGAAAAACGATCACTCCGATAGACTCTCTGATAACGGTAGGATATGCCACCGGAAGTTTAAAAACCATATCCGGATCAGTGGAGAAAATCACGGAGACACAGATGAATAAAGACCAGATCACGAATCCGCTGGAAGCCATACGCGGACGAGTACCGGGTCTGACCATCCAGCGTGGGACAAACGGTCCCGCCGCCTTAGATGCAGTCCGCCTGCGAGGAACCACCTCATTGACCAGCGGAAACGACCCGCTGATTATCGTCGATGGAGTCTTCGGCGATTTGAGTATGCTTACCTCCATTTATCCTACAGACATAGAGAGCTTCACCATCCTGAAAGACGCTTCCGAAACGGCACAGTACGGATCACGAGGCGCCTCCGGTGTCATCGAAATCACCACCAAGAAGGGCATGAGCGGTAAAACGCAAGTGAGTTATAACGGCATCTTCGGTATATCCACCGTCTATAAGAATCTGAAAATGCTGTCAGCAGATGACTTCCGCTGGGTCGCATCTGAACGTGGCATCTCCATACTGGACAAAGGAAACA
>ULNG01040705.1_pt1 | contig 11726 bp, 9 predicted proteins | sample 1951861 | NCBI WGS metagenome assembly ULNG01 (sample SAMEA4835571, study PRJEB28245) | human gut metagenome | biome: gut microbiome; material: fecal sample | place: Denmark | collected 2008 | reverse complement strand
GCAGCTGCAAAACTTAAAATCATGGACGGTTTCGCTCTCGATGACTTCTCCACATTTTTTGCATCTGATTGCGTTCCTGATAATTCTCGGCATAATCAGTCCCTCTTTAGTGCATTTTTGATTTTCTCTTTTTCCCCGCTGCCATCTGTGCGGAGGCGCAGCAGCGGGACGGCGCACTTCTCCAGAATGGAGTTCTTTTTCGCGTCCCGCTCTGCCTGCTTGCTCCCGGATTTATGAGATCCGCCATCCGCTTTAATCGTCAGCACGCACTTTGCTGATTAGGTCGCAAGTTAGTTCAAAGTTGGTCCCAAGTCAGTTCCAAGTTGGTTCCAAGATTCGTTAGTATTTTGGATTATTTGGACGCAAACCACCTTGCGGCACTTGTTGTTCCTTCACAGAAAACCTTCCCGCTTTCACGCAATTCTCTCATCAAAATGCGGATTTGGTTTCGATCAAGCCCCGGTAAAACTTGCTGCAATTCTTTGAACGGAGTACCAACTTCGTTATTCTGGCGGATGTGCTTACAGAATCTCACAACCAGAAAGTTGCGCTTTTATCCAGGGTCTCTTTCCTCTGTTTCCAGTCCGGCATCAGCATCGTTAGGAACGCATAGAACTGCTTTGAATGATTGGGGTGAACGAAGTGGCAAAACTCGTGCATCACAACATATTCGATACAGTTGCGTGGGGCTTCTAATAGCCTCTTATTCAGCGTAACAATTTCCTTTTTGGCCAGACAAGATCCCCACCTGGTCTCCATATTCCGAATCCGCAGTTCTGGCATCGGTACCCCATATTTTTGAAATATGGGGTAGGTCTCCAAAATAATTTCACTGAAAATGGATCGACACTGCTCATCCAGGTAACGGGTCACCATCTTTTGCTTTTTTGCAAAGTCTTCCGTGTCTTTCACACAAAGACGAAGATATATCCCATCAGAGGAAATTGCGTCCCACATACTGTTCTCCACTTTCAGGCGGATTCCTCTGCCCAGCAGATAGAAAGTCTCTCCGCTGACATATTGCTTGGGTTGAGAGGCATACTGCGCCATCTCACGAAACTTTCTTTGTGCTGAGTGAATATAGGCCCCTTTGCTTACCACAAAATCATCGACTTTTTCAGCCGGGACATCCGGATTAGCTGAAACATAAACCATACAATCCTTATGAACCCGCAGATTGAGATTTTTTACCTGCTTCTGCTCCAGCAGGTAGTGGATCTCGTTGTTTTCATATACGACGGTTCTTTCCTGTGCCATTGCTGTCAAAACCTCCGAAGTGCTACTGTTTTGACATTTTCGATGATCTTATCAATGGTGTCAAAAGACAGCTTTAATCCTCGCTCTTTCTCGTAGTCATAAAAAAGGTCATCAATATCCTGCGAGATTCGGTCGTGGATTGTTTTGTTGTTGGTCCAGTCCACTTGACTGTGATTGGCCACAATTTTTGTAATCTCTTCCGCAATCTCCGCAACAAAATCAGGAGGAACTTCCGCTTCCTTCGCTTCGTCGAATACTGCTGACAGAACACCGTAAAACGCCTGGGCGTGGACATTATTCTTAATGGATTCCGGATAGGTCACGGTGCTTTTTCCGGCGTGATAGTCTTCCATGATGGTACGCATCTTTGCCAGATATTCAGCCTCGGAGATTACCTTTTCCTTGTACTGCTCCAATGCGTCCTTGATACGCTTGGAGAAACTGTCGTAATAGGCAGGATTTTCCTGATACTTTTCGCTGATGCTGCGGGTCAATTTGCTGGTAATAGCGTCTGCCTTTGCACGGAGCGAACCTAATTCCTCTAATTCTCGTTCAAAGTCATCTTTGTTCAGAATATCGATGGGGCTGGTAATCTGTTTCAGACCAGCTACCGAGAGGTGTGTATCCAGAAGATTTTGCATCAGCGGCTCATATTCCCGGTTATCAATGGCATCGCAGTACCGGATTTTCACGCTGCGGCGCACCTTGGAAAAAAAGATAAAAGTGTTTTGATACTGCTTCAATTCATCTTTCGGAATGGCTGCATACGCCTGTTCCGCATTCAGCACCATATTCAACGCTTTGCCAAAGGCACAGAGGAAATTATAAAAGTTCTCTCGCTTCTTATCGTCAGCAAGAAAAACTTCCACTTCTTCGGTGTCGCGTGGATTTTTCAAGTTTGCAAACAGTTCCGTCAACCGGGTATAGGCTTCCCGCAGGCCAGCCACAGACGACATGACATCCACCACAACACCCTTCAGATCTCCACTGTCAAAGTTCTCCAGTCCGGCACCGCTGTACAGATCCATAGCGGTATCCAACTTTTCAATCAGTCCACGGTAGTCCACAATGAGGCCGTAGTCCTTGCCTTCATACAGACGATTGGTGCGGGCTATAGCTTGGAGCAGGCCGTGTTCTTTCAACTCTTTGTCGATGTAGAGCACCTGGCAGATGGGGGCATCAAAACCGGTAAGCAACTTACTGCACACAATAAGAATATCGATGTCTCCTGCGCAGAACTGGTTCTTCATTGCCTCTTCGTAGGCATCTGCGTCACCGTAGCGGTTCATCATTTTATTCCAGTAGGCAATGACCTTATCGTCGGCACCCTCGTCTATATCGTCTACACTTTCCCGCAGATCAGGAGGTGAGATCACCACGGCACAGTTCAAATCCCCAAATTGCTCAAAACACTCCAGATACCGAATCGCATCCCGCTTGTAGTTAGTGGCCAGCATAGCCTTAAAGCCGGTATCTTTGTACCCTTCAATGAAGTGCTCATTGATGTCCAGAGCAATCCGCTTGATACGAGCATCGGTGGAGGTTAGGCGGCGGATACTGCTCCATTTCCGTGAAAGGTCATCCCGCTGCGCTTCCGGGAGCCGTTTGGTAGTCTGTTTGAACCAGAGATCTATATTAGCCTCATCCACATTCTGTTCCACAAAACGGCCTTCGTAAATGAGCGGCACAATGGCTCCGTCATCCACACCGTCCTTGATGGTATATTTGTGGATCAACTTACCGAATTTCGCCATGGTGTTCTTCTCTTTTTTCATCAAAGGAGTACCGGTAAAGCCGATGTAGCAGGCATTGGGGAACACCGTCCTCATTTTGGTGGCCAGCAGACCATAGTTGGAGCGGTGGCTTTCATCCACCAGCAGGAACACATCCCGTGAAAAGTTCTTGTGCTCCATTTTTTCAGCGGTGTTGAACTTATTGATGATGGTAGTGACCACATCCGCCTTGCCGCTGCCCAGCAGCTCTACCAGATTCCGTCCACTGGTGGCTCTGGCCGGATTAAGACGGGTATGAGCAAAGGTGGCAGCAATCTGACGATCCAGTTCCTTGCGGTCAGTGACAACGACTACTTTCGGGTTGCAGTCGGCCAGTTCAATTAAGATATACTTTGCCAGCATAACCATAGTCAGGCTCTTGCCGCTGCCCTGGGTGTGCCAGATCACGCCGCTTTGACGGTTACCCTTTTCGTCCGACTGCTGAATGGTCTTGATAATCTCTTTGATGGCGAAATACTGCTGATACCGGCAAATCTTCTTTACATTGGCGTCAAAGAGCACAAAGTACCGGATCAGTTCCATGACCCGTGCTTTGCTGAACAGAGAAATCAAATTCCGATCCTGCTCAGTAGATGTCCGATCAGTCACATGCTGGGTCAGTTTCTCTTCCAGAAAAGCGGTGTTCTGTTCCTTCCACACATTCCAGAATTTTTTAGGCGTTCCGGTGGTGGCATACTTCACGGCATTTTTATTGGTCGCCATCACAATCTGGGCAAACTTGTAGAGCTGCGGAATATATTCCTTTTGCTGGTTGCGGATGTTCTGCTCCACGGCCTGTTCTACGCTGATCTGGGGCGTTTTACACTCAATGACAGCAAAGGGGATACCGTTAATAAACAGCACAATATCCGGCCGGGCGTTGTGGAGCTTGTCCCGGCTATCTACTGCAAACTCCTCGGTAACATGGAACAGGTTGTTCTCCGGATGTTCCCAGTCAATGTATTTCAGGTTGAAACTGAGGGTTTTGCCCTCTCCCACAGTCTCTGGATAGCTTTTGCCCAGCAACAGGGCATCATAGATTTTTTCACTGGAGCGAACAAGGCCGTCAGTTAAAGGCTCGTCCAGATCTTCCATAGCCCGCTCGATGTTGCCGGCGGAGAACTCGTTTTCCGCACCGGCGAAGGCATAGCGGTTGAGCCGCCGCAGCTGGCCCCGGAGGATGTCTTTCAGCAGCACATGGTATCGGCTGCCTCTCTGCGCCTCGCAGTCCTCCGAGGATATGTAGGTATAGCCCATGGACCGCAGCAGATCAATGGCCGGCTGCTGGCTGATATTCTTTTCTAAATATAGGGATTTGTCCATGGTTGCCTCCTTTCGGAAATATCAGTAAACGCAGGATTAGCGGGGCGGGAAATCCCGCCTCGTTATTATTCATCTTGATTTTTCTCTTTTTGTTGTTTTTCGTATTCTTCTTGAATTATTTCCGTTTCAGTCTTGCTCAAAACCGCATCGTCTTTCTCTGAATAGAATGTGTATGTTGGTTCTATAGGCATACACTGGGTAGCCGCAAGCATAAATCGATCTACTACATATTCAAACTTCTCCTTATCAACATCGGTTGGAAGTACAATATGGTTATTCCCTACAACAAAATGAATGTTTGCTGACTCTTCTATGATATTTCCGTTTTGAATTTTAGAAACTGATTTCGCATGAAATTTTCTATAAATGCGTTTAAATAATGCCTTAATTCCATCGTATGTCGCACTGTTTAGCAGGCCTTGGCTAAATGCTGATACTATTTCCGGAGAAACAAGAATCTGGAGAAAGGGAACGAAAAAGTCTATCGAAGCGTTGATATTGAGCGAACGCTCATGCGCTATTAGTTTCAATCCGTATTTTTCCAGCTCAGTTGTAGCTTCATCAAGCTCACATTGCTCAAAAGTATTCTTGGCATAAAGTATGCCGATCTCTGGCTTCCCTGCGCTCATATAGTTATCCTCACAATGCCCGTCAGTAACAGCTGCATCAGGGCCTTTTTCTTTTGTTTTTCCTGTTCGATGTCTTGCTGAAGTAGTTCGATTTCACGGTCAGCGGTAGAAAGGACTTCAGCAATGGCGGCTTGTTCCTCGATAGGCGGCATCAATATATGCGTCTTCACAATATTACCTTTAGATATTGACATTACTTTAACTCCAGCTATATATGGAACAAGCTGCTTGTGATAGGTTTCGGAATTCATATAATAGCCTAACCACCCTGGTGCAAAACAGTCTTTTATAGGTTTACACAACATAGTATGTAGTCCAGCCGCAACCTTTTTTCCATGTGTTTCCTGTACCTCGACTGCTTTACCAGCGGTCAAATCTTCAGCAGTATCAGCAATAACAACATCTCCGTCTTCAACAAAGGTGGTGATTTTTGCACCGATATCCGAAAGCAATGACGGTATTTCTTGTTCAGACAGTTTGAGAACTTCTCCATATCTCACAAGTATATCACCATAATGGATATTTTTTACCCCTGTACTATCTTCGCACATACATTCTCTTGAAAACGTGTTTGTGACACCAAATGCAAAAACTTGATTAAAATCTTTTATCTCCCATTGTCCACTAAACCCCGGCAGGCGCTTTTTGCCAGTCAAAAGCTGCTGCATGAGATACTTTTTCTGTCGCTGCTTCTGGGCAAGGCGCTTTTCTTTCAGCTCAATTACTTTATCCTGGGCAATGAGGATGGCGGCAATTTTTCGTTGTTCTTCAATGGGCGGCAGTACGATTTTACTTTTCAAAAAGCGATCTTGTCCCAGTGTTTTGTTTCGTCCTGCTCCTCCGGGAGATGCTGCCTGCAAAATATCAGTTCCTCGTTTTGTCAAAAAATAAGAAATCAGGTAATCGACATCAACTCTATCGTTTACAGGACGGTACATCGGAAAACGGTGGGAACCAATCATTCCTACTTCAGATTGTGTGGTCCTCCCAATTGCCTGTTCCCATGCGAAAACAATATTTACTATAAAGCAGTCAGGCTCAACCCAAAAGACGGACTTATTTCCTAGTGCTGCGCCTGTAACGGATTCTTTATAGAAAAGGCCTTTTCCATGGGAGCGGATACCGATTTGAGTGTACAATTCGTTAGGCTTAACCTCCACTGGTCTCTCCACACGGCTAAGACAGTCTCCGATCATATATACATCCCAGCCAGCAGGAAAAATCCCCACTTTTGTCTTTTTATATCCCTCTGGAACATTTCCACGCTTAATTTGCTCCATTATATGTCGCGTTCTTAATGTCATCTATGCTCACCATTTTCTTGGCTCAGATTAACAATGGTTTCTGCAATGCAGTCTTCTTGCTTTTGCTGCTTACCTTTTCGCATTTTATAAAACCAATCTGGAATAAGAAAACCATTTTCTCGTCTTTCTCGAATCTTATACTGCAAAGCAATCAATTCTTGTTTAACAGATACATTGTTTTCTTCTGATAGCTTATTTTCAATTTGATCACAAAAAGCATTAATTTTTTTCAAAAGCGAAACACTTTCGCAGATTTCTTTGCAAACGGAATAGGTATATTCTACAAGCGGTGTTAACCACGATAGAATACACACCAGCTTTATAAAATCAGGATTTACAATGAACATAGTTACAACCATAGCAACGATTGCAACCAGCAAAATGCCAATCTGAAAATAGATATAAGATTTATGCAGATCATAGTCCCATCTTACATTTTCTCGTTGACAATGAAAAACTTGAATTTCACCAGATAAAGAGGAGTAATCACTATACCAGTTTCTCATATTCGATGTATCTGCACCTGAGAATTCGCTTATCGCCTTTGCAAGGTCAGTTTTGTTCGGTAATTCGCCCCACTCAGACTTAGTTCCTTCTATAGCAGAAGCAAAGAGCGTTATGTCAATATACTGCTGTATGGAAGCCGCATGTTTTTTGTGAGAAGAAATATATCCATCTGAGTATTTGTTAAACACAATCAATCCTACAGCAAATAAGCTCGATATGGCAGATAGCGTATCAAAGTCTAAACCAGACGCAATGATAGAAAAGATTGCAAAAATAAGAGTCACCACTGACCTTAAACGACCGACTCTTTTTGCATGAGAATACTCGTTTCTTTGAGCCAACTGGCATTTGAGTAAAAAACCTTCGTTCTGACAAGAATAAATACTATTATCCGTATGTAGGGAAGTCGCTTCCAAAAATTTCACCCCACTTTTTTATAGCCTCTTTATGGTTATCAGCCCGTTCTTGTTGCCAGGCTTCACACGCCTTACTGTAATCAGTCCTTGCCTTTTGCTGAAGGCGTAATTTATCTTCTATGCCAAGATTATTGATATTGCCTTGAATTCCTTTCATATCATATACTGGATTCAAAATATGTCCTGCTATATAACTCAACGCATCTCGAAAACGAAGATCTATGTACTCATTTAGTACTGTTTGAGAATCCGCAAAATTTATAATCATCGTTTCAAGCAGATACGACGGCAGTGTTTTGGCATTCTTTACCCTATTCCATTTTTTGCAAAGGCGAATTAACTCCAATACGCGTCCATCTTTACTTTGGTTTGTGCTTGTAACATGCTCTTTATCTTTATCAGGTGCCGTCTTTTTCCAGTTTCCATTTCCGTTTGGAATTAAGTAGTATGATCTACCATCGCTTTCTTCTACCGTATGGAAACAAGGTACAATGTCAAAAGACCATTCCTTTGATTTAAGATTTAAAATAATTGCTTCACCGTTTCTACGAATCTCAGAGCGCGAATATTCCCTTACTGATTCTAACTTTTTCTTAAATTTATTAGATACCTGGGTACTGTTAAGAGTTCCATCTTCGCGTGTGCAATCTTTCTGTGCTGCATTTGTGGTGCTTGCGGTTATTCTGACTTCGTCCCATGGATCATTAGAATAATACGTTGCGCCGTTAGCAGCAATACCAATCATCAAATCCACATCATCAAGGTCACGGCATTTGGTCTTTCTTGCAAATGAGCCAAAATGCACATTAAAACTATCACATAAATCAAAGAAGCCGTCCTTGTCATCAAATTCAGCAATATTACCAAGCAGGTTGTCTCGGCTCGTTCTTGCTTTGGATACAACCTCCGGGTCAAGATTGACAATATCCCTCATAAATTCATCAAATGCACTATTAACGGTTGTAGACAACTTCCCTACCTCCTTAAATTTCAAGTTCATCCATATATTTTTTCATCTACGCTTGTACCTGGATCAGTTTTTCCTCAAAGATATCCACATACCTGGGGATATTCGGAGTGAATTCGTTCAATTTCTCACGGTTTCAGCCGCTTCACATCTGCGGTGAGCTCGTCCACATCGTCCGACGCTTCCAGCACCCGGCGGTTGGCATCGTACTGCTCATATTGCTCCAGCGCCAGTTTTTCCGCAACCTCTCGCTTCACAGTTCCGAAATTCTCCAAAACTTCCCGACCATTGAAACGCAGAAAATCGCCCAACTTGCTTTCCCAGTCCGCCATGTGCATAGGGTTGTGCCCTTTGGCCTGCAGCTCCGCATAGTCCAGATACATATTCACAATGAGATTCAGCGTGCTGATCTCCTCATGGGTCATGTAGTTTTTCGCTACCGTCACATCGCCCCGGCGCACTTTGACTCCCTTAAAAGAAGTGAGTCCCATGTTATCCTTGAAAGCATCGGCCCGATTGGCAATGAGTTCCGGCGCAGTGTGGCCCGTGGCAGCATATTCCAACTTGTTCTGAACCGATTTGAAGAAGTTTTGAGCGACCTGACTTTTGCTGTCGTAGTCGACCGAGAGGGCGAATATCTCCTTAACCTTCTGATACACCCGCTTCTCACTGGCACGAATATCCCGAATACGCTCCAGTAATTCATCAAAGTAGTCAGCGCCAAACTCCCTAGGATTCCGCAGTCGCTCATCGTTAAGTGCAAATCCTTTTTTCATATATTCGGTCAGCACACCGCTGGCCCAGCGGCGGAAGTGTATACCCACATTGCTGCGCACCCGGTAACCAACGGCCAAAATCATGTCTAGATTGTAGTAGTCTCGCTCTCTGGTTACTTGCCGGGTGCCTTCAATCTGAACTGTTCGGAATTTCCGAACAGTTGCTTCCGGCTCTAATTCGCCGTCTTTAAAAATATTACTTATGTGCTCACTGACAGAAGACTTAGCTACTTGGTAAAGCTCACACATTGCTTTTTGCGTCATCCAAATTGTATCTTCCTCAAAATAGACATCAATTTTGGTATCGCCCTTTTCGTTCTGATAAATCAGGATTTTCCCAGTGTTCTCTACCTCATTACTCATAATCCCAGCTCCTTCAAATAGCCTTTCATCTGCGCCTGCACCTCGGCCAATTCCGCCTCGATGGTGGCAATATTCCGCTGCACCTCCTCAATATCCACCAGTTCTTCTTCCTCAAAGGTATCCACATACCGTGGGATATTCAGGTTGAAGTCGTTCTCCTTGATCTCGTCAAAGGAGGCCACATAACTGTATTTATCCTCGTTCTGCCGTGCTTGATAGGCATTGACAATACGGGTAATGTCGCTGTCCCGCAGGACGTTCTGGTTCTTACCCTTCTCAAAGTTCCCGTCACCGGATGCGTCGATAAACAGCACATCCCGGCATGTCCGGTTCTTCTTAAATACCAGGATACAGGCAGGGATTCCGGTTCCATAAAATAGGTTGGCAGGAAGGCCGATGACCGCATCCAGCAGATTCATTTCCACCAGCTGACGCCGAATTTTCCCCTCGCTGGCCCCCCGGAACAGAACACCATGGGGCAGTACCACTGCCATACGGCCATTCTCCGCATCCAGACTGGAGAGCATGTGCAGCACAAAGGCATAATCACCTTTGGAAGTAGGAGGCACACCCCAATCGAAACGGTGGTACTGATCCAGTTCGGCGGACATTTTCTTCTTGCCCTTGCTGTCTGCCTCGGCATCCGAAAGGAAGCCGCTGTCCCACTTGTCCAGACTGAAGGGAGGATTTGCCACCACAACCTGGAACTTCATTAAATTATCATCCTCAACATTCTGAGGATTAGAGAGAGTATCACCCTGCCAGATTCGGGCGTCATCCACACCGTGCAGAAACATATTCATAGTGCAGAGAGCCCAGGTCTGAGCGTTGAGCTCCTGCCCATAGATAGCCACCTTGCCACTGGGTACTTTTTTATAGGCTTTCAGCAACAAGCCGCCGCTGCCACATGTAGGGTCGTAGATTCGGTCGTTCTCCTTGGGCTGCACCAGAGAGGCCACCAGTTCAGAGACCTGGCTTGGGGTAAAGAACTCTCCACCCTTTTTTCCGGCATCAGAGGCGAACATAGCAATCATGTACTCGTAGGCATCTCCGATGATATCGGCAGAACCCAGCTGACTGGGACGCAGATCCAGACCGTTGAAATCCTCCAGCAAGTTGCGCAGGGTAGCGTTCTTCTCTTTGGGTTCACCAAAGTCTACCTGAGAGTTGAAATCGATGGCCCGGAATACATTGCGCAGTTTTCCGCTGTTGTGTTCCTCGATGTGGTTCAGTGCCACATTGATTTTCTGGCCGATTTCAGCGTCGTTCCGGTTGGCATAGAGATAGTCGAAAGTGGACTGCTCGTCCATTGCAAAGCGTTCCCGGCTCATGGCCCGTTCCACCCGGCGCATATCCCCGTCATACTGTTTGATGTACTCCTCGCGCCTCTCTTTAGAAACATCGCTGAGGTACTTCACGAACAGCATGGAGAGGATGTAGTCTTTATAGCGGGAACTGTCGATCTTGCCGCGAAAACTATCACAGGCGTTCCACAGGACCTGTTCAATATCTTTTCTGTTTGTCATCTTCATTTCCCTTTCTTTGCTCTTTTGTACGCCTGATTCAGTACGCCAGCATAGTACTTTTCTTTTTCCTCCACCAACATCCTAAGTAATTGGCGTTCCCTTTTGGCCAGCAGATTGAACTGGGAGATTTTACGCTGATCCTCCACGGAAAGAAGGACCAATTCAAAGTCAGCTAAAAATCTTGCGTTAACTGCGCCAAGCATATTACTGGTTGCATTCTCATAAATTTTTCGTTTTATCTTTTCTGTATTCAGCAACCAAAAAAGATATTCTGGCAACAGGCTCTTATCCTCAACTCGAATCACTACAAAGTTTGAGGAAACCACCATTCCAGATGTAGTTTCATCAATCAGAACTGCTGTATAGGGAGCTGTAAGGCGGACAATGATATCTCCGCTTTGTGAGAGGTATTCTTCTTTCAGCGGTTCTTTTGCTTCATAGATATCGGCCTCTTTCAATTGAATTGTCCCTTCCTGCTGGATACACCGCAGATTAATCAAGGGATATCGATACTCACTTGGCTCTTTGGCCTGCTTTCTCGACAAGACCAGGCCGCTACGAACACTCGCAAGGTCCTGCAATTTCATTCTTCCACCTCTTTTGTCACGGTAAATAAATAACAATACCTTTCTAAAAAAATTTCTCTCTGATGAATTATTCTCATTATACACCAGGCCATCTTCCCTTGTCAACAGAAAATTGTCATGGCGAGAAAATAACTTTTGCTTCTTATATATAAGTCATTGGCCCACTTTCTCCTTGCCAAAAAATGAAGTCGTATTTCTTGGTCTGTTCGTCCAATATTTTCATCGAACCTTAATTATGATGTAAGCTAACACCTTTGAAAAACATTCGTAAAATATCATTGGTAAAATTACGAGGAAAA
>ULNG01008039.1_pt1 | contig 11893 bp, 9 predicted proteins | sample 1951861 | NCBI WGS metagenome assembly ULNG01 (sample SAMEA4835571, study PRJEB28245) | human gut metagenome | biome: gut microbiome; material: fecal sample | place: Denmark | collected 2008 | reverse complement strand
CTTCTCCCTGTCCCCGCATACTTAAATAAACGGGGCGGTAAAAAGCATCCAGCGTCATATACAGACTGCCGCTTTCCACCGCTTGCATTTTCTTTTCTTCCATAAATTCTATATGATTAGTTGTTTCTTTTCCTTTTTATCCGGAGTAATGGAGACCACATGCTTTGCCTGCCGTTGACCGTTACCCCGTTTCTGCGCAGGAACTTCCCGTATGGGGGCTGTATCGAATGATTTACCTGTCTTTTGTTCTTTAGAACGCTGATAAGAAGCTGTTTGCATTCTTTCTGTTTTTTCCATCCGGTTGATACTTCCGCCCAACTTAAATTCCCCGTCCGTTATATGAAACTCCGATTGCAGAATATCCCTTGCCATTACCTTCGCTTCCGTCTGCAAGGCCGCATAGCCGAAATCATGTGACGACATTGGCGCCGATTGCCGTGCCTTGATGCTGTCACCCAACTTTTCAGCCAAATCTCGGAACTCATACTCATAACTGAACGGATGAAAATAGTCTGTCGTCACATGACCGGCATACCCGTTTTCCGAAATATAAAGCAGAGAGGCCACGTCATAATTACGTGGCGAAATACCCAGATTGAAGTCCTTCGTCAACCGGTCAAAGTTACTGTAATCCGGTCTTAAATCGTATTTGTCCGTGCAGACGGCACCTTCCAGCATTTCTTTTCCTGCCAGTTTCTCAGAAGTGAAGCTGAACTTCGATTTACGCAGTTGCATATCGGCACTGCGCAAATCGCTTTTCGCCAGTTTGTCGATGCAGTTGTCCGCCAGTTCCGCCACTTGTCGGGAAGGTGTCTCTATCTCATACAGTTTCAATGTTTCCGCCCCTTTGGTCATATTGAAAAATCCATCCGCCAGATATTGCAGATAGCTGTTGCGGGCTTTCATGCCCTTTTCGTTGTCCGAGAAGAACAATACGCCCTCATCCGTCGCCACGGCATACACTCGCCACTTTTCGCCCGACAGTTTTTCATTGTTCCAGCCTTCCGCCTCGTTATGCCGGATAAACTCTTTATATTGCTTGTCTTTTTGCAGTGCTGTGGATGATGCCCGGCGGCTGAACAGTTTCAACCCCGTTTTCAGCGTATAGGCCGCATCCCTCAAAGGAATCTGCCTTCCCGTCACTGCCTTGTGTCTATGAATAGCCGGAACCAGAGTATGAAAATACCAGTCCGCCAGTTCTCCCCGTCGGGAAGGTATCTTCCCTTTATCTGCGAAATCCGCTTTTAGAATCGTTCAGCCGGGTAGGTAGCCCCGTTTGTCGAAGCTCTTCATCATCTTCCCGATATAATCCTCATACGCTTTCGGTACGGCATCACCCGTGTGTACATCCACCGGGGTATTTTTTTCGTCCAGCGTGATGAACACGCTCCCTGGCCCTCCCGCTGTCCGCCCCGATAAACGGGTTATCCAGCGGGTCGTCCAATCTTTCAGTAATCCCATAATCTTGATTTGTTTATAGAAATTTTATAGATGCAAAGAAAGCGCTTTGACCGTCAATCTGCAACACGGCGGACACACAAGTCACCTTTTGGCGGCTGTTGGCATGCAAACTTTACGCCAGCCGTTCGTCCAACATCTTGATATAACTTTTGCGAATAGAGTCAATAAAAGGAGTGGAAACCGTACAGCGATCAAACACCTTTCCCCGTTTGGTGTATAAGGCATTTATTTTCAGGTTAAAAGCATCCTCAAATACTCTGATGACATCTACAATGGTAAGCTTCTTTCCTTCCCCACAGTCCACAACTCCGGCGGCCATCAATGCAGCCACTAATTCTATCAGGTCATTATCCGTACCATTCCAGCGAAGAGTGGATTTCCATTTATCACCCTGCCGGTGGATTTCCATTTTCATATCGGTATCATCCGCATGGTGACGGATATAATCTTTCATCATTTCTATTTCCGCTTCCAATAAGGAAAGAGTTTTGTTGATAAACACATCATAGAGTATATGTCGTCCTTCTTTTATAGTATTGCAGGTCTGTTGCATAAAAGAAAGTTCTATCCTCGTGTAGTTCAACCGTCTTAATAGCTTCATTCTATCCTTATCTTGCGACAGTCCGGCAAGCAGGTTTGCAAAATCATCATAGGCGGCAGGTAATTCTTCCGACATAAGTTCAGAGCCTGTCATGTAGGAGGTGAACATATTGAATAGAAGAGTATTTGTCAATGTTCTCATGGCATTAAATTTTAAAGTTTGAAACTGTTCCGGTTTTCACCGTCACTTGTCATGACCATAAAGGGCAAGTGCTATGCCACAGAAAGACAAACACATTAATGCATTGACAATTAATATGTTACCATGCATTATTTCCAAAACGTGTCTGCATTTATTATCCCCATCAGACACAATGTGTTCAGAATTATGGACACATTCAGTTTAAACCGTATTTTTTCAGTTTCAAATAAAGCGTACTCCGGGATATACCCAACAGCTGGGAGGCAGCTTTCCGATCATTACCCGTAGTTTCCAATGCTTTCACTATCGCTTCCAATTCCGTACGCTCCATATCCAGCCGGTAATTATCCGATGGTTTTATCTCCATCGGAAGGTTGATGTCTTTAAGTGTAATCCATTCATCCTGCGCCAATACACACGCACGCCTCACCACACTTTTTAACTCACGGATATTGCCCGGCCATGAATAAGCCCTGAAAGCCTTCCTCACGTCCATATCAAATTCCTTCACTTTCTTTCCCAATTCCTCGTTCGCATAGGAAAGAAAGAATCCGGCTAACGGAATAATATCATCCGCACACTCTCTCAATGACGGAACATGAAGCGGAAATTCGTTCAACCGATGGAACAAGTCTTCCCTGAACCGCCCCTCACTTATAGCCCGTTCTAAATCCTCATTGGTGGCTGTAAGCAGTCGTATGTCCGCTTGTATCTCTTCCTTTCCGCCAAGAGGTCTATAACGTTTCTCTTGCAAGGCACGTAATAGTAATACCTGAGTTTCCATGTTCAGATTACCAATTTCATCCAGGAACAATGTTCCATGATTGGCGGCAGTAAACATGCCGGTTTTATCTTCAGTTGCTCCCGTAAAAGTACCTTTTTTATGTCCAAACAATTCCGATGCGGCCAGCTCCCGTGGTAATGCCCCGCAATCCACCGCTACAAAAGGAGCGTCCGAACGTCCGCCAAGTGCATGGATCCGTCGCGCCACCCATTCCTTACCTGTACCCGATGCGCCACGTATCAATACGGATAAGCTTTCTGCGGGAGCTACCAAACGAACCATCTCCTGAAGTTTTACTGCCAATGGACTTTTACAGACATAAAAAGCCTGCTCCGGATTTCTCCTTTTCTCCCTACGTTCCAACAGTTCACGGATGACATCAAGTACTTTTTCTGTTTGTACGGGTTTGGGGAGATAATTGTCAGCCCCTTTCTTTACAGCTTCGACAGCACCAGGTATATCTCCATATCCTGTCATGATTAGAAAAGGCATACGATATCCATGTACCCTCATCCATTCGAGCAATTCCACACCATTACAGTCACCAAGGCGGAAATCCGACAAGACCAGATCTACTTCGTGATCGCTTAGAAATTCTTTTGCGGAATTTACTGACAGCACGTAACGGGCATCCATCCCGTTTTTTACCAGCCAGTTGGCGGTAGTACGTGCATATATCCGGTCATCTTCTACTACCAATATGGTTTTCATCCGGTTCAAACTTTAATTCTTTCGCTTTTTTTACGGCCTGTTCCACTGCTTTCATCAGTCTTTTAATACGGGCATCCAATTCCTTACACCATTTTTCAGAGGATAGTGAAGCCATCTCTTCCAGTTCATTCAAGGGTACATTGATACGAATCATCCCCCATAATGGAGCAGCTTTGTGTATGATATGCCTCAATTGCATATAATTTGCCGTTTCCAAAGCGTCCTGCATTTCAGAGAGTTCCTTTTCCGTGTCCTCTATGAACATATCCAATAGTTCCCTCGTATTATCTTCACCCTCCATGATAGCTGCAAAATTCGTTCTGTCTATATATGAGGTAACCGACACTAATTCTTTCTGCGAGAAAGGCTTATACAAGCAGTCCGCAAAACCGGCTTTTCTGAAATATTCCGGTTTCTTGTCCGCCTGTGCGGTTACAGCCAATACAGGAAGTGTTCTTGTTTGGCCGAAGTTGCTGCCACGAAGTAAGGCCAGTACTCCATAACCGTCCATTTCCAACATCCTCATATCCGTAAGCATAAGGTCATAACGGTTACGGCGTAATGCTGCGATCAGTTCACTTACATTCAGGCAGCAATCACATTCCACTCCATGGCGTGCATACATCTTTTGGATTACTTCCAGTTGTATCCGGTCATCATCTATTACCAGCACCCTCATTCCTGAAAGTTCACCACCTTCCAAAGGTGTTTTTATTGTGTCTGTTTTTCCATTTGTTTCACGCATAGGTAGGCATACCTCGAATGTGCTTCCGTGTCCCGGTGTGCTTTGGACATGGATAGTACCTTCCAGCAATGTTACCAATTTATATGTTATCGCCAATCCCAGTCCGAAGCCTTCTTCCGCATTTGGCGCTTTACCTCGTTCAAAAGCGGTGAATATCTGTTCCTGACTTTCCTTATCAATACCTATGCCCGTATCTCTAATGAAGAAGGATAGCTTTCCGACCCGGTATTGTGCGCCTACTTGTATATATCCGGCACTGGTAAACTTTACTGCATTTGAGATCAGATTATTGAGTATTTGCACCAACCGCCCGCAATCCCCCTCAACAAGTATATCAGAATCTATCACTTTTATTACCAAGTCCAACCCTTTCTTTTCCGCTACCGATAAGAATGAGTGGGCAGCATCTTCAATTGTCCGCCCCAAATGAAAGATTTCTTTTTCCGGCTGTTCCTTTTCCGCTTCCAGCCTGTAATAATACAGCAGGTTATTTGCCAACCCAATGACATGGCGCGAGGCATGCAGGATATTCATTGCATACCCTTTGCTCTGTTCCGGACTTTTTTCATCTTGTAATAATTCTGCATATTCGCTGATAGTACCGAGCGGTACACGGAGGTCATGGCTTACTGTCAGTATAAGATTACGGCGCGCGGCCAGCAGTTCACGATTCCGGCAGTCAGACGCTTCCAGTTTCAGCCGATATTCCTGCCTCTTTCTTATGTCCTGATGGATAAAAAGGTAAAATATCACTATTAGCAGGATGGCGATAGCGGCTATAAACAGAATGATACGAAATGATTGCTCCCTTGATGTGGTAATTTCCTCTATTTCTTTTTCTGCTTGCTTGATAACTACTTGTTCAAACTCACCAATAAGTGTGTTTATTTGTGAATTCAGTTCTGTGTTACGCCATTGCAAACTGTCGGAGTAGGTGGTCAACTTATTCCAGTAGTCGGTATATTGTATAGACATTTCTTTTTGCAGGGAATAAAGTTCCCTGGTTATTTGTTGGGATGCGGACGGCTGTTTCGTTTTTTCCTTTTGGTATGCATAGACAGATTTTTCTTCTTTCTTTTTAAATATCCCAAAGAAACCACTCAGCCTTTTCCCGTCTTTTCTGGTTTGTCTGGTAACAATATAGTATGCATTTGTAAAGCGACAGAAGGTATTCTCCGTTGGAACAAACTGTCAGAATGCAGTAAATCCGAAAGAGTATTCATCACTCCAAGCAATAGTGCTTCTTTTTCCTGTAAAAGCAAAGATATTGTGTCGATTTGTGCATGTTGTATGTCGGACGGATAGTATCGTTTCAGTCCGTTCAAAGCGGTGGTTGCTATTTCACGCTTCATCCGGTATTCATTGAATTTATCCTTGTCACGTAATAGCAGGAAATCATCAGAAAAGGAGAAGTCAAGCAGTTTTTCAAAAGTCCGGTTCACGGCTTCTCTTTTTTGCTTGATAAGTAATTCTTCACTATTCAACATTTCCATCTTCTGATGTTCCAGCCACACAAGAGAAACAATGATAATAAGGAATATGAGTAACGATACATATCCGACAATAATTTTTAACCGGAGAGATACCGACGAGTTATTTATTTGCATTTGTTCTGTTTTCATTCTAAATTATACCATGATATGCGTTTTACATTAAAGTGATATCTGTGATTTTGGCTATAGTTCCATTCTGGCATCAGATAAAATCAATACTCAAATCGGAAAAATATTCTTTTTTGGGGTAGCAAGGTTCTTAGTACCATAATTTGTACCCCTACATCAATCTTTATATTCTTATTTCCCTCCTAATGCATGATATAATTTAATCACTCCTTGTATCTTACTAAATATATTTTGCACTTGAGTCTGTTCGGCATCAAGAAGTGATTGCTGGGTAGTAAGCACTTCCAAATAGGTTGCGTCGGAATGACACATCAGCAGTTCTGTCTTCCGTACAGCGTCGTTCAAAACAGAAATGCGCCTTTCACCAATTTCAATTTGAGATTTTGCCGTCTGCCATACGGTCAAAGCATCGTTCACTTCTTTTCCCGCATTCAGCAATGCTTGCCGGAACAACAGTTTGGCTTCTTCCTGACGGCTTTTGGCTATATTCAAGTTGGCTATATTCACGCCCCGGTTGAATAACGGCTGTGTAAGGGAACCGATGACGTTGAGCAACCATTGTCCGGGATTAGTGATTACTCCGCCTCCATTGTTAGTCCAACCAAGTGTCCCCGAAAGAGTGATATTAGGATAGAAAGCAGCGCGGGCTACATTGGTGGCGTAAAACGCTTGTGCCAGTTCCATTTCAGCCTGACGTACATCAGGACGGTTAGAAAGCAACTGTAAAGGAACTCCGATAGAGATTGTATCAGGAAAAGACGCCTCAGTCAAATTATTCCGTTCAATCGAGTGTGACGGCATGGCAAGTATCGCAGACAAGGCGTTCTCTGTTTCAGAGATACTCTTGCGTATGGCCAGTTGCGATGATTCGAGTTGCATCACGTTTGCCTTTGCCTGTAATACGCCGGCTTCATTTGCCTTGCCCACCTTTTTCAACGCTTCAAGCGTGCGTACCGTAGCCCGCCAGTTTTCCAAAGTCCGATTGTTTATCGCCATCTGCGTATCAAGCATGGAAAGTGTATAGTAACTGTCAGCTATAGTAGCGACAAGTTGTGTTTGTACGGCTTGCTGATAGTCACGGCTTCCTTGCAGTGCGGCGACCGCACCACGCTTTGCAGCCGTGAGCCTGCCGAATATATCAAGTTCCCAACTTGCAGACGCACCAACATTATATGTCTTTGCCGTCGTCCCGTCATACCGGCTGCCACCACCTTCGGCATTAATCCCAAGTGAAGGGAGATATGAAAGCTTAGCCGTAATCAAAGCTGCCTCGGCTGCTTCAACCCTCAAACGTGCCACATTGAGATCAGTATTCTGCTTAATTCCTGTTTCAATCAGAGATTGAAGTTTCCGGTCAGTAAACATTTCCCGCCATGACATAGATGCAATTGTTACTGTATCAATACCTGCCGGTAAGGTCCGATATAGATTCTCTGTCGGGATTTCAGCCCGATGATACCGGCTATATGTGCTACAGCCGGTAAGCATCAAAGCGGATATTATATATATTGCTATCTTCTTCATTTAATTACGTTTAACACGTTCTTGAATATATTGGAATACGATGAATAATGAAGGTACAAGGAACAACAGGGCCAACGTACCTATAATCATACCTCCGATTACGCCTGTGGCAAGCGAGCGGCTACCGTTGGCACCCACGCCATGAGCCATCATCAGCGGAACAAGGCCGAACACCATAGACAGTACGGTCATCAAGATAGGACGCAGGCGAACCTTCGCCGCACTGTATGCCGCCTGTGCCAGGGTCATACCTTCCGACCGCCGTTTGCCGGCATATTCGGTCAGCAGAATGGCAGTCTTGGCAAGCAGTCCGATAATCATAATCAGTCCGGTCTGCATATAGATGTTGTTCTCCAGCCCGAACAGCCATGAGAACAGGAAGCTGCCCATCAGCCCGCAGGGAACTGACAATAAAACCGCGAAGGGAATAAACACGCTTTCATAGAGGGCACACAGAATCAGATATACCAAAACCATACAGAATATGAATATAAGCGTGGTATTATTGGCAGTCTTGCTCTCCTCACGTGAGATACCACCAAACTCATAGGTGTAATTTGCCGGAAGCACTTCGCGCGCCGTCTTCCTGATTGCATCAAGTACCTGCCCCGAACTATAACCTTGAGTCGGAGAACCATTTATCGAAATGGCATTGAACATGTTAAAACGGGTGAGATCCGACGGACCGTTGGTTTTGGTCAGGCGTACAAACTGGCTTAATGGTGCCATACCACCACCGGATGTACGTACATACATGTGATTAAGGGATTCCGCATTTACACGATATTCCGAAGGAGCCTGCATCGTTACATTGTAGAGTTTGGAGAATCGGTTGAAATCCGAAACATATTGTCCCGTGCAATATCCCGAAAGCGTAGAGAGCACATCGGACGGGGAAACACCCGACTGTTCGCATTTCGCCGCGTCAATATCCACCCAGTATTGCGGGTAGTCCGTAGCAAATGAGGAATAGACTTCTCCGATTTCAGGACGCTGCGACAATGCCTCGACAAACTTGTCTGCCTCTTTCTTGAAGGCGGCAATGTTACCGCCGGCCTTGTCCTGCAAGTAAAGTTCAAAGCCGTTCCCCATACCGTATCCGGCAATCATCGGGGGAGACATGGCGAATACGGTGGCATCGGGGATGTCTGAGGTGGCGGCATAAATCTTTCCTATGACATCATTGACCGACTGCCCTTTCCCCTCACGCTGTTTCCAGTCTTTAAGCGTCACGAAATACATAGCTTGTGACGGACCGGAGCCGCTGAAAGAAAAACCGGCTATCGCGCCACTGTATTCAATCTCGCTTACGCTGTCGAGACAGTCGCCGATACGCTTCATGACCTTGCCCGTCTGTGCCATCGAGGTGCCGGGTTTTGTATTCATGCTCACCGACACCGTGCCGGTATCCTCTTCGGGGATGAGCCCCGTCTTCGTGACATTGACAAGTAGTACCAGCAACCCGAACGAGACCGCAATGGTGCCCCACAACAGCCACCGGCGATGGATGATGTATAGTACCCCACGCACATAGCGACGGCTCAGGCGGTTGAAGACCGCATTGAAAGCCTTGCGGAAGCGCGCCGCAAAATTGTTCTTCGTGTTTCCGTGCTCATCGGTATAAGGTTTCAGGAACAAAGCGCACAACGCAGGAGAGAGGGTGAACGCATTGATAGCCGAGATGCCCACGGCAACCGCCATCGTAATGCCGAACTGGGCATAAAAGGCTCCGGAAGTGCCGCCCACCATGGCTACCGGAAAAAACACTGCCATGAATATAATGGTAGAGGTAAGTATGGCCGAAGATACCCCTTTCATGGCATCATCGGAGGCGAGAACTGCAGACTGATAGCCCTCGTCAAATTTCGCCTGTACCGCTTCCACCACCACGATGGCGTCATCGACCACAGTCCCTATGGCAAGCACAAGGGCGAACAGGGTAAGCAAGTTGATGGAAAATCCAATCATGGACATTACGGCGAATGTGCCGATGATGGATACAAAGATGGAAATCGTGGGAATAAGCGTGGACTTGATGTCCTGCAAGAACACATACACCACCACAATAACCAGAAGTATCGCCTCGATAAGCGTCCGTATGACAGAATGGATGGAGGCATACAGGAACTTGTTGGTATCGGTAAGTACCACGAATTCTGTTCCCTCCGGCAGGTCACGCTTCAAGTCATCGAGTACCTCATGAATTTCTTTGATGGTACTTGAAGCATTGGAACCGGCTTTCTGGTTAATAAGCATAATGGCAGCCGGACGACCGTTCACCTCGGTAGAATAATTATAGTTTTCATCACCGAGTTCCACGTCGGCCACGTCCTTCAGCCTCAGTACATCGCCTCCGGGCTGGGACTTGATTACCAGTTCACCGAATTCTTCCGCCGTGGAAAGACGTCCGCGATACTTCATCGTGTATTCATTGGCCGTGGGATGGTTTGCTCCGAACGAACCGGTGGCAGCCTCGATATTCTGTTTCGCCAGAACTGAGGAAATATCATCGGGAATCAGTCCGTATTGAGCCATCTTGTCGGGACGCAGCCAGAGGCGCATACTGTAATTGGAACCGAACAGTTGCGCCTTGCCGACCCCGCTTATTCGTTTCAAGCGTGGCTCGACATTGATTTTCATGTAGTTGTTGAGAAACGTCTGGTCGAAACGGTCGTCGGGTGAGTAAAGCGCGAAAGTCATAAGTTCGGCATTCTGCTGTTTCTCTGTCGTGACACCGCTTTTGGTGGCCTCCGCCGGAAGCTGGCTCAACGCACCGTTTACGCGGTTCTGAACGTTTACCGCCGCCATGTCCGCATTTGCGCCCTGCTTGAAATAGATGTTGATGGATGCGTCTCCCGTGTTTGATGCGGTCGAGGTCATATAAATCATGTCCTCCACGCCGTTGATTGCTTCCTCAAGCGGGACGATTACCGCTTTCTGCACAGTTTCGGCATTTGCACCGGGATAGGTGCAGAATACGTTGACGGTCGGTGGTGCGATGTCGGGATATTGCTCCACGGGAAGGGCCTTCATTGCGATAATGCCCATCAGGACAATCACCACGGAGATAACACCCGAAAACACCGGGCGGTCTATGAAAAAGCGCAAGTTCATGGGGTTACGGTTTTAGGTGTGACAATCATTCCTTCCCTTACAAGTCCTACTCCTTCGCACACAATGGTATCACCGACAGAGAGCCCCTGCTTTACAACGAAGTGGTTGCCGTCGTTCAGACGGTCCGCTGTCAGGTAAGCGGCTTCACTCTTCCCGTTTTTAAGGCGGTAGGCGATAATTTTGTCCTGCAACTCGACAGTGGCGGTCATGGGAACCAGAATGGCATCCGTATTCAGTCCTTGCAGGATGACGTTGCCGATGGTACCGCTCAGCAGCTCGCGGTCGGGATTGGGGAACAGGGCTTTGATTTGTACCGCTCCGGTAGTAGGATTCACCACACCGCTGACGGTCTCTATGTGTCCCTTCTGTCCGTAGAAAGTGCCGTCATTCAGTTGCAGGCTGATTTCAGGCATTTTGGAAATCATCTTGTCAATTGATCCGTATCGCGCCCTGAGCTGACGCAGCTTGTTTTCGGAAACGGAGAAATAGGCGTACATCTCCGAATTGTCAGATACCACCGTGAACGGCTGTGCCATGTTGGGATTGACAAGTGCGCCGATGCGGAAGGGCAGTGTGCCTATCACGCCATCACTCGGACTTTTTATCTCGGTATATGAAAGGTTGTTGCGGGCATCCGTCTCCTGTGCCTTTGCCTGTTCGAGTTCGGCAAGTGCCACAGCCAGTTGATTCCGGGCAAGAGATAGTTCATAATCGGATATGACCTTCTCGTCAAACAAGGCTTGCTTGCCTTGCAGTTCGATTCGTGCCGTTTCAGTCTTGGCTTGTGCAGCGCTGACGTTGGCCTGCGCCGTGCGTAGTGCCGCCAGATAAGGCACTTGGTCAATCACGGCCAATACTTGTTCGGATTTCACCCATTCGCCTTCTTTTACACACAGGCGGCTGATACGTCCCGAAATCTGGGGCATGATGTCCACATCCTGCCGTCCGCGGATGGAGGCAGAATACGTTTCCTGAAATTCAATAGGCCGGGAAGAAACCACCATAACGGGCAGTGTCTGTCCCGTTTCCTGTCTTTTCTGTTCCGGTTTGCAGGCTGCCAGTGAAGCAGCCATAAGGGTCGTTGCCGTGACACCGGCAATCCATGTTCGTCGATTCATCATCTGTTCTTATTGTTTTTCCATTCTTTATTCAATAGGCATTAATATACGATCTTACACCAAATAAATCTT
>ULNG01045270.1_pt1 | contig 12006 bp, 10 predicted proteins | sample 1951861 | NCBI WGS metagenome assembly ULNG01 (sample SAMEA4835571, study PRJEB28245) | human gut metagenome | biome: gut microbiome; material: fecal sample | place: Denmark | collected 2008 | reverse complement strand
GACGGTCAGACGATGCTGCTGATCCTCTACGGAACGGGCACCGATGGCCACATAGGAGAGGATATCGGATACATAACCCCAGTTCTCCGGGTATAACATTTCATCTGCGGCAGTGAGACCGGTCTCTTTGATGGCGCGGATGTGCATTTTACGCATGGCCATCAGACCTGCCAGGAAATCCGGTTTCTTCTCGGGATCGGGCTGGCTGGTGATACCCTTGTAGCCTTCGCCGGTGGTGCGGGGCTTGTTGGTGTAGATTCTGGGCACCAGGATCAGCTTGTCCTTAACTTTCTCATTCACTTTGGCAAGACGATTGACGTAATCACATACGGAATCTTCGTTATCAGCGGAGCAGGGTCCGATAATCACCAGAAACTTATTGCTTTTGCCGGTGAGGACGTCACGGATTTCAGCATCTCTTTCTTCTTTGATCCTGGCTAATTCTGCCGGAAGGGGCAGTTCCTTGCGGATCTCCGCAGGAGTGGGCAGTTTTTTGATAAATTCGAAACTCATGGTATTCCATCGTGCGCAGGGCACGTCCTTTCTGCTAAATGTCATTGCTCATTATAGCCCAGATCGTGCAAGGATGCAAGAAAATTTAGCGATTTAAAGCGAAAAAGAGAAAAGGAACGGATAAATTGCTGTGCTAAAGCGTTAATTTGGAAAATTATATTGACAGGTATACGGGTTTGCCATAAAGTAAAAATGTATCTGAAATGTTACAAAAAAAGTACGAGAGAGGGCAAAATTATGTACGGAACAATTTGGGCATTGCTGCCGCCTGTGGTGGCAATCGTATTGGCACTGATCACAAAAGAAGTATATTCGTCACTGTTTATCGGCATTGTTACGGGAGCTTTGATTTATACCGGATTTTCTCCTATTGCAACGCTGGATACGGTGATCAACGAAGGATTTATCAATTCCGTGGCGGATGCATGGAATATCGGTATCTTCATGTTCCTGATCCTGTTGGGTACCATGGTAGCACTGATGAACAAGGCAGGAGGCTCTGCAGCCTTCGGCGAATGGGCGAAAAAGCATGTAAAGACCAGAGCGGGAGCGCTGCTTTCCACCTTTTTATTAGGTGTTCTGATTTTCGTGGATGACTATTTTAACTGTCTGACTGTAGGCTCTGTTATGATGCCGGTAACAGACGGACATAAGATTTCCCGAGCAAAGCTGGCATACATTATTGATGCCACCGCAGCACCCATATGTATGATCGCACCGATCTCTTCCTGGGCGGCCGCAGTATCCGGTATGGTGGATGAAGGTGTTTATTCCGGTATTGAACTGTTCGTAAGAGCTATTCCTTATAACTATTATTCTCTGCTGACCATCGTATTCGTCGTCGGTATGGCGCTGATGGGCTTCGACTACGGCCCCATGGCAAAGCATGAGCGCAATGCCAGAGAAAAGGGTGATCTGTTCACCGAGGGAGAGCGCGTGGCCAATGCAGACAATGCACCCAAAGGTTCCACCAGAGGCAAGGTCTACGATCTGTTGATCCCGGTGATCGTACTGATTGTCTGCTGTGTCATCGGCATGATCTATGTCGGCGGCTTCTTTGAAGGCGTGGGCTTTATCGATGCATTCAGCGCAACGGATGCTTCCGTGGGACTGCCCTGGGGATCTTTGATCGCATTATTATTTGCCATTGTATACTATATGTGCAGAAGACGGGTATCCTTCAAGGAGGCCATGAACTGTCTGACCCAGGGCTTCATTGCCATGGTTCCTGCCATGCTGATCCTGACCTTTGCCGTTACTCTGAAGACCATGACCGGACTGTTAGGTGCGGATGTCTATGTGGCAGGCCTGATGCAGGGAGCATCCACGGGGCTTACCAATATGCTTCCGGCCATCATTTTCCTGGTAGCATGTTTCCTGGCCTTTGCTTCCGGTACCAGCTGGGGAACCTTCGGTATTCTGATCCCTATCGTTACCGGCGTATTTACCGATCCTACGACCGGAACTATCGTACCCGGAGCCGAGCATCTGATCATCATCGGTGTGTCTGCATGTCTGGCAGGTGCTGTTATGGGTGACCATTGTTCCCCCATCTCCGATACGACTATTATGGCTTCTGCGGGAGCACAGTGTAATCATATCAACCATGTATCCACCCAGGTACCTTATGTACTGACCGTGGCGGCAATCTCTTTTGTGACTTATACCATTGCCGGTTTTGTACAGAATGTGGTGATCTGTCTGGTGATCGGTATTCTGCTGACACTGGCTACTCTGGTGGTTCTGAAACGTGTCTTCGGAGAGAAGGCTGTCGTACGGAAATAACGTAAGCGCAGGAATGCGACTGTGAGAAAGGAAATATATATAAATTATGAAATACGACTATCTGGTGGTCGGCTCCGGATTGTACGGAGCGGTGTTCGCAAGAGAAGCGGCTGACAGAGGGAAAAAGGTTCTGGTCATCGATAAACGCCCTAATGTGGCGGGAAACATTTATACGGAAACCGTGGAAGAAATTCATGTCCACAAATACGGTGCCCATATTTTTCATACCAATGATACAAAGGTGTGGAAATACATTACGCGATTTGCGGAGTTCAACCGTTTCACCAATTCTCCGGTGGCCAATTATCACGGAGAGTTGTACTCACTGCCTTTTAACATGTATACTTTTAATAAAATGTGGGGCGTGGTGACTCCCGAAGAAGCTGCGGCCAAGATTGAAGAGCAGCGGCAGGCTGCCGGGATCACGGAACCGAAAAATCTGGAGGAACAGGCCATCTCTCTGGTGGGTAAGGATATTTTTGAAAAACTGGTAAAGGGCTACACCGAGAAGCAGTGGGGACGTGACTGTAAAGATCTTCCGGCCTTCATTATCAAACGTCTGCCGGTGCGTCTGACTTTTGACAACAACTATTTCAATGCGTTGTATCAGGGCATTCCCATTGGCGGTTACACGAAGCTGGTGGAACATCTGTTAGAGGGCATTGAGGTACGCCTGAACACAGATTATCTGGAGCAGAAAGAGGAACTGGATAAACTGGCAGAGACTGTTGTCTATACCGGCCCCATCGATGCCTATTTCGGCTACTCTCTGGGAGCACTGGAATATCGTTCCGTCAGGTTCGAGACAGAGGTGCTGGATATTCCCAACTTCCAGGGAAATGCTGCGGTGAATTACACGGATCGTGAGACTCCCTGGACCCGGATCATCGAGCACAAATGGTTCGAGTTTGGCAAGGACGAACAGGGACAGGATCTCCCGAAGACGGTCATCAGCAGAGAGTACAGTTCCGAATGGAAGCCGGGAGATGAGCCTTATTATCCAGTCAATGATGAAAAGAACGGCGCTTTATATGCAGAGTATAAAAGGCTGGCAGATACGGAAAAGAACGTGATCTTCGGCGGAAGACTGGCGGAATACCGCTACTATGATATGGATGCGGTCATTGCCTCGGCATTGAGGAAGAGCGAAGAAGTATTGTAATGTAACAGATCATAAATGAGGGCAAAAGAAATGCAGTGGCGTGGGTAACGTCACTGCATTTTTATAGCTGCGCCGTCGGCGCATGTTTTGAAACAACCTTTAGCCGATCTGCGGTTTTGCTTTTCTCTTATTGCGGAACTCTCTGACAGCGATCAGCAGATCATAACGATATACCAACGTGTACATCACAGCCGCCATGACGAAAGCAGTAAGCACATCAAATACGGAATGCTGTTTGATGAACATGGTTGCCATAATAATGGAGACAGCCAGGATCAGGGAACCGATGCGGATGCCTTTTTTCTTCTCAAAGCATTTGCTGCGGATAATGGCAAAGTGTGCACCCAGAGAATTATATACATGAATGCTGGGCCACAGGTTGGTAGGAGTGTCTGTCCGATACAGAGCGGCTACCATACGGGTGAAGATATTGTCTCTCGGCATAACAGCGGGACGAAGGTGCTGTCCGTTGGGCCACAGGGTGGATACGATCAGGAAAATCGTCATGCCCGTGAAGAGGAAGATACAGGTGCGGTAATAATCCTCTTTGTTCTTGAAAAAGAAATAAATGACCACAGCCGATACATAGGCAAACCACAAAAAGTAAGGGATGACGAACACTTCACAAAAAGGAATATAATCATCCGCCGCCATATGTATGATCCGGTAATGTCCGGTAGTATTTTTCTCCAGCCAGGCGAACCAGGTCATGTAAATAATGCCATATATAATAAGAGGAATGGCATGTTTATATTTCAAATAGAAGATCCGTAATTTTTCCATAAAAACCTCATTTCTCTAAAAACCTATGTTCCAAAATCAATTTTAGTATAGCTATCGGAACAAAAAAATCAAGGCTTTTTTGGAATACTTAAGCATTCTTAAGAAAATCTTTAGAGTGTGTTAAATCTGTTTAAGGTGTGATCATCCGGATGGCACCGGGGAGACATTCCACCCGGAAACCGCGGCTCTTTCTTGTCACTTCTCCGTCTGTATGCACCCACAGAGGAGCGGAAGCTGTTATGGACATCTGTGTGGCGGTATGGGCATTGATGCCTTTGACAAAATAATGTTTGCCGAAAAAGGCAGTGGGCAGGGCCAGCAGAACCAATCCCTTGGAAATATTGCCTACGGAACAGAGATCCAATACCCCGTCATGATCGACAGCGGGAGGGCAGAACATGAAACCGCCGCCCTCGTAACGGTGACTCATACAGGTCACGAACAGAAAACGGGGGAGTTCTACGGATTCCTTTTTGTCATGTACCTTGTCCTCCAGTGTCAGCGTGCAGGAGACCTTGCGGGCAGTGATCAGCTGTTTTAAGGCGATACCCAGATAGGTCAGCTTTCCTAAGCCGATCCGGTTCATGGTATCCTTGATCCGGGAACTCATGGCTTCCGCACAGACGGCGGCATCAAAGCCGATCCCGCAGCTGACGGCAAAAAGCCTGGATTCTTCCGGCTGGTCTTCGTCCAGATAGGTCAGTCTCCCCAGATCCATGGCTCTGGGAGTATTATTATGAAGGATCAGATTGAGAGCAGCCTTTGGATCCTTGGAAATTCCCAGATCTCGGGCCAGATCATTGCTGGAGCCGGTGGGAATGTAGCCGAGGATGACTTTGGAAGGATCTGCAATGCCCTGAAGGGTCTCGTTTATCGTGCCGTCACCCCCCAGAACGATGAGCGTTAAGTCAGGCTCTGCAGCATGCTCTGCGGTGATCTGTGCGGCCAGCTGTCGGACTTCTCCGGCTTTCCCGGAAAAATAGGTCTGATATTCGGTATTGCCTGCTTTCAGAGCCGGCTCCACCTGTTCGGCCCAGATCTTTGCCCCTCTTCCGGAGCGGGAGGCGGGATTGATAATAATATGATACATGAGGATTCCCCATCTTTCGTAAAGTTGTAACTATTCAGAGCCGGGAAAATTTGCATAAATTTGCGAATCATGCTTGCATGAATGAGCATAATTTTGAAAATTTTTATGGCGAATGAGGCTCTGAATAGTTATGTTAAAGTTTATTCTAACACACCAGGGGGCTTCTGCCAACATTGTTCATTTTCTATCTTTGCAATTAAAAGGTTCTATGCTATACTAAACCATAAGTTTAGCGAATTAACGTAACATAAGGAGGAATGAGGCATGTATTCATTGGATGAAGTAAAAAAAGTAGATCCCGAAGTGGCACAGGCCATTATTGACGAGGAGAATCGTCAGAACAGTCACATCGAGCTGATCGCATCTGAAAACTGGGTAAGTAAGGCTGTTATGGCAGCTATGGGAAGTCCATTGACCAATAAATATGCGGAAGGATATCCCGGCAAGAGATATTACGGTGGTTGTGAGTGCGTGGATGTCATCGAGAATCTGGCGATCGAACGTGCCAAGAAGCTGTTTGGATGTGATTATGCCAATGTACAGCCCCATTCCGGAGCACAGGCAAATATGGCAGTGCAGTTCGCTGTGCTGAAGCCCGGCGATACCATTATGGGTATGAATCTGGATCACGGCGGACATCTGACCCATGGTTCACCCGTCAATATGTCCGGTAAATATTTCCATGTAGTACCTTACGGCGTGGATGACAACGGTTTCCTGGATTATGACAGAATGAGGGAGCTGGCCCTGGAATGCAGACCCAAGATGATCATTGCAGGTGCTTCTGCATATGCACGTACCATTGATTTCAAAAAGTTCCGTGAAGTGGCGGATGAAGTCGGTGCGGTACTGATGGTAGATATGGCACATATCGCAGGCCTTGTGGCAGCAGGCCTTCATCCCAGTCCCATTCCCTATGCGGATGTAGTGACCACCACCACCCACAAGACACTGCGCGGACCCAGAGGCGGTATGATCCTCTGCAACAAGGAAGCCAACGAGAAATTCAATTTTAATAAAGCTATTTTCCCCGGCATTCAGGGCGGCCCGCTGATGCATGTCATCGCAGCCAAGGCTGTCTGCTTCGAGGAAGCATTAAGCGACGACTTTAAGGTATATCAGAAGAACATTGTGGACAACGCACAGGCATTGTGCAAGGGCCTGATGAGCCGTGACATTAAGATTGTCTCCGGCGGTACCGACAATCATCTGATGCTGGTAGACCTGACCCCTTACGGGCTGACCGGTAAGGCAGTGGAGAAGCTGTTGGATGCAGCTCACATCACCGCCAACAAGAACACCATCCCCAACGATCCCCAGTCTCCGTTCGTGACCAGTGGTATCCGTCTGGGAACCCCTGCGGTAACTTCCAGAGGTCTGAACACCGAGGATATGGATCAGGTGGCAGAGGCCATTGCCATGGTCATCAAGGGCGGCGAGGAACAGGTTCCCGCAGCCAGAGCCATCATTCAGAAATTAACAGACAAATATCCTCTGATCTAAAGACAGCGGATGGGAAAAGAGCCTTTCGGCTCTTTTCTTATGCTTAAAATCACTCAAAACCTCCTGAAAATGCCGGATATGTGTGTCGGTGACGCTCAAAAAAGATAAAAAGGGGGGTTGTCTTTCATACTTTACTGTGCTAGAATATCCCTCGGTGAAAAACAAGTGTCCGCACTACAGATACGAACCGGAAGAAAGGATAACATATGGGAGAAACGACCAAGTATTTTGTGGTGAAGCAGAAGGCGATCCCCGAAGTACTGTTAAAGGTAGTGGAAGCAAAGCGGCTTCTGGAGTCAGAGAAGGTTCTGACCATACAGGAAGCGGTTGATGCGGTAGGTATCAGCCGCAGTTCTTTTTATAAGTACAAAGATGATATTTTTCCCTTTCATGACAATTCCCAGGGAACGACCATCACTCTTACCTTTCAGATGGATGATGAACCGGGTATATTGTCGGATGTGCTGAAGATCATCGCAGAGTACCGGGCCAATATCCTGACGATCCATCAGAGTATTCCCATCAACGGAATCGCTTCTCTGACATTGAGTATTCAGGTATTGCAGACCACGGGGGACATTTCCCGGATGATTGAGCAGCTGGAGGGACAGCCCAGTGTACATCATGTAAAAATACTGGCAAAAGAATAAAATTTTTCACACGCAATTTGTGCCTGCGCAAGGTACGAAAGTACCTGAAAGTTTGCAGGCTATGAGAAAGGCAAGGGTTATGATATGATCAACGTTGCAGTATTAGGCTACGGCACCGTGGGCAGCGGTGTGGTGGAAGTTATCGAGAAAAACAAGGACATGGTGAACAAGAAGTCCGCACAGGAACTGGAGGTAAAATACATCCTGGATCTGAGAGATTTCCCCGGAGATCCTTACGAGGACAAAGTCATTCATGATTTCAATACGATCTTACATGACGACAGTGTGACCATTGTCTGTGAGACCATGGGCGGTGTCGGAGCCGCTTATCAGTTCACGAAGCAGGCTCTGGAACGGGGCAAGAGCGTCTGCACCTCCAACAAGGAGCTGGTAGCCAAGCACGGTCCCGAACTGCTGCAGATCGCCAGAGAACATAATTGTAACTATCTGTTCGAAGCCAGTGTGGGCGGCGGTATTCCCATTATCCGTCCGTTGAATTATTCCCTGACAGCAGAGAAGATCGAGGCTATCAACGGTATCTTAAACGGTACTACGAATTATATCTTAAGTAAAATGGAAAAAGAGGGTGCGGACTTTGCTGCGGTTCTGAAGGAAGCGCAGGACAAAGGCTATGCGGAGCGCAATCCGGAAGCGGATGTGGAAGGTTATGATGCCTGCCGTAAGATTGCAATTCTGTCTTCCCTGATGTTCAGTAAAAATGTGGATTCCGAGAAGGTTCCCACCGAAGGTATCACTAAGATCACAGCAGCGGATTTCGAATATGCCAATGCCACAGATCATACCATCAAGCTATTGGGCAGAAGCAGGGCCATTGATGATAATACCGCAGAGGTTATGGTAGCACCGTTTTTACTTTCCAAAGAACATCCGCTTGCCATGGTACATGGTGTATTCAATGCTGTATTTGTCACCGGCAACATGCTGGGAGATTCCATGTATTACGGACGAGGCGCAGGTAAGCTTCCCACCGCCAGCGCGGTAGTATCGGATGTCGTCGACTGTGCAAGACATCAGGGAAAGGTGATCATGTGCTTCTGGGACAAAGAGGAAGTAAAGCTGGCAGACATCGGCGAGGCCGAGAGAAGTTTCTTCATCCGGGCAAAGGCCGGAGCGGAAGATGCGGTTACAGCAGCGTTCCCCGGAGGCCGGATGGTACATCTTAAGGACCGGAAGGAAGACTTCGGATACTTCACACAGAGTATGAAGGAAAAAGATTTTCAGGCAAAATACGAGGCACTGGGCGAGCAGATGCTCGGCAGGATCCGTCTGGTATAAAAGTCGGGGCTTTTGATCCCGACATCATTAAATAGAGTTGAGGAGAAAATGTTATGTCAAAAGTAGTGAAATTCGGTGGAAGTTCTCTGGCAAGCGCAGAGCAGTTCAAAAAAGTAGGAAACATCATCCGGGCAGATAAGGAGAGAAAATATGTGGTACCTTCCGCACCGGGGAAAAGATTTTCCAATGACACCAAGGTAACGGATATGTTGTATGCCTGCTATGATCTGGCAGATCAGGGCAAGAGCTTCAAGGCAGAGCTGGATGCTATCAAAGCCCGTTATCAGGAGATCATCGACGGACTGCAGCTGGATCTGGATCTTGTCGATGAGTTCAAGACTATTGAGAAGAACTTTAAGGCAAAGGCCGGCAGCAATTACGCGGCTTCCCGTGGTGAATATCTGAACGGTATTATCATGGCAAATTATCTGGGCTATGATTTCATTGATGCGGCAACCGTCATCTTCTTCGATGAGAACGGCGAATTTGACGCAGCAAAGACCAATGAAGTACTGCGTGCCAGACTGGCAGAGAGTAAGGAAGCAGTTGTACCCGGCTTCTACGGTGCCATGCCCGACGGAACGGTGAAGACTTTCTCCAGAGGCGGTTCCGACATCACCGGTTCCATCGTGGCCAAGGCTGCCAAAGCGGATGTCTATGAGAACTGGACCGATGTATCCGGTTTCCTGATTGCGGATCCACGCATCATTGATCATCCCGAGGCTATTGAGACTATCACCTATCGTGAACTTCGCGAGCTGGCCTATATGGGTGCTACCGTTCTTCATGAGGATGCCATTTTCCCGGTACGTCAGGAAGGTATCCCTATCAATATCCGCAATACAAACGCTCCCGAGGACAATGGTACCTGGATCGTGGGAAGCACCTGTCAGAAGTCCAAATACGTGATCACCGGTATCGCCGGCAAGAAGGGCTTCTGCTCCGTCAATATTGAAAAAGATATGATGAACTCCGAGATCGGTTTCGGCAGAAAGGTATTGCAGGCATTTGAAGAAAATGGTATTTCCTTCGAGCATGTTCCCTCCGGCATTGATACCATGACGGTATTCGTACATCAGGATGAGTTCATGCACAAGGAACAGAAGGTAGTGGCAGGCATCCACAGACTGGCCAATCCCGACACCATTGACATCGAATCCGACCTGGCATTGATCGCTGTCGTAGGCCGTGGCATGAAGTCCACCCGCGGCACTGCCGGCAGAATCTTCTCCGCACTGGCACACAAAAATATCAATGTTAAGATGATCGACCAGGGATCTTCCGAGCTGAACATCATCATCGGTGTGGCAAATGAAGATTTTGAGACCGCAATTCAGGCAATCTATGATATCTTTGTGATCACAAGATTATAAGTTTATCAGATATAAAAAGACAGGTCAGTTCGACCTGTCTTTTTATGGTTCCGGATATTGGATCATATCCAGTATCGGAGTTCGTATAATATATTGGTAGGCCTCAAAAATTTTCTCCGCAGGGACTTCTTTCGGAGAGGAGAGCCATAACTTTAGAATTTCAATTAATAAGAGGGCATTATAATGTGCCAGTGACTGCGGTGTGATAAGTTCGCAGGGCATTTTCCTCATAGGATGTCTGGACAGAATCCGGAAAAAGGTCTGTTCACAGTAGTGTGAAAAAAATTCTCCGAAGCAATTCTGGCCTGTGGTTTCAAAAAGTCGATGATAATATTCCTTATTTTTTTCAAAACAGATAAACATCAGCTTGATGGCTTCCTGTTCCATATCGTTTTCGATCATGACTTCGACTTTGCTGCCGATGTCCTGGTCGAACAGAAACTCAATCACTTCGTATTTATCCTGAAAATAGTTATAGAAAGTAGGGCGGATCACATGTGCACCATCCGTGATCATTTTGATGGAAATCTTCTGAAAAGGCATGGTAAGCACAAGAGAACGAAAACTGTCTGCCAATAATTCTTTTGTCTTCATCACAGGACTCCTTTTCCTATAAAAGAACCGGGATAGAAATATTATAACCAAAAAACTTTCTTTTCTCAACTTTAAACGACACTTTTGCCAAAATGTCGCGGAATATTTACAGTTATCGAAAAAATGTAAGAGCAGGAAAAACGCTGTGCAAGGGTTGTATCTTACCATATGCCGGAAAATTGTTTAAAGTAAAAAATGAAAAGAGATAAAAACATTATAACGGGAGAAAGGGGTTGCATGGATGGCATGGTATGAAATTTTCATTGTATCGGTGGGACTATCCCTGGATGTCTTTACCTATGCATTATACAAAGGCGCTATGCTTTCCAGACTGGACAAAAAGCAGATCCTGAAAATGATCCTGCTGTTCACAGGATGGCAGAGCGGTGCAATGCTTTTAGGAAGCCTGATTTCGGAACTTCCGTACATTGCAATGAACTATCAGCGGACAGAAAGACTGTTCAGGGCGGCATCGGCAGTTATTTTTTTCCTGATCGGGATATGGCTGATCGTCCGGGCACTACATATGCGGGACCCGTTGGAACGAAGGGAAGATGCCTTCGCCTGGAGACAGCTATGCATTTGGGCCATGCTTACCAGTGTGGACAGTTTTCTGACGGGAATTGGCATGGGCTTTTTAGACACCAGAGTAACGGCGCAGATCATTCAGCTGGCAATTATGGCTGCGCTGGCGGTCATCGTCGGCATCTATGCGGGATATCGGATCGGGTGTCATGGAAGAAACCGTGTACTGATCAGTGGAGCGCTGATCTTCCTGCTTGCCGGCGTGGATGTATTGTTTCGATATTACATCTGAAATACCGTGATTCATAGAATAAATAGACAAAAGTGAGGTAAATCGTATGGCAGACGTGAAACACAAAGTTGAGAGAGCTGCATTTGGCGCAGCAATCGACGGAATTCTGAAGTATGTGAATAAGGACGAAGCAGACAGAGAAAAGGCATTCTTAAAGCTGGTAGATCTGTCGGAAAAATTTATGGGAGATACCTTCCGCAAGGAAAGCTATGATGCGGCAAGACGTATGATCCAGGATCCGGACAGCAAATGGATGCAGTATGTGAACCGGATCTTAAACGAAGTGGATCCCCATGTCATCAAAATGTCCGCACTGGACTATGGTTTTGAGGCGGCGTTCTGCGGTAAAAAAGAGATCAACGAGATGCGTGTGAAACATCAGTGCAATATCCCCTGGCTGATCCTGATGGATCCCACCAGTGCCTGCAACCTGCATTGTA
>ULNG01041217.1_pt1 | contig 12077 bp, 8 predicted proteins | sample 1951861 | NCBI WGS metagenome assembly ULNG01 (sample SAMEA4835571, study PRJEB28245) | human gut metagenome | biome: gut microbiome; material: fecal sample | place: Denmark | collected 2008 | reverse complement strand
GGCGGTGCGCGTTGGTAGCCGAAGCGATACTGGCTTTCAGCAAGGCGTTGTATTTATAAACGGCCATCAGCGAGTTGACCACGAATGTAATGAAACGCAGGTTGTCTTCCCGGTCCTTTCCCGGAGAGAAGAGGTTGATGCCCGTATCGGTTCCCATCGACCAGTTGCAGTGCTTACCCGAACCGTTCACACCCATAAAAGGCTTTTCGTGGAGCAGCACGCGGAAGTTGTGGCGGCGGGAAACACGTTTCATCACTGACATCAACAACTGGTTATGGTCGTTGGCGAGGTTGCATTCCTCGTAAATAGGCGCTAGCTCGAACTGGTTCGGGGCAACCTCGTTATGGCGTGTCTTGACCGGGATGCCCAACTTGTAGCATTCAGTTTCCAGGTCTTTCATAAACTCCTGTACACGGGAGGGAATGGCTCCGAAATAGTGGTCGTCCAATTGCTGGTTCTTCGCGCTTTCGTGTCCTAAGAGAGTACGTTCCGTCAGCGACAGGTCGGGACGGGCGGAATAGAGGTCTTCGTCTACCAGGAAATACTCCTGTTCCCAACCTAAATAGGTGATGACTTTATTGACGTCTTCGTTGAAATAATGGCAGACATCTTTGGCAGCCTTGTTCAAGGCTTCGATGGAGCGGATCAGCGGGGTCTTGTAGTCCAGCGCTTCACCGGTATAGGCGATGAATACGGTCGGGATACACAAGGTGTCGTCTACGATAAACGCAGGTGAGGAGGGGTCCCAGGCCGAATAGCCGCGGGCTTCGAACGTGTTGCGCAATCCGCCGTTGGGGAAGCTGGATGCGTCCGGCTCCTGTTGTGCGAGCAGCTTGCCGCTGAATTCTTCGATCATGCCGCCGCCGCCGTCATGTTCGACGAATGCGTCGTGCTTTTCGGCTGTCCCGTCGGTAAGAGGCTGGAACCAGTGTGTGTAATGTGTGACTCCTTTTTCCAGTGCCCACATACGCATGCCGGCAGCCACATGATTGGCTATTTCGCGGTCGATAGGGGTTCCGTTGTCGATGGCATGGGTCAGGGCTTTGTAGGTTTCCTTGGAGAGATACTTTTGCATTGCCTTCCGGTTGAAGACGTTCTCACCATAATATTCGGATACTTTCTGATTGGGAGTAATGGCTTCCACTGCCTTTCGGTTGGATGCTTTCTCCACTGCATTGAAGCGTGAGATTGACATACAGATTGTTTTTATGTTATACCGGCTGCAAAGATACATGCAATTCTCCATGAATGCTTTCATCCGGTAGTTAAAAATAGATGAGTAGGAAACGATTTGTCCCGGCGCATCCCGTTCGGCAATGCACCAGCTTCTCTAAAGCTATGCATTAGGTTGCGTAACCCATAGCTTTAGCCTTCATAAAGCATAGCTTTACGGTAGCCTTTTTGGGGTGTCTGTCCTTTCGAATGAGGGCGTAAATGAAGATTCAAACATTTCATCGCGTGGGATAAATAAAAAAGGTGTATTAAGAAATGCTATTATTGATTATCAGTGATTTATGGTGATAGGTGATAGGTAAAACCCCGTTTCTGTAAAAGTTTAGGAAAAATGAATTAAAAAACGCCGCCTTTAAGGTGACGTTTTTTAATTCAAACTCAGAAAAGTTTTACAAAAAGGCCTTTTCACCTATCACCTATCACCCGATCAGAACAAACTCCAGGCTACTGTCAATCCTGCCATGACGATCGCTACCATGCTCATCAGCTTGATCAGGATGTTGAGGCTGGGACCGGAGGTGTCTTTGAACGGGTCGCCGACCGTATCGCCTACGACTGTCGCCTTATGGGCTTCGCTGCCCTTGCCACCGTGGTTTCCTTCTTCGATATGTTTCTTGGCGTTGTCCCAGGCGCCTCCCGAATTGGCCATGAAGATCGCCAGTACGAACCCGGTGCTCAGGCCGCCGATCAGCAGTCCGACCACTCCTGTTACTCCGAATATCAGACCGGTGAGGATCGGTGCGATGATGGCTAACAGGGAAGGGGTCACCATCTCGTGCTGCGCCCCTTTTGTCGAGATGGCCACGCAACGGGCGTAATCGGGTTCGGCTTTTCCTGTTAGTATTCCGGGGATTTCACGGAACTGGCGGCGTACTTCCTCCACCATGTGTCCGGCTGCCCGTCCGACTGCATTCATTGTCAACCCGCAGAACATGAAAGCCATCATGGAGCCGAGGAACATCCCCGCCAACACCTTCGGGTTCATAAGTGTGACATCATAATAGATCATAAAGTCGGAGAAAGAGGCTTTTGATACCTCGATGGCTTTGCCGTCGGAAAATGTCAGGACTGTTTCGCCCAACCGGAGCAAGCCTATTTTAATCTCTTCCACGTAAGAAGCCAGCAAAGCCAAGCCAGTCAAGGCTGCCGAGCCGATCGCAAACCCTTTGCCTGTTGCGGCGGTCGTGTTGCCTAAGGAGTCGAGCGCATCCGTACGTTTGCGTACTTCTTTGCCCAAGCCGGACATTTCCGCATTGCCGCCGGCATTGTCGGCAATCGGCCCGTAAGCGTCCGTAGCCAAAGTGATCCCTAATGTCGAGAGCATCCCGACGGCGGCGATGCCGATGCCGTACAACCCCATCCCTACATTGTTGAAATCGAAGCCGGAAGCAAAAAGGAACGAACAGATGATCCCGGCTACTACGGCCAGTACCGGAATGGCGGTCGATAGCATGCCAAGCCCCAAGCCGGAGATAATCACCGTTGCCGGTCCGGTCAGTCCGGCCTCTGAAACCCGCTGGGTGGGCTTATAAGACTGGGAAGTATAGTATTCCGTCGATTGGCCGATCACGATCCCTACCAACAATCCGATTATGACCGAACAACTGATCCAGAACCAATTGTCCAACTCTAACAAATAAAGAATGCCGAAAGTGGAGAGGGCGATCAACACGGAACTTAGGTTTGTCCCTATGGCAAGCGCTTTCAGCAGCTCACGTATAGTCGCATTTTCCTTCGTGCGGACGGCGAAGATGCCGATGATCGACAATACGATCCCGACCGCGGCGATCAGCATCGGCGCCACGACCGCCTTGTATTGCATCTCTACGTCGCCGGACGCCACGAATGCGGCAGCACCCAATGCGGAGGTTGCCAGAATGGAACCGCAATATGATTCGTACAAATCCGCCCCCATGCCGGCCACATCTCCGACGTTGTCTCCCACATTGTCGGCAATGGTTGCCGGGTTGCGCGGGTCGTCTTCGGGGATGCCGGCTTCGACTTTGCCGACCAGGTCGGCTCCGACATCGGCTGCTTTTGTGTAGATACCACCGCCGACACGGGCGAAGAGTGCCTGTGTGGAAGCTCCCATACCGAAGGTCAGCATGGTGGTGGTGGTGATGGTCAGTTTATGTGTGGCATCCATCGTTTCTGCCGGAATGCAGATATTCAATAATATGTACCAGAACGAAATGTCCAGCAAGCCGAGGCCGACGACAACCAGCCCCATTACGGCACCGCTCCTGAAAGCAACCTGCAAGCCGCTATTCAAAGACGACCGGGCGGCATTGGCGGTACGGGCGGATGCGTAAGTAGCCGTCTTCATTCCTAAGAAACCGGCAAGGCCAGAGAAGAAACCGCCGGTCAGGAAAGCGATCGGAACCCATTCGTTTTGTACTCCGAATCCATACGCCATGATGGAGAACAAAACCACCAGGGCGAGAAACACCGAAGCGACAACCTTGTATTGTTGTTTCAGGTATGACATAGCCCCTTTGCGTACGTGCCGGGCTATTTTTGCCATTAACTCCGTCCCTTCACTCTCTTTCATCATCTGCCTGAAGAAGAACCAAGCAAATACCAGTGCCAGGATGGAGGCTACCGGTATGATCCAAAAAATAGGTGTAATCATAGCAATGAGATTTAAAATTAATACGAATTTAATCGTTTTGACACTTAGCGTCTTACGATCCTTTATTGTTCATCTGTAAATATAACAAAAATAAAGAAGTAGAGAAACTTTTTCGTAAATAATAATGTTTCATTCTAAAAAAAACAGCATATTTGTCACAGAATAAGAATGAAAACGCAAATGACGGAAGAAACGAACCATAATGCCTATAAATTAGGCTTGGCTCTGAGCGGAGGAGGAGCGAAAGGTTTCGCTCATATCGGAGTTTTTAGATTACTGGAAGAATGCGGTCTGAAGCCGGATATCATCGTTGGTACGAGTGTCGGTTCGTTGATGGGTGCTTTGTTTGCCGATGGCTATACGTCCGACGAAATTAAAGAACTCTTTACCGGTCGTGAGTTCTCCGAATTCGCCCAGTTGCAAATCCCGAAATCGGGATTGTTCGACAGCAAGCGGTTCCGCTATTTTCTTCGTCGTCATTTGAGGGCTAAAACGTTTGAAGAGCTGAAAACTCCTCTGGTTGTCGTGGCGACCGACCTTGACAACGGCGAGAGTCATGAGTTCCGTAGCGGCCCCATCGTAGAAGCGGTGACCGCTTCCTGTAGCATTCCGATTATCTTTAGCCCGGTCGTGATAAACGGAGTTCATTATGTTGACGGAGGTCTTTTCCATAATTTCCCGGTTTCCATCATCCGTGAAGAATGTGAGCGTATCATCGGGGTAAATGTCAGTCCCCTTGTCCCGCAAAAGTACAAGCAGACGATTTTCCATATCGCGGAACGTTCCTACCACTATATGTTCCGGGCGAACACGTTGGAGGACCGCGAGATGTGCGATGTCCTGATCGAGGCGGAGGAGTTCGGTATGTATAAGACATTCGATCTGGAAAATGTGGATGAGATCGCGGGTATCGGATATGCTGCGGCGATCCGGGCATTTGAGGTCGTGATAAAAGAAAATAAATATGAAACCTTGGTGAACGCTATTATGGCAAGAAGAAACAACGCCTTGATGCCATAGTTTTTTCCGGAAGTTCCGGTGTTCACCCCAAATATTAACTAAGTTGGCAAATAACGCGATGAAACAGGCAAATAAGATGGTAATATATCAGGTCTTTCCACGTTGGTTTGGAAATATGAAATCATCCCTGGTGAAGAATGGAAGTAAAGTTGAAAACGGAGTAGGAAAGTTTTCGGACTTTACGCCGGTTGCTTTGTCCAAGATTAAGGAGTTGGGAACCACCCATATCTGGTATACCGGAGTGATCGAACATGCAACGAATACTGATTATACGGCTTACCAGATACGAAGAGACCATGCGGCAGTCGTAAAGGGGAATGCCGGCTCGCCTTATGCGATCAAAGATTATTATGATATAGACCCGGACCTGGCCGATAATGTGCCTGACCGTATGAAAGAATTCGAATCGCTGGTCAGAAGGACGCATGAAGCCGGAATGAAAGTAATCATCGATTTCGTACCTAATCATGTGGCCCGCCAGTATTATTCGGATGCCAAGATGGCATATGTGGAAGACTTGGGGCAAAAAGACAATACTTCGAAAGCTTTCGATCCTAATAATAATTTCTATTATATACCGGGGCAGACTTTGTGCCTGCAATTCGGTGCTCAGCAGGAAGATTTTGAATATAGTGAATTTCCGGCGAAAGTCACGGGGAATGATTGCTTCAGTACCTGTCCCGGACAAAACGACTGGTATGAGACGGTCAAGCTGAATTATGGTGTTGATTATGTGAACGGCCGTACCCTGCATTTTGATCCGGTTCCCAATACATGGGCGAAGATGCTGGATATCCTGCTTTTCTGGGCGGAAAAAGGGATAGACGGTTTCCGGTGCGATATGGCGGAAATGGTTCCGGTTGAATTCTGGAACTGGGTGATCCCGAAGGTGAAACAGGCTTATGATGTTTGTTTTATTGCCGAAGTTTATAATCCGGCAGAATATCGCAATTATATCTGGAACGGACATTTTGATTATTTGTATGATAAGGTCGGACTGTACGATACGGTACGGGCGGTCATGTGTAACCAGGCTCCGGCAAGCAATATCTCCGGATGCTGGCAGTCACTCGAAGGCATCCAGCATAATATGTTGAACTTCCTTGAAAACCATGACGAGCAGCGTATCGCTTCTTACTTCTTTGCCGGTGATCCGCGTCCGGGAATTCCGGGGATGATCGTGTCGGCTATGATGAATACCAATCCGGTGATGATCTACAGCGGACAGGAGTTAGGAGAGCCGGGAATGGACGATGAAGGGTTCAGCGGACGTGATGGGCGCACGACGATTTTTGATTACTGGAGTCTTGCCAGCTTGCGTAACTGGATAAACGAGGGAGCTTTCGATGGCGGCAAACTGACTGCCGAACAACGGCAGTTGCGCGAGGTGTACGCAAAGATCTTGAATATATCAAAGTCCGAACGGGTTATCACGGAAGGAGTTTTCTATGATTTGATGTATGCAAACCTGAGCAATCCGTATTTTAATTCACACCGTCAATTCGTGTTCATGCGTAAATATCAGAATGAAGTGTTGTTGGTGGTGGTCAACTTTGACAAGGCAGAGCAGACGGTACGCATCCAAATTCCTGACGAGGCATTCAAGGCACTTGATTTCGGGGACAACAAAGCTGCCGTACAGACCGATCTGATGACTGGAGAGAACTGTATCAGCACATTGACGGCTGCTTGGCCCTATCAGGTCGTTATACCTGCTTATTCCGGTCGTTTACTGAAGTTTACATATTGATTTATGATTTATGGTTTGTGATTTATGATCTGCTCTGACCGATGTGTTTGGTAATAAATCATAAATCATAAATCATAAATCATAATTGTTTTGTACCTTTGCACTCACAATTCAAATCTATTTACTTAAGATAAATATTCGGAATAATGAGTGCACAAACTCCTTTCTTGGTGTTTTCGGGAACTAACTCCCGGTATCTTGCAGAGAAAATTTGCAATAGTCTTGGTTGTCCGCTGGGACAGATGAACATTCAACACTTTGCCGATGGTGAATTTGCCGTCTCTTATGAAGAGTCGATTCGCGGTCGCGATGTATTCCTGGTACAATCAACGTTTCCTAACTCTGATAATCTGATGGAGCTTCTCCTGATGATCGATGCTGCCAAGCGTGCTTCAGCACACTCTGTAATCGCAGTTATTCCTTATTTCGGTTGGGCACGTCAGGATAGAAAAGATAAACCGCGTGTTTCTATCGGGGCCAAACTGATCGCAGACATGCTGAGTACTGCCGGTATCGACCGCTTGATTACGATGGACCTGCATGCCGATCAGATTCAGGGATTCTTTAATGTTCCGGTCGACCACTTGTATGCATCTTCCATTTTCCTGGATTACATCAAAACATCATTGCCTCTGGATAACCTGTGTATCGCTACACCGGATGTTGGAGGAACTAAACGTGCCAGCAGTTATTCCAAATACCTGGGTTTGCCGATGGTTATTTGCCACAAGTCACGTCTGCGTGCCAATGAAGTGGCCGAAATGCGTATCATCGGTGATGTGAAAGGTTTGGATGTACTTTTGATCGACGATATGGTGGATACGGCCGGTACTATTACGAAGGCTGCCAACCTGATGCTCGAAAACGGTGCTAAATCCGTGCGTGCCATCGCCAGTCATGCCGTTATGTCCGACCCGGCTTCTACACGTGTAGACCAGTCTGCTTTGACTGAAATGATCTTTACGGATTCTATCCCTTATGCAAAGAAATGCGAAAAGGTGAAAGTGTTGTCTGTTGCCGATATGTTTGCCGAAGCCATCCGTCGTGTTTGTAGCGGTGAATCTATCAGTTCTCTGTATACTATTTAATTAATGCATATATCAAGGAAAGGCTGCAATCCTGCGGGATGAGCAGCCTTTTTATTTCCATATGATTCTTAACTTTGTCTGCATGAAAAAGAGCGAGAACCTTCTCGCTTGATATGATTAAGATGAATTATTGGTTTAATCTATAGGTCAGAATGGATCAGCATGCGTACCGGTATCGGTAAAAAGGAGTATAAGCTCTGTTTCGTTTTGGCTCCAGACTAATAACCGGTCTGATTATATAATGGCACTCCCATAGACCGTCATACTTATGTTTTTACCGTTTCTTTTTTACTTGTTGCCTCCATCTTTACTTAATTTGAATATTACGGCCAAAAATAATAATTAGCAATTTGCCTATTTCTCTTCATCAATAATCATGCCACTGCCGAGGCAAAGACGATGGTCTTTGTCGTAGACTACTCCGTACTGTCCGGGGGCGATTCCTTGGATTTTGTTGTCGGATTCGATGCGGTATAAGTCTCCGATGCGACGGATGCGGCCGTGTGTGAAGTCCGGTGTGTGACGGATCTTGAAAGTGATCTCTTTCTCGTCCGCAAATTCTCCCCATGGGTCTTCGGTGATAAAGTCGAAGCCGTGCATGTTGATAATCTTGCCGTACTGTGTTTCCGGATCATAACCGTTGGAAACATAGATAATGTTCCGCTTGATGTCCTTTTTGATAACGAACCACGGTCCTCCGCTCAAGCCTAAACCCTTACGCTGTCCGATGGTGTGGAACCAGTAGCCGTTGTGTTTGCCTAACACCTTGCCTGTTTCCAGTTCGACGATCTTTCCGGTTCGTTTGCCCAGGTAGCGTTCGATGAAATCATTATAGTTGATCTTGCCTAAGAAGCAGATTCCCTGGCTGTCTTTCCGTTTGGCACTCGGCAGTTTTTGTTGTTCGGCTATAGCTCGGACTTCGCTTTTCATGAGATGTCCGATCGGGAACATTAATTTCTGTATTTGCAAACGAGTGATTTGGCCGAGGAAGTCGGTCTGATCTTTTACCGGATCCTTGGCGGTGGAAAGCCATACTTTACCGTCTATCTCGGTTGTCGTGGCGTAATGACCGGTCGCTATTTTATCGAAATCCTTTCCCCATTTCTCTTCGAAGCAGCCGAATTTGATATATTTATTGCACATCATATCCGGGTTGGGGGTGAGTCCGCGTTTTACGGAATCAATGGTGTAGCTCACGACACGATCCCAATATTCGTCGTGCAAGGAGACGATTTCAAACCGGCAACCGTACTTCTTGGCGATATAAGAGGTGATTTCAATATCTTCTTCGGCAGGGCAGTCTATATATCCGTCTTTATCTTCCATGCCGATACGGATATAGAAAATGGTAGGATCGTATCCTGCCTCTTTCAACTGGTGGACGACTACGGAGCTATCTACTCCTCCCGAAACTAATGCTGCGATTTCCATATTTTTACAGTGAATAAGAATTGTACAAAGGTACGGTAAATTTTTCAATTAAAACAGGAGAGATACTTTGGGTGCATCGATTACCGATAAGATACATGTCGGAACGACGAAAAATTATTGGCAGTATCTTTCGGAAATGTTGGGTTTGGAACTGCTCGATTACGGTATTATATCTAGCCGGACGAATCTTATTCTAACTGAAGGGATAGTAGTGACGATTTGATAGAATTGAAAGAGCGATTCTTGTTGGGATACTTTTAACCTGCAAAACATTTTTCATCTCATCGGAATTGCTTATTTTCGCATCCATAATAGTTCTCTTTTATGAATGTAGACATAACAGATTTAAAGACGGTCCGTTTGAGTCAGGACGGGAGTGCTGTGATTATCTTGGACCAGACCTGCTTGCCGGGATCTGAAGTCTATGTTTCCCTTTCTTCTGCAGAAGAGATTTGGGAGGCTATATATAGATTAAAGGTGCGCGGGGCGCCGGCTATCGGGATAGCTGCTGCCTATGGCATTTATGTTTGTAGCCGACAGATTGCGGCAAACACTTATGGTGGTTTTTGCAGTGAGTTTCTCCGAATCAAGGATTATCTGGCATCTTCTCGCCCTACTGCGGTCAACTTGGTTGCGGCTTTGGACCGGATGGAAAAAGTTGTGGTCGCCCATTCTGTGAATCCTGTTCCGGAAATAGTGGAACTGTTGCGTGTCGAGGCGGAGGCGATCCGGGCGGAAGATGCGGCTGCTTGCCGTAAGATAGGAGAGAACTGCTTGTCCTTGTTGCGCCCGGGAATGGGAATCCTGACACATTGCAATGCCGGTCATTTGGCGGTATCGGAATATGGAACGGCTCTCGCTCCGGTTTATTTAGGAGAAGAACGTGGATATGGCTTTAAGGTGTTTGCCGATGAAACGCGTCCGCTGTTGCAGGGTGCACGCCTGACGGCCTACGAATTGCAGAAGGTGGGTGTGGATGTTACCTTGATTTGTGATAATATGGCGTCGACCGTCATGCGGAAAGGCTGGGTACAGGCTGTCGTGGTCGGTTGCGACCGGGTCGCGGCAAATGGCGATACGGCTAATAAGATCGGGACTTCGGGAGTGGCGATCCTGGCTCGTTATTACGGTATTCCTTTTTATGTGTTAGGTCCGACATCCACTATTGATTTGAATTGTCCGGATGGGGATTCGATCGTGATAGAAGAACGGAATCCCAAGGAAATTACGGATATGTGGTATGCTTCGCGGATGGCTCCTGAAGGGGTGAAAGCTTATAATCCGGCTTTTGATGTAACTCCTCACGACTTGATAACTGCGATTATAACCGAAAAAGGTATTGCTTATCCTCCTTTCCGTCTGGAGGATTTCTGAAAAATATTTACGGAAAGTTTTGCTAATCCCGAAACAATCAGTAATTTTGCTGCCCAATTTGTGGATATAATAATTAAACAATATAATAAATTAAATTATGATCGTAGTTCCATTAAAAGAAGGCGAAAACATTGAAAAAGCGCTGAAGAAATTCAAAAGAAAGTTCGAAAAAACAGGTGTAGTAAAAGAATTGAGAAACCGTCAGGCTTTCGAAAAACCCTCTGTAGCAAAGAGAAAACAAACTATGCGTGCTGTTTACGTTCAGCAATTACAGCAGGTAGAAGAATAAAAATACAAAATCTATCTGCCAGGCTTGTTTTATTGGATTCTTATTCTTATTTTCGTTGCATAAAAGTTGATGCAACGTGAATGTGCTGATTGATTCATTTTTAGATTATCTTCGGTATGAGCGGAATTATTCCGAATATACGATTAATGCTTATTTCAAAGATTTACAGCAGTTTGAAGATTTTGTAAAAGAGAAGAAGGAAGGCATATTTGTGCCGGGGGAAGTTGATACGGATATTGTACGGAATTGGATTATATCTTTGTTGGATAATAAGATTTCGCCCGTATCTGTCAATCGGAAATTGAGTTCTTTGAAATCTTTTTTTAAATTCCTTATGAAGCAGGGATTCGTTTCTGTAAACCCGTTACGGTTTGTGACCGGTCCGAAAACAAAGAAGCCGTTACCTACTTTTGTAAAAGAGAAGGATATGGAAGAGTTGTTGGATGGAGACGGGTTTGATGAGGATTTTGAAGGGGTGAGGGATCGTCTGATACTTGAAATGCTGTATGATACCGGGGTGAGACGTTCGGAGCTGGTCGGTTTACAAGATACCGATATAGACTACGATGCTATGCTGATCAGGGTGACAGGTAAGCGTAACAAGCAGCGGCTGATTCCTTTTGCAGAAAGATTAAAAAACTTGATGCTTGCATACACTGAAGTCCGAAATCGTGAAGTTGACGCAGGATGCGGATGGTTCTTTGTCCGGAAGAATGGAGAACAATTGTCTACGGGTATTCTTTATACGATAGTAAAAAAGAAGCTTTCGGACATTCCGACATTGGCAAAATGCAGTCCCCACGTATTAAGACATTCGTTTGCAACAAGTATGTTGAATAATGGAGCGGAGTTGAACGCCGTGAAAGAGTTACTCGGTCATAGCAGTCTGGCTTCTACCAGTATTTACACACATACAACCTTTGAGGAATTAAAAAAAGTGTATCATGCTCATCCAAGAGCACAAAAAGAAGGAGGTTTATTATGAACATTAGAATTCAAGCAATCCATTTTGATGCAACTGATCAATTAGAAGCGTTTATTCAGAAGAAAGTGGCTAAGTTGGAACAGTATTTCGACGGCATTATATCGGCAGAAGTTAGTTTAAAGGTTGTAAAACCAGAATCTGCAAAGAATAAAGAAGCTGCTATTCGGTTGATTATTAAAAATGGAGATTGTTTTGCCGAAAAGGTAAATGATACCTTTGAAGAATCAATTGACGAATGCGTAGAAGCATTGGAGAAACAGTTAGTTAAATTCAAG
>ULNG01026980.1_pt1 | contig 12398 bp, 14 predicted proteins | sample 1951861 | NCBI WGS metagenome assembly ULNG01 (sample SAMEA4835571, study PRJEB28245) | human gut metagenome | biome: gut microbiome; material: fecal sample | place: Denmark | collected 2008 | reverse complement strand
CTCAACTCCATTTCCTATGCGGTCAGTAAGGTGACGGTATCGTGAGTCAGACGATCAATGTTCCGCTCTCCGGGAGAGGGATTGAGCGGCTGATACGGGAAACCGAGAACCGGAAGAACCAGCTTCAAGAGCGGACTGCGGTCTTTCTCGACCGGGTGGCGCAGGAAGGCATGGAGAGAGCTTCTGTTAAGTTCTCGCAGGCCGTTTATGACGGCACGAATGATGTTTCTGTGACGGTAGAATCCCGTGGGAACAATGTTCGAGCGGTGGTGGCGACAGGCGGGGCTACCCTGTTTATCGAGTTCGGTACAGGTGTGACCTACCCGGACGATCACCCAGAAGCGGAAGAACTCGGCATGAAGCGTGGTGAATACGGTCAGGGTCACGGCAAGCAACACTCTTGGGGTTATTACGGCGACCCCGGCACGAACGGTGTACTGAAAGAAAAGAAGAACGGTGGGTTCGTGGTCATCACCCACGGCAACCCCGCTAATATGCCGATGTACGAGACGGTAAAGGAGCTGCAAGACCGGCTCACGGAAATTGCGAAGGAGGTGTTTTCATGATTGATGTGGAGAGCCAAATCTACACGCCGATTGTGGAAGCCCTGAGAGCGCAGTTTCCCGGTATCTTGGTCAGCGGCGAGTATGTAAATGCTCCCACCCGTTTCCCCTATGTGAGCTTGGTAGAGCAGGATAACTACACTACGGAAGCTCACATGGATAGCGGAGATACGGAGAGGTTCGCTACGCTGATGTACGAGGTGAATGTCTACTCCGATAAGGCAGGCAGTAAGAAATCTGTTTGCCGAAAGATCATGAGGTTTGTGGACGACCTCATGTACGCCAAGAATTTCAGGCGTATTTCTCTGTCCCCTGTTCCCAATTTGGAGAACGCAACAATCTACCGTCTGGTGGCTCGGTACAAAGCCGAAACAGATGGAACTACTCTTTACAGGAGGTAAATGAAAATGGCTATTTCGACCTATAAAACCTTTCTGATGAAGAAAGGTGATTCCGCCGATACTTGGAGCAAGCTGATCGACATCAAGGAGTTTCCTGACCTCGGCGGCGAACCCGAAATGCTGGAAACCACCACTCTGAGTGATGATATGCAGACTTACATCGCTGGTATCCAGTCTCTTGACGGCCTGTCCTTCACCGCGAACTACACACTGACTGATTTCCAGACTCTCAAGGCTCTCGAAGGCAAGAAAGCCAGTTATGCAGTTTGGTTTGGCGGCACGGAGAGCGCCGGTACGGTCACTCCCGATGGCTCTAACGGCAAGTTTTCCTTTGACGGTGAGCTGTCCGTATACCCCGTGGGGGCTGGTGTAAACGAGGTGGTAGATATGAACATCACCATTGCCCCGTCTACCCCCATCACTTTTTCGGCGACCTGAGACGCCACTAATCGCCATATTGACAAGGAGGATTCGTCATGGCAAAGCAGTTGACCATCAATGACCCTACTACCGGCGTCACCTATACGCTGGAATACACCCGCAAGTCCGTCGAGATGATGGAGAAAAGCGGCTTTGTTGCCGAAGAAGTGGAACGTAAACCGATGACTATGCTCCCGGCACTGTTTGCCGGTGCGTTTCTCGCTCACCATCGCTTTGTGAAGCGTGATGTGATCGACAACATTTATGCTCGCCTGACTCATAAGGACGAGCTGATCTCCGCTCTGGTGGAGATGTATAACGAACCTCTGATGAGTCTTCTGGATGACCCGGAGCAGCAGGAGGATAACGAGGGAAACCTGAGCTGGAAAGCCGGTTGGTAAGCGACCGCCTTTCCGATAACGAGGGGGGCGGCGGCGATCAACGCCCAGCCGCCCTTTTTGCTTACACCGAAAAATTCTATGAAGTCTTTCCGTATTACCTCGCCATTGGTATGTCCTATGAACAATTTTGGGAGCAGGACTGTGATTTGGTGAAATATTACCGAAAGGCGGCACGAATTAAGCAAAATCTGCAAAATCAAGAGGCGTGGCTTCAAGGTGCATATGTTTATGAGGCTCTCATTGATGCGTCTCCGGTTTTTCATTCTCTTGCGAAAAAAGGAACGAAACCTGTTCCATATCGTGATAGCCCGTATGAACTGTTCGGGCAGTCGGATACCAAGAAACGAAAAACCATCCAAGAGAAACATGACGAAAAGGCGAAAGCCTACATGGAAGCCTTTATGGTGTCGATCAATAAAAAGTTTCAAGCGAAAGGCGGTGACATGAATGGCTGACAATGTGGAGATTCAGGGGTTGGAGTTTCAGATCGTCAATGACAGTACGCAGGCGGTCGCAGGGCTTCAAAACCTGATTAACACGCTCAATCGTTTGAAAACCGCTACCAACGGCGGCGCAACGGGTCTGAGCAAGACCGCTCAGAGTATTCGGGAGCTTTCCAATTCTCTGAAAGGCTTGAACAGCGGTGACGCTTCGCAGAAGATCACCCGGCTTGCCAATGCGCTGACCGCTCTGAGCCGAGTTGGAAATGTGAAGATTTCCTCATCCATTGCCAATCAGCTTACGGCAATCAACACCGCTCTTGCTGGCCTAAAATGGACGGACGGCGACAAGCTGACTTCCCTTGCCAACGGTTTACGCCCTCTTTCCGAGTTGGGTAAGGCCAACATGACCACCTTTATCAATCAGCTTTCCAAGCTGCCGCAGGTGATCGAGGATTTGAAAGCGGCGGACATTGACAAGTTCACGCAGCAGATGACCGCTCTTGCCGCCGCCATGAAGCCTTTTGCTGATGAAATGCAGAAGGTGTCCAACGGTTTTTCGGCGTTCCCGTCCAAAATCCAAAAGCTGATTACCAGCACGGAGAAATACAACGCTTCGGTTAGTAAGGCGACCTTCACTACCGGGAAGTTCACGAGCGGATTGAAAGCGTTGAACGTTGCGGCTGTCGCAGTCGTTTTCCGCAAAATCAGTAATTTCATCGCACAGGCGATCACGGACTCCAACAAGTACCAAGAAGACCTGAACCTGTTCACGGTCGCTTTGGGGCAGTATGCAGCCGAAGCCCAAAACTATGCGGAAAAGGTATCCGATGTCATGGGTATTGACCCGGCACAGTGGCTCCGCAATCAGGGCGTTTTCAACACGTTGCTGACCGGATTCGGCGACACGGCAGAACGAGCGCAGCTCATGAGCCGAAACCTGACGCAGTTGGGTTATGACCTTTCTTCTTTCTTCAACATTTCCATTGAAGATGCTATGCAGAAGTTACAGTCCGGTATTTCCGGTGAGCTGGAACCTCTGCGGCGCTTGGGCTACGATTTGTCGCAGGCACGATTGGAACAGACCGCTTTGAACCTTGGTATCAAGGAAAGCGTTGCAAACATGACGCAGGCGGAAAAGGCCGAGCTGAGATACTACGCCGTTATGACTCAGGTAACGACTGCTCAAGGCGATATGGCGAGAACACTGCAAGCTCCCGCAAACCAGCTTCGTATCTTGCAGGCACAGCTTACACAGGCATCGCGGGCAATCGGCAATATCTTCATTCCGGCTCTAAACGCCATCCTTCCTTATGCAATTGCCGTAGTTAAAGCTATTCGAGAGATTGCAAACGCTATCGCAAATCTTTTCGGTTTTACTTTGACCGATGTTGACTATTCAGGCGTTGGGAAACTCGCATCCGGCACGGGAGCGGTGGCAGATAATCTCGGAAGCGCTGCCGGGTCAGCTAAAGAGTTGAAGAAATACATCGCCGGATTTGACGAGTTGAATGTACTTCCCTCGAACAGCAATGCCGGATCGGGCGGAGGCGCTGGCGGTGCTGGCGGGGGTGGATTTGACTTCGATCTCCCCACTTATGACTTTCTCGGTGATGCGGTAGAAACCCGTGTTGATGAGATCAAAGATAAACTAAAACCACTTTTGGTGATCGCTCTGGCAATCGGGGCGGCATTCGCGGGTTGGAAAATCGGTAAAAGCGTTACTGCCGCAATCGCTACGTTGAAAGCGGGGTTTGCCACGTTTGCTAGTTCGGGCGCAGGTCAAGCGATCCTTTCAAAACTCGCAAGTTGTGTCGCGGGAGTTGCCTTACAATTTAACGCGGCTGGCGGCGGAGTAAAAGGATTTTTATCTGTACTTGGGATGGTTGCCAAGGTCGCTGCTCCCGCTGTTGCAATTTTGGTAGTAGTCATTGCTACTCTCAAGGTTCTTATTGAGAGATGGAACGACATTAAATCGGCAGTGGCAAACACCTTTGGAAAGCTGAAAGTTGGAGAACGCTTGCAGGCGCTCAACGACAAACTGAATCAGCTAGGTGAAAAACTCGGTTGGGTTGACGGCTTTTGGAATGGCCTGAAATCTACTATCGGTAGTCTCATGAATTTCATCGGCGAAGTAGTAATCACAGTTGTCGGAAGTTCTTTGATCGGGCTATTTAACGGTCTGGTTGGTGTGCTGGGCGGCGTAGTCACTGCGATGACAGGTGTCGTTGAAATATTCACGGGATTCGCACAATTCTTGAAGGGTGTATTTACTGGTGATTTAGATTTGGTTAAGAAATCCTTTGCCACTTTCGGTTCCGGTATTTCCAAAATCTTTTCAGGTGTGATCGATGGACTTGTAAAGGGATTCACGGGTTGGGTTTCCGGTGTCATCGAGGGAGTCACAAATCTGGGCGGTACTCTTCTTGGAACTCTGATTCCCAACATTGTCAACGGTGTTGCTACCTTTTTCAGCAATCTTTGCGCGGACATCGCTCAGTTCTTCACGAATGCTTGGAATTCCATTTGTGCTCTGTGGTCAACCGTAGGTAATTGGTTTAACACCAAAGTAATCACTCCGGTCGATACTTTCTTCTCAACGCTCGGAACTAAAATCGCTACTTCTTTTACGACCTCATGGACGAAGGTTAAGGCTGAGTGGGGCGTTGTGACGGATTGGTTTAAAAGCAAAATCATTGCCCCCGTGCAAACAGCATTCGAGTCGATGTGTTCATCGGTCGGTGGATTTTTCGTTTCGCTTTGGGACAGAATCGCTGGCGTATTCGCGGGAGTCGGCGGGTGGTTCCAGTCGAATGTGGTTGACGCTATCAATTCAGCCTTTAGAGCGTTGGTAAATGGCGCGATTAGTTTGCTGGAACGAATGCTAAACGGTATTATCCGGCCGCTGAATAACTTCATCGGGAAAGTCAATTCAGTGCTGAGTATCGTTGGCGGAGGTATTAGTACCATCTCTTATGTCAGTATCCCAAGATTGGCTAATGGCGGTTTTGTGGATGAAGGGCAGCTCTTTATCGCGCGTGAAGCAGGGGCTGAGATGGTTGGACGCATTGGTGGAAAGACGGCTGTAGCAAACAACGATCAGATTGTCGAATCTGTATCGCAAGGTGTGTACGAGGCAGTGCAGAGAGCAAGCGGTGAAACGAATTCGGGCAACAGTCGCCCGATCACCGTAATTGTGCAGATGAACGGTAAAGAATTGTTTAGGCAAATGGTTGACGAAAACAATGCCGCCATCCGCGCAACTGGATTTAGCCCACTGTTGGCGTAAGGAGAAATTATGGCAATTCTTACAATCACAAAGGCAGACGGGACTTCTGTCCCTCTGCCTGACCCTGCTCAGTTGTCATGGAGCATCCAAGACATTGACGCTGACGGGACAGGTCGAAATCAGAATGGCGACCTATTTCGAGATCGGGTTGCAGTAAAAAGGAAACTAACTCTCTCGTGGCCCCCAATGACCGCAGCGGATATGTCTACTTTGCTGAACGCCGTCACGGATACCTTTTTCACGGTTTCATATCCCGATGCGCTGACCGGAGAAACTCGAAGCATGACTGCTTATGTGGGCGACCGGACTGCTCCTATGTATAGTCTCATCAACGGGGTCTATCTGTGGAATAGTCTATCCATGAATTTTATTGAAAGGTGAAGCACAATGTACACTGTGACAGAATCTTTCCATGAAGCGTGTAAATCTCCGGGAAGAAGTATTACTAGTAAAATCACATTTAACGGTGTCAGTGAGCTTGCTGCTTCTGAAATTCAGGAAATCGTTGTTACTGAACAGTGCGGATCATCAGACGGTGTAACGATCGGAGCGTCTTTTTCCTCGCAATGCAAAGTGACGATTTATAAGCAGACCCCCGCGCTTCCCCTAAACGGGGCGTATTTTGCCCCTTCTGTCGGAGTCATTCTCCCCGGAGACGGCGGAACTGTATACATCCCGAAAGGCGTGTTTTACGTCCCCTCTGACGGCGTAGAGAATAGCGGCAACCTGTGTCTCACGATCACCGGTTATGACCGCATGGCGGCACTGACTGACGAATATACCCCTACCATTAGTTTCCCGGCTACTCCAAATGCGATGCTGACCGATATCTGTCTACAGGCAAACATCACTGCTCCGGAAGTTGCTTTCCCGGAGATGGTAATTTCCAATTCTTACTCAGGTACAATCCGTCAGCAATTAGGATGGTTGGCAGGGCTAATTGGTGCGAATGCGAAATTTGACGCGACAGGTCAGTTGGTTTTTCGCAAATATTCAGAGGGTATTACCGTAGGGCTTGACGCGCAATATCAGAATGGTTTGAAAAAGACAGCCGACGATCGATTCGCAATTCAGGCGCTTGTCACCGGAACGGAAGATAATCCGATTACTGTCGGGACGGGAACTAGCATTTCGGCGACAAATCCATATATGACGGAAGCGGTTGCCGCCTCGGTGCTGGAACAGATAAAAAGTCTGACTCTGATGCCACTAGAAGTAAAGTGGCGCGGCGATCCGTCCGTTGAAGCCGGTGACATCATACACGTTATCGACAGCACAGACCTTGACGGAGGAGGTCTGCCCGTTTTGGTTATGTCACAGGAGTTGCGAGTTAAAGGCGGTATGAGTGCTACCACTATCTGTTACGGCCCACCGGACTCAAACTATACTGTCGAGAACCCCATCATCCAAAAAGTTAAACGCGAGTATGCGGGGCTTGCAAAAGCAATGCAGGACGCGACCGAGCGCATTATTGGCGCAAAGGGCGGATATTGGGAAGTCCTCTATGATGAAAATGGATATCCTACTGGCTGGATGGTGCGTGATACCCCAACTGTCGAAGATAATACCCGCCTATGGCTGATGAATATCAACGGACTTGGATACTCCAAAGACGGAGGAAAGACGATCAGCGGTGTGGCGTTGACGATGGACGGCCAAATCAATGCAAATTCTATCACCACCGGTCAAATGTCGGCAGAGCGCGTTACTGTAAACGGGCAAACCCTCTCTGACTTCATCGACATCAGAATAGATGATGACGGACATCCGGTTTTGAGAATTGGTTCTTCGGCATCCGAAATTACGCTCAAGGAATACAACGACAAAATTGGCTTCTATGATGCAAACGGAATGCTCTTAGCATACTGGAATAATAACAGTTTTGAACTGGTAGAGTTGTCGAGATTCAGACTTGGCCCGATGAGCATCGTTGTACAGCCGAACCAATCTGTTAGTTTTGTGGGGGTGAGTTGATGGCGGTTTATCAAAGCCTAACACTATCTCAAATCAGTCAAAATATTCAGGACAATACGTCTCAGGTAAGAATCTTGTGGGAATCTACGCAGACCGGCGCAAGCCATAATGATAATTCCAGAACCGCGTACTACGATGTATCCATCAACGATGGACAAGCAACGCAATACAGTGTTAGCTATACTCTTCCCCAAGGTACAACTGAGACAATCGTTGATACCACAATCACTGTCCCTCATAGGAACGATGGCACCGGTACGATTACGGTAAACACGTGGATGGATACGAGAATCAGCGCAGGCGTAGTTGAAAAATCTCAAACGTTGACTCTAAGTACAATTCCTCGTGCGACAACGCCCGTTATAGCCCCTCTGGTAATGGGGCAAGAGGGTACAATTAAACTTGATCCCGCGAGTAACAATTTTACTCACACGATTACTTATAATTTCGGAATACAGTACCACGGCACGATTGCGACTAAAACCGCAGAGCGTTCGATCAAGTGGACACCCCCAAAATCACTTGCGAATGTGCTTACCAGCGCGGAAGCAGGTAAGATACATTTTAGATGCACGACTTATAACGGAGATACCCTGATTGGGTCTACTGACGTGGGGACGAAAATTACTGTTTCCCCCGATACAGTGCCCACCGTGTCTGTTAGTTTATCGGATGCGGCGGGATATAAAAATACTTATGGCTGGGTTCAGAACAAAAGCCGAGTAAAAGCAAGTATAACTGCGGCTGGCGTGATGGGGAGTAAGATCATCGACACTGTGATGACCGTGAATGGGAAAGTTGTAGACGCTAACGCGGAAAACAGTCTGCCCGATAGCGGAAACATCCCCGTAAAGGTTGTCGTGACAGATTCTCGAAAACGTACTGCAACATATAGTACGAATCTATCTGTGTTCGCATATACCACCCCGGTTATCAATAATCTGGCATATGTTCGCGGCAGTTATACCAAGAGCGCGTGGACAGAAAATCCGAGCGGAGCGGACATCAAAATCACTTTTACGCTGGCAATGGCATTGTCGGCAAACCGAGCCAATCTTACAGTATCACTCGACGGTGTTGCAAAGCAAACAGTTACCAATCAAAGTGCAGGCGCAAAAACACTATACCTTTCGGGTGTCGGAACCGATACCACTCGAAAGCTGGAAATAGCCGTCTCTGACGCTTTTAGCAGCAAAACATCCAAGGAAATCATAGTTGCGACCGTAGAAGTGCCACTTAACATCAACTTCTCATTGCCCTCCGTATGCTTTGGAGGCATCGCCGAAAAAGTAAAGACCGTGCAATTTAAATGGAACTTGATCGGCAAGTATATCACGGGTACGTGGCTTCAAACGACGGCAGCAACCGACCTCGGCCGCGTACCCGGAAAAATTGCCGTGCTGGATGAGTCTGGCTGGGTGTACTACCGGACACTGGCGGAACTCAAATCCGATATCAGCGCAGACTACATCACCGCGCAGGGCACGACCGGTGTGTGGACGTGGCGCAAGTGGCACAGCGGCATCGCCGAGATGTGGGGCATTTTTGAGGCAACTTCTTTGGCAGTTAACAATGCATGGGGGTCTGTGTATTATGGCACATGGATGTCCTCGACCGCCAACAAAAACGGACGCAAATATCCGTTTGCATTTGCTGACGCGCCGGTTGTCACTGCCACGCCCTACAGCCCGTCGACCGACTTTTGGCTGCTGACGGACAGCGCCAACAACGTTGGCACGGCGCTGACGCACGCACCGGCATATGCCTGCGTGCTGCCACGCAGCGCCACGATTACAGGCCCGCAGATACACTATCACGTTATCGGCAAGTATAAGTAAAGGAGGGCATACCGTATGACAATCACAATCGCAGACGGGCGTGGGGCGCTGTGGCAGTGGGACACCGGGCGACGGGTCAAGATCACCGACGGCGCCGACGTAAAGCAAATACACTATCAAAATCGATGTTTCGGCTGTAGCGTGGACGTGGATGTCGAGGACGACGGCACGGCCATCATCCCGGACGAGCTGCTACAAGACTACCACAGGTTGACGGCCTACGCCTACGTCACCGACGACACCGGCGCGTACACGATGGTACAGCAGGACTTTGCAGTGTACAAACGCGCAAAGCCCGCAGACTACGTTTACACCCCGACAGAGCACGCAGGCTTTGACAGGCTACAGCGTCAGATCGGCAACCTGTCCGACCTGCAAACCGACGCGAAAGACAATCTTGTCGCGGCCATAAATGAAGCTGCCGCAAGTGGCGGAGCCGATACGGGAGCCGATACGCCGGAGGACGCGGTTGAATTGCTTGCTGTAAGCGGGATTGTACAGCCTGTAGCTGATACTAATGGCAAGCTGTACGTAGACGAAAACGGTAAACTTTTTGTAATCTAAGGAGGGTTTATTATGGCGTATGATTTTCAGAAATTAGCAGACGTTGAACTGCTGGAAGAAGTGCCAGATGGCGCAAGCGCGTTTGTAGCTGTGAATGGTATTGTTAAGCGTGTGCCAGGTTCTGGGCTTGGCGGAGGTGGCGTTGCAACGGCGATTCTTCGGCAGTCTAGTGAAAACAACGCTTCTACTAACGCAACAATGAAGGCAACTATCCCAGTGAAGAAGCTCCCAATCACGTGCGACAATTACACATATGCACAAGCGAGGGCGGTGCTGGAATCAGGGAATCCGATCACTGCTATGATTTTTATATCTGAAAACAACATGTCGGGATGGCTTAGTTGTTCGCAGGTTGCTCTCTCCGATAATTACATTGTCATGTTGTTTAACATTGGTAATAGACAGACCATTTACTGGAATGCCGACGGCTTCTTCGACAGAGAGCCGGCAAATCACAACCCGTAACAAGGCGGTGATGTAATGTTTGATTATATGAACACAGTACTTAACGGGCTGAAAGCATGGGTTACAGGCGAAGTAAATAAACTACTGTCAAAGATTGATGCGGTTGGTGTTGTCGCAGCCAAGGCATCTAACGTAGCGGCAAAAAACAAGAACGGTATTGCATCGCTTAATAAAAAGTTGAGTGGTATTGCGGATGGCGTTAATGAAGCACAGAGCACAGCAGATAAAGCACAGAACACAGCAGAAACAGCACAGAGCACAGCAGAGGCAGCGAGGCGCGAAGCCTACAATGCGTTTGATAAAGCGGAAGCTGCGGAAGATACGGCTGATGCGGCAATAGCGCAATTAAATTATGACAATGGGCATTTTTATACACGCAGTGATGCTAAAACACCACTAACGCTCAGGAGCATTAGTTTCATTGGCACGTTTATGTTTTATGATTACACGCTTGGTGGTTATATAATTGCGAACACTTCTTGGGGAGATAAATACTCAATTCATGGTGTCGTTCTGGAAAAAGCTGTGCACTACATATCGTCAGGTTGGCACACAAATTTAGATGACACAACATTCACATTCCATATCCAGCAAGTCGATAATGTGATTTTGCAGTCATCGACGATTAGCAGCACCAAACAATTCGAAATCACTGTTGATGACACCGGCACATTGAAGGCAACAGAGGTAACTGGATAAGGAGGTTACTAATGGATATCATCGAGGCATTCGCAACGAAGAACAAGTGCTACCAGATTGGTACGCCATTTAAACCACGCGGCATCATGCTGCACAGCATCGGTTGCCCCCAGCCCAACGCGGCGGTGATGGCGCACAGTTACAATCAGTACAGACCCAACGGCCAGTCTGTTTGCGTCCATGCTTTTGTGCAGCGCGACGGGACGGTGTATCAGACATTGCCGTGGACTGTTCAAGCGTGGCACTGCGGAGGCAGTGCGAACAGCACGCATATCGGCATAGAGATGACCGAGCCTGCCTCCATCGTCTACACTGGTCATGGCGCTGAGTGGCGCGATCTCAACCCTGTGGCAACAGAAACCCATATCAAGGGCACATATGCCGCAGCGGTGGAGCTTTTTGCACAGCTTTGTACCCAGTTTGGCCTTGACCCCTTGGCTGACGGTGTGATTATCAGCCATTCCGAAGGACGTATGCGTGGTGTAGCAAGCGCACACGCCGACCCGGAGCACCTGTGGAAGCCATTCGGCCTGACGATGTATGGGTTCAGGCAGGATGTTTATAAAGCAATGCACGGTACAGAAAAGGAGGAAGAAGATATGACGAGATACAGGACAATCGAAGAAGTGCCCACGTGGGCACGCGGCACAGTCGAGGCAATGATTGACGAGGGGCTGATCTCTGGCACTGGCGGCGGCGATCTGGACTTGTCCGCCGATATGCTGCGGATGCTGTACATCATGTGGCATATGCGTGACCCGCGCTATGGCCGCATCGTGGACGGCAAGGTGACCGATGCGCCTGAGTGGGCGCTCGACAGCTTGCAGTCGCTTGCGGACAAAGGTGCGCTGATGGGCGATGAACATGGCAATCTGGGGTTGTCCATGGACATGGTGCGGACGCTGGTCGTGTGCCAGCGTATGATGGAGGACGCTGCCCGATGACTACATATCAGTGGTTATGCCTGCTTGGCGTGCCATCGTTGCTGATCGCGGCGATGCTGGCCATGATCCGGCATCTGGCGACGCAAATCAAGCATGACCGCGCGGACACTGCGGCGACCAAACTGGGCGTACAGGCCCTACTGCGGGCGCAGATGATTGCAGATTACAACAAATGGCATGATCGGGGTTACGCCCCGATTTATGCCCGACAAAATTTCGAGAATTGCTGGAAACAGTATCATGCACTGGGAGTCAACGGCGTGATGGATGATATTCACAGCAAGTTTTTGCAGCTACCGACAGAACACTGAAAGGAGTATACAGATGGACTTTGGTATTGCATCTGTGGCGGCGATCACCGCCATCGCGTATCTGGTAGGCATGGCCGTCAAGGCCACCA
>ULNG01022815.1_pt1 | contig 12534 bp, 8 predicted proteins | sample 1951861 | NCBI WGS metagenome assembly ULNG01 (sample SAMEA4835571, study PRJEB28245) | human gut metagenome | biome: gut microbiome; material: fecal sample | place: Denmark | collected 2008 | reverse complement strand
CGGCCATAAAGCACCTTGTTGACGGTCGTTAGCAGAGCGCCTCACGGCCGTTGGGCGCTGATAAACTAACATATCAGCAAGAAGGAAGGCTTATGTGAAAGGAAAGGAGCGCAGGCTTACAATGTTTTGAATGAGGGAGTAGCAGTAGAGTATCGCATGGTGTGTATGCCTACTGTGTATATCACTAAAAAAGGGAAACCGACATTGTCAGTTTCCCTTTTTTATTTCGAAATAGGAGTCTGGAATTAACCGTTAACTCTTTTTTCTTTGATTCTTGCTTTCTTACCGGTAAGAGCGCGCAGGTAGTACAGTTTAGCGCGACGAACTTTACCCACTTTGTTCACTTCGATACTGTCGATAGCCGGTGATTCAATCGGGAAAATACGTTCTACGCCTACGGTTCCTGACATCTTACGTACTGTAAAACGCTTCTTGTCTCCGTGTCCGGCAATTTTGATAACAACACCACGGTACAGCTGTACACGTTCCTTGTTACCCTCGACAATACGATATGCTACTGTTACAGTGTCACCTGCCTTGAAGCTCGGGTGCTGTTTTCCGGTAGCAAATGCTTCTTCTGCAATTTTAATTAAATCCATTGTTTTTATTATTAAATTGTTTCATCGTTACAACGCAACATACCAGGCTTCTCTCTTGGTGTCCTGACAGCGATTGCGCGAAAGCGGTGCAAAGGAACGAATTATTTGCCAGATACACAAGTGCTTCAAGCTTTTTTTCGCCAGTTGGGATGATTTTTGAGCGTTTTATTCTGCTAAACGCAAGTCTAAATAATCGGTTAATTGTGTGGCTCAATCACAAAAGAAAAGTATATTTGTAGCAATTTAAAACTAAATGAATATGAAGAAACAAACTTTCAGTCTCCTTGCGGGGGCAGTGTTGGCGGTTGCGCTTCTATTGGTTTCCTGCCATTCTTCTTACGAAGTGACCAAGGTAGAGGGAAGCAGAATTCCCATGAACTCTGTCTGGGATGCCGAGCCGGATGCCGAAGCCGTGGCTCTGCTGGCGCCTTACAAGGCCCGGATGGACAGCGTTATGTATCATGTGGTGGGAACCGCAGAAATGTCGATGGACAGATTCCGGCCCGAAAGCCTTTTATCCAATCTGATTGCAGATGTACTGCGTGAGGCTGCGGTGGAAGTGCTGGGCAAACCGGCCGATATGGGGCTAATCAATATCGGTGGAATCCGGAACTCCCTGACGGAAGGAGACATCACTACCGAAAACATCTATGAGATATTGCCTTTTGAGAATTCGCTCTGTGTGCTGACGATGAAAGGCTCTGCCATGAAGCACTTGTTTGAAAACATTGCGGTGAGACTTGGTGAAGGGGTGAGTGGTATACAGTTGGAAATCAGCAAGGATGGCAAGCTGCTCCAGGCTTCCATTGCCGGCAAGCCGGTGGAGGATGACCGTGACTATACGGTTGCCACGATTGATTATCTGGCTGATGGAAACGATGGAATGACGGCTTTCCTGCAGGCGGATAAAAGGGAGTGCCCGGATGGGGCTACACTGCGCGGTCTGTTCATGAAGTATGTGGAGAAGCAGACGGTAGCCGGCAAGAAGGTGACTTCGCGCATGGAGGGAAGAGTGGTCGTTAAAGAGTAAGCATTAAAAAAAACAGAAGTTCTATGAAACATATGTATTCCTTGGCAGCCCTGCTGCTTTTCATGCTCCCCGCATCGGCACAGCAAGAGGAGCGTGTCATTACTGAAGAACCCCTTTGCCTGGTGTCCGCCGATTCTGTATCGTCCGGCCAATCCGGAAAACAACTGTTTATCCTGCACACCAGCGATACGCACAGCCGTATAGAACCCATCAGCGCCGAGGCTGCCGACGAGTATGCCGGTATGGGCGGTGTGGTGCGCCGTGCCGGTTTTGTAAAGCAGTTTCGCGGCAAGCATCCGGATATGTTGCTGCTGGATTGCGGAGACATCTCGCAAGGCACCCCTTATTATAACTTTTTCAAAGGCGAGCTGGAGGTCAAGATGATGAACCTCATGGGCTATGATGCCATGACGATAGGTAATCATGAATTTGATTTCGGACTTGAGAATATGGCGGAATTGTTCCGTATGGCGGATTTCCCCGTGGTCTGTTCCAATTATGACGTGACGGGTACGGTACTCGAAGGGCTGGTGAAGCCTTATATCACCTTGGTGCGCGAAGGGGTGAAAATCGGAATCTTCGGCCTGGCCCCCAAGATGGAAGGGCTGGTGCAGGCGGATAAATGCGTAGGCATTGTCTACAACGACCCGATAAAGGTGGCCCAGGAAATGACAGACCTTCTCAGGGAGAAGGAGAATTGCGAGGTTGTGATTTGCATGTCTCATTTGGGTATCCGCAGTGCAAATCCCGAAGGCGCTTCCGACGAGAACCTGGTAGGCAAGACGCGTGGCATTGATGTCATTTTGGGAGGACATTCGCATACTTTTATGGAAAAGCCTGCCGTTTATCTGAATGCGGACGGCAAGAGCGTTCCCGTGCTGCACACCGGAAAGAGTGGCATCTACGTAGGAGAAATGGTACTTACTTTAACTGAAAAATAGCATGATGAAAAGACTCACCCTCCTTTTATGGGTTGCAGGATTGTTTATATTGGGATTATCTTCACTTCACGCCCAGACGGGAGGCCCGTTTCTTCCTTCGGCTGCAGACAACCGGTGCCGGCAATGGGTGGACTCCGTGTTGTCAGGTCTGAATGTACACGAAAAAGTGGGGCAGCTCATCGTTGCCACCATTCCGGCCAGAGCAGACAAGGCCACGAAAAAGCAGATGCGCGAGCTGGTAAAGAAATACAAGGTCGGTGGCTTGCTGTTTTCCGAAGGTACTCCGGAAGAGCAGGCTATCTTGACCAATATGGCCCGGAAGGATGCCAAGATTCCCGTTATGGTTACTTTCGATGGAGAGTGGGGACTGTCAATGAGGCTGAAAGGCGCTCCGGACTATCCCCGTAATGCCGCCTTGGGATGTATCGAGGACAATGGCCTGATTGAAGAATATGGACGTGAGGTGGCCCGCCAGTTCCGCGAATTGGGGGTACACGTCAATTTTGCACCCGATGCGGATGTCAATACGAATCCGCTGAACCCGGTGATACACGTACGCTCCTTTGGCGAGAACCCGCAGCGGGTGGCAGAAAAGGTGGTGGCATACAGCCGTGGGCTCGAAAGCGGGGGCATACTTTCCGTTTGCAAGCATTTCCCCGGGCATGGCGATACGGATGTGGATTCTCATAAGGCGCTTCCTGCCTTGCACTACGACCGTGCACGCCTGGACAGTGTGGAACTTTATCCCTTCAAGGAAATGGTACGTGCCGGATTGGGGGGTGTCATGGTAGGCCATCTGCAAGTGCAGGCGCTGGACCCGGACGGGGTGACTCCTTCTTCCTTGTCGCGGAATGTGGTGACCGGGTTGTTGAAGGATGAACTCGGCTTTAAAGGGCTGGTGTTTACCGATGCCTTGGACATGAAGGGTGTGTCTGCCATTCCGCAGGTAACTACCAAAGCGCTGCTGGCGGGAAATGATATGGTGCTGGTACAGTTCAATACGAAGAATGCGGTGCAGGAGCTGGTAGATGCAGTGGAGTCGGGACAACTGAGTAAGGACGAACTTGATGCCAAGTGCCGCAAGGTATTGATGTACAAGTATATGCTTGGTTTGAGAAACCGCCAGCCGCAACTTCGGGTCAGCGGAATGAGCTATCGCATCAATACGGAGGAAGCGCAGGCGTTGGCTGCCAAGTTGCGCCGTTCGGCAGTGACTGTATTGAACAATTATTTCGATGTCCTCCCGCTGGCACCGGTGGAAGGTGATATTGCCGTGCTCAGCATCGGAGAGAAGGAGGCGGATGCTCCCTTTGTGGAAGCTATGAAAAAGAATGCAGGCATCAGCCATTTCCACTTGCCTTGGAATGCCGATGAGGCTCTCTGGCAGGACGTGCAGGGGCAGTTGGCTGCTTTCCGTCGCGTGGTTATCAGCATCACCGGTTCGGCTTATGTCAGCGACCGTGATGTGGCCTTTCTGGAAGGCTTGAACCTGCGTGCTCCGCTGGTCTATACTTTTTTTACCTCTTACCGTACATTGCAACCTCTGATGCCCGCACTTGCCAAATCCAGCGCTGTGGTGCTGGCACATTCGGCAGAGACGGATTTGCAGCAATACGTGGCTGATGTTCTTTTTGCCAAAAAGCCGGCCAGTGGCAGAATGTCGATGAGTATCGGTAAACTGTTTCCGGCGGGAACGGGCTGTATGATTGAGCCGGGCATGAAACCGGGGAAGACTGTTCCGGAAGATTACGGCATGAAATCGTATGTGCTGCAAAGTATCGATGCCGTTGCCCGGAAGGGACTGGAAGCGGGAGCTTATCCCGGTTGCCGCGTGCTGGTGTGGAAAGACGGACTGCCGGTATATGACAAAGGCTTCGGAACCCACTCTGATAAGGATACCACTACTGTCCGTTCTTCGGACCTTTTTGATTTGGCTTCGCTGACCAAGACTACGGCTACGTTGCTTGCCGTCATGAAACTGTATGATGAGGGCAAGATAAAACTGGATGACAAGGTTTCCGCTTATCTGCCCTTCTTGCGCAATGGCAACAAGCGGAACATTACCATCCGCGAACTTTTGTTCCACGAATCGGGGCTTCCTCCCTATATCCGCTTCTACCTGGACATCATAGACCCGAATTCGGTACACGGTCCGTACTCCCAGAGTTGGGTGGACGAGTGGCATCGTACGCAGGTAAGCGAGCATAGCTATTATTGTTCCGATTTTAAGTTCCGGAAAGGGATGGTGTCCGACAAGAATACACCGGCCTATACTCTGCACATGGCAGATGGCATGTGGCTGAACAAGAGTTTCAAGAATTCTATCCTTCAGCGAATAGCCAAGTGCGAGTTGGATGGCAAACGTTATGTTTACAGCGACCTCGGCTTCGTGCTGTTGCAGCAGGTAGTGGAGAAGGTGACGGAGCTGCCGATGGATTTGTACCTTGCCCGTGAGTTCTATGCCCCGATGGGATTGCAACGTACTATGTTTCTGCCTTTGACGAAGTTCACCAAAGCGGAAATCATGCCCACGGCATCCAATGACTTCCTGCGTCGCCAGGATATATGCGGATATGTGCATGACGAGACTGCTGCCTGCATGGGTGGGGTGTCCGGTAATGCAGGACTTTTCTCTACGGCCGAAGAGGTGGCAAAGGTTTATCAAATGTTGCTGAACGGCGGTGAATTCAATGGCAAGCGTTTCTTGAGTGAGGCAACTTGCCGTTTGTTTACGACGGAGAAATCCGCCATCAGCCGTCGCGGTCTGGGATTCGACAAGCCGGATGTATCCATTGTGAAGCGCAGCCCTTGTGCTCCTTCCGCTCCGGAAGCGGTATATGGACATACCGGATTTACCGGTACTTGTGCTTGGGTGGACCCGGAAAACAAGACGGTGTATGTATTCCTCAGCAACCGCTTGTGCCCCAATGTATGGAACACGAAACTGGGTGACATGAATATAAGAAGAGATATCCAGGAATTGATTTATAAAAGTATTATTCCGCAAATCCCCTAAAAACAATCTATCTATAAGGAATGAAGAGAATATACCTGCTTGCCTATATCACTATATTGTGTTGTCTTTGTCCGCTTCTGAAAGCGCAGCTTGGCCCGATGCCGTTTACTCCGGTGCCGCCGAACGACCCTTCGCTTGTACGTCTCTTGAACAGTGACGTGCGGTGCAGGCAGTGGGTGGATTCCGTCATGCAGCGTCTGACTCTGAAAGAACGCATCGGACAACTGTTCATCTATACGATTGCCCCCCAGCAGGACAAGGCCAACAAGGAACTGCTGCGTAAGGTGGTGGAGGACTATAAGGTAGGCGGTCTGTTATTTTCCGGCGGATTGATGCAGAACCAGGTGATGTTGACCAATGAGGCGCAGCGGATGGCGGAAGTTCCGCTGATGATTACCTTTGACGGTGAATGGGGGCTGGCTATGCGCCTTCGCGGTACTCCGAACTTTCCGCGAAACATGGTGCTGGGCTGCATACAGAACGATACACTGATTTATGAATATGGGCGCGAGGTGGCCCGCCAATGCCGTGAACTGGGGGTGCAAGTGAATTTTGCTCCCGTAGCGGATGTGAATATCAATCCCAAGAATCCGGTTATCAATACCCGTTCCTTCGGTGAAAGTCCGTTCAATGTGGCGAACAAGGTTGTTGCCTACTCCAAAGGGTTGGAGGATGGTGGTGTGCTTTCTGTCAGCAAGCACTTTCCGGGACATGGGGATACGGATGTGGATTCTCATAAGGCGTTGCCCGTGCTGCCTTTTACCCGTGCCCGTCTGGACAGTATAGAGCTTTATCCTTTCAGAAAAGCCATTCGTGCCGGATTGGGAGGAATGATGGTGGGGCACTTGGAGGTGCCTACCATAGAGCCGCAAAAGGGGCTCCCGTCTTCGCTTTCGCGTAAGGTAGTTTCCGGTCTGTTGGTGAATGACCTCGGCTTTCAGGGGCTTGTCTTTACGGATGCCCTTGCCATGAAAGGGGTATCGGGCAATGAAAGCATCTGTTTGCAGGCGCTGAAAGCCGGCAATGATTTGCTGCTTGTCCCCCGGCGTATTAAGGAAGAAGTGGAGGCTGTGCTTGCCGCTGTGAAAAAAGGGGAGCTGACAGAGAAAGAGATAGAGGCGAAATGCCGTAAAGTACTGAAATATAAATATGCCCTTGGGTTGGAAAAGAAACCCCATGTACAGCTTTCAGGTTTGGGGACCCGCATCAATACTCCGAAAACGCGTGATTTGATGCGCCGGCTGAACTTGGCGGCCATCACTGTGCTGGATAACCGGGACGAGGTACTTCCGCTGGACCCTTCCATCGGTGAAGTTGCCGTGCTCAATGTGGGAGAAGCGCAGGAAATCCAGCCGTTCCTCAAGGAACTGTCGCAGTATACCCGTCCTGTGGAGTTCCGTTTGGGCAAGAATCTGCCGGAGGCTGACGGGAACCGTTTGAGAAATGCGCTGGCCAAGTACAAACGTATTCTGGTCTGTGTCACCGAACACCGTTTGACGCCCTATCAGAATTTCTTTGCAAAGTTCGCTCCTGACGTACCGGTGGTTTATCTGTTCTTTATTCCTGGCAAGCAGGTATTGCAGATAAAACAAGGGGACGCTGCTGCTGAAGCGGTGATTTTGGCACACTCCTCCAACGAGGAGGTACAGCGGCAGGTTGTCCGGATTGTTTATGGCAGCGCTTGTTCAGAGGGACGCTTGTCTGCCAGTATCGGTAGTCGGTTTGCTGCCGGTGCGGGAGTGACGCTGACTCCTCAAAGCGCCCCCCGCTTTGTACCCGAAGAGCATGGCATGAATTCCCGTCTGCTGGCTGAAATAGACAAGATAGCTGAAGAAGGCATTCGTGAAGGGGCTTACCCCGGCTGCCAGGTGGTGGTGCTGAAGGATGGCAGGGAGATGTATAATAAAGCTTTCGGTACCCACGTCTGGAACGAGGCTGGAAGCAAGGCGCTTCCCGTGAAGAAAACGGATGTGTACGACATCGCCTCACTGACAAAGACCACGGCCACACTGCTTGCCGTAATGAAGTTGTACGATGGCGGGCGTCTCAGCCTTACAGACCGGGTGTCGGATTATCTGCCTTTCCTACAGGATACGGACAAGAAGCATATTACGGTACGCGAGCTATTGATGCACGAGTCCGGTCTGCCTTCCACCTTGCTGTTCTATCAGGAAGCGATTGATGAAGAAAGCTACACCGGCACTTTGTTCAAGGCGCGCCCTGATGCCCTGCATTCCGCACGCATCGGACGGCAGACTTGGGCGAACCCTAAGTTCCGCTTCCGCCAGGGACTGACGTCGAAGGTGCAGACACCGGAATATACGATGCAAGTGTCCGACAGCCTTTGGCTGAACCGTTCCTTCAAGCAAGAGTACTTGCAGAAGATTGTGGATACTCCGCTTAGAGACAAGCGTTACCGTTATAGTTGTGTGGGCTTTATCTTGTTGCAGCAGTTGGTCGAGGCGCGCACCGGCATGTCTATGGACGAATATCTGGCCAAGGAATTCTATACTCCGATGGGATTGGAGCGTACGGGGTATCTTCCTCTGCGCTTCTTGAAGAAGGAAGATATTGTACCTTCATCAACAGATCCTTTCTTGCGTAAGACTACCTTGCAAGGATTTGTACATGATGAATCTGCAGCTTTTCAGGGCGGCGTTTCCGGTAATGCCGGGCTGTTCTCCACTGCCGGAGAAGTGGCAAAAGTCTATCAGATGTTGCTGAATGGGGGTGAACTGGACGGTAAGCGCTATTTGAGCAAGGAGACCTGCAGGGTATTTACTACCACCGTCTCAAGGATAAGCCGCCGGGGGCTGGGATTTGATAAGCCCGACCGGCGTAATCCCCAGAAGAGTCCCTGCGCAGAGTCTGCCCCTGCTTCTGTCTACGGCCATACCGGTTTCACGGGCACTTGCGCCTGGACAGACCCGGAGAACGGCTTGGTTTATGTCTTTTTGAGCAACCGCACCTATCCGGATGTGTGGAATAACAAGTTGATGAGGCTGGATATAAGGACGAGGATTCAGGAGGCTGTATATAAGGCGATGCTGGGAGGAAAAAAATAACTGGTAGAATTAAAAAGAGCCTCCCTTGCTCACGCAGGAAAGGCTCCTTTCTTCTTCAATTTTGAAACAATTAAATTCTATCTGTTAAGCTTTAAGTGTGTGTCTTATCAGAACGCAATACCTACGCGCAGACCGAAATTGCTCAAACCGTCTACGCTGTACGTAAAGAGGTCACCTTTGTTCGTACCGTAGCTGTAATAGGCTGCGAAATGCAAGCCCGGTCCATAAGCCCAAGGATACACATTGAAACCAATTTCAGGAGATACATAGAAACCCCATGTATCTTTGTTGGCTTCGAATACGTTGAAAGTTGACTTCAACTGTGCATATTCAGCACCCAGTTTTACACCGGCATACGGCTGGAATGCACCTCCACGGTTCCATACATAGCGGGAGGCCAGACCGAAAGGCAACTGGAATGCAGTGTGCTGCTGGTCGGTATTCAGACTGCCGCCTTCGCCTACGGGAAGTGTCTGGCGACCGAAATACTCATGGTTGCTATGGTAGTTCAAGAAAGCTCCCAATGCAAAATTGTCTGTCAGGAAGTAACCGCCTTCAAAATTCATACCCCAGCCGCTTGATTTGTCGGCGAAGTTGTTGCTGAGGGGAAAGTTATATTGCCAGTCGATATTGGCATAACCGTTATCGGTCATCTGTGCCTTCGTCGGTAGGGCGAAGACGAGAGCAAGAGCGGCAACCGCAAATACTCTCAAGGAAAGATATTTTATTGTTTTCATACTTTGTTCTTGTTTTTTGGTTCAATGGCAACTTCCCAGTCCGGAAAGGATGCTACCGTATTATTCTTGTTACCTTAATATTGGGTAACCCGTCATTTGTCACTTATAGCTCGTAGCTTGTCACTACTTGTTAGTCAGGTAAGTTGATTGAGTGAAAGCTTGGTTCACACCTTGCACGGCAAGTTTGGTATTGACAGAAGTAGAACCACTCAGCAAGCCGCTCATATAGCTGGTCCACAGAACAGGAAGTTTCTCGCTCTGGCCTTGCGGCGCCTCCAGATTTAACAATTCGCTGATAAAGGAACCGGTGCTGTAGGAATAGTTCACGGCATAGGGATAATACCATCCACCCCAGTTGCCCCAGTAAGGAGCATCCCAGTAGCCAGGATAGTTCCACCACCATTCGGGACGTCCGTAGTCGGTGAAGTAATAGGTACTTCTGACATAGCTTACCTGCAAGCCAAGGTCGGCTTCTTCCCGGTCATCCACACGGATGTAGCCGCGGCTGTTCATGTTAGCAACATAAGCGCTGAGAATTTCCTGGGCATTCTCATCTTTCCAGTATTCGGCGTTTTCCTTATCACCGATGACCAGAATGCTGTCCGGCAAGTAATAAGTTTCGAAGGTTTTGAAATCCGCCTTCTTGTCATAGTTGGTATAAACCAGATAATTATTGTCCAGCTTATCCATGTCAGGGTCTTTTTCGCAAGATGCAAGCGTCACTGCAAAGACCGCTAATAATAGGGGAATAAATTTCTTCATACTTTTATAATTGTTTAGGTTTAATATAAATTCCTGCCCTATGGTACCTTAGGCTTTTGTGAGAAAAAACAAGATAGGATATAAAAGGTTCACGTAGAGGTATGTTAAAAGTGATAAAGGAATAGGGTGACAGCACTTTTAACGTAACTGTCACCCTATTGCACTTATCATGTCATTACTTTATCACCCTATCATCTTTTCCATATCCGTGCTGTCCATCCTCCTCCGGGTGCCATGTGTATGTTCAGCTTGTCCCCCGAGGTCACGGTGCGTACTTCTTTCTTGTAGTCGGTTGCTTCCCGGTCGGCATTGATGCCGTCGGAAAAGATTTCGGCTTCGTAACTTCCTTCTCCGAGGAAGGAAAGGTCGATGGTACAGTCGCGTGGTGTCCAGTCGGTCATGGAGGCGATGTACCAGACGTCTCCCTTGCGGCGTGCCAGTGTAAGGTATTCGCCTACTTCACCGTCCAGTGCCACGGTCTCGTCGAAAACGGTAGGCACTTTGGCAATGAAGTCCGTGCATTCCTGCTCCTTCATATATTTGCTGGGGCTGTCGGCAAGCATTTGCAGCGGGGCTTCGAAGAGGGTGTACATCGCCATCTGGTGGACGCGCGTACCCTGGCTCATCGGATGGTCGTTGACGGCACGGAAGGTTTCGCGGGTTGCGTTCATCATGGCTCCCGGTGTGTAGTCCATCGGGCCGACAAGCATGCGCAGGTAGGGAGCAGTCACGTCATAGCGTGGGAAGTTGTGGAGCGGGCTACCGTTCACTATCGGTTCCCATTTGGCATTCTCCAGTCCCTTTACACCTTCAAAGTTTAGGACGTTGGGATAGGTGCGCTGTATACCGTATGGCTTGAGTCCATGCAGGTCTAATACCAGGCGGTGCTCGGCGGCGCAGGCTACAATGCGTTCTACAGACTGTACCAGTGGCTGGTCGTCACGGTCGAAGAAGTCTATCTTGAAGCCTTTGATACCCATCTGTGCATAGTGGCTGAATGCGGCTTCCGTATCTTTGGCAGAGTTTCGCCAGCTTGCCCAGAGAATGATGCCGACGCCCTTCTGGTTTCCGTAGGCTACCAGTTCCTTTAAATCGATATTCGGATTCAGGTCTTTCAATAAGGATTCGTTTCCGCTCCAGCCGTCATCGATGATGATATATTCCAGGTTGTTGTCGGCGGCAAAGTCGATGAATGCCTTATAAGTCGGGGTGTTCATGCCGGCTTTGAAGTCTACGCCAGTCAGGTTGCAGGTGTTCCACCAGTCCCAAGCCACTTTGCCGGGTTTAATCCAGGAAATGTCTTTGATGCGGCAGGCGGGGGCAAGACGCTGTGCCATGTCGTTGTCGGCAAGCTGCGTGTCCTTTTCGGTGACGAGCACCACACGCCAGGGGAGTTCCTGCTTGGCACAACGGGCGATGTAGTCTGCACGCTTGGTCGGTATCAGGTTCAGCCGGTTGTGTCCGCCGATTATTTCTTCCAGCGGATAGGGAGCAAATGCTGCCTGCACTCCTTGACGTGTCTGGGGATTTACAGTGAGGAACATGCCGGGATAGTTTTCCAATCCGGCTTCCATGATAACGGCTTTCTTTCCTCCGTCCAGGCAAACCATCAGTGGGGTGATGGAGAGTGAGTCGGTGTGCATTTTGGACAACGGGGCTTCGTCGTAGTAAGACTCGAAGGAGAAGCAATAGCGCTCACCGTTGCGGTTGTCGTTTATGTAAGGTACAAATGCCTGGTAATCCTTGTCGAAATTGAAGTCCGCTGTTTCGTTGAGGACGATAAACGGCTTGTTCTGTTCGGAAATGAAGCGATAGGCAGCGCCGTCATCGTATGCGCGGAACTGTACACTGTAGCCTCCGCGGCATTTCAGTGTCAGCTGGTTGTAGACATCCTCCACACTTACCTTTTTGTAGAGGGGAGTGGGGAAGGAGGACTCCACGGACTTGCGTTCTGCACGGATTACTTTTACATTTTTACCGAAAGTTATTGCTTTCTTGGCTGATTTTTCATCTCTGCCTTGCAGGGCGATGGCAGAGGGTTGCAGCACCGTGGTTCCGTCGTGTGCTATCTGCCAGGTGAGGGCTTCTCCGGCATCTACCGTAACGGATAGTTTTCCGTTGGGTGATGCAAGTTGGTATTGCTGTGCACGGACCGTGCCCAAGCAAAGGAATAATAAACAAAAGGTTTGAATAAGGAGGCTTTTCATGTTGATTTATTTTTGAATGATTTTCTTTATCTTCTCCAGTTCCTCGGCAGAGAAGTCTGTATTTTCAGTCGCTTTCAGGTTATCTGCCAGTTGGGCAACGGAGCTCGCTCCGATGATGACACTTGTCACCAGGTCGTCCTTCAACAGCCAGGCAAGTGACATCTCGGCAAGGGTTTG